>Ga0163163_10000077_pt1 | contig 108755 bp, 88 predicted proteins | sample S65metaG_FD_119766 | JGI IMG/M metagenome (GOLD analysis project Ga0163163, IMG submission 119766) | Switchgrass rhizosphere microbial communities from Kellogg Biological Station, Michigan, USA - S6-5 metaG | ecosystem: Host-associated > Plants > Roots > Rhizosphere > Soil | place: USA...
CGCCACAGCATCGGCCGGCCGTACGTCTATCCGGACAACGACCTGAGCTTCACCGGCAACTTCCTGAACATGCTGTTCAAGATGACGGAGCTCAAGTACAAGGCGAGTCCAGTGCTCGAGCGCGCCCTGGACATCCTGTTCATCCTGCACGCCGACCACGAGCAGAACTGCAGCACGAGCGTGATGCGCTGCATCGGCAGCTCGCAGGCCGACCCGTACTCGGCGCTGGCCGGCGCGGCGGCGGCCCTCTACGGCCCGCTGCACGGCGGCGCGAACGAAGCGGTGCTGCGGATGCTCAAGGAAATCGGCTCGGTCAAGCACGTCCCCGACTTCATCACGCGCGTCAAGCGCGGCGAGGGCCGGCTGATGGGCTTCGGGCATCGCGTCTACAAGTCGTACGATCCGCGCGCGCGGATCATCAAGCAGACAGCCGACCAGGTCTTCGAAGTCACCGGCAAGAACCCGCTGCTCGATATCGCACTCGAGCTCGAGCGGATCGCGCTCGAAGACGACTACTTCGTCACGAGGAAGCTCTACCCGAACGTCGACTTCTACTCCGGGCTGATCTACCAGGCGATGGGCTTTCCCGTCGACATGTTCCCGGTCCTGTTCGCGATCCCGCGCACGGCGGGCTGGCTGGCGCAGTGGGACGAGATGCTGCGCGACGCCGATCAGAAGATCGCCCGCCCGCGCCAGATCTACACGGGCGCGCAGCAGCGCGACTACGTCCCGCGCGAGAATCGAAAATGAAGATGACGCCGGTCCCGGCGTCATTTCTCCTGATTCTCACGGCTGCGGCCGTCGGGATGCCGATTTGGTACTACGCCCAGGCCGACGAAGCACAGACCCCGTCGGCTCACTCCGCGGCCGGGCCCGCCTTCGACGGCAACCGCGCGTTTGACCATCTGCGCGAGCTCGTCGCGATCGGCCCGCGCCCGGCCGGTTCGGCGGCCATCAGACAGACCCGCGCCTACATCACCCGGCAGCTCTCGAGCCTCGGTTTCACCGTCGAGGAACAAGCCTTCACCGCGCAGTCGCCGTTTGGCCCGGTCGAGATGGTCAACCTCATCATCACGCTGCCCGGCCGGCGGCCCGACCGCCTCCTGCTCACGGGCCACTACGACACGAAGCTGATGCCGAATCAGCGCTTCGTGGGCGCGAGCGACGGCGGGTCCAGCGCGGCCATGCTGATCGAGCTCGCGCGCGTGCTCAAGGATCGGGCGCGTGACCTGACCTGCGAACTTGTCTGGTTCGACGGCGAGGAAGCCTTCGTCGATTGGCAGGGGCTCGATCACACGTACGGCAGCCGGTACTACGTGCAGGCCGCCACCAAGGCCAAGGCCATCGCCTCCATCAAGGCGATGATCCTGCTCGACATGATTGGCGACAAGGATCTGCAGATCCGCCGCGATCGCCACTCGACCGCCTGGCTCAACGATCTGATCTGGGCGGCGGCCAGGCGCATCGGCCGGGACAGGCAGTTCGTCGAGTTCGACACCGTCATCGAAGACGACCACCTGCCCTTCATCGAAGCGGGCGTGCCGGCTGTCGACTTGATCGATCTGGACTACCCGACGTGGCACACGCCCGACGACGACCTCGATCACGTGTCGGCCGCCAGCCTCCAGGCCGTCGGCGACGTCGTACTCGCTGCGCTTCCCGACATCGAGAAGCGCGTCATTCGATAAACGAGTAATGGTTGATCGCTCTTGGCGAGCGATGCACCTGCGCTACTTCAACAGTTCGACGATGTCGCGCTCGGTGAGCACGGTGTCGGCGCCCTTGGCCTTGGCGAAGATTCGATCGACGCGGTCGTCGGTGGCCTCGAGCCCGTGTCGCTCCAGCCAGTAGACGACGTTCGAGCGGCCGGACATCGGGCCGATCTCGATCTCCTGCACCCGACCGACGAGACTCGCGGGCACGCCCGAATACACGGCGTCAGCCAGCTCGGCGTCATGCTTCCTTAACGCCTTGATCACGGCCGCCGCGTGGACGCCCGTGGCCGTGCGGAACGCGTCGTGCCCGATGACCGGATAGTTCGACGGAATCGGCACGCCGCAGGCCTCGGACACGAATGCGCCGTACTCCGCCAGCCGCGTCAGATCGGACTCGCGACGACCCATCAGCACGAGATTGACGAGGAGCAGGTCCATCGGCGTGTTGCCGACGCGCTCGCCGATGCCGATCGCCGCGCCGTGCAGACGCGTCGCGCCCGCCTCCATCGCGGCCAGGCTGTTGGCGATCGCCAGATCGCGGTCGCGGTGACCGTGCCAGTCGATCCCGATGCCGCCTCCACACTCGTCGACGATCGATTGCACGAAGCGGACGACGGCCGCCGCGCCGGTCGGCGTCGAGTGGCCGACGGTGTCCGCGATGCACAGCCGGCGCGCGCCCGCGCGAATCGCGGTCGAATACAGCCGCCGGAGCGACTCGGGATCCGCGCGCGTGGTGTCCTCGGTCACGTACAGCACCGGCAAACCCTCGCGGACGCCGAACGCCACCGCCTCTTCTGTCAGCCGCAGGAGCTTGTCGAACGGCCAGTCCTCGGCGTACAGCCGAATCGGGCTCGATCCAATGAACACGCAGCACTCGATCTCGAGGCCCGTCCGCTGTGCGATTTCGACGATCGGCTGCACGTCGGCGGCGATCGTCCGGGCCGCGCAGTTGGCGCGCACGCGCATCTTCCCGCGTACGATCTCCCTCGCCAACTCCTCGACGTCCGCGGCAACGTGAGCACCGGCGCCCGGCAGCCCCAGATCGGCGGTGTCGATGCCGAGCGAGTCGATGAGATGCAGGATCTTGATTTTCTGCGCGATCGTCGGCGTCCGTACCGACGGGGACTGCAATCCGTCCCGCAGCGTCTCGTCGTCGAGCATCACCGGCGCGATCGGCCTGGCCGGCGCACTGATGCTGTTCCAATCGTAGATGAGGTGGTGCATCAGACGCTGGCGCCCAGATAGCGGATGACCATCACGGTGATGTCGTCGCTCTGAACCGCCCCGCGCGTGAAGCCGCGGACGGCCGCGACGATGTGCTCGACGAGCGCCTGGGCGGGGACCAGTCCCGCGTCAAGGACGGCCGCCTCCAGCCGCGGATCGCCGAACTCCTCGCCCGCGGTGTTGAGCGCTTCGGACACGCCGTCGCTGAAGATGACGACGGTGTCGCCCGGAATGAGCGTCACGCTTTCCTGGTCGAACGGGGCAAACTCGAGCAACCCGATGACCGGCCCTCCGACCTCCAACCGCCGCACGCCCGACTTGCCGAACACCAGCGGCGGGTTGTGCCCCGCATTGCAGTAGGTCAAGCGGCCGTCGGCTTTGAGGAGAGCGAACATCAACGTCACGAACCGCGACTCGAGGCCCCGGCGGCAGAGCGCCCTGTTCATGTTGCTGACGGCCTCTGCCGGCCCCGCCGCGAACATGGCCTGCGACGCGTACATTCCCTGCATCAGCGCGCTCATGAGGGCCGCCGGCGGCCCTTTGCCGGCGACGTCGCCCAGCGTGAATCCAAACGAGGCACCCGGCTCGTCGAGGTAGTCGAAGAAGTCGCCCCCGATCGATCGGCACGGCAGGCTCGCGGCGGCGGCCTCGACGAAGCCGAGGCTGGCCCGCGGCTTCGGCAGGAGCGCCTGCTGGATTTCCGCCGCGATGCGCATCTCCTGCTCCATCCGGGCCTTCTCGAGTTTCTCGCGGTACAGCCGCGCGCTCTCAATCGCCACCGACGCTTCGGCCGCGAGCGTCTCGAGCGCCGATCGCGTCGCGCTCGACAAGAGCGTGCCTTTCTCGCGGCTGTCGAGGTACAGCACGCCGATCCGGCGATCTTCTCCGCGAGCGTCGGCGGATTCGACGAACTGCACGAAGTTCAGCGGCACGCACACGACGTTGCGGATCCCGAGGGCGACGGTGCCCATGTGGACGTCGGCAAACCCGCTGTCGAGCAGGTCGGCGACGACCTTGGTCTGGCCCGTGCGGAACACCTCTTCGGGAATCTTGCGGCTGGTCGCGAAGGTGCTGTCGGTCAGGGTCTGCTTGTCGCGGGCGCGCGCCAGCTTGAATTCGAGCGTGCCGTCGGCCGCCGACAGCATGATGAACGCCCGCTCCGCGCCGGAGATCTCCACGGCGGCATCGAGCACGAGCTCGAGCACTTCCTGCAGCACGCGTCCTGACCCGAGCGCCCGGAAACCCTCGAGCAGCGCCGTGATCTGGCGGAGGTCGTCGCGGGCGCCGGTGGACGACCGGCCCGTGATCGACCGATCGTCATCGGTCGTGAGAAAGGTCAGGTCGGCGCCGCCGCCGCGGCCGAGCCGCAGGCGGTCGCCGGATCGGATCTCGCACTCGGTCACGGCCTCGCCGTTGACGAACGTGCCATAGCGCGATTCGCGGTCGCGCAGGACGAACCGGCCGTTTTCCGAGAAGATCTCGGCGTGCTCGCGTGACACTTCGCTGCCGCCGAGCCTCAGATCGTTGGTCTCGCGCCGTCCAATCGTGAACGGCATCCGATCCAGCGTGACTACGCGCTCGCCGAGCACATCGCGCACTTCAAGACGGGGGACTGCCATCGCTCAGCGGATCAGTGTACACGATGCCTCGGAGGCTCGGCCCCTAGCGGCCCAGCCACCGCAACAGCACCCAGGCGCCAAGCGCCACAGCGATGAGGCCGCCGGCCACGGCGGCGGCCGTCCGGTGTTCCGGGGAGACAATCGCGACGGAAGCGGCCGTCAGCGCGCAAAACAACACGGCAACGAGGAAGGCCCACGGCGCTCGCGCGCGCGTCGCTGGGCGGGCCGGCGCCGGTGGCCCGGCGGTCGGCGTGCCGCAGCGATAACAGACGATGGCTTTGTCGGCGATGGTGGCCCCGCACGACCGGCAGGTCATTTCACTATGATATGGCGCGAACGACGCCGTGATTCCGCTTCGAGATGTCATCCCCTCGCGCACGACGCCGTTGGTGACGATCGCGCTCATCGCCGTGAACGTGGTCGTCTTCGTCTGTGAGCTCTCGCTGCCCGAACCGGCGCTGACGCGGTTCTTGTACGCGCATGGCCTCGTGCCGGCCGATTTCACGTGGGCCGCGGCGTTCTCCTCGATGTTCCTGCACAGCGGCTGGCTCCACATCGGCGGCAACATGCTGTCGCTCTGGATCTTCGGCGACAACATCGAGGACCGCATGGGCCACGTGCGGTTTCTCCTGTTCTATCTCCTCGTCGGGCTCGCCGCAGCGCTCGCGCAAACGGCCGCGGATTGGGGATCGGGCCTCCCGCTGATCGGCGCGAGCGGCGCGATCGCGGGCGTAATGGGCGCGTACTTCGTGCTCTTCCCCTCGTCGCGCATCCTCGTGCTCGTCTTCCTGATCTTCTTCGTCGACGTCGTCGAAATCCCGGCGCTGCTCTATCTCGGCTTCTGGTTTCTGCTGCAGATCGTCGGCGGCGCGGGGCGCGTGGGCGACGCGGGCGGCGGCGTCGCATTCTGGGCACACGCGGCCGGGTTCATTTCGGGAATTGTGGGGGTGCTCGTGTTCAGGCGGCGGGAGCGGCAGCGGGTCGATTGGTGGAGTGCGTAGGATCAAGTTCGAAGTTCGAAGTTAGAAGTTCGAAGTTCGAAGTGCAGAGTGCACGCCGTCACGCGCGTGATCCTCAGAAACTTCGAACTTCGAACTTCGAACTTCGGACTTCGAACTTCGAACTTCTAACTTGATCCTCCCGTGCGCTTTCTCACGTCTCTGGACACCAATGACAGCTCGATGATCAGTTTCTCGAACTCCTGATCGTACTCCTCGGGCGTCATCGACGGCTGGCGGCGGCGGAGATCGTCAATCTGATCCGTCAGCGCGCGCTGGCGCAGCAGCAACTGCTGCACCTCCGGATTGTTGGACGTCGGCACGGCGACGGCTTCGAGGTACGTCAAGCCCGCGACCGTGCCCGCGGCGCCGCTGATCCCCGTGGCGTCGTGTGCACTCCCCTGCCCGGTGTCGTCGAAGACCGCGTGCTCGGTCGGCAGCACGCCTCGCTGCTCGTACGATTGCTTCGTGAGATTGCTCGCGTAGACGAACGCCTCGAGGAGCGAGATCCGGCCGTTCTTGTCCTGATCGGCCGCGGTCGCCGTGAGCGCCTGGATGAACGCGTCGGCAAACACCGTGTGGTACTTCTGGCCCGCGCTGTTGGTCGCCGTAATGATCACGCGGCCCGGCGCCGCCAGTCCCGCCAGGAACGGAAAGCTCGCGCTCGTCGCGTCGACGAATGCGAGATGCCCCGCGACAGGCTTCAGCAGCGCATTCCATTCCGTGACGCTCAAATCGGGGCCGACCAGATTGAACTTCGCATCGCTGCCGTCGGCGGCGCCGCCGTGGCCGATGAGCATGACGAAGATAAGGTCCTCCGCCTTGGCGTCCTTCGCGAGCCGGCCCAGCGCGGTGCGCACGCCGTCGGCCGTGGCCTTCTCTTCACCGGCTTTGGGTGTCTCGGCGAGCACGATTACGTGCGTTGGATCGAACCCGAACTTGCCCTTGAGCAGCGCGACCATCGCGTCGAGCCACTGGCGGTGCATGACCGCGAACTCGTCGCTGCCTGAGACGCCCTCGACGACCAGCGCGTAGCGCGACGCCGGTTGCTGCGCCACAGCCGCGGCCGGCAGGGCCAGCAGCTTCGAGGTCGCCAGGAGTGCGGCGGTGAGCATTCGCATGGCGGTCAATTCCGTCCCAGCGCCGCCAGCAGCAGGTCCTGGGCTCGCGCAAACGTCGGCGCGCGCTTGAGCGCCTCGAGCGCCTGCCGCTTGGCCTCTTCGCGCCGGCCGAGCTTGAGATACGCCTCGGCGGCGTCCGCGTGCGCATCGGCGGGGTTCGCCGGGTTGGTCGCCAGCGCCGCCTGAAACTCGACGAGCGCGGCCGCGTTGTCGTTCTTCAGGAGCTCCCGCTTGCCAAGCTTCGTGTGCATGACGGACTCGAACGGGTCAAGATCCGCGACCAGCCGCAACGCGAAGTCTTCATCGTCGATCGCGCCAGCGCCGTTCGCGAGCTCGACGAGCCGGCGGGCCGCATTGACGTTCGTGTGGTCGAACGCGAGGAGCGCCCGCAGCTCTTTGCGCGCGCGCGCCTCGTCGCCGCGCTTCAGGTAGATCTGCGAGAGCAGCGCGTGCGGGCTGCCGTCGCCGGTCGCCATCGGGACGAGATCGGACGCTTTCTGGAGCGGCGCCATGGCGCCGTCGAAATCGCCGGCCTTGAACAGCGCCTGTCCGTACATCAGCTGGCTCTCGAAGTTGCCCGGCGCGGCCGCGGCTCGCACGCCGAGGCCGGCGACGTCGTCCGGACGCACCTCGCGCGGCGGCTTGCCCATCGCCGCGCGCAGCTTGCCGTAGTGGCTTTCGACGAACGCTTTGTACGACGCGTCCACGTCATCGAGGTTCTTCCCGAAGGCCTTGGTGAACGCGTCGGTGTCCGACGCGCCGTCGGCGTACGCCTTGAGCAGCGTCCGCAGGCCCTCGTCGCCCTTGAGCTCGACGAGGTGCTCGACAACGACCGACGCCTCGAAGTACGCAAGGGACAGGTTGGTCGGGTGCTTGAACGCCTGGGTCATGCCCCTGAACCCGAACGTGTGCCCTTCGCCGAGCTCGGCCGCGAACTCGAGCGTCAGCTCGCGCCCCCACGCCGGATTGCGGCGGTACTCCTCGAACACGGAGATGCCCTCGGTCAGCCAGCGCGGCACCTTGTAGTTCGAGAGCTGCAATGTGAAGACGTGCGCCAGCTCATGCCATTCGACAGCGTGCCAGCTCATGTCGAGGGGCTTGCGCGCCGCGGGCGAATCCATCGATACGACGCGACCGAAACATGCGCCGAGGGCACCTTCGATGCCCGGCAGACCCAGCGTCCGGACGGCGAAATCGTCGTGGCTCGGAAAGACCTCGACGAGAATCGGGCCCTGCGGCGTGAAGCCATAGCGCTTCTGGAACGTCTCGTACGCCTCACGCCCGAGCGGCAGCGCGTACGGGCGCAGCGCGCCCGCTTCCTGCTTGTCGAACTTGTAGGTGATCGGCCCGTCCGACACGACCTCGAAGCTGTCGAGCTTGTCGAGCAGGTCGAGCATGTTCTTGGTCTGGCGATTGCTCTTGTCGAGCGCCCACGCGCGCTCGAGGACGTCGCGCGCGTCCTTCTCGGCGCCGGTGCGCAAGCGGTACATGCCGAGGTTCGCCAGCGCATCGGCGTCCTCCGGGTCGAGCAGCACGGCCTTCCGACCGAACCCTTCGGCGTCGTCGAACCGGTACTTCTGCGCGGCTTCCTCGGCCGCGGCGCGGTAGCCGGCGCCGGACTTCGGATCGATCTCGCGGACGTGCGCGATGGCCGCCTCGGTCGCTGCGGTGTCGGCCTTTTCCGACGCGAGGCGCACGCGCATCACGACTTCGTCCAGGGAATTCGCGCGGACGCGGGCGGCGTGGTCGAGCGCCTCGGCGGCCACGGCATAGTCTTCGTCGTCAAACGCGCGCTCCGCGGCGAGGAGCCAGACGTCCGGACTTTCTGGCGCGAGCTTCTTCGCGGCCTCGAACGCCGCCTTCGCCGCCTGCGGGTCGTCGTCTCCGAACGCGCGCGCGAGCCCGACTTGCGCGCGCACCCACGCCGGATCCGCCGTCAGCGCCGTCTTGTACAGGTCGGCCGCATCCTGCGGCTGCCGCCGCAACAGGACCATGTCGGCATAGTCGGTCAGGATGTCCGCGCGTGGCGGCTTCTCGACGCGAAGGTAGCCGTCGTTGGCCAGCAAATACTCGCGGCGGCCCGCCGCCGCGCGCGCCAGACGATAGTAGTCCTCCTGCGCGGCGAACTGGCGTTGCGGGCTCGCGATCTGGTCGAGGATTTGCCGGCCCTCGTCGCGGCGGCCGTGCCGCAGCTCGAGCAGGCCGAGCTCGACGGCCGCGTCTCCAAGCGGATTGGCCTTCGCGAGCGGCATCAAGAGCTCGCGCGCGTGATCGTCCTTGCCTTCGTAGATATCGACGAGGGCCGTGGCGAGGTCAACGGAGGCCTTGGGCACCGTGGCGCCGGTAACGAGCCGGCGCGCTTCCGCGAGATTCGCGTGCCCGATCGCCGTGCGCACTTGCCGCACGAAGCTGTCCTGCTGCGCGGAAACGGGCGCGACGCCCAGCGACATCGCGGCGACGAGGAGCGCGCAGAGGAGGGAACGTCGAAGTCGCATGCCGAAGGTGCCCTTCTGTATGACGCCGGACGCGCGGGCGCGGCTTACGTGGACCGCGCCATCGACCGCAGGATCCGCGTCTCGAACCGCATGCGCGCCCACAGCGCGATGCCAAACGCGACGATCATGATCGGCCCCGAGACGCTTGCTCCCAACATCATAGCCGCGCCGACCAGCTCGCCGACGACCGCGATGTAGTTGGGATGGTCAACGTATCGGTACGGGCCGGTGGTCACGAGCGGACGCCCTGGCTGGATGAGGACGCGAAACGTCCAGCGCTCGCCGAGCGTGCGGATCGCCCAATACTTGAGCCCCTTGCTCGCGACGAACAGCAGCACGCCCGCGACCGGCCATGACGGACTGCCGTCACTTGGCATCCCGAACCATCGCCAGCCAGTCACACCTGCGGCGTAGGCGCGCCACGCGCCCTCGACGCCCATCGCGAGAAACGCCGCAGGATAGAGCCACGCGAGCGCCCAGTAAACGTCGCCTGGTGGCTCGACCGCGCCGTGGCTCCGCAAGACGGCCTCGTGGTGCCGCGAGTGCCGCATCTCGGCCAGCATGAGGCCGAAGATGACCGCTGTCATGAACAGCACGGCGTTCATGCCGCGTCTCCAGCATAACGAACGGCATGGCGAATGATCCCCGGGGCGACGGCCGCAGCGCGCTCGGCCAGCCGAATGGCCCACGACTCCTCGATGAGCGCGCGGACGAAGCGATTGAACCGGACTTTGCCGCCGAGCGACTTTCGTCGGGCGTCAGCGAGCCGGGCGACGGCGCCGTCGAACACGCCCGCGTCGAGCACGCCGTGAATCTCGCGCACGGCCAGCATGCTGCCACGGATCGCCAGGTGCAGCCCGTCGCCGGTCATCGGATCGACGAATCCCGCCGCGTCGCCGGCGAGCAGCATGCCGTCCACGCCGGGGGCGCTCGTTTCAACCGCGAGGGGGCCGAGGACGCTCACGGGGCTGACGAACGTCGCGCGCGCAAACCTCGCGGCGATCTCCGGATCTCGCGCGATCGCCCGACGCACGACGTCCTCCGGCCTGGGGCCCGCCGGCCCTGGTCCGGTCACCGCGCACACGTTCGCGAGTCCCCCACCGAGAGGCGCAATACCCAGATAGGCGGCCGGCCGGATGTGCATTTCGCCGACGTCGGTGAGCCCGTCGATGCCGGTCGCGTACACGCCGAACGCCCAACGGCGCGGCCGCTTTGGATGCCGGCTCAAGCCGAGTGCGCGCGCCAGGACCGATCGGCGGCCGTCTGCCGCGAGCGTCATGGCTGCAGGCACGCGGGTCGTCTGCGAGTGTTGCCCGCGTCGCGCCAGCACGAGGCCGCGCACCACCGTCACCCCATGCGAGCTGTCGACGAGGGGCCCGCGCACGATCTCCCCGGCCTCGAATCGCGCGCCCGCGGCGATCGCCTGATCGAGCAGCCACGCGTCGAGCGCGCGGCGCGTGATCGCGCGGCCGGCGAGACCGTCGCCGTAGCGGCCTTCCACGCGTTCGGTCGGACCGCTCAGCACCATCCCGGCCAGCGGCGGCGCGGAGGCGAGCGGACCGCCCCACAAGTCAATCGACTGCAAGAGCTTCACGACGCCGGGATTGAGCGTGTCGCCGCACAGCTTGTCGCGCGGAAACGTCTCGCGGTCGACGATGAGCACGCGCGCGCCGGCGCGGGCGAGCAGCGTCGCGGCGACCGATCCCGCCGGTCCCGCGCCCGCGATGATCACGTCGAGCATGGCTACGCGCGGCCGAGGACGAGCGCGCTGTTCTTCGACCCGAACCCGAGGCAATTGCACAATGCGGCGCCAACAGGCCTCGAGCGCGCTGCGTTGGGGATGAAGTCGAGGTCACACTCCGGATCCGGGTCGGTGAGGTTGATGGTCGGCGGCAGTACGCCGGAGAAGAGCGCCAGCGCCGCGGTCACCACGCCGGCGGCGCCGCTGGCGCCCTGCGGATGGCCGATCATCGACTTCGTCGACGATCCGGCGAGCTTGTCGGCGTGGCGGCCGAACACCCGGCGCACACAGCGCGCCTCGACGGGATCGTTCAGGACCGTCGAGGTGCCGTGGTAGTTGATGTAGCCGATCTCCTCGGGCGGCAGCTCCGCGCGCCGGAGCGCCAGCGTCATCGCCCGGACGATCTCGGCGCCGTCCGGGTCCATCTGCACGCGGTGATACGCGTCGCACGTCGACGCGTAGCCCTCGACGGTCGCGTAGATTTTCGCGCCGCGCGCCCGCGCGCGATCCTCGCGCTCGAGCGTCATCAGCCACGCGCCCTCACCCAGCACGAACCCATCCCGCCCGCGATCGAATGGCCGCGACGCCTCGGATGGCCGGTCGTTGTAGTTGGTCGACGTCACGCGCATCCGGCAGAACCCAAAAATCATTCCCGGCGTCGCGCACGCGTCGGCGCCGCCGGTCAGCACCACGTCCGCTTCGCCCTGGCGGATCATCGCGGCGGCATAGCCGATCGCATCGGTCGAGCTCGTGCAGCCGGTCGACAGCACGTGGCTCATGCCGCGCAGCCCGAGCGCGATCGAGATCTCGCTCGACACGATGCCCACGATCGACACGGGAATCGCGTAGGGTGACACCTTGTGGAACGCCCCGCTGAAGTACTCGGCGTACTGGCGCTCGGCGACGTCGATGCCGCCGGCGCCGCTGCCGACGATCACGCCGGCATCCGTGTTGCCCGGATCCAGGCCTGCGTCTCTGAACGCCTCACGCGCCGCGAGCACGGCCAGTCGCGAGACTTTCGCGTAGTGGCGGGGATCGGCACGGCCGTTGGTCGGCGCGGCGTCGCCGTTCCCGCTCGCGTGCAGCGCCCCGGCGGCGGCGACCATCTCGTCGGGCACGGCCGCACTGACGCGGCACGCCAGACCCGACGCGTCGAAGTCGGTAATCGCGCGGGTGCCGCTCGCGCCCGCCGAGATGTGCGTCCAGAACACCTCGCGCCCCACACCAAAGGGTGAGACGACACCGATGCCGGTGATCGCAACCCGCGCCTTCATCCCTGTCTCGTTTCCTATAATACGGCTCGCATGACGAACGGCTCGTCAGCGGGCCCGGCAGCTCGCGTCTTCGCGCTCGCGGGGGGCGTGGTCTTCGTCAGCTCGCTCGTCTACTTCGCCTGGAGCTTCGCGCGGCGATACTCCACCGTGGCATTGCCCGCAGGAGCCGAGGTGTGGCCGCCGGCGCTTGTCGACGTCGTGCTCTTCTCCGCGTTCTCCCTCCATCATTCCTTGTTTGCGCGCACCCGTGTCAAGGCGTGGCTCACCCGCCGGATTCCGCCGGCGCTCGAACGGTCGGTCTACGTCTGGATCGCCAGCGTGCTGTTCCTCGCGACATGCGCGCTCTGGCAGCCCGTGCCGGGCCTGTTCTGGAAGGTCACGGATGGCCCGGCTCGAATCTTCGCCACGCTGCAAATCCTCGGCGGCATCGCGTCCGTGCAGATGGCGCGGCAGCTCGACGTCTGGCGGCTCTCAGGCATTCGGCAGGTGTTGGCCGGCCCGAAGGCCGCGGCCGCTGAGTTCGTGGACCGCGGCCTGTACGGCTGGGTCCGCCACCCGATCTACACCGCGTGGCTGGTCGTCGTCTGGCTGCCGCCGGAGATGAACGGCACGCGCCTGGTCTTCGCGGCCGTCAGCACGTTCTACCTCGCGCTCGCGGTGCCGTTCGAGGAACGCGATCTGGTGCGTGCGTTCGGGACCGATTACGAGGCGTATCAGCAGAAGGTGCGCTGGCGGATGGTGCCGGGACTGTACTAGCGTGAACACCTGCGTCTTCTACGTCTCCGGCCATGGATTCGGCCACGCCTCCCGCGAGGTCGAGATCATCAATGCCCTCCAGATGACCGACGGCGCGCCGCTCCGGATAGTCATCCGCTCGGCGGTGGCCCCCGATCTGCTGAGCCGCACCGTGCGCGGGCCCTACGAGCTGCGGCCGGGCCCGTCGGACACGGGCATCGTCCAGTCCTCGAGCGTGGCGCACGACGATGAGGCGAGCGTGCGCGAGGCGCTGGCGTTCTACTCCACGTTCGACGATCGCATCTCGGTCGAAGCCACTACGCTGCGGCACGACGAGGTCGCGCTCGTCGTCGGCGATATTCCGCCGCTCGCGTTCGAGGTCGCCGAGCGGCTGCACGTGCCGGGCATCGCCATCGGCAACTTCTCGTGGAGCTGGATCTATGAAGGCAGCCGCGTCTTCATGCGCGATGCCGCCGCGCTCATCCCGCGGCTGCGCCAGGCCTACGCGAAGGCGACGCTCGCGCTGGAGCTGCCGTTTGCCGGCGGCTTCGACGTCTTTCCCCGCGTTCGGCGGATTCCGCTCGTCGCGCGGCGGCCGACGCGCGACCGGCGATCGACGCGCGCGCACTTCGGGCTGCCGCTCCAACGGCCCGTCGCGCTGTTGTCGTTCGGCGGCTACGGACTCGGCTCGCTGGACGTTGACCGCCTCGATTGCCTCGACACGTGGTCGATCGCGACGACGGATCGATCGGCGCCGGAGACCGCGCGCCATCAACACGTCATCGTGCTCTCCGAAGAGTCGTTTCGCGGGACGGGCTTTCGCTACGAGGATCTCGTCGCCGCGGTTGACGTCGTCGTGACCAAGCCCGGGTACGGGATCATCGCCGAGTGCATCGCGACCGGCACGGCGATGCTCTACACGTCGCGTGGCGAGTTTCGCGAATACGACCTGCTCGTCAGCCAGCTGCCCGGCTATGTGCGGAGCCGCTTCATCAGCCAGGATGACCTGTTCGGAGGACGCTGGCGCGACGCCCTGACGGAGGTGACGGCGGCGCCCGCCCCACCGATGCGGATGGCCACGGACGGCGCGGACGTCGTCGCGCGGTTGCTGCGCGGGTTGGTCGATGCCTAGCCGGGCGTTCCGCGCCATGGGCTGCGGCCGCGGATCCCCCTTCCGCGCCTTCGCTGGTTCAATGACCCCGTTGCGAAGGGGTCATTGACCCGGCGCGTCGGCACACGAACCCCTCGTCCTCACGCCGACGAACCCGCCTTACTGGCCGCAGCGCCACCTCAAGACGAACGCCGGCGGAAAATTCCGGAATACGGTCGAGCGCGACGCCGGGCCGCCGAGTCGCGCGTCCACCTCGCGTCGAAACGCCGCGGCACGCGGCAGCATGAACGCGTGCAGGTACTGAAAGGTCGTGAACGTGCCGCCGGGACGCAGCACCCGTTGAATCGCATCGAGCACCTGGCGTGATGTCGCCGCCGGCAGACTGGCGAACGGCAGGCCCGACACGATGTGATCGACGGCCTGAAAGCTGCGCGCGCGCGCGAGCTCGACCAGCTCGGTCGCCGACGCGCAGGCGCAGTCCAGCGACGGGAAGCGATCGTGAAGCTGATTGACGAACGCGGGCTCGAGCTCGACGGCAAGCAGCCGATCGCCCGGACGCAACCGCTCGAGGATCGCCTCGGTGAACGCGCCCGTCCCCGGTCCGAGCTCGACGACGACCTGCGGGCGACCCGGCTCGAGCGCGCCCACCATCTCGTGCGCCAGCCACGCGCTGCTGGGCACGACCGTGCCAACGGTGCCGGGATGCCGAAGAAAGTGCCCGAGGATCAGCGCGTGCTCGCGCCACCGGGATCGGGCAGGAGGATCAGCCATGTGAGGCGGCGCGCCCGACGTCCGGACGGACGCCCGCAGTCTGCAACTCCATCAGCAGCCGCTCGGTCGTCTCCGGCGATCCGTGCACGGACGTAATCTGAATGCCGTGGACGCGGTCGCGCAGCGCCCGCGCGATCTCCACTGTCACGGCGAGTGCTTCGGCAGCCGGATCGACTGCCCGGCGAAGCCGATCCAGCAGCGCGTCGCCGACGCGAACACCGACGACTTCGCTCGCGAGAAACTCCACGTGCCGCACGCCCTCGAGGGCCGCGACCCCGGCGAGGATCGGCAGGCCCGTGGCCTGCAGCCTCGGCAACTCGGCGTCGAACGCGTTGAGGTCGAGCACCGGCGGCGTCACGAGGAACTCCGCGCCGGCCTCGATCTTGTGCGCGAGCCGGCGCCATTCGCTGTCCGCGTTGGGCGCGAACGGATTGACGGCCACGCCGATATGGAACTGCGTGGGCGTGCCGATCGACTGGCCGCCGATGTCCAGGCCGCGGTTGAGACGCGCGACCATGTTCACGAGCCCGATCGCGTCGACATCGAACACCGACGTCGCGTCGGCGTACGTGCCCTGCGGCGCCGGATTGCCGGTCGTGAGTACGACGTCGCGCAGGCCGAGCTCATGCGCGCCGACCAGATCGGACTGCATTCCGATCAGGTTGCGATCGCGGCACGAGTAGTGCAGCAACGTCTGCACTCTGGCTTGCTGCTCGATCAGCGCGGCCAGCGCCAGCGCGCTCGCGCGGGCGCCGGACTTCGGATAGTCCGGGACGTTCACGGCCAGCGCGCCCAGGTCCTGGAACAGCCGGGCGCGGCGCACGGCGCTCGCAAGATCGAGGCCGCGCGGCGCCGACACCTCGGCGACGATCGCGAACTCCCGATCGGCAAACGCGCGGGCGATCTTCGACTTCTCCCGGCGATCGACAATCGCGGGCGCGGGCGCCGCGTTGCCGGCGACGACAACGGTCGCCGCCGGGCGCGCCGCGGCGGGCGCCATCGTTCGGACCGCCAGCGCGATCTGGCGCACGTGATCGGGCGTCGTGCCGCAACAGCCGCCCACGAGCCGCACGCCGGCCGCGATGAACCGCCGCGCGTAGCTCGCAATGTAGTCGGGCGAGCTCAGATACAGGTTGCGGCCGTCGACGTCGCGCGGCCGGCCCGCGTTCGGCTGCGCCGACAGCCGCGCGCTCGTCAGCCGCGACATCGTCTCGATCGTCTCGAGCATGGCCGCGGGGCCGACGCTGCAGTTGACGCCGATCACGTCGGCGCCCGCGCGCTCGAGCTCGGGCGTGAACGTCTGCGGCGGGGTCCCGTCGAGGCTGTTGCTGTCGTCGCCGGTCGTCATCTGCGCGACGATCGGCTTGTCGGAGACGGCCCGCACGGCGCGAATCGCGGCCTTGATCTCGTTCAGGTCGCGAAACGTCTCCAGGATGAACAGATCGACGCCGCCCTCGGCGAGGGCCGCCGCCTGCTCGCGAAATGCGGCCTCGGCCTCGTCGGTGCCAGTCCGGCCCCACGGCTCGATGCGCACGCCGAGCGGGCCGATCGATCCGGCGACCCACGCGGCCTCGCGCGCCGCGTGCCTGGCGATGCGCGCGCCCTGCAGGTTGATGGCGCGCGTCTTGTCGGCCAGGCCGAAATTCACGAGCTTGAAGCGATTGGCGCCGAACGTGTTGGTCTCGATCACGTCCGCTCCAGCGCGGACGTACTCCGTGTGCACTTCGGCGACCAGGTCCGGCTGTGTGAGGTTCAGCTCGTCAAAACAGCGGTTCAGAAAGATGCCGCGCGCGTACAGCATCGTCCCCATCGCGCCGTCGCAGACCAGGACGCGCTCGTCGAGGGACTTCAGGAACGGAGGGGGCACACCAGAGATTGTACAGGGTGTTCCCGCCTATCGACTCGTGGTCGAGGTGCCGGCGGGAACGAGCAGGTCTTCTTTGTCCCAGATGAAGTCTTCGTTGCTGTAGACGGCGAGCTCGTAGTCCTTGCCCATGAAGATCGCGGACACGGGGCACGCCTCTTCGCAGTAGCCGCAGAAGATGCAGCGGGCTTTGTGGATCTGATAAATCGACGCGTAGCGCGGGCCCGCCTGGACGGTGCCGTCGTTTTCAGCCGGCTCGAGGTAGATCGCATCCGCCGGGCACGCCACGGCGCACAATCCGCACGCGACGCACTTCTCGAGCCCGTTCTCGTCGCGCATCAGCACCTGCTTGCCGCGATACTTCGGGAACACCGGAATCTTCTCTGCCGGATAGTTCACGGTATTCGCCTTCTTGAACATGTGCTTGAAGGTCGTGTAAAAGCCGATGACAAACGGCTTAATCATGGGGGGATCATACCAGACCAAGAACTCAGCACCCCGCACAGCCTGCTATAGTTACGGGCAGGCCTGATGCCCCAAGAGGCCCGTGCGTTGTCCGTCGATCAGCTCCTGCTGACGACTCTCGTCGTCAAGCTGGCCGTCGCGGCCGCGTTGGCCATTGTCCTCGTCCGCTTTCGCTGGTTCCGCCGGATCCTGCTCACCGAAAAACGCGACTGGCCCGAGCGGCTGGTGTTTGCCGCTGGGCTCGGCGTGCCGCTCGTGATTGGCGTGGCGTGCCGCTTGCTGCTCCACTACGACGCGGCCGACCTCTCGCTCTCGGGCGCATTTCTCGCCGGCCTGATCGCGGGCCCGTACGCGGGCGCGCTCGTGGGCGCCGCGGTCGGCATTCCACCGATCTTCGCCGGAGAGTGGGCGGCGCTGCCCTTCGCCGTCGGCTGCGGGTTCGCGGGCGGCGGGTTGCGCGAGATCTGTCCCAAAGAAGAAATCTGGCGGTTCACGCCCTTCTTCGTCACCAAGCTCCACGAGTCGGCGTGGCGGCTGGTCCGCGCCTTCTCGCTCGACTGGCAGGTGATCCTGGTCAGCGCGCCAGTCGCGCTCGAGCTGCTCAGTCAGAGCATCCATCGCCACTTCCCGCACCGGCTGTTCGACTTCGCGCCGGCGACGTGGTGGCTCGAGCTGCTCGTACTCCTCGACACCGTGCTCGCCGTCGCGATCCCGATCAAGATCTGGAATGGCGCGCGCATCGAGCATCGCCTGGCCGAGCAGGAAAAACTGCTGATGGCCGCGCGCGTCGAGGCGCTCGCGAATCAGATCAACCCGCACTTCCTGTTCAATACGTTGACCTCGATCTCCTCGCTCATCCGATCGAAGCCGGAGACCGCGCGGATGCTGATCGTGAAGCTGTCCGCGCTGCTCCGCCGGCTCCTGCGCAGCCAGGAACACTTCGTGACGCTGCGCGAAGAACTCGACGCCGTCGACGAGTACCTCGATATCGAGCGCGTGCGCTTCGGCCCGAGCCTCGTCGTCCTGAAGGAAATCGACGAGGCGAGCCTCGACGTCATCGTGCCCAGCATGATTCTGCAGCCGCTCGTCGAGAACTCGATCAAGCACGGCCTGTCGCGCAAGGTCGGCGAGGGCCGCATCACCATCCGCTCCTCGCGCCGCGCGGGCCACGCCGTGATCGAGGTGATCGACAACGGCGTCGGCATCCCGAGCGATCGGCTCGAATCGACGTCGCAGTACGGCATCGGCCTGCGCAACGTCAACGAACGCCTCAGCGTGATCTACGGCGCGAACTATGCCCTCAAGCTCCAGAGCGCGCCCGGCGAGGGCACGTCGGCCCGCATCGAGATCCCCGAGCTCCTGATTTCCGAGCGCGCCTCCGCATGACGACCGCTCCACTCCGCGTGCTCGTGGTCGACGACGAACAGCTCGCGCGCGAGGAGCTGTGCTTCCTGCTCGGCCAGCTCGGCGGCATCGACGTCGTCGCCCAGGCGGCCGACGGCGTGGGCGCGTTGCGGCTCGCCGGCGAGCTCACGCCGGACCTGATTTTCCTCGACGTCCAGATGCCCGGGCTGACCGGCTTCGAAGTGGCGCGCCGGCTGGTAGAGGCCGATATAGGGGCACAGCTGGTCTTCGTGACCGCATTCGACCAGTACGCGATCGAGGCGTTCTCGGTGAACGCGGTGGACTACGTCCTGAAGCCCGTGGACGTCGGCCGGCTGGAGCAGACGCTGGATCGCGTCCGGCGGCGGGTGGCCTCGACGCAAGCCGCGCGATTGCCGCTCTCGGCCGCCGACCTCGAGCGCGTCGTCGAGGCCGTCCAGGCGCGGCAGGGACGCCGCGACCAGCTGGCGATCCGGGTGGGCGAGAAGTTCGTGCTGGTGCAGGCGTCCGAGGTAATTCACGCCTCGCTCGAAGACGACGCCATCGTGGTGGTAACAAATTCCGTGTCCGGCACGTCTAACTATCGAACGCTCGACGAGTTACAGGCGCGGCTGGACCCGGCAGTTTTTTGGCGCGTGCACCGGTCGCACCTTGTTAACATTACAAAGATTAAGGAGATCGTCCCCTGGTTCAGCCGGAATTTCCTTCTGAAGATGAGAGACCCGAAGGCGACCGAGATCCCGGTCAGCCGGGCGCAAACAAAGCGCCTGCGGGAGTATCTCCAACTCTGACCACTTCGCAGCCAAGCGAGGGCGGGTGGTCATCGCAGGCGTGGTCTGCCGATGCGGGCTACTCGTTCAAGCCGGCGGTGTTCAATCCGGCCGTGTTCAACCCGGCCGCGCCGCCGGGCACGCTGGCGCCCCCCGAACATCCTCTGTCCGCGCCGCTGCCGCAGCCGGTGCCGCAGGCCGCCTCGCGGACCACAGCGTCGACGGTGCAGCGGATCGGCGAGGAGCTCTTCGCGTGGTTCAAGACGCTGGTCTCGGCCGCCGTCTACGCCACGCTCATCGTGACGTTCGGCTTCCAGGTCGCGCGCGTCGAAGGCCAGAGCATGGCGCCGACGCTCGAGGATCAGGATCGGCTGATCGTCAACAAGCTGATCTTCAAGCTGCACAAGCCACAGATCGGCGACATCGTGATGCTCTACTACCCGCTCGACCCGGACAAATCGTTCGTCAAGCGCGTCGTCGCCGAACCGGGCGACACGATCAAGAGCATCAACGGCCGCGTCTATCGCAACGACGTGCCGCTGCGCGACGATTTCATCCCCGAGGAATACAAGTCGCTCAACGACACCTGGGGCCCGCGCACCGTGCCGCAAGGCCAGTACTTCGTCATGGGCGACCACCGCAACAACAGCTCCGACAGCCGCACGTGGGACTGGGTTCCCGAGAAGTACATCATCGGGAAGGTCGAGCTGCGGTGGTGGCCGGTCAACCACGCGAGGTTTTTCGAAGACGATTTATCGCCAAAAGCTGTCGACCGGGAAAAGTAGGACGACAGGCGCTCGTCAATTTCCTTTGTAGATCTCCTCGATGAGCTGCCGGCAGGTCTGTTCGACGACACGCCGCTTCACCTTGAGCGTCGGCGTGAGCTCGCCCCGTTCGATCGTGAACTCGCGCGGCACGAGTGCAAACCGTTTAATCCGCTCGAACTGTGCGAGCGTCGTGTTGATGTTCGCGATCGCGAGCTCGTAGAGCTCCAGGACATCGCGCCTCGACACGAGCGCGAGCGCGGCCGCTTCGTCTTTCGGCGCGCTCACGCCAAAGTGGCGCGCCAGCGCCTCGAACGCTGGCACGATGAGCGCCGCCGGAAAATGCCGGCCGTCGCCGATGACCACGGCCTCGGCGATGAGCTCGTTCGATTTGAGCCGATCTTCGAGCGGCTGAATCGCGATCTTCTTGCCACCGGACGTGACGATGAGCGCTTTCTTGCGTCCTGTGATGCGCAGGTAGCCGTCGGCGTCGATCGTGCCGAGGTCGCCCGTGTGAAACCAGCCGTCCTGAATCGCCGCCGCGGTCTCCGCCGGCCGGCAGTAGTAGCCCGCCATGATGTTCGGGCCGCGCGCCAGAATCTCGCCGTCTTCGGCGGTGCGCAATTCGACGTTCGGGAGCGCCTTGCCCACCGTGCCGAGCTTCACCCTCTCGAGTGGCATCAGGCATAGGACCGGCGCCGTCTCCGTCAGACCGTAGCCCTCGAGAATCGGCACGCCAACCCCGTAGAAAACCCGTCCGATGTCGATCGGGAGCGGCGCCCCACCCGAGACCGCGTAGCGAATGCGGCCGCCCAGCCGCGCGCGAATCTCACTGAAGACGAAACGATCGGCCACGCGGGATTCGAGCTTCAGCCACGCCGACGGTACGCCACCGTCCGACAGGACCGCCCCTCGGCGTCGGGCCACGCCCAGCGCCCAATTGAAGAGCTGCCGCCGGGGCGCCGGCAGCGCGCCGCCGGCAGCGAGCACGCGCGCCTGCATCTTCTCGAATACCCGCGGCACGCCCGTCATGACCGTCGGGCGCACGAGGCGCAGGTCCCGATCGATCGTGTCCGTCGACTCCGCAAACACGACCGACACGCCGTGCACCAGATACACGTACGCGACGATGCGCTCGAAAGCGTGCGAGAGCGGCAGAAACGAGAGCGCGAGATCCTCGTCCGTCAGATCCAGGACTTCGTTGAGCGCCTCGAGGTTCGCGACGAGATTGCCGTGAGTGAGCACGACGCCCTTCGGCTCGCCGGTCGTGCCCGACGTGTAGATGAGCGTCGCGGGATCGTCGGGCTGCACCTGTTTGGCGGCGTCCTGAAATTCCTTGGCGACGCCCCAGCCGTCGAGGATGCGGCGGTGGCCGCGCGTGGAGGCGTCCGCGAGGCTGACGATCTGGAGTGGGCTCGGCGGCAGCGTCGCCGGCGGATCGATCACGACGATCGCGCGAAGAGCCGGCGCGTCGGCGGCAACCGACAGCACGCGATCGAGGAGCGCGGGCGTCGAGACGATGGCCATGGACGCACCGCTGTCTTCGAGCATCGCGCCGATCTGATTCGCCGCGAGCGTCGGATACAGCGGCGTGGTCACGGCGCCGGCCGCAAGGATCGCGAGATCCGCGAACAACCACTCCGGTCGGCTCTCGGAGATGATCGCGATGCGATCGCCGCGGTGCAGGCCGAGCGCCGCGAGGCCGAGACTGAGGTCCCGGACGCGCTCGACGATATCGCGCCCGCTCGTCCACGCGATGCCGGCGGCGCCCGCGCGTCCGATGAGCTCGGGACGCGGATAGCGGCCGGTCGCGAAGAACGGCAGGTCGGCCAGCGTCCGCAGGCCGTCAGTACCCACGCGTCTTGTCTACCACGTTGATGAGTGGATCGCCGCGGCGGAAGCGTGCGACATTCTCGAGGAAGAGATCGACGACGGGCGTCCAGTAGTCGCCGGCAAACGACGCGCTGTGCGGCGTGATCAGCACGTTCGGCAGACTCCAGAGCCGGTGCCCGGCGGGCAGCGGCTCCACGCGGAAGGCGTCGAGACCTGCCGCGCCGAGCTGCCCGCGCTCGAGCGCGTCGGCCAGCGCATCCTCGTCGACGAGCTTGCCTCGCGCGACGTTGACGAGGATCGCCGAAGATTTCATCCGCGCGAGCTCGGCGGCGCCGATGAGCGCGCGGGTCTCATCGGTCGTCGGCAGCGCCAGCACAACGACGTCGGCGCGCGTGAGCATCTCGGGCAGCGCGTCCGGCCCGGCGACCGTCGCGAGCCCCGCGGGCGCCGGCGCGTTCACGTGCCGGCGAACCGCAGCCACCCGCATCCCCATCCCGAGTGCCATCGTCGCCACGCGCTCGCCGATCGTGCCAAGACCGACGACGAGCAGCTCGGTGTCCGCGAGCGGCGGGACCGGGATCGTCGAGAGCTCGACCTGCGCCCACTCGCGCGCGATCTGTCGCTTCACGGACGTGTGAATCTGACGCCGCAGCGCGAGGATGAGCGCAATCGCGTGCTCGGCGATCGCCGGGCTGTGCACGCCGCGCGAGCTCGACACGACGACCGGGCTCGCGACAAGAGCTGGAGACAGAATCGGGCCGATCCCGACCGCGGAGCTGTGCACCCATTTCAGATTGCGCGCGATTGCGAACTCGTCCGCGCTCAACTTGGTCGCGAACGCGACGTCCGCGTCCGCAAAGGCGCGGCGGCGCGATTCCGGATCGCGCGCGTCCGTGATCGTGTCGCCGGGCATCAGCGCCGCAAGCCGGTCCACTTGGGCAGGCGGAATCGTCCAGACCGGCAGATCGTGAATCGCGACCGCAACGCGCATGGGACGGTGGACTCAGCGGCGACGGTACTCGCCGCTCCGGCCTCCCCGTTTTTCGAGCAGGCGAATCCTGCCGATGACCATCGCTTTGTCGACGGCCTTGAGCATGTCGTACAGCGTGAGCGCGGCGGTCGCGACCGCCACGAGCGCCTCCATCTCGACGCCCGTGCGGCCCACCGTGCCCACACGCGAGCGGATGCGATACGTCGTGCCGTCCGCCCTGATGTCCACGTCGACGTGCGTCAGCGGCAGCGGATGACAGAGCGGGATGATCTCGGCCGTGCGTTTTGCGGCCATGATGCCGGCCAGGCGCGCGACCTGCAACGGATCGCCCTTCTTCACCGCGCGCCTGCGGATCGCGCGGGCGGCGGCCGCGTTCATATGCACTTCGCCTTCGGCGACAGCCTCGCGGACGGTCTCCGGCTTGGCGCCGACGTCCACCATGCGCGCGCGCCCCTGCTCGTCGACATGCGACAGCCGGGCCGCGCCGCGCCGGCGTTTAGGCGGTCTCTTCATCGCCGTCTCCCCTCGCAAGGAAGAAGGACAGACTCTCGAGCGACACCGTGAGATCCACGTTCTTCAACTTCACGCCAGGCGGCACCTTGAGCGTGCCGGGCGAGAAGTTGAGGATCGCACGAATGCCGGCCTGCACGGCGGCATTGACGACGCCCTGAGCGGACTCGGCCGGCACGGCCACGACCGCAATGTCGACGTGATCTTTCTTGACACTCTTGCGGAACTCGCTGATATCGCAGATGCGGACTCCGCCGCGCGACTTGCGGCCAATCTTCGTCCGCTCCGTGTCGTAAAGCGCGACGATCGAGAAGCCTTCCTGGCGGAAGCCCGGATAGTCGGCAAGCGCGAGCCCGAGGTTGCCCGCGCCGAGGATCGCGACGCGCACGGTCCGGTCGAGCCCGAGGATCGCGCGCAGGTGGCGCTTGAGTTCCTTGACGTAGTAGCCGACGCCGCGCACACCGAACTCGCCAAAGTACGCGAGGTCCTTGCGAATCTGCGCGGCGTTCAGGTGGAACTGCTCGGCCAACGCCTTCGACGAGATCGTCTTCAGGCCGGCGGCGTCGAGCGTGTTGAGGCACCGCAGATAGACCGACAGCCGGCTCGCCGTCAGTTCCGACACCGGCTCCGTGTTCGATCGGGGCTTGTTCCTCCCAGTCACAAGCGCAGGATTCTACTCCTGTTTTCCTACGATCGCGCTGCGTACACGGTCCACGAGCGCGTCGCGATCGTCGAATGTCAGCCCGATGGTCGTCACCGGTGGCATCAGCGTGACCGTGACCGTGGCCGGCCAGATGAGCCGGCTGCCCTTCCGCATCGCCTCGCGCCCGCCAGCGACGACCAACGGCACGACCGGCGCCTGGCCCTTGATGGCCATGACGAAGCCGCCCTTCTTGAATGGGAGGAGCTCCCCTGTGCGGCTGCGCGTGCCTTCGGGAAAGATCACGAACGAGTTGCCCTCACGCAGCGCCTCGGCCGCTCGATCGACCGCCGGAAAGCTCTGATCTTTGTTCGCGCGCTCGAGCGGTACGAAACCCGCCAGATCGAACGCCCACACGAGCACGGGCAGCTTTCGCAGCTCGGCTTTGTACAGCACGCGCAGGCGCGGAAACACGGGCCGCAGCGCCAGGAAGACCGCAGGCGGGTCGATGTTGGAGGCGTGGTTGCTCGCGTAGACGGCGGCGCCGGACCGGATGTGCTCGGCACCGTCCACGCGGAGGCGGATTCCCGCCAGCGCAAAGCCCATCTGGATGCCGAGCGCGCCCGCCGCGTAGAGCACGCCGGCGCGGCGCGTGACCAGGGCCCAGAGGAGCAGAACGGGCCCGCAGATCAGCACGTACAACGACAGCACGGCCGCTGTCGCCAGCGTCCGCGCTGCCGCGATCGTTCGTGCCACGAAAGATGAGTTGCGACTACGAGGCTCGTGCGGCGCGGCGCGGGGCCACGCGTGCAGCCGCGGCTGCCGGCGTCGCCACTACCGCCGGACGGGTCGCCTTAGCCGCCTTCGCCCGCGCGGCGTTCCGCGCTTTGACGACGAAGCAGCGCTCGAGCGCGCGGTCGACCTTCTCTTCGACCTGCGGCGTCTTCTCGCCGAGGACTTCAGTGATCTCGGAGACCACCAGGAACTTCGCCCGGTCGAGCATGCGCTTCTCGCGGAACGACAGGCTCTTCGACTTGCTCAGGAACGTCAGTCCCTTGAGCACTTCGACGACGTCGTAGATCGACCCCGTCCGCATGCGGTCGGAGTTGTCCTTGAAGCGCCCTTTCCAGTTCTGGTGACTCTCAATTTTTCCGTCGCCAAGCAGGCTGAAGAGCCGCTCGACTTCCGCGTCGCTAATCGCGCGACGCAGCCCGACGCCATCGACGTTGTCGACGGGCACAAAAACGGTCGTTTCATTGGCCATGCGCAGCTGATAGAAGCCGCACGTCGTGCCCATGATCGTCTTCGTCTCGATGCGCTCAACGACGCCGAGACCATGATTCGGGTAAATGACCTTGTCGCCGATCTCGAATGCCACGTGTCCCCCGAGTGCAGATTGGAACGCCTGAAGGTTGGCTTTCCCCGAGCAGGAACGTCCTTACAGTCTAACCGAATCGCGAGGGATACACAACGGGAAATGCCGTTAGATCAATGGGTTCCGGGGACGAGGACCCGGGTTCCTGGGGGTTCCCAGGGGTTCCGATTGGGTTCCCGGAGGTTCCGGGAAGTGTCTTGAGTCCCGTGCGGGCAAGGCTAACCTCAAGCGCGTTTGAGGCTTAGCCAAAGGACGAGAACCCGCGGCCGAACGCCAGGGAACCCCGAGGAACCTCAGGGAACCCCAAGGAACCCCCGGGAACCCCCGGGAACCCCCAGGAACCTCATAGGAACCCCAAAGAACCTACTTCTTGATGATTTCCGCCTTCGTCCCGAACCCCGTTCTCGGGCCTTTGTTGTCCCGCGTCAGGACCTTGTCCGTGTTGGCAATCGAGAACCCGGACTCGTAGACCAGCTGAGCGATCCTGGCCATCTTCGGGAACGTGATCTTGTCCACTGTGTCGGTCACCCGGTGGTAGTCCTTGTGCAGCCCGGTCGTGAAGAACGCGATCGGAATGCCCTTGGCCGCGTAGCTGTAGTGGTCACTGCGCGTGTACACGCCCTCGGGATCGTTCTGGTCGTTGAGCTCGTAGTCGAGCGTGAGGGGCTTGGTCATCGTGGTGTTCGTTTCCACGATGAGGTTGTGGAGGTCCGTGCTGATCCGATCCGCGCCGACGATGAACACGCTGTTCGTGTAGTCACCTTCGGCGTTGTCGCAATCATCGCGGCCAACCATGTCCATGTTGAGCTGGGCCTGCACCTTGTCGAGCGGCACAACCGGGAAATCGGCGTTGTACTCCGAGCCGTAGAGGCCGGCTTCCTCGCCCGTGTGCCACACGAAAACGATGGACCGCTTCGGCTTCGGCCCGGTCGCGAACGCCTTGGCCACCGCCAGCTCCGCCGTCGATCCCGACCCGTCATCGTCCGCACCGTTGCTGATGAAGTCGCGCTGGTCGAACGGCACGGAGTTCACAGCAGGCTGCGCCCCGCGGCCGCCCGCGCCACCGGCGCCCGCGCCCGCTGCGCCCTGGCCTGCTGCCGGAGCCGCTGGCGCGCCTCCGCCGGCCGCCCGTCCGGTGCCGCGGCCCGCCTGGTTCGCGGGGTTCTGCGGCGTCTTCCCCGCCGCGGCGACCGCCTGGAGCGCTTCCGGACTCCGCCGGCGGCAGCCGCTCGGCGACGGCTGACCACCGGCGCCGAGCTGGCTGTAGCCAATGTGATCGAGATGCGCGCCGAACATCACGTAAGTGTCCTTGAGCTTCGGATCCGATCCTTCGAGCAGGCCGACAACGTTGCGCGTGAGCCGCTCGGAGACGACGTCGAACGTGTTGTCGACGTTGACGGTCACTTTGGCCGAGAGCGACATCGGCGGAATCGGCTCGCCCTTCTGAGCCTTGGCGAGGATGTCCGCGAACTTCACCGGGCCGGCGCCGAACAACGCCTCGAAGAACGTCTCGTCACCGGAGAACTGCGGCGGGAGGACATTGTCGACCTTCTGCACGCCGGTGATGTCGGCCGGCGGTAACGTCACCTGCCCGCGTCCGCCTCCCCCGAAGCCACCGCCGCGTCCGCCGCGGCCCAACGCCTGCTGCGCCTGCTGCACAGCCTGCGTGGCCTTCTCGAGCGAGTCCTGCGCTTGCGTCAGCGCCGTTTCGGCCGCCGACGGTGCGGCTGGCGTCGGTGCGAACTGCACCACCGCCTTCGCGCCGTGGTTGTTCACCGCCGCGATCGACGGATTGCCGCGCCCGCCCCGGCCGCGTCCGCCGCCCTGAGCAGCGCCGGGCGCCGGTGGCGTGAGATTCGGCACCCACACCACGAGCTTGTCCTTGACGTCGCGTCCCTGGTAGTCCGCTTCCGTGCCGTAGCCGACGAACTCGGCGCCGTTGAACGTCAGCGTCTGCTTGCCGCCGGAGTTCGCGCCGAACGTGACGTGCTCGGGGTACTTGAAGGTCTTGGTCGTGCCGTTGGCCTCAATCGTCACCGTCGAATTGCGCTTGACCTGGTAGCCCTTGAGCTTCACGTTCTGGAAGTAGGTCCCATCATCTCCCAGCGGCTTGATGCCCCAGTCCTTGAGATGGTCGGCGACGTAGGCGGCCGCCAGACCGTAGCCCTCGGTGAATACCTGCCGCCCCTGGAGCTCATCCGAGGAGAGGTAGCTCAGCCATTCCTTCATGTCCGCGGCGCTGACTTGCGCGTACTTCACGCCCTTCGCGGGCTCGGGCGCCTGCGCGAGGAGCTGCCACGAGCCGGTGGCCGCGGCCACGAGCACGGCCACGGCGACCGCAGACACCCGCAGGGATCTCGAACGATGATTCCGACCCATTCCATCCTCCATGAATTCCGACCGGCCGAACGCGCACAGTGTACCCGAACGGACCTCACATCACGATCGTCTGGCCGTCCTTGGCCACGTCCGGCGCGTCGAGCTCCGTGTTCGTATGGTTGAGGTGGATGAACCAGAGCTGAGTAGGAAGATCTTTGAGGAGCTCGCGGGTGGCGGGAATCAGCGGATGCGGGATGTCGGCGATCGAGCGGCCGGGCACCTCGCTCGCCGACGCGAAGGTGCCGTCGAGAAACGCGACGTCGGCCTTGCCTGCGACCTCGCGGATGTCGCGCGACCACTTCTGCCACTGATCGATGTCCGGAATGAACAACACCTTTTTGTGCGGGCCTTCGATCAGGTAGCCGACGGTGTCCGTGAACTCGTCGCGGTGCGGCACCGTGAACGCCGTCACGCGAATACCCTCGTCGAGCGCGATCGGTGTATCCGGCTCGACGACCTGCAGGTCGATGTTTCCGCGCGAAACCAGCAGGCTCCACGGCCCGTTGGTCGTGAGATAGGCCTTCATCTTCTCCGTGCCGTAGACGGGCACGTGCTGTGCGTCGATCGACTCGCGGCCGAGGTACATCAGCCCCGTGTAGTGGCCGATGTGGCCATGGGTGAGGAAGATTCCGTCCGGCGGATGGCCGCCGGTAAGTGTCTGGAGCTGCGACTTGAAATCCGGCGTCGCGTCGAAGAGATACGCCTTGCCCAGCGCCGTGTTGAGCAGGCCGAGACTCGCGACGCGCTCCGGCTTGCGCCGGCCTTCGCGAATGGAGCGGCAGATTTCCTGCTCGCAGCCGAGGTGCGGGATCCCGCCGTCCTGGGCGATCCCGAGGACGATGAGATGCCACTCGCCCGTCACGCCCGGCGAGGGGCGCGTCTGCTGGCCGGCGAGCGTGGTCGCGGCCAGCAGTGCCGCCGCCAGGACCGGCGCGAACCGGCCGGCCGCCGCCCGGCCCGGGGCCGCCGTCATCGTGTCGTGGCCTTGTAGAGCAGGCTGTGGATGAACGAGCTGAAGATGCTCACGAGCAGCGCCGCGACGAGCGTCGTGAACACGCCGTGGATCATGAACCCGGAGTAGAACTCCGAGACGAGCCAGAGACAGAACGCCGTGACGAAGAAGTAGAAGATGCCGAGCGTGATGATCGTCAGCGGCAGCGTCAGAATGACGAGCACGGGCTTGACGATGGCGTTGATGAGGCTCAGCACCGCGCCGGCGATGAGCGCGTCGCGGAAGGACGCGACTTCGACGCTGCGCATGAGATACGCGACACAATAGATGGCCACGGAATTGGCGATCCAGGTCACGAGGATGGCGGCCATGAGGCTCCTCCTGAGATGATAAAACCTGTGATGGCGAAGAGGCCGAGTCTAGCATGACGAACACGACCTATCCGACGGCTCGTAAGGTCGCGGTCCGGGCGCAAAAGCACTTCAGCAAGCACGTCGAGCTGGCGCAGAAGCGGGGCCGCTCGCACCTGGCCGAAGTGCCCACCGCCGCGATCATCGAGACGATGGTCGACGCCGCGTTCTGGGCGAGCCTGCGGCGCGAGGAGGGACTGACGCCGAAGATCTCGCTCGCCTGCGTCTCGCCGGAGCAGGCCGGCCAGCCGCTGCGCTTCGAGCAGCCGCTGCCGCTCTCGCCCGCCGGCCTGGCCAAGCTCGCACCCGCGGTCGAGCGGCCCGGCATCCACCTCGGCGTGTGGCCCGACGATGGCACGCTGCGCGTGTGGGGCACGACGCGCGAGCTGCCCGCCTACTGCTTCGTCATCGAGGTCGTCGGCTCGGGCTGGCTCGTCATCAAGCACCGCGCGGAGACGTTCGGCAAGTTCGTGAACGTCGCGGTGCTCGAGGGCGACGAGATCAAGATCGTCGACGAGAGCAACGCGAGCGTACCGGACTGCCCCGGCGTGTTGAAGTCGATGCTGGGCTTCGAGAACGCGCCGCGCAACGACGAGAAGGTCAACGTGCTCGTGCTCATCGCGGCGTCGATGCGCGCCCACGGCCGTGGCGGCATGCTCCTCGTCGTTCCGTCCGGATCGACGACGTGGCGGAATTCGATCGTGGCGCCGGTGCTTTACTCCGTGAACCCGCCGTTCGCGGGACTCGCGGACCTGGTTGGGCCGGGCGCCGACAGCGGGTCGCCGGATTGGGAAGAGGATTTGCGCCGCGCAGTGGACGCGATGGCGGGTCTCACCGCGGTCGACGGGGCGACGCTCATCGACGACAAGTACGAGCTGCTCGCGTTCGGCGCGAAGATCGCACGCGGGCGCGGCCAGCCGCCGGTCGAGCGCGTGCTGGTCACCGAGCCGATCGAAGGCAGCATGGTGGCGGAGGCCACGCCCGTGCAGCTCGGGGGCACGCGGCACCTGTCGGCCGCGCAGTTCGTGCACGATCAGCGTGACGCGAGTGCGCTCGTCGCCTCGCAGGACGGGCGGTTCACGATCTTCACGTGGTCACCGCACCAGGAGTCGGTGCATGCGCACCGGGTCGAGGCGTTGTTGTTATGAGAAACTGGATCACGTTCGAAGTTCGAAGTTCAAAGTTCAAAGTTCGAAGTTCGAAGTTCGCAATGCACGATGTCACGCGTGCCGTCCAATACTTCGAACTTTGTACTTCGAACTTCGAACTTCGAACTTGAGGATCTTCGCTGGTCATGATCACCCGCCCGCCTTCACCGCCTTCGCCCGTACCTCCATTCCCGAACGAACCTCGTCCGTACCGCGTGCCAACACGTCGTCGCCTGCCTTGAGGTCACCGAAGACCTCCACGAGGGCGCCGACGGTCAGGCCGGTCTGCACGTCAACCCACTCGGCGTGATTGTTTCTCACGCGAACGACGAACGTCTTGTCCGTCGTACTCGCAACGCTGCTGCTCGGCACGAAGAGTGACGGCGTGGATCGGTGCACGGGCCACCGTACCTGGCAGAAGGTCCCTGATGCCAACCGTCCGTCGGCATTGGCCACGTCGAGTTCGATCGCCATCGTCCGCGTCTTGACGTCCACAGTGTGCGCGACGCGCGCGATCGTGCCTGAAAAGGTCTGCCCAGGGTACTCGGGCACGACGAATGAGACCACGGTGCCTTCCTTGACGCTTTCGACATACGCCTGCGGAACTGCGACCACCAACCGCAGGCGATCGATTCGCACCAGCCGCAGCATCGGCGTCGCGGCGGCCGGACCGCTTGCCGGTCCGACGAGCGCCCCGGGATGGACATTTCGCTCGGTGATCACGCCGTCGAACGGCGCAGTCATCCTCAGGTAGTTCTCCATGTCGGTCACCGCTTCGACGGCCTGACGGGCAGCTTCGACATTCTGCTGGGCGGCTGCGATCTGACTCTGATCGGCTTCGACCCCCTTTTGCGCCAGCACAAGATCGTTGCCCGCAATCACTCCCGGCGTCGCGGATGCCGCTTTGAGCTTGGCGTAGGTACTCGCATCCGCGTCGGATTTCGAGCGAACCACGGCGAGCTGAGCCGTCGCGGCCTGGAGTTTCGATTGCGCCTCGGCGCGTTGTGCGGCAAGCTCCGGTGCATCGAGCTCGACGAGCAGGTCTCCGCTCTTGACGTGCGATCCGCGATCCACGCGAATGGTCTTCACGAAGCCAGTTGCGTGCGGGTAGATCGCGACGGCCTCGTAGGGGTCAAGCTCTCCCGGCATGTTGAGCGTCACTGCAACCGGTTGCTCAATCACCTGAACGGTGTCCACGGTCGGTGGACCGGGGGCGGGCGCTTGACCGACCTGCGACGTCGCTCGACTGCCACAGCCGATCGTCGTCAAAGAAGCCGCGAGGCCGACCGCCACGCGCCAGCATGTCTGGTGTTGGTTGCTCATACGGCTCCTTGCGCGCGATACGCGCTGCCAGGGTCGTCGGGATCCAGGGAGGCTGACGTCGTTGATGCCGAGCGCTGAAGAAGCGAGTACACGGACGGCAGGACAAAGATCGTCGCAGCCGTCGCCGCGGCCAGGCCGCCGATCACTGCGCGCCCAAGCGGGGCGGTCGCCGCAGCCCCCTCGCCAATCGCGAGCGCCATCGGCACCATGCCGGCGATCATGGCGGCACTGGTGATCAAGACCGGGCGCAGCCGCGCCCGTGCGGCCTCGATCGCCGCGCTGGACGCCGAGCCGGAGGTGCCCCGGGCTTTCTCAGCAAATGTCACAAGCAGGATGGCATTCGCCACGGCGACGCCAATGGCCATGATGGCCCCCATGAACGACTGCACGTTGATGGTCGTGCGCGTGATGGCGAGCATCAGCACGACGCCCGCGAGCGCGGCGGGCACGGTCGAGACGACGACGAACGCGAGTCGAGCGGACTGAAAATTCGCAGCCAGCAGGAGAAAGATGACAACCACCGCAACCGCCAGCCCCCCGGCGATGTTTCGGAGCGTCTCTCGCATCGGCGCAATCTGCCCGCGCACGCTCACGGTCGTGCCCCGCGGCGGCGCGCCCGCGCGCGCGATCGCCTCGTCGACATCGCTGGCGGCGCGGCCCAGGTCCTCTCCGACGACGTTCGCTGACAGCGTCACCATGCGCTGGCCGTTGAATCGATCGTACTCCCCGACGATCGACCCGTTCTCGATGCGCGCCACATCGCCGAGCAGGGGGTGTGTCCCGTTGATCGCCACCGGGACGACGCGCAAGTCGTCGAGGCTGGTCATCTCTGGCTGCGGCACTTCCACCTGAACCTGGAAGGCGATGCCCGTGCGGGGATCGGTCCAGAAGTTCGGCGCCACAAAGCGACTGGACGAGGTCGCCGCAGCAAACGAACGGCCCACCTGCTCGACGGTGACGCCCAGCTGCCCAGCCAGTTGACGATCGACAGTGATCTGCGTCGCGGGATAGTCCAGCGCTTGCTCAATGTGCAGGTCGCGGAGGGCGGGAATCTTCCCCAGCTCATCGCGCACCTTCGCGGCGAACGATCGGCTGGCCGAGAAATCCGGGCCGGCGACCGCCACCTCGACCGGCGTCGGCGCGCCGAAGTTCATGATGCGGCCGACGATGTCACCGGGCTCGAAGGAAAACTGCACACCGGGGAAACGGTCGCGGAAGCGGCTGCGAAGCTGTTCCTGAAAATCGTCCAGCCGCCGGGGCCCGCCTGATCCGAGCGCGACCTGCAGGACGCCTTCGTGCGATCCGCCGGTCCAGAGAAAGATGGTGTTAATCGGATATGAAGACGGCTGGACGCCGACGTATCCAAGCGTGATCGCCACGTTGCCAGGACCAGCCGTCCGGTGAATCTCGTCGAGCACCGCATCGGCGAGTCGCTCGGTGGATTCGAACTTCGTGCCGGCCGGCGCTTGAAACCGCAATTGAAACTGCCGCGTGCCGCTCGCGGGGAAGATCTCGCGGCCCAGCGTCCCGCCAACGATCGCGATGGTCGCCACGGCGACGAGAAGGTACGCGACGACGAGGAGGCTGCGCCACGCTGCGAGGTGCTGGAGGATCCGCACGACGCGATCGCGGAGTGACTCGACCCAGTCGCGGCGAGGCATCGCGCTCCCGGCGCGGTGCCTCCGCAGGAGATAGACCGACAGGACCGGCACCAGCAGGCTCGAGAGCAGGAATGACGCGATCATCGCAAAGCCGACCGCCAGCGACAGCGGGACGAACAGCGCACGCGACACGCCGGTCATGAAGAACGACGGCACGAACACCGCCACGACGGACAGCATCGCCAGGAGCTGAGGCACGATCACCTCTGCCCCGGCGTCGAAGACGCCGCGTGCGATCGCGGCGCCGCGGGCCAAGTGCGTATGGATGTTCTCGACGGCGACCGTCGCTTCATCGACGAGGATCCCGACCGCCAGCGCCAGACCGCCCAGCGTCATGATATTGATCGTCTGCCCCGCCGCCCACAGGCACACGACGGCGGTCAGCAACGCAAAGGGAATCGTCACGACGACGAGCCCTGCACTCCGCCACTCGCGCAAGAACAGCAGGACCACCAGACCCGTCAGGATCGCGCCCAGACCAGCCTCCCGGAGCACAGACTGCAACGCGGCGGAGACGCTCCCGGATTGGTCGAGCTCGTAGGACACCCTGATGTCGTCGGGCACGAGCGACTGGAAGCGACCCAGGTTCGCCTTCACCTCGCTGACCACGCGCAGCGTCGATGCATCCGGCCGCTTGGTCACCGGAATGAAGACGGCGCGACGGCCGTTGACGAGGGCATACCCAGAAGGAATGTCGGTGCTGTCGCTGACGGACGCGACGTCCCGCAGGAACACCGCGGGCCCGGCGCCGACGCGAATCGGCAGCGCCAGCAGATCGTTGATGTTCGAGACCACGGAGTTCACCGGCGAAATGCGCGTGAGATCGCCGATGTTCACGCTGCCGGCCGGCATGATCGTGTTGCCCGCCGTCACCGCGCGAATGACCTCGTCCGGCGCCATGCCATACGCGCGGAGACGCGCAGGATTGACGCGGATCACGATCGTCCGCTGACTGCCGCCGAACGGCGGCGGCGACGTCAGCCCCTCGAGCGTCGCAAATTGTGGGCGCACCCGGTTGAGGGCGAGGTCCTGGATTTCGCCGAGACTGCGGCTGTCGCTCGAGAACACGAGATACCCGACCGGAACCGTACCCGCGTCGAACCGCATGATGAATGGCCCCACGGTCCCCGGCGGCATGAACGCGCGCGCCCGGTTGACGTACCCGATGGTTTGCGCCATGGCCTCGGCCATGTTGGTCCCGGGATGGAACGTCAGCTTGAGCAGCCCCGTGTTCTGGATCGATTTCGACTCGACGCTCTCGATCCCGTTGATGTAGAGAAAGTGGTACTCGTAGTAGTAGACGAGATAGCCTTCCATCTGCGCCGGACTCATCCCGCCGTACGGTTGCGCGACGTAGATGACGGGCAGATCCAGATCAGGAAGGATGTCGATACGCATCCGGCTCACCGCGAACACAGCCGTCAGTGCTACGGCGACCACGCCGACGATCATCGTGATCGGACGACGAAGAGCAAGACGAATCCACCACATGACGTCGCTCCCGTTTACTGATGAATCAAACTCATGAAGTCTGCAAGATCCCCGCTCGCGACCGCTTCAGCGAGCAGGGCGCGCCACACGTCGATGCGCGCGATCTGATCCTGCACGTCCGCCTGCGCCAGCAAGCCCTGCGCGTCGGCGATCTCCACGACGCTCGCGAGGCCCGACTCGTATCGCGCGCGCGCTTGCGCCTCGCTCTGTTGCGCAGCCGCAAGCTGGACCGGCGTGTTCGCCGCGACCGCCCGCGCCGCCCGCACCACCGCCGCGGCGGCCTGGTGCTGACTCGCGATGGTGAGAAGCGCCTCGTCATAGAGGGCCGCCGCCGATCGCTCGAACGCCGCCGCGGCAGCCTCGCGCGCGCGAAGGCTGGAGAAATCAAAAACGTTGGGAAACACAATCTGCACGCCGGCAGCCCAATTCACGCGATCCAGACCGAGGCCACTCGCGCTCCCGTCGAACACCCCGCTCGGACTTGCGCCGCTTCCACGCGCAAACACGCTCGACTGCACCAGGAAACGCGGAAGGTCCGTACGCGCGAGAACGTGCTGTTGCGCCTGGGCGGTTTCGACCGCTGCCTGACGTACCTGGGCCAGCGGATGCGCACTGGGTGGTTCGGCGGTGACGTCTCTCGCAGGCGCCTCCGCCAGCAGATTCGAGGCGTCGATACGAATTGGCCCCGGCATGGCCCCCAGCGCGCGCACCAAGCTCGTCTGGCCGAGCGCCAATGATTCCTGCGCGCGGATCAACCGTGTCTGCGACGCGGCCCGCTCGGCGTCGATGCGCGATGCGTCCGCGCCTGGACGGAGCTGATTGTCGACCAGGGTGTGGACCGTCTGGGCGAGCAAGGTGCGTCGATCGAAATCCGCTTGCGCGGCGGTGACGGCGCGTTCTGCAGCGACGACGTCCAAAAAGGCCGACGCGACCAATCGCTGAACGTCGAGACGGGTCAGCGCCTGATTCGCCTGCGCTTGCGTGACCGCGGCGTCAGCGCTTGCGACCGCGGCGCTGCGAAGGCCGAAGTCGACGGGCTCCCAGGAGAAGAGAGCGCCGGTCGCACTGCTCCACACGCTGTCGTCCGAGGCCGCCGGCAACACCGGCCCGGTGAGCGCGGGGATTACCGATTGCGGCAGGATCTGGCCGAAGATGTTGTTCGCTGTCCCGCGATGGGACTGCCAGAGCGAGTCGAGCCGGGGCAAGTACGCGGAGCGCGCGACCCCCACGTTCGCGGCCGACGCAGTCACTTGCTCGAGCGCCGCCCGGACCGCCGGATAGTGGTCGCTCGCATACTGCATCGCCTGGGCCAGCGTGAGGCCCTGAGGCGCCGGTTGATCCCGCGGCGTCTGGGCATGCACGGTCGACGCCACACAAGCCAGGCACAGCAGCACTCGGGCGACATCCGGTAATCCCGCCATCCGTCTCGTGCTCATTTGGCACCGTACGAGAAGTCGTCAGAGAGCGTCACGCTGTCGGCGTTGGTCCATACGCCCACCTCGCCCGCATCCTTGAACGTGTCTTCGCTCCTCCAGACGACGCCGGCGGCCTGATCTTCCCTGCCGGCGATCGGCTTGCACTTCACTTCGACGAAACCGTCTTTCAGCATCGCGTCGTCCTTGAACGCGAACGGATGCGCCGCGGCACCCGATTGTGTCAGGACACTCGGCTTGCTGGGTGCCGTCTCATCTCGTTCGATCGTCCACTTGGCTTCCCCGCTGCCGGTGCACGTGCACGTCCAGCCCGCGGGTGATTGGCCCATTACCTCGTTGTCAACGCTCACGGCGTCGAGGATCGCCACGATGATGACTGCAGAAAGCGCAAGAATCACGAACGGCATACCGCCTCCTGTTATTGGCTAAAAACGGAATGTATATTGCAGCTTCGACGACGCGCGGTCGAATGTCGATTCGAAGGAGCCATCGAAGGTCTTCACCCAGCCGCGATTCAGGACCAGGAACAGGTCATTCCCGGGCTTCAGCGTCCATCGGAAACGACTCTGGAAGCTCAGCAGACGAGACTCGCTGTCGTACTGTTCGAGGTTCTGCCACGAGATGTTCGGCGAGACGTTGTAATCGACCCGCGCCGTGACGACCTGCGTCTGGAACCGCCCCTCGCGCAGGTCGATGTCATTTCGGTCTCCGTTCACCGCGATCGAGAGGTGCGGACTCGGCTTCAGCGTCAGCCCGAGTGCAACCTCGCGCCGGGTGCCATCGTAGAACCCGCCCCACCAATACGTGGCATCGATCACCCACCAGCGCTTCGTCGCGGTGTTGACCTCCGTCCGGAACTGGTGCCACTGATACGCAGCGGCCGGAATGACAACGCCTGGAGCAATCTCGAACGGCGCGTCGAGGCGCTCGAATTCGGGGATGACGTTCCACTCGAGGTGCTCGCCCGATTCGGTGCGGGCGTTGAACGGCGCCACGAACACGCGCCAGTTCTCGACGCGATTGTCGAGGTTCGCGACGTAGGTGGGCTCGAATTCGAAGAACAACTGCCGCAGGCCCCACCGGTGGGGCCTCGGCTGAAACGCGATGCGAGTGTCGGCTTTGCGAATCCCGGCGCGCGGCAGGAATCCGAGCGCGGGATCAAACGACTCGCCAATCTGCTTCCACGCCGCCGACAGGTCCCACCGATCGTTCGGATAGGCCAGGCCGATCCCGCCGGCATAATCGCGTCCGACCACAGAGTCATCTGTCGCCTCGAGAAAGAGATCGAGCGACAGGTTCTTGTCGCCGTGGAAGCTCGAGGTCGCCAGCCGCCCGTCAACGCCCGCCAAGGTGTTGCTCGACGTGCCCTCTGGATTGCCGTGCGTGACGATCGCCCCGATCCACGATTGCTCGAAGAGGTTGCGGCTCACTCTGCCGGCAAAAAGATTCTGGCGTGCCAGACCAGCCTCCTGCACCTCGCCAGTCTCGACGTCGAGCACGCCCATGTTGTACCCGGCAAGCCGTCCGATCATCTTGGCGCCGACGTCAATCGGCACTTCTCCGCCGATGTCCTCGTCCCCGTGAATGCCGATACGACGGCTGAAGAACGGAATGAGATCGCTTGCGCCGGCGAGGCCGGCGACATCGAAGACTCCGGCGCCTTCGAGAAAGAACGCGCGCTTTTCCGGAAAGAACAGCGGGAACCGCGTCAGATTCACTTGACGGATGTCCGCTTCGGTCTCTGCGAAGTCCGTATTGATCGTGGCCGAGGCGTTCAGATTGGGCGCAAGGTTCTTGACGACGTCGACGCCGCCCGTGATCTCGCGGCCCTCGTCTTTCCGGCCGCCTGACACGTAAGGTCGAACGTCCAACCCCCGTCCTTGTTCTGGGTCGGCCAGGCCGGTGAGCTCGCCGGCATCGGCGAGATTGCCGACCCAGCTCGTCAGCCGCGGGCTCGCCCACCGGTCGGTCTCGAAGAGATGCTTGATCTGGCGCTCGACGTTGAACCCCCACGCGGATTGCGCGGGATTGAATCGGAGCGTCTTGAAGGGGATCTCGATTTCGACGGTCCAACCGTCCGCCGAACGAGTCGCGGCGGCGTTCCAGATCCCGTCCCAGTTGCGCTCGAGGTCCTGCGAGTTGTTCGAGATCTGACCATCGGTTCTGGCGCCGGCCGGGTTGACCTGGAAAAAGAACCCATTCCGACGGTCGAGGAATGGATCGAGCACGATCGTCAGGCGGTCGTCCACGTCGAGATTCGCGTCACGTGCGAGCTGCGTCGCGATCATTCCGCCGGGATGGCGCTCGACACACACGACGCCGAAGTAGAGCGCGGCGGCGTCGTAGAGGACCCGGACTTCCGTGGCCTCGCTCGCCGGCTGCCCCTCGCGTGGAGCTTGCTGCGTGAGCTCAATCGGCCGCGCGACACTCCAGTCCACTTCGTCGAGGCGGCCATCGAGACGGATCACCCTAGTCGCACGCGTGATCCGCGCGGTGGGCGGCGCCCCACGAGGTTGAGGCGCTTGAGCGTGGACCTCGGTCACCGTTGCGGTCCCAAGACATGTGAATGCGGCGACCGTAACGCTGGCCAGCGAGGTCAGGGCACTTCGAAGCGCAACGATCATGAACGCCAGGGATCTCCGCACAGTATGTCATCGGGCCCTGAATTTCCGGTGAAGCCTGCGGCAAAGCCATTCGAGACAGGAGCGCCGGAACGCCTGGCCACGACACGGCCACTGCACTGACGAGAGACGTGCGGACGGACACGATCGTCAAGACGCTGCCCTTCGACAGTGAGACGGGCATGCCGCAGTACGACCCCGTCGCGCGGAAGGTGTACGTCAATCTTCAGGATCAGAGCGTGTTCGCAATCATCGATCCCGAGACCGACACCGTCGTCGGCCGGTCCCCTGTCGGCCGCTGCAAGGGAAATCACGGGATGACCCTCGACCCGGAGCGCCATCGCGTGTTCCTCTCGTGTGAGGGCAACCGTCGACCAGGCAACGCACCGCGTTTACACGGCCGAACAGGAAGAGGACGGCAGGCCAGTCGCGCGGATGGTCGTCTATGAGGCCGTCGGCCGGACTCCACTGAAGTGACGCCCGGACTCAGCCGACTCAGGGCAGCGTCTTGATCCGCAACCGCTTGAACTGCACTGCCGAGCCGGCGTGATGGTTCTGCAATCCGATGTAACCCTGCGGAGACCTGGACGCGTTCACGAGCTGGCTGACTTGCACACCGTCCAGCCGTGCCGTGATTGTCGTGCCGGTCGCTTCGATCTCGAAGGCGTGCCACGTTCCAACCGCCGGCATCATGGCGCTTGACGGCGCGAGCGCGTAGATTGCTCCCGTCTCGCGTAGCGGGTCATTGAACGCGTTGGTGTCCGGGTTGTAGCCTGTGTTGTCGATCTGAATTTCGTAGCCCTGCGTCACGGCCGGTTTCCAATCATTCGCAGGATCCGTGCTTCCAAGCGCCGGGAAGCGGACAAAGATGCCTGAATTGTCGGTGGGCGACGACAACCGGAACTCTGCGCGAAGCACGAAATTCTTGAATTGCTGCCGCGTGAACCACAGCAACCCGATCCCGCCAACTGACTCGATGATGTTGGCGCCAAGCTCAATGAAGCCGCCCGCGCCAGCCATCCGCCACCCGTTGAGGCCGCCGCTGCCGAGCGGGACGAACCCAGCCTCCGCGCCCAATGAAGCGCTGACGATGGCCAGGGCGGTGCGCCGGGCCAACGACAGTGCCGCGAGCGAGGGGTTGGCCGATCCAAGCGTCGGAAAGACCGCTGGTCCTGCGACGTACGCATTCGCGATGTGGTGGAAGCGTCCGTCGAGATTCGTCACTGACGCGGTCGGATCCGAGCCCATCCAGAGCGACCCGGCCTCATGGTGCGTCGTGCCCAGACCGTCACGGCCAGTACCCAGCGCGGGTGGCACGTTTTGCCATCCGCCGCTGTAGAAGTACTGAATCAGGGCCGGGTCGTCTTTGGCGACCTTCTTCGCCAGTGCAACAGCGGCAGTGTCCATCGTGTTCCAGAGGGCCTGGTCATCGGCACTAGCCGCCAGATTGACCCACGCGCGGCTCATACCGAATTCATCCGTCTGGTCGCTCAAATCCACCCAGCTTGGAGCCGAGCCGGTCACTTTCGGCGCGGCAACATTCGGAGCCCCCTTCATTTCGCCGATGCCGCGCAAGGTGATCACGATCCAGTCGGCGGACTCGCCAGCGAGCATTTGATCCAGCAGATCGAGGTCGGGGATCATGCGCCACATCGCGCCTTCCGAGTCAGCGCCGGGAATCGCCGCCGCGGTAACCTGCAGGTGGTACCGCGCGCTCGGCGTCGAGCCCCGTACGAGCAGCGCTGCGGACTCGAGGTGTTTGGCGAGTCCGGGATCAAACGCGGCGCGGTTGATGCGCACGACCGTGTTGGTGCGCAGGTGCGCCATCAGGTTCCGGCCCATGAGCGGCGTCGAAAAGGACTCCAACGCGAGCCGCGTCGCTTCGATCGTCCCCGATGCGATCACGACCGCGCAGGTTGGTGACACCGGCAGGAACTTCTGCTGGCCGTTCACAAATAACTCCATCGTCGTCACGAGGCCACCGGTCACCTGGAGTCTGGTGACGTGCGCCCGAGGCACGAAGAACAAGCGGCGCTGCCAGTCCGGGCTCGCTGCGGCCTCGCGAAGCGCGTCCGTCAGGATCGGTGCGCTGCTGTATTTATCGAAGCTGAACAAACCCGACGCGGGAGGGGCGGCCTGCACGGCCAATGGTGCGTCCTCGATGGCGTCCACGGAAGGTACCTGGCCCTTCACCGCAGTCAGCCGCGCCTTGAGCACGTCGAACAGCGGCCCGGAAATGTAATCGGCGGCCGGGACGACCCCGATTTCCCGTTCCGTGTCGCAGTAGGCGTCACTGCCCGGAACCGTCGGATCTGGATCGCATGTGCCACCGCCAGGGTCTTGCAGAAAGTCTCGAATCGGCTGCGGCCACTGCGCCAGGTCCGGACCAGTCAATCGCGGCGACCACCCGCCCCAGTAGAGAGAGCGTCCACCGAGGCAGTACGCGAGTCCCGGGAACGAGACCTGGCTCCGCCACGGCGATCCCCACACGCGTTCACGGGTGCCCGGATCTTGACTGTTGAACTCGACCTTCACGGCTCCGCCGGCGTTCAGGCCGATGCGAGATAGATTCTGGACATGCTCGGTGACCAGCAACGTTCCTGCGTCGACGATGAGCACTCGCATGTTGGCGTGACGATAGATCTTCTCCGCACAGTAGGCGCCGAACATGCCTGCGCCAATCACCACAGCATCGAACCCGACACCGCCGTTGTTGGTGACCTCGTCCCACGTGCTGCAGACGTATCGGCCCACGACATCGAGCGTGAAGTCGGTGTCCTGGACTTCAACGTGTGTATTGGGATCGGGAAGCAGTCTGAGTAGGTTGCCGGCCATGACTGCGGCCTTTCAAATGGCTGGGGACGATCGATTGTAGCTCCGCCCTGAGAGACTTTCGCTCCGGAACTCGAGTTCGAGGTTCTGGCGTCGACGTTCTGGGCTGACCCTACTTGGCGACCGTGATCGACGAGGCGTCGATCATCTTCTGGCCGTCTTTCTCGGTCACGGTGCCCTTCACCTGAACGGTCTTGTTCACGAACTCGATGAGCTTGGCGTTCTTCTGGGCAGCGTACTTGCCGGTGATGACCTAGAGAACGTCGGCCGCCGCGACGCCGGCCGGCTGGCCGCACGCTTCATATGCTGACCTCCTGAAACCGTCCCTGCCCGACCCTCCTATGTTAGTGGCGTCTTGCTTTTGGTCGTATTGTCCGTGAAATATCGACAATGTATTCTCAGGCCAGTGGCTCCCCTGGAAGGTTGGAGTGAGTGATGAAGAGTGTGCTGTTCTCGATCCTGGTGGCGGGTGTGACGCTTGCGGCGCAGACGCCGGCGGTGGAGTTGAAGGTGGGCGATGCGGCGCCGGATTTCACGCTGCCGGCGAGCGACGGCACCACCTACAAACTCTCGGACTTCAAGGGCAAGCAGGCCGTCGTGCTTGGCTGGTTCCCGAAGGCGTTCACGCAGGGCTGCACAGTTGAGTGCAAGTCGCTCGCGGAGCACGGCGATCTCATCAAGAAGTACGACGTGAAGTATTTCATGATCAGCGTCGATCCCGTCGAGCAGAACAAGGCCTTCGCCGACGCGCAGCACGCGGACTTCCCGCTGCTCGCCGATCCGGAGAAGAACACCGCGAATGCCTACGGCGTGCTGGGCGGCAGCCCGGTCGCCAAGCGCTGGACCTTCTACATCGGCAAGGACGGCAAGATCCTGGCGATCGACAAGCTGGTCAAGCCCGCCACGTCGGCCGAAGACATGGCGGCGAAGCTGGGCGAGCTCAACGTCGCCAAGAAGTAGAAGTCAGAGATGAGAGGGCCGGCGAGCGCACGGTGAGTGCGCGCGCCGGCCCGAGAGTGTGACGCGGAACAGCCTACTTGGAGACCGTGATCGACGAGGCGTCGATCATCTTCTGGCCGTCTTTCTCGGTGACGGTGCCCTTCACCTGGACCGTCTTGTTCACGAACTCGATGAGCTTGGCGTTCTTCTCGGCGGCGTACTTGCCGGTGATGACGTAGACGCCGTCGGCCGCCGCGACGCCGGCCGGCTGGCCGCGCTTGGCGCAGCTCGTCGCGCACGCGTCGTGATCGGCGCCCATCTTGCCGTCCTTGTGGCACGCCACATCGACGATCTGACCTTTGATCGTCACTTCCGCCGGCGCCGCGTGAAACACGGGCGCCGCCACCGCCGCGATGAACATGATGCCCGCAATCGCTGTTAACACACGCTTCATAAGCTGACCTCCAGAAACGACCCTGCCCGAACCCTTCTATCTTAGTGTCGTTTGTCCTTCTGCTGTCGGCGGCAAGGCTGGTCCCGCCTCGCGAGAAACTCGCCTTCGAGCGTCCAGATCTGGTCACCTGGCGCCAGGTGACGCGCCAATCGGCGCTATAATTTGCGCGAACTCATACTTAAGGCTCGGGAAAAACGCACGACGCGGAACGGCACGTCGCAATCCAACTCAAGAACGGCCGGTGAGGTCCGTCGATATGACGATCGCACGAACTGGCTCGGCGTCTGCTCGCGCGAGCGGCGCGGTGACGCTTGCGGCCGCTGTGTTGTCTTGGCTCGTGGCGGTGCCCGTGAAGCCCGCGGCGAGCGCCGCGCGTGATCGCCCTTCACAGATGTTTGCGGGCAACGCGACCGTCGTCTGTGTCGGGTCCGACGGTATCCTGCGCGCTGCCGGAGCGGCCAATGCCTGTGCCCCTGGGCAGACCTCCATCCCGTTGGCGCGCTCTACCTCTGAGGGCGATGACGTCGATCCCTGGAACCCGCAGGACGAGCCCGATTCGGCGACACCGGCCGCTCTCGACGACGTGAGCGCCTTGGAAGCCCGCCTCAAGGCGCTCGAAGATGGGCCCTTGTTCGAAGTCGTCGACCAGAATGGGCGCGCGATCTTCCAGGTGCGTCCAGGCAAGGTCCTGCTGAGCAACAGCGCAGGAGATCAGGTGATCGAGCTGCGAGCCACCAACGCCGTCAGTTCCCTCACGGCCAGGAATCGCGCCAGCCAGGAAATTTCTCTCGGAACGTCCGGTGACGTCGGGGGTGTGCTCGTGACAGAAGGTGGCGTGAAACGCATCGAATTCGGGAAGCAGCAGGCCGGAAATTTCTCGCTTCGTCTGCCCGGCGTCAACGGCTCCCCTCTCGCGGCCATTGGCGAATCGCAAGCTGGATCAGGTGCGCTGGTGGTCGGCGATGTGTGGGGCCGGCCAAAGGCTCTGGTGTCCGTCCCCGACGGCAAGGGCAGCATCACGATCCGCAATGGCAACGACGCGCCCGTCCTCGCAATGACTGAAGGGGCGACAGGCGCTGGGCTGTTCGTCATTGGGGACGCCCAGAGTGAGCCGATAGTGAAGTTCAGTGTCACGGAGAATCGCTACGGCGCGGTGCTGACCGGTCCGGTCGCCGGGTTTCCGATGGTGCCCGGCAGCGGCTTGCCGGGAAGCTACATCCTTGGGTGTGCGGGCGGGGCCAGTTGTGGTCCAGGAGGCGGTCGCCGATGAGCTTGAAGCGCGTTCATCTTGTTCTTGTTTTTGCGTCGGGCTGTGCGACTGCGGCGATGGCCGGCTGGATCACGACCGAGCTTCGGGCCCAGGCGCCGGCTGATCCTACCGTCGTGCACGTCTGCGCGAGCGCCGACGGCGTGCTGCACATGTCCCCGCCGCGTTCGGCCTGCGCGGCCGGGCAGCAGAGCATGTTCTTCAGACGAGCGGCCAACCCGCCGGCTGACGCCCCGGACGCGACAACCAAGGACACGACAGACGCACGCATCAAGGCCCTCCAACAGCGAATCGCGGAACTCGAGGGCCAGGCCTCGCGCACCGGGCTGACGCGGCGAGTCCCCGCGCCGTTCGAGGTCGTCGACCGGGATGGCCAGCGCGTGTTCTTCGTAGGTCAGGACAGAGTCGTCAGGCTCTACAACGCTGCGGGCAAAGACGTCGTGCGGCTGGCTGCAACCGACGGCGGCGGGTTCCTTCTGGCCACGAACGCCGCTGGGTTGACGGCGACCATTGGCACATCGGAATCGGAGGCGAGCATCAAGCTCCTGGAGGGTGGCGTCGTCCGGGCGGAGCTCGGGAAGACTGGGACCGGCGCCCACTATCGCCTGCAGTTTCTGAGAAGCGGTATGCCGATCGCGCTCATCGGCGAGTCGCTACTGGGGGAGGGGCAGGTGCTCATCGCTGACAAGGACAACAACCTGCGGGCACGGATCTCCATCAACAGCGGCCTCGGCGAGATCGCGACCTTCAACAAAGAGACGACCCCCGTGGCGATCTTGACGGAAGGCGCGCATGCGGGCGGGTTGTTCAAACTTACCAGCTCGGATGGCGTGATCATGGTCGACGCCGGCGTCAGCGCGGACGGCGTCGGCGTCGTGCGAACCGGGCCGGGGTCGTTCATGACGGCGGCGGGGATTGGACTTCCCGGCAGCTACATCATGGGGAAGGCCAAATGAAGAGCGGCGTCGCAGCCCTCGCGATGGCGGTGGCCCTTGCGCTGCCTCCGACAGAGCCGCGAGCCGCGCAGTCCGCGCCACCGACGATTCCGCTGTGTCCTGGGCTCACTATCGTGACCGCGGTCGCGCAGCCAAGTGGCGACTACGAGTCGATCAAAACGGTTCAATCCGTGACCGCCAGCGGTATCCAGGTGAAGTACTCGTCTGAGGCGATGGTCCAGGAACTGACGGACAACGAACCGCATCTGCAACAAACGAATGTGACTCGAACGATGCGGCGGAGCGACTTGCGCGACGCCACGTTGTACATGCAGGTGTTCTCGCCGATGGTGCCGGAGGTGATCCCCGAGACCACCGCGATTGGCACATCCGCGGCGGTCCTGAACGCCCTCAAGACCAAAGGCGAGTCCGACTTCGGCATCGTCATCGCCAACTTCTACGACAAGACCGGCGTCAATCGCGATGAGCACCCGAACGTCTATGACAACCAGGAGCTTGGCACGCTGACGCGCGTCGGGAAGGCACCGGTGATGCTGCCCGTGATCGTGAACGGCGTGCCGACCACCCTTCCCGCCATTCAAGCCGCGGGCGAACTGGTCATGGACAAGTCCGAGTTCTTTTTTCTCGACGATCCGGCCAATCCGCTCACGCTCAAATTCCGCATCGGGATTGGCGACAGCGTCTCCGTCTCGAACGACGGCAAGCTGGCCGAAAGCGATCGCGATCTGCTCCAGGTGACCAAGATCACCGCACCCTGCGTCAGCGCGCCGCTTCAAAACGGTGGAGGACCGGGTGGAGGCGGTGGCGGTGCAGGAGGCGGCGGAGGAGGTGCCGGGGGCGCGGGCGGCGGAAGCGGCGGCGGTGCTGGCGGCGGCGGTTCCAGCCAGATCGAGCGTGAGCTCGCTGAGTCCGGCAAAGCCGACGTCTACAGCATTTACTTCACATTCAACAGCGACGTCCTTCGGCCGGAATCCGAGCCGACGCTGAAGGAGATCGCCGACGTTCTCAAAAAGCATTCAGATTGGAAGCTCGGCGTCAATGGCCATACCGACGGCATCGGGAGCGATGACTACAACCTCGATCTCTCGAAACGCCGCGCAGCAGCGGTGCGAGCCGCGCTCGTCACGCGGTACGGCATCGCGGGCACGCGACTGACGACGGCCGGGTACGGCAGGACGCAGCCGAAAGACACGAACGCGACGCTCGAGGGCCGGGCGAAGAACCGCCGCGTGGAGCTGGTCAAACAATGAACATTCTACGAGTGGCGTTCGCCGCCTGCGTGTGCGCGTCGTTCGCCTGGACGCCGGGCAGCCGCGTGGTCGCGTCGAGCGACGATGTGCTTGGGAAGACTCTGACCGCGTACGCTGGGCTCAAAACGTACTCGGACACCGGCAGCGTCGATACCGAGTTTGGACCGAAGAACGGTTTGGTGCGTGAGCATCACACGTTCAAGACGTTCTTCCGGGCGCCGCGACATTTCCTCCTTGATTTCGTCAAGGCGGACAACGCCGATCGCTTCGTGATCTGGGCTGACGACGAGGCGTTTCACACATGGTGGCAGGCGACTGGCGTCGCCGAGGTCTATCCCAAGGGGCAAGGCGCGGGCGCGTTCGTGGCCGGCGGCACGCCGACGCTCAACGCGCTCATGCAGATCGCGCCATTGCTCTTTTCCGGAGCGGGGCTGACCGGACCGGTGACGGAATTCGGCGACGGCAAGGTCGCGGGCACCGAGGCTATCAACGGGCATCCATGTCAAAAGCTGGTGGGTGTCGGAAAGTCGGTATACGGGATGTCTGGCAACGTCGTGAACGTTCGTCAAATGGCAATCTGGATCGACGCGCAGACCTCGCTCGTGCGTCGCGTCTTCGAAGACTCGAGCGACGGCGCTACGGTGAGTCGCACGACGACGACATTTGATCCCCAGATCAATCCCACGCTCGACGAAGCGAGATTCGTGTTTACGCCGCCGAAGAGCCACCCCTAGGTGCGAGGCGTGATGTGAACGCACGGTTCGTCACGGGGCTGGTGGTCACGGTCGCGGTCGGTCTCGCGAGCATCTCGGCGCGTCCGGCCGCGCAGACGTCCTGCTGCGGTCCGATTTCCACCGAGGGCCGCAAGCTGCTCGCGGTGCTCGATGCGACGAACGTCGAGTCGCTATGGCTCGCGCATGAGCACGTCAATTGGGAAACCGGCGAGCCAGACAAAGACGCGGACTACGAAGGGCCCGGCAAGGCGACGCACTGCAGCGCGTTCGCGGCGGCCGTCGGCAAACGCGTTGGCGTTTACATGCTGCGTCCGCCGGAGCACGGCCAGATCCTGCTCGCGAATGCGCAAGCCGCCTGGTTCCACTCCCCGGCCGGTCCGCAGAACGGCTGGCGCCAAGTGAAGACCGCAAGGGACGCGCAGTCGCTCGCCAACTCCGGCAATCTCGTAGCCATCGTGTACGAGAACCCCGATGGCCACAAGCCGGGCCACATCGCGATCGTGCGGCCCGCCGCCAGATCCGAACGGCTCCTCGAGGAGAACGGCCCGGAGATCACGCAGGCCGGCGAGAGGAACTACTCCAAGACATCGACGAAGGTCGGCTTCGAGCACCATCCGGGCGCGTGGCCGGACGGCGTGCGGTACTACGTGCACGCGATCGGCCGCTGAGACGCTGCGCTCGAAGCCCTACGCTCCGTCAGACGGTTTCTGCTATCCTCCGGCCACCGTCGGATCCATTCCGTCTAAGGCTCCAACCAGGAAGCCTGGGATGTCGCAAGTCCACTGCTGGACGGTTGCGCTCGCTTGGTCGGCCCTGACCGCGTCTGCGGTCATGCCACAGTCCTCCCCTGGTCAACAGCCGGGGGCGGTCCCGGCCACCGGTCTCATCCTGGGCCGTACCGTTGATGGCGCAACCGGGGCGGCGATTGCCGGCGCGGTTGTCACGATCAGCAATACGCCGCCGCCTTCCGGACTCGCGAGTCCGCCAGCGCCTCCGGCCACGCTCGGCAGATTTCCGATGCGGGTGCTTTCGGACGCGGCTGGACACTTTGTTCTTCATGACCTGCCAAAAGGGTCCTACACCCTCACCGCCAACAAACCAGGCTATGTCGACGCAGCCCTTGGACGCAGGTCACCGACCGATACCGGCAACCAGTCGCTCGTGCTGGGCGACGGCGAACGGCGCGGCGATGTGACCCTGCCATTCTGGCGGTTCGGCGCCATCGTCGGCACGGTCGTCGATGAAGCCGGCGAGCCGGTGATTGGCATTCAGGTGCGTGCGTTCAGGCGTGCGATCGTCAGCGGTCGCCTGAAATTCACATCGTTCGGCAACACGTACGCGACTGACGACCGGGGAGTCTATCGACTCGCGTCCCTGCCGCCAGGAGACTATGCCGTCGGCATCGTCACGACCCAGACGACCGTGCCGGTCTCGATCCAGAGCGCGTACGCCGCGGCGAGTAGCGCCGGCACGAGTCAGGACTTTCAGCGCGAGCTCGATCGGTCCGTCGGTCTGTTTGGATCGTCCATGGGGATTGGCGGTACCGGACAACGCGTCGGTCCGTGGCAGTTGCAGGCGCCGGGCGGATTTGGAAACTCTCGCACGATGATGACGCCGCCGATCGATCAAGGAAAGGTCTATGCCTATCCGACGGTGTTCTATCCGAACGCCACCGGACTCTCGCAGGCGTCCATCGTGACGCTCGGCCCCGGCGAAGAGCGCACCACGATCGACTTTCAGGTGCGGCCCGTCGTGACGTCTCAAGTGTCCGGAACCCTGACGGGCCCGCAAGGTCCTGAGTCGTACACGACGATGGAGCTGGTCCCGGCCAGCGCCGAAGACTCGCAGCGGGACTACGACATGGACGCGGCCACGACCGTGAGCGACACGACCGGGGCTTTCACGTTTCTGGGCGTGCCGGCGGGCAGCTACACCATTCGCGTATTGAAAATGCCGCCGCGTCCAGTGACACCTTCGACGATGACGACGGTGATCCAAACTGGAACGTCGACAATATCCAGTAGCAGCGGACCGGTCGCGCCGCCGCCGATTCCCGATGATCCGACGTTGTGGGCGAGCGTTCCGGTCTCCGTCGGAGATCGCGACGTCACGGGCGTCGCGGTGACCCTCGCTCCAGGAGCTCGGCTCTCCGGACACCTCGAGTTCGACGGAACGGCTACCGCGCCGACCGCCGCTCAGCTGAGGCTGGTGAGTGTGCAAATCGATCAGGCGGATGCGCGAGCGACGACGTCCAACCAATTCATGTTGGGACGCGGAGTCGTCGACGCCGCCGGTCAGTTCAAGACATACCAACTCACGCCTGGACGCTATGTCATACGCGCGGCAGGCGCGCTGCCTGGCTGGACGTTCAAGGGCGCGTTCCGCGAGGGCCGTGACATCAGCGACTCGCCGCTCGAGATGAGCGGCAAGGACATCGGCGATGTCGTGGTGATCTTCACGGACCACCCGACCGAGCTGAACGGAACGGTGCGTGACAGCAAAGGCGTGGATCCCACCGTGACCGTTCTCGTGTTTCCGCAGCAAACGGCGCGATGGACCGACCACGGTCCAACCCCGCGCCGCTTTCGCCTGGCGCGCGTGGCATCGGACGGGACGTATCGACTCGCCAATCTGCCGGCTGACGACTACCTCGTGGTTGCGGTGAGCTCGACGGTCCCGCCGGATTGGCAGGATCCAAAATTCCTTCAGAAGATCGCGCCGCTCGCCACGCACGTGGCACTGGCGGACGGCGAGAAAAAGAGTCAGGACGTGGAAGCGAGGCAGGTTCGATGATGTCCAGCCTGCGTGGCCTCCTTCTGACCGGCCTCCTCCTCTCGGGTGCGGCGCCCTCGCTACAGACGCCAACTCGCGACGTCACCACGCCACAGAGCGTGACCGGCACGGCGGGACTCTACGGCGTAGTCGTCAACGACCTGACGAATCGTCCGATGCGTCGCGCGCTGGTCTCGATCTCGAGCGCCGCATCCCACGTAAGTCTGGCAGCCATCACCGACGAGACGGGGACTTTCGCATTCACGGATCTCCCGGCCGACCGGTACTTCCTCGGGGCGAGCAAGGCGGGATTCATCAGTCTCGCGTATGGCGCGAAGCGTCCGCTCCGCCCGGGCACAACAGTCGCCCTTGAAGCCGGCCAGCAGAAGAAAGACCTCACGCTGCGACTCCAGCCCGGGGCGGTGCTCACCGGCACTGTGCGCGACGGGACCGGCGCGCCGCTCCCCGGGGCCCGGGTCATCGTGTTGCGTTCGACGTACGGCTACGACACGGGGGAACGAACGCTGGCGCCGACGGCAGGAGGGTTTGGTGAGCTCACCGACGACCGCGGCGTGTACCGCGTTTTCGGCTTGCCGCCCGACGATTATTTCGTCGTCGTCACGGCCGGTGCGGTGATTCGCAATGACCGCGAGCTCCGGGAGATCACCGCGCCCGAGGTGGAGTGGGCCACGCGCCAACTCCGCGCGCAGAGCGGGCCGTCGGTGATGGCGCCGCCGACTTCAGCGCCCGAGCCCGGCCCGGCCGTGGACTACGCGCCGGTGTTCTATCCGGGCGCGTACACGCAGGCGCAGGCCACATCGGTCTCGCTGAAGGAGGGTGAGGAGCGCAGCGGCATCGACGTGCTGGTGGGCTGGACCCGGACCGCCAAGATCTCGGGCAATGTCGTCTCGCCCGATGGCGCGCTGCCGCCAAACCTGCAAGTCAATGTGATCGCGCACGACACGATTCCGGGCATCCCGTTCAGTGGGTTCGGCAATGCGAGGGTTGCGGCGGACGGCGCGTTCGTGAGCGCGGGGCTGCCGCCGGGCGACTACACCATCACCGTGCGCGTCACTGGGGCCGGGGGGCGCGGCGCCCCGACCCCAGCGCCGTCTGCTCTCTTCGGCACCTCGACGGTCACCGTCAACGGAGTGGACGCCACCACGACCGTGACGCTACAGACAGGCGTCACGGTCTCGGGACGGCTGGTCTTCGACGGCGATTCGATCAAGCCGCCGTCGGATCTCACCAAGATGCGAGTCACCCTGACGCCCGTGCGCAGCCGAATACCCACCTTGGGTGTGCCGGCGGCCACCGTGGACGCGAACGGTGCGTTCACATTCAGCGGCGCGACCCCGGGACGCTATCGCATTTTCGTGTCGCTGGGCGGAGGCTGGCAACTTCGAAATGCCATGGCGCAGGGTCGCGATGTCGCCGACCTGCCGCTCGAGATTGCGAACCAGGACATCCGCGACGTCGAGGTCACATTCACGGATCGGCCGACCGAGGTGTCAGGCGATTTGCTCGACGCCGCGGGACATCCGGCGACCGAGTACTTCATCATCGTGTTTGCCGCGGACAAGGCGTACTGGACGCCGCAATCCCGGAGGATTCAATCGGCGCGACCCGCGAGCGACGGTCATTTCCGAGTGCAGAACCTGCCGCCCGGCGAGTACTACATCGGCGCCGTCACCGATGTGGAGCAGGGTGAATGGTACGACCCGTCATTTCTCACCCAACTCCTCGCGACCTCGCAGAAGATCACGCTCGCTGAAGGCGAGAAGAAAGTGCAGAGTTTGAAGATCGCCAAGTGAGCGTCCGGCCGGCCGGAATCGCCGCTCTTGGGTCGCCGCTCCGGTCCAAAAACGAACATTCTGCGCTACCATCGTCGCGCGGATGGAGGCACCCCCCGTATGAAGCCCGGCTCCCGCGATCCCTCGAAAGTGTTCATCAGTCACCGCCACGAGGACTCCGATCTGGCTCGCGCGTGGCAGCAGCTCTTCAGCGGTGTCTCCGCGGGACAGGTCGATCCCTGGTTCTCGAGTGACGATCGCCCGGGCGCCGGTGTCCAGTCCGGTGCCTGGTACGACCAGCTGCGCAAGTTTCTCGAGGAAGCGAGCACGATCCTCGTCATCGTCACGCCAGGTGTCGTGGAAGGCCCGTGGGTGGTGTTCGAGAGCGGCTACGCCGCCGGGTCCAGTATTCAGACCATCGTCGTCTACTACTTCATGCAGGAACGGCATGTTCCGGACGTGTTCAAGACTCAGCAGCTGTACGATGGCCGCGACCCGAAGTCGGTGCTAAAGATCTGCACTGACTTCATGAAGCGGCTGAGCGCTCGTGAGCCGCCAGCCGCAGCGATCGCCGCGTGGGATCCCCTTCTGAGGGACTATCTCGCACGCGTCACGACGGAACTCGAACGCAGCGCTGAGCGGGCTTTGTTCCACGATCACTTCCATCAGTACGATGCCGCAGAAGGCATGAAGGGCAAGTGGTACAGCAGTTGGACTCAGATCGGCCCGGACAGCCGCGAGGAGATCTTCGAGGTCGACAACCTGTTCGCCTGGACGACGAGGGACCGCATCCGTTTCGTCGGCACGAGCTCGAAGGCTGGCGTCGATCAGCTCGGCGTCTCCGCGCGCTACTACCCGATGGAAGGGGTGGTCTCGAGTGCCTGCTGGGTCGCGCTCTCCTATTGGAGCGGCGGCAATATGTCGATCTGCGGCACGGTCCTGCTTCGCCCGCGCGGCGCCAGTGGTGGGTTGCTCGAAGGATCCTGGCAAGGCTACACGACGCCGGACATCAACAAGGACCCTGCCTTTGTGCGCGGCCGGGTCGTGCTGGCGCGGGACAAGGATCGCGCGCTGAACTACTGGCAGGCCGAAGCAACCGCGATCTGATCCGCGATGCTTCCTAGCCGCTCGCGAGCTTCTGCGCCGCCTGTTCGAGCGACGCCATGATTTGCTCGACAACCGTCGCGGCGTCGCGATCGACATCCGCGCCGTCCAACAACGTGTTATGCATGTTGGCGAGCCTTGGGTGCGGGATGGCGCGGCCGCCGGCCATGAACGGCAGGATCGTCACCTGCGCGCCACGCGCGAGGATCTGATCCATTTCGTAGGTGCACGTCTGCGACACTTCGTAGCCATCGCTCAGCAGCGCCACGAAGTGCGTCGTCTTGGTGAGCGATTCGTTGAGCGCCTGCCGCCAGTCGATACCGGCCGTGTTCACCTCGTGGTACTCGAACGGCGTGACCTGCCGCTCGGCCAGCTTCGCGTAGATCCGCTCGACGAGCGTGCGATGCGGCGGCTTGAGCGTGTGGCTGAGAAACACGAAAAAGGGCGCGTAGCGCTTCGATTGGAGATAGTCGTGGCCCTTCGTGTCGGAGAGCGCCTTGCTCAGCGTGAACATCGACGCGATGCGGGGCTTGACGAGCGCCGGCACCTCGTCGATGTTCTGCCAACGGACCAAGTCGAGCTGATAGCCGCCGGGATCGCCCGTGAGGATCCACGGCAGTGTTCGCTCGGCGCCTGTCGCCATCAACCGAATGGCGGGCGTGCCCTGGCCGTGCGCGGCCGCGTACATCTGCTCGAGCGCCGGCGTGGACGCGCTGAAATCGACGATGACGAGGCCGGCCTCCCGCAGCTGCCGGAGGATCGTGCTGCTGCGCAGTTGTCGGACGTCCGGACGCACCGGTTCGTAGCCGCCGTCACGCAGGCAATCGGCGATCGTCTCGCTCAGCGCGCCCTGGGTCTCGAGATCCACGAGGATGACGGCGCTCATCGACTGCACGTAGCTTGCCGGGCGGCGATGGTCGGCAATCCACTCCTGCCACCGACGAATACGGGGCTCGAGGACCTTGACCCACTGCGATGCGTCGGGAAGCAGGTCGCGGAGTCCACGGTCAAACGGCACATAGGCTTCCCAGTCCCGCTGGGCTGCCGGCGGCCTGAATCCGGTGCTGCGATCATAGAGAATGAGCCGCGGGATGTCCCCGCGCTCAGCCAGCCGAATCTCGAACAGGCAGTACGGTGAGCATCGCAGCTTGGCGTCCTGACCTTCGAATTCGCCCGGCTTCGGCTCGCGATGCGTGAGCACGCACGCGAAGACATCCGTGCGCCTGAGGAGTTCTTCGATCCGATTGATGTAGTAAGGCGGATCAGCGCCGGGCGCGTCCGGCGCGTCGACGAGCAGCTCACACCAGGAACCCAGTGCGCTCCAGACCTTGCAGTTCAACTCGACGTCGCGGAGTCGCCAGCTGTGGCTCATGTAGAGCGCGAACTGATTGTCCGGCGCTGGCGGCATGATCGATCAGAGCCGCTTCTTCACTTCGATCGACGTGGTATCGACGACGTCAGTCGAGATCAGCTTGCGGAAGACCGCATCGAGCGTCAGGCCCGCGACGAACCCGATGAGGACGGTGAACGGCACGAGTTTGCGCACTTGATCCGCGGCCACGACCTGGCCTGCCGGCGCCGTGGCTGTCGTGACCTGGGCGATGATGAACAGGAGTCCAGCGACGCCTCCCGCGATGAGTCCCAGCGCGGCGGTCGTGATCGCAGTTTGACTGCTGAGCGGATCCGCGCCCTGCCGTCGATCGAAGACCAGCCGGACGGTCGATCCGGAAACGCCAGCCAGGAGCGGCGAAACGAACAGCAGCGCGAGGCCAATCGCCGGCGACAGCGTCGACACGCCCCACGCCACCGCGACCGATCCCATCGACAGCAGAAAGAGCACCAGCGCCAAGCCGGCGTTGAGACTCACCGACGTCTCCCGACGCCGCTGCTCGAGCAGCCGTTGTCGTTCGCGCTCTTCCTTGCGGGCGATCTGCGCCTTGAGGATGCCTGCCAACTCGGCGGCGTCGTCCTCCGTCCAGGAGGGGCGCGCCATCAGCGTTTTCTCGTCGGCGGTGACGAGGTCGCGTCCTGGGCTGAGCCGTCCCCAGACCTCGGAGGCCTTGCCATGGAAGCCGGCGGCCGCGAGCATCGCGATGCCCCGGCCCATCGCGACGAGTCCCGCAATCATCGTCGAGTTGCCACCGCCGATGAGCAACACGCCGTCGACTTCGTTGAGCGACTGGTAGAAGGATATCTCCCAGTCGTGGCCGTCCTCGGGGCGCCAGTCGAATGCGGCTGCGTGTGACGACTGTTCGGCAAATTCCGGCCTGGCGCCGTCGAGCGGATACCGCACCACAATCGATCGCCGGCCGGCGGCATTGCTCGCGAGGTACCCGGTGACGACCCGCGCTTCGACGTAGTCCGCGAGGCTCGAGTACACGAGGATCCTGAAGCCCGCCTTGGCGAGTTCTCGTCCGAGCGCCTCGGCCGCCGCCGGTGCGTCGGCGTGCGTCTTCGCATTGCCGACGATCGCGATGATCGGGCTCTCCCGGCCAGGCATGTGAGGTGGCCGGATTGTACTCGAAGATCGCTGGCGTGAGGCCTGATCGGCCACCCCGGTTGCAGCCCGGAGCCTAAGGAGCGACGTGTCTCGCTCTTCAAAACTTTGCGGCAAACTTCTTGATGATGAGATCGGACAACGCGTCGGCCATATTCAGGATGTGCGGCCGCGGCGCCATCCTCGCGCTCTCTGCCACATGGATGGTCCGGCACCGACAACAACCGCGGAACCTTCGCCACACCGGCCGCGACGGGCATGGATGGGACGTTCGCCGCGCGAGCGGCGGAGGAACGCGCTGACTAAGAGCCCCGGAGGCTGCTGAAATAGTCGTCCGCCGTTGCACGCTTCGCGATAGACTCCTCGGGCCCCCAGTACCGCCATTCGCCGAGGAACGAAGCATGGCAGAACTGGACAACCCCGCCATTGCCGGCCCGACCCCATTCGACTCGGTGATTTACGCATCGGCCGGCAGCAACTACGCAAGCGTCCCGTCGCTCAATCAATACACGATCTACGACACGCCCACGCCGGGCTACGTGACGCCACGCATCAATATCTCGCCGTTTGCCAATCTCGGATCCGCACCGTGGCCGTTTCTGAATACGAGTGTCCCGTTGAACGGGCACATCTGCATTCCCCGAGGCCGCGGCCCGTTTCCGTTGATGGTCTTCGCACACGGCAACCACTCGCCGTTCGAAAACTCGACGCCAGGATATCTGTATCTCTGCCAACTGCTGGCGTCCCATGGCGTCATTGGCGCCACGATCGACGTGAACTTCCTGAACGGCGCCAACTTCGGCGAGAACGACGCGCGCGGCATCGTCCACCTCGAGCATCTCATTCAGTTCCGGACGTGGAATGCGACCGCCGGTCATCCGCTGCACGGCAAGGTCGATCAGAATCGCCTCGCCATCGTCGGACACTCACGCGGCGGCGAGGGCGTCGGGCACGCATCGTTCTTCAACCGGCTCGCGTCGATCAAGCCAGACGTCCTCACGCCTGTCGTGCCGCTCGACGGGTCCGCAGGGCTGGGCCCGTACCGATTCAATTTGACGGTGGCGGTGGCGATCGCGCCAACCGATCGGCAGTATCAGCCGCTGACGGGTGCGACCGTCGTTCCAGATTCGTACTGCCTGATTCATGGGAGCCGCGACGGCGACGTGTCGACGTTCGAGGGCTACAACACCTACAACCGCGCGCACGCCGTGGACCTCGCCAACCCGACGGCGTCCGATGGCGAGCTGAAAGCACTGCTGTGGGTGTACGGCGCGAATCACAATCAGTTCAACAGCGCCTGGCCGTCCGAGACGCCGCCGGCCACGACGATGCCACGCGCCGATCAGGCGCTCGTCGCGAAAGTGTTTCTCGGCACGATTGCTCAAGCGCTCCTGCTGGGTCGGTCCCAGTACCTCGAGGTGCTCCGCGACCATCGCCTCGCGTCGGCGTGGATGCCGGTGAACGTCGACCTCGTCTCCCAGTACCAGGATCCTGAGCGCGTCTTCATCCAACACGAGCAGGAGGGGCTGGCCGCGCCGCAGGTATCCGTGCCGGTCCAGGGCAGCGCTTTCACGGATGCGCTCGCGGCCGCGAGGCAGCTGAAGGATCTCGTCAACTCGTTCGGTCTGGTCACGACGATCACGCTCCGTCTCGAGTGGTCCGCCTCTGGCGGGCGACTACTGCTGAAGCTGGACGCGGGCACCGTTCCCGCCGAGCGATTTCGCATGCTGTCGCTTCGCGTCGGCCAGTCCACCGAGGCCAAGAACGCCGCCAATCGCGATCAGGATTTCACGCTCGAGGTGTCGAGCGGCTCGCGTACGCTGAGCATTCCGGCCAGCCGTCTGCATCGTCTCTTGTATCCGGACGTGGTGTCTGGCTCAGGAAAGATTGTGATGCAGACGCTGCGGTTGCCGATCCGAGATCTCGTCGATCGAGGCGTGGATCCGAGCGACCTCCGATCCATTGCGTTCGTGTTCGATCAGGCGGCGACCGGCGTGGTCTACGTCGGCGACATCCAGCTTTCCAATTGACACGGCAAGGTGTGACCATGCCTCCATCAACGCCCAAGGCCCCGAAGGCTCTCTCCGCGGAGGTGGTGGCCACGCGGCCGACGGCCGCGGACAGCGCGATGATCGCCGGGCTCGCCGCTGACACGCGCTCGTCTCTGCGTGAGGTCGCCTACGTCGTCAAGATCCGGCTCAAGGAAGTGCCACCCGCGACCGCGCTTGGATGGGCCTTGTATGCGGGCGACGTGCGCATCCCGAAGTACTGGGAATATTCGGACGGCATCTACTTCAAGGTGCTCGATCCGGCATTTCTTGCAGAGCACCGCGGGAAGCCGCTGCGCTTCTCCCAGAACGGGCAGGTGTTCGTCGATACGGGCGTGAAACTTCCGGGCCCCGGCGCGCCGGAAGGGAAACGCGCCGCGAGCCTGTCGGCGCTGCCGCGCCAGGAGGATGTGCTCAGCGGCAATGCCAGTGCACCCGCGCGCACGGCCAGACCGAAACGCGCCGCCCGCAAGCGCAGCTCGCGGAACCGCGCGGACTGACATCGGACGAAGCGGCTGAAGACCGGCGGGCGCAATGAGGCGGTGAAGCACCTGACGGAGGCTCACTGGGGGATCATGCCGGCGTGCCGTCGCCGCTACGGTCTGAAGCCGCCGCGGCCAGGGCCCCACACTTTACTGTGAAGGTTGTGGCACTGAGAGCAATTGGTGATCACTTGCGCGTAAATCTCGGTACGGTCGGTCACGCTTTCCGCCTTGAGCGCTTGCTCGGCCAGCTGATGCGCGCGAACCTCGGCCTTTCGAGTCTCATCGGTGACCTTCAAGTCTTGCGGGATCTTGGCCGGCAGCAGCGGCACCACCCGCAGACGATCGGCGCCCTCCCGCCAGTGCGACGGTGACGGGATCATCAACCCGAGCAGCATGTCGTCAAGCGCGAGTTGATGCTCCTGCATTTGCCCGACGATCCCGCCGACATCGCGGCGGGCCGGCATCGGCGGCGAGGGATACGTGCCGACCGCGCGGTGACAGTTGGCGCACGCGGTGACCATTTCGGCGGTCGCGCGGGCGGCCGCTTCGAGCGTCTTCGCTTCAGCGGCACGTTGCCCGGCCCGCCGGAGTTCGGTGATGAACGGCTCGGCGCTTGCCGGCATGGCGGCGGGCATGGCCACGCGGGCCACCTTCAGAGCGGGCTCACGGACCGCGGCCAGGTCACCGCGAATCACCGCCTCGTCTACGAGCGTGACGTCCGAGAAGTGATGGCGCATTTGCGCGACGCGGTCGGCTGTTGACGGCACCGACTGTGCCGTTTGCCGCCGGGAACCAGGGGAATCGAACCCAGCCGCGACGACCACGCTGAACAACGTGAGAGCGAGAATTGACGCCCGATCCACTCTGGTCATGTGTGACTCCTCGAAGGCGATCTCCTCCGGTCGATCGCACCCGGACAAATGGCAGGTCGTCAGCAACTGTCAGTGCAACCTTGATACCAAGCCTCTCGCTGAGAGGCACTTGGACGCCGTACTGCGCGGACTCGCCGTGGCCGGGATTTCTCCGGGGCAGCCTGAAGAATCCCTGGTCGCGTGAATTCGAAGGAGAGGGGATCGCGCCGGCGGGCGGCGCGGCTCGCGGCACGTCTGTTGCACCGTCTTCCTGCGTCGAGCACCTGCCAAGGCCCGATAGGAGGCCATCGTCATGGCGAGCAGCACGCGAAGCAGCGCTCTTCAAGATCTCGTCGAGAGCGAACTTGGATGGGATCCCCAAGTGACCTGGGCTCACATCGGCGTGACCACCCACGATGGCGTCGTCACGCTCTCGGGCTTCGTGCCGAGTTTCGCGGAAAGGTTGGCCGCCGAGCACGCCGCGCTCCGAGTGCGAGGTACTCGGGCCGTTGCGAACGAGCTGGTCGTCAAGCTGCTGATGGACCGAATCGATCCCGAAATCGCCAAGGACGCAGCTGACGCGCTGCGGCTCAACGCGTCCGTGCCGGCCACGGTGAAGTTGACCGTCTCGAGCGGCTTCGTCACGCTCGAGGGCTCGTGCGAATGGTGGTTCCAGCGCAAGGCCGCCGAGGATGCGGTCCGACATGTGCCGGGGATTCGTGGAGTCGACAACGACATCATCATCGCCCCTCGAGTGTCGTCCTCTGCCGTCAGGGCCAACATCGAAGACGCATTGCGCCGCAGCGCCGAAGTAGATGCCAGGCAAGTGGAGATCCGGACCGTCGGTAACAGAGTCGTCCTGGGCGGGACCGTCCGGTCTCACGCGGAGCGGGCGGAAGCCGCGCGCGCGGCATGGGCCGCGCCCGGTGTCACCGCCGTAGAAAACGACATCGACGTCGTTCTATGACGTCCCCGCCGCCGGCATGGGCCTGCTCGCGGTCACGCGAGACCTGCTTCAAGAGACAACGTCGCGAGCGACGCGCCGCGCGTGTCCGAGCAGGCTCAGACACCTGATAAACTCGACGTTACGTTGTCGGCCGCCTTCCGTGCCGGAGTGGCGAAATTGGCAGACGCGCGAGACTCAAAATCTCGTTCGCTTAACGGCGAGTGTCGGTTCGATTCCGACCTCCGGCACCACTACGACGCTGGATCTGCGAGGCGCGTCCTGATCGCGCGTCCCGATCAACCTCGGCCCCACAACAGTTGTCGCCAGTATTAGAATCGGCTCGTGTCCGATCCAGTCACGCTTCCCCTCAAGTGCCCAGCGTGCCGACGACCGGTGACGCTCGGATTCTCATCCTGGACACTCGCCGAACCGCGGCACGCTCAAACCTGGAAGTGCCCGCACTGCCACACCGAGAACCAGGCGCAATTCCCTGGCAAGGTCGAGTGGGTGCTCGCCAGGCAGGACAACGACGAACACCCGACGGCGGGCCAAGCAAAGACGAAACACTGACCGGCGACCTTGTTACACTGCTCTACATGGTCAATCGCAGACGACGACGGAACACCACGCTGGTCAGCGCCGCTGAGGGCCTCGGACGAACGCTCGGCCAGCTCGCCAATCGGCTCGACAAGCTTCACAAACAACGGGACGCCATCACCGCCCGCATCGAACAGTTGGCACATACCGGAAGCGAGATGTTCGCGCGGCTGAAGCGCGGCGCCGAGGCCGATGTCGCCGTCGTTCGGCGGACAGTCAAGCGCGGCCGGAAGGCCGGATTCAAGATGAGCGCGGTGGCCCGCCGGAAGATGTCCATCGCCGCCAAGAAACGGCACGCCGCACGACGCGCCGCCCTCGCCCGCAAGTAGGACGGCGGTAATCTCTCGCGCTCCGCGTCGAAGGATCCTGCGCTATTTGATCACTTCGGGCTTGAGGTTCTCGCGGAAGAAGTCATCGACGCGCTTCCACGCGTCGCGAACGACGAAACTGCGATCGAAGTAGTGGAACTCGCCCGGATAGACCATGAACGTCACCAGGTCGCCCTTGCCGGCCTTGAGCAGATGGTCCATCAGCAACACGGAATGGATGAACGGCACGTTCACGTCCGAGGTGCCGTGCAGAATCAAGAGGGGATACTTGATCTGATCCACGTGTGACATCGGCGCGGCCTTCGCGTAGACGTCCGGATGCTCCTCCGGCGTGCCGATGCGGCTCGTCGTCCAGCCGCCGTGGTACGGATCCTCGTAGTACAGCGCGTAGTCGGCGACGCCGGCAACATCCACGGCCGCGCGGAACCACGTCGGCTCCTGCGTGATCGCGAGCAGCGTGAAGAAGCCGCCGTAGCTCAGCCCCCACACGCCGATACGTTCGCCGTCCACGTAGCCGAGCGTCTTGAGGTACGTCGCGGCCATCCGCGCGTCCTTCGCGTCGTTGCCGCCGACGTCCATGTAGACGTCGTTGCGCCAGTCGCGCCCGTAGCCGATGCTGCCGCGGTAGTCCGGCGCGATGACGACATAGCCCTGCTGCAGCAAGTACTGGTGGAACTCGTAGTAGACGGCTTCATTGCGATCGGGATGCCAGCCGTCGTAGTTCATGTTCACCCCGTCGGGATGAATCCAGACGACGGCCGCGTGCTTCTTCGTGCGATCGAGATTCTTCGGCACGAAGAGCCACGCCGGCACCGACTTGCCGTCCGGCCCGGGGTAGTGCACGAGCTGTGGCGCCACAAGGATCGACTTGTCGATGCTCGACGGCATCGACGACGTGAGCCGCGTGGGCTTCGCGTTGGCGACCGCGTCAGCAACGTAGAGATCCGCGGAGTTCTGGTAGTCCGTGTGCTGATAGAGAAGGCGCTTGTCGTCGGGCGACCACTGCGCGGACGTGTTGGTGCCGCTGCCCGACGTGACGGTGGCGATCGTCGCCTTCGACGGGTCGTCGCCAATCGTCGCGATCTCGATCTGGCGCGTGCCGGGCTTCTCCGCCGTGTTCGCGTCCCACGCGATCTTGCGGCTGTCGTGAGACCACGTCGCGCGCCAGTGCTCGCCCGGCGTCTTGGTGATTTGCACGGGCGCGCCGCCCGCCGTCGGCACGACGAAGATCTGATCCCACCCGGTCGTGTCCGTCGTGTAGAGCAGCCACTTGCGATCGGGCGAAATCGCCGCGCCCGTCGCGTTCACCTGACTGAAGAACTTCTCGACGGTCTCTTCATGCAGCAGCTTCGGCGGTCCGCCGGTGATGTCGATCGCCTCGGTCGTGCGCGTCTTGCCGTTGTTCGACGTGCGGGTGCCGAGCACGTGCGTGGCGTCGAGCCAGTTGCCGCCTCCGCCGCCACGCCCGCCGCCACCGCCACGGCCCGCGCCGGCGCCCGCGGCCATCGCTTTGGGCGCGCCGCCCGCGGCCGGCACGATGTAGCTCGCGCCGCCACCGCCGCCGCGCCCGCCCTCGGTCGCGACGAAGATCAGCTTCGCGCCGATTTCCGGCGGCGAGGAAAGATGCTGAATCGGTCCGCCGCCTCCGCCGCCCCCGGTCGTGTACGTGAGATTCGCGCCGTCAGGCGTCCAGGCCGGCGCGCCAATCGGGCCGCTGTCCTTGGCGATTGATGCCGGCGTGCCGCCCGGCGCGACGACGAACAGCTCTGACGCGCCGCCGGTCGTTGTCGCGTACGCGAGCTTGGTGCCGTCCGGCGACCAGCTCGCGCCGCCGATGCTGTCGGCGTGCGCGAGGCGCTGGTCGGCGTTCGTCGCGATCGTGTGGACAATTAGATCCGCGCCGGCCGACGCCTGGGCCGGGGCCTCAGCGGCTGGGTCCACCGCGCCACGCCCGCCACCGCCGCGTCCTCCGCCACGACCTCCGCGGCCGCCTCCACCGCCGCCACCGCCCTGCCCCACGACGAACGCCACGCGCGTGCCGTCAGGCGATGGCGTGAATCCACTCGCGCGTGCGGCCGACGGCCATGGCACCTGCGCCGCCCCGCCGCTCACCGGCACGGCCAGCAATCCGCCGCCACGCTGAAAGAAGAACGTCTTGCCGTCGCCGCTCCAGAATCCTCCGCCGCCCGCCTGCCCGTCCGGATAGTTCGTCAACGCCACCGCCGGGCTGCTGCCGTCGGCCGGGACCGCCCACACGTTGTTCACTCCGCCATCGTCGTACGTGAACCAGACGTGCTTGCCGTCCGGCGTCCACTGGTGTCCGGAGGGGTGTTTGATCTGGACCAGGTGATCGATGGTGAGCTTGGGCGCCCGGGTCTGCGCCATCACCACCGCTGAAAGCAACACGACGAGGGCGACTGAGAGCGATCGGGAGGTGCGCATGGCACCAACCTAATCGACGTCTACTCGTACCGCAAGGCCTCCATCGGATTGAGGCGCGACGCCTTGCGCGCCGGGTAGTAGCCAAAGAAGATGCCGACGGCGGCGGAGAACACGAATCCGCCCAGCACGGCCCAGAGCGGCGTGCTCGTCGGCCATCCAGCCACTGCCGAGATGATCCGCGACGCGGTGAAGCCGACGATGATTCCGGCGATGCCGCCGCCGACGCTCAGGAGCACGGCCTCATCCAGAAACTGCAGCAGGACGTGCAGGCGCCGCGCGCCGATGGCCATCCGCAGCCCGATCTCGCGCGTGCGCTCGGTCACCGACACGAGCAGGATGTTCATGATCCCGATCCCGCCGACGAGCAGCGAAATCGAGGCGATCGACGCGAGCAGGATCGTCATCACGCGGCTGCTGTTTTCGACGACGCCGGCGACCTGACTGAGATTGCGAATCGAAAAGTCGTCGTCATCCCCCGGGTTGATGCGATGCCGGCGCTCGAGCGTCGTCGTCGCTTGCGCGATCGCCTCGTCCACGTTCTCCGGCCGCGCGGCCTGCAGGTAGATCGAGTTGACGACGCCGTTGAGGCGCGGCTGCAAACCGAATGGGTTGACGGGCGCGGTCACCGTTTCGGTCGCACTCGCCGCCGCGGGCGCCGCCGTCGCGACGCCGAGCACCTTGCGCTCCGCCGTCGTGAACGGAATCATCACGATGTCGTCCTGGTCCTGTCCGAAGGCCGTTTGCCCCTTGCCGGCCAGGAGTCCGACGACGCGCATGGGCGAGCGCTTGACCAGGATCGTTGCGCCCACGGGATTGTCAGTGGGCGCAAACAGTTGATGAAACACGGTCTGCCCGATGAGCGCGACGGACGCGCCGTCGGTCTCGTCCTCCTCGGTCAGCGCGCGGCCGACCGAGACCTGCCAGGCCGTGAGCGCGGGGTAGTTCGGCGTCACGCCCTGCACGACCGTCTGCCAGTTCTGGTTGCCGGCCTGCACTTGCGCGGACTGCCGATTCAAGTACGCGACGTCTGCCACAGCGGGCGCCTCGCGCCGAATCGCCTCGGCGTCATCGACCGAGAGCGTGGGCGAGCTGCCAAATCCTGACCGCACGCCCCCGGCCCGCGACGCGCCTGGCAGCACGACCACGAGATTCGTGCCGAGGCTTTCGATCTGCTGACGGACCGACTCGCTCGCGCCCTGACCAACGGCCACCATCGCCATCAGCGCGGCGACGCCGATCAGCACGCCGAGCATCGTCAACACCGATCGCATCGTGTTGCGACGCACCGCCTGAAACGACGATGCGACCACCATCGTGGCCAGCGCGAACGTCGACGTCTGCCCCGTGCGCGCCAGGGCCGCGACCGGCGCGCGGCCGGTGTCCGCAGAAATCGGCGTCGGGTTCGCGTTGATCTGATCGGATTCGACGACACCGTCGCGCATCGTGATGATCCGGCTCGCATACGCCGCGATGTCGGCCTCGTGCGTGACCAGGACAATCGTCACGCCTTGCAGGCGGTTGAGCGACACGAGCGTCTCGATCACCTCGTGCGACGTGCGCGTGTCGAGGTTGCCAGTGGGCTCGTCGGCGCAGATCAGGCTCGGCGCGTTGATCAGCGCGCGCGCCATCGCCACGCGCTGCTGCTGGCCGCCGGACAGTTGCGCCGGCGTGTTGTTTTCGCGGTCGGCAAGGCCGACCAGGGTCAGCATCGCGCGGGCCCGATCGATCCGCGCCTTCCTTCCCGCCGGACCCGTCGACGCGTAGTACAGCGGCATTGAGACGTTTTCGATCGCGCTCGTGCGAGGCAGCAGATTGAAGCTCTGAAAGACGTAGCCGATGCGCTCGCTCCGGAGATGCGCGAGCTCGGGCTCGGCGAGTGACGCGACGTCGACGCCCTCGAACAGATACTGGCCCGAGCTCGGGCGATCGAGGCAGCCGAGCACGGCCATGAGTGTCGACTTGCCGGATCCGGACGCGCCCACGATCGCGACGAACTCGCCGCGCGCGATCGTGAGGCTCACGCCGTTCATCGCGTGGATGTCGATGTCGCCGACGTGATACGTCCGCGTCAGGTTCCGAACCTCGATGAGCGTCTCGGCCATGTGCGTGGCGTGGTTCAGCGACTTCCGGCTGGCGGCGCCGCGCCCGGTTTGGCGTCGCCGCGGCTCTCGGACACAATGACCTGCTCGCCTTCTTCGATCTCGCCTTGCACGATCTCGCTCGTCGTGTCGTCGTCGAGGCCTGTCGTCACACGGACGGCGACGGGCTCGCCATTGCGCAGCACAAACACCTGACCGGCGGTCGTCTGGCCTTCACCGGTCCTCGTTTCTCGCTGACCACCGCGACCAGCGCCATTGGCCCGGCCGGTGCCGCGGCCGACTCGGCCAAGGCCCAGCAAACTCGGGGGCGCCGATGACGGCGCGGTCTTCTGTTCACCTTCGAGGCCGCCTGGCGTGTAGCGCAGTGCCTGGTCCGGCACGCGCAGTACGTTCTCGCGATGATCGACGACGATCTTGACGTTGGCGGTCATACCGGGCTTGAGCAACAGTTCGGGATTGTCCACCGTGACGACGACGTCGTACGTCACGACGTTCTGCACGGCCTCGGGCGCCTGGCGGACTTGCGTGACCGTGCCGTCGAAGTGGCGGCCCGGAAACGCTTCGACCGTGAACGACGCCGCCGACCCTTCCTTGACGCCCCCGATGTCACCCTCGCTCACGTTCGTGTCGATCTGCATCTTTGTGAGATCGGTGGCGATGAGAAAGAGCGTCGGCGTCTGGAAACTCGCGGCGACCGTCTGGCCGATCGTCACGTTGCGCGAGACGACCGTGCCATCGACGGGCGAGACGATGTTCGTGTACCCAAGGCTGACTTCGGCGGACTTCAGCGTGGCGGTGCGTTGAGTGACGGCGGCTTCATCGACCTGGACCTGCGCCACCGACTGGTCGTAGGTCGCTTTGGCCGCGTCGTACTGATCTTGCGAGAGCAGCTGCTGGTCGAACAGCGCTTTCGATCGCTTGTAGTTCGCCTCTTGCAGCGATTGGTTGCTCTTGTCCTTCGAGAGCTGCGCCTGCGCGGACTGCACGTTCGCGCGATCCTGATCGACCTCGCTCTGGTACGGCCGCGGATCGATCTTCGCGCAGAGCTGATTCTTCTTGACGCGCGTGTTGTAGTCGCAGGAGATCGACTCGATCGAGCCCGAGACGTAGGTACCGACCTGGACTGTGGTTTGCGGATTCACGCTGCCGCTAGCGGTCACCGCACGCGTGACATTGCCGCGTGTTACTGGTGCCGTGACGTAGTGTGTTGGAGACGCGGTCCGGAAGTACCGCCAACCGACGGCGACCGCCGCCATGACGATGACGGCGGCGGCGCTCGCGAGCCAACGCCGGCGGCGCCGATGCCGCATGAGCGTCTTGTTAATCGTGGGTGTCGCCACCGCGGGGGTGGCCAGTTGATCAGTCGCCACGCAAACCCCCACGATCAAATCAGCAAGAATCGTGCCCCGACTGTTCGCGAGCGTGCGCGCGATCGCTCACCCTCACACCCGAGAAGGGGTCGTCACTGCCCTACTTTGGGCACACTCCGTGCGCCCACTCGGACACCACAGGCGATGCAGTCGTCCACGCGTGGCGCGAGCGTATCGTGCGGATAGGCGTACCGCTCGCTAACGGCCGGTGCCGCGAATCGCTTTCTGCACCGCCTCGGCCTTGCTCAGATGCTGTTCGAGCGTCGGCAGCGTCTTCGTCACGAAGTCGCGCACGTCGGTATCTGAATCCGCCTGGTGCTTCTTGAATTCGGCGACGTCGTGCTGATGGTCCTTGACCATGTCGTCGACGTAGGCCCGGTCGAAGGCCGCCCCACTCAGCTTGCCGAGACGGTCCTCGGTGGCTTTCTGCGCCGTCGAGACCGAATCCGGAAGCGTCAGCGTTTTGCGGGCGGCCAGATCTTTGATCTGGGCATTGACCTTCTCGTGATCCTCCTGAATGGTCTGCGCGAGCGTCTTCACATCGTCGCGGGACGCTTTGCTGATCGCGAGCTTCGCGAGCTCGACTTCGGCGATGCCGCCCTGGGCCGCAGCCTTGAGAAACGCGATCGATTGTGTGGACTTCTCACCCATCCCCTGCCCAGCCGTCTTTGGCGTTGGCGTTGGCTTCGGCGTCGTCTTCGGCGGGGGGGTCTGGTTCGGCCGAGGGGTTGGTGTCTGGGCCGCGGACGTTGGCGCCGCCGCGAGACACGCTGTGAGCATGACGAGAGCGAATTTAGGCATGGGTCCCTCCCTTTCAGGTGCCCAACACCTTTTCGTGCAAACTTCCTGCCGCCGCTAACGCCTCGATTGCTTGCGCGCTGCCGGACGCCGCCGCACCGCGCCGGGACGGCTGACCTCCTGAAACTCGCGGCGCATGCCGCCGGTTTCGACGGTGTGCTTGAGCGCCCAGAGGCGGGCCGCTTGAAGTGAGCCGGTCATCCAGTCCGCCGGCATGGCGTTCTCTTTCCGCACCATCCCGTACACGCACTTCGACTGACGGGCCTGACGGCAGATGACGACGTCCCCGAGATACAGCTGCATGATCGCCCTCGCGTGTCCGCCGGGGCAGGACGCGGCGATTATGCCATCACGCGCAGGCGCCACACGGCCACGAGGCCGATCAGTCCGGCCAGGCCGGCAATGCGGCTGATCCAATCCGCTGCGCTCGGCGGCGCATCAATGGTCGCGGACTCGCGCAGCTCAGGCCGCGTGGCCGCCAGCGCGATGAGCGCCGGATCGCCGTACGCCTGGCCGTCGAGTCCGTACACGACGGTGCGATGCGCGCGGAGTGCGTCGACGATGGCGTCCGCGGAATTCTCGCGCGCGAACACGAACGTGCGGCAGACGCCGAGCCGCGACAGACCGTGAAAATCCGACGAGCCGATCGCGGCAAACGATCCCTGCGCGGCGAACGCTTCGAACGTTCGCTGGTCGTCGGCCGATCGATGGATCAACGGATGGCAGATTTCGGCGCCGTCCAAACGCGACAGCGCAGCCTCATCGAAGGAGGGCCAGAACGACCGCAACGGATGCGCGGCGATCGCGACGCCGCCCTGCCGGTGTACCTCATCGGCCTCGTCCGCCACGCTCAAACGAGAATCGACGACGCGATCGATGCCGACCGCGATGACGTGATGGTAAGGCGCGAGAATCTCCTGGCCCACGAGCACGGTCGGCCCGCCGATGAGACGCGAGAACCAGCGCGACACCTTCGCATCGGCCACCTCGTTGTGCGCCGTGACGGCAATCGCGTCCAGTCCCTGCCGCTCGGCCTCGAGGACGAGCCCCCACGGCGTCAGCGCGCCGTCGCTCCACGTCGAGCTGTGGATGTGAAAGTCGGCCGCGAGCACGCGATACCCGCCGAGCTCGATCGGCGCGCGGACCGCCGGGCGATCCGCGATCCAGCCGGCCAGGCACGCCACGACGAGCAAGACCATCGAAATGCGGCCGACCGTCATCGCAGCCCCAGCGTCATCGCGAGTCCCGGCAGAACGTCGTACCAGATCGCGATGCCGAGGAAGTACGCGACGCCCCCGGTCCACGCGATTGCGCGGTGCACCACGAGGTCGCGCAGTGCCTGGCGCGGCGATCGCCCGAGGATGCCCTGAAAGAAGAGCCAATCCGTGCGCAGCGACCAGACGAGGGGGAGGGCGCCACAGACCAGCACGGGGAAGAACCAGGGCGAGAACGCGCGCGGCGGGACCAGGCCGAACACCCCGCCAGCGGCGACCATCCATACGAGCCACGGCGTGAGGCCGGCGAAGAACGCGTCGGCGACGCGACCGAACGGTATCGTGGCCCGCGGTCCCAGCCGCCAGACGACGGCCAGGCCCGCGAGGCAACAGGCCGGGACGAACGCGAACGAAATCGCGCCGTCGACGATCAGCCGGACGGTGAGGCGGCCCGACGCGAGGAGCGAGACGATACTGCCGAGGAACAGCAGCAAGAGCAGCGGCCTGCGCACGAGAGACACGAGAGAAATGATACTTTCCCCAGCATGAGCGCGAGGCACTGGACGTTCGGTCTCATTCTCGGTCTGTCGGCCGTCGCAATCGCGGCGTCACCACCCAACGCGGTCCAGCCGCCGTCGACGACCGCGATCGTCGGCGCGACGATCATCGACGGCACGGGCAATGCGCCAATCGCCGACGGAACGATCGTCATCAGCGGGGCGCGCATCACGGCCATAGGACCGCGGAACGCTGTGACGATTCCCGCCGGCGCGACGCAGATCGACGCACGCGGCCGCTGGATCATCCCCGGCATGATCGACACGAACGTCCATCTCTCGCTCTACGGCGGCCAGAACGATCGCTACGAGTCGATGGTGCGGTATCAGCCGCGCTTCGACGACATCGTCATCGAAGCTGCGCAAATCGACCTCACCTACGGCATCACGACGGTGCGCGACAGCTACGGCGCGCTCGTGCCGCTCGTTCACGGGCGCGACGCGATCGCGCGCGGCGACAAGACTGGAGCGCGCATCCTCGCCGCGGGCAACATCCTGGGCTGGAGCGGGCCGTACTCGTTTTCCTTCAGCCGCGTCATGGGCCAGCTCACGCTGTTTCAAGAGCAGATGAACGACTTCATCGCACAGGGTGGCGGCGAGGAGCTGATGGGCATGACGCCCGCCGAGCTCCGCGTCGCGATCGACGCCTACATGGACCGCGGCCCGGACTTCCTGAAATTCGGCGGCACCAGCCACTTCTCCGAGCCGACGTTCATCGGCTTCTCCCCAGAGGCCCAGAAGGTCATCGTCGACGAGGGCCACCGGCGCAACAAGTTCGTCGAGACGCACTCGACGAGCGTCGAGGGCCTGCGCGTGTCGATCGCGGCCGGCATCGACGGCATCCAGCACCCGGAGCTCCTCGACGGCCGCGAGATGCCTGACGATCTCATCGCGGCGATCCAGCAGAAAGGGCTCGTCTGCTCGATGCTCGTGAGCACGATCACCGGGCCGGCGTGGGAGCGGCACGTCAAGGCCAAGGCCGAAGCCGAGAAGAAGATCGCGGACGCCGAAAAGGATACGCGCGGCCTGCCGCACGAGAAAACGACCGCCGAGCGGCGCAAGGAAGCCGCCGACACCGGCGCCGATCTCGAGGCGCGCCGCAAGAACGCGCAGAAGCTCATCCGTGCCGGCGCGCTCGTGACCCCGGGCACCGACAGCTACTGGGCCGCGGCGCCGGAGCTCACGCGCACGCCCAAACCGCCGGACCAGGATCACGGCATGGGCACGATCCTCGCGATCGAAGGCCTCGTCGAGCTCGGTATGACGCCGATGCACGCGATCGTCGCCGGCACGCACAACGGCGCGGTCGCCGCGCGGGGCGACAAGAACTTCGGCACGCTCGAAGCCGGCAAGCTCGCGGACCTCGTCGTCCTCACGGCCGATCCGCTCGCAGACATCCACCACATTCGCGACGTCGCAATCGTGATGAAGGAAGGGCGGCAGATCGATCGCGCGCGGCTCCCGGAGCTGCGCGTGCTGTCAACCGCGCCGCGCGCGCCGGCAAAGTAGACGCGGCTACTGCCAATACTCGAGGATGAACGCGTCAGGGCTTGGCTGAGTGTTGCCTCTCCCGATGAAGCAGTGCGAGGAGTACTGCTGCGCGAGTTTCAGTGTCAGCTCCGCATCCGGCTCGTCGTCCAGCAACGCGATCCGCGTCGATCCGTCCATCACCGCCCACCCCTGCGCGCCGAGATCAACGACTTGCAGACTGCCCGGTGAATACGCCGTGCAGTCTTCGGGAGTGACCGTTGTCACGACACCCGTCGGCCGCAGCCAGAAGTTGACGATGTACGGCCATTGATCCGGACGGGAATTCAAGCGGCCGAACCAGCAGATGGATCCATACCGCCGACCGATCGCGAGTCCGTTCGCGGCGTCCTGCGCAGAGACGAACACGGCGATGAAACTGCCGAAATTGTCCGCGAGCGCATACCCGCCGCCGTTCCGGACGACCTTGAGCGTGGCCGGGTCGTAGCCGTAACAATCCTCGTAGTACTCGGAGCCAATGTACAGCTGCAGCGCAGCGGTGACGCCCCTGTACGTGGCGTGGATCGTCGTCGTGCCGCTTTGCAGCGCCGTCGACCTGCCATTCGGCAAGATCGAGACGATGGTCGGGTCATCGGACTGCCAGGTCGTCTCGGACGTGACGATCTGCACGGTCTGGTCGGAATAACCCGCCATCGCGCGCATGGACACGCGCTGGCCGACGTAGATCGGCGGATACAGCGGAATGATCTGGAGGGACGTCATCGTCGCCGATGCGGACGGCGCCGCTCCCGGCGACTTGGATGAACCGCAGGCGGCGCACAGCGCGCCTGCGGTCAGCAGGGCAAGAGTCGAGAGAGTGCGCGTGAAATGAGTGTATTGAATAGTTGGGTTATTGAGCTACTGGGCTATTGAGCTATTGCGGCGCCGTTCGTTTCGAGCCGATCGCCCAATAACCCAATAACCCATGATGTCCCGCCGACGCGGATGCCGCTAGTTGAACACGTGCTCGATATTGCTCCCGCGCAGGTAGAGCTTGTCGAGCTGGCGAACCCCGTCCTTCGCGGGTCCGAGCTCGATCACGGTGTGCTCGGCCTTGGCGCCAACGTCCTTGCCCAGGCACGGGACCTCGAGGGCCTTCTCTGACTTCTGCACGGCAAGCCGCTCGACCGGATCCAGGGTGTTCAACCATTCCTGGTCTTTGGCCAATGCCTGCCTCGTGAACGTCACCTTCTTCGTGTCGCAGACGACGCGATACTCTCCCGCCTTGAGCACGGTTGCACCGACGCGCACGTCGGTCGTGAACAGGACGACGTCGTTGGCCTTCTTCTCAATCTGGTTGTCGTGCGTCTGCGCGACGAGCGTGCCGACGGCAAGTACGAATCCGAGTGTCACCAATAGCGGCTTGCGCATGAGCCCACCTCTTTGGTGATCACCAGTGAGCAACTCCCGTGCCACGCAGACTGTGGTGCGGGTTGTCACCCATGCGCGGCGGCGCGACGCACACCGCGAATCTTTTCGAGTGGCCTGCGGATAATCCCCGGGCACCTGCCGGAGCATACTGTCGCAGTCGATGGTGTTTTCGCTGTCTGTTCACGGGTCCTACCGTTGCCGGCACGCCGGCGCCTGCTGCACGTCTGGCTGGCCGATTCCCGTCGAAGCCGATCGACTGGGCGTAATCCGGGGGGCGCTGGCGACGGGCGCGCTCGCGTCCCCGCTCGGCGTCGCTGACGCGGCCCTGTTCACCACGGTAGACGACGGGCCAGGCGAGACTCCTGCGGTGCTCGGCATCAACGAGCACATCTGCGTGTTTTTCGACGCCGAGCACGGCCGCCTGTGCGCAGTGCAGCGGGTGCTCGGTCACGACGCGCTCCCGCTCGCCTGCCGCCAGTTTCCACGCGTGTCGCTGCGCGATCCGCGGGGCGTGTCGGTGACGCTCTCGCACTACTGCCCCACTGCGGCCTCGCTGCTTGGGTCGCCGCGACCGGTCACCATCGTCCGCGACGCTCCCGCGTTTCCTGACCACGCCGAGTACTCCGGCCTCGACGCGACGAGGGCGCTGCCGCCGCTCTTGCGGCCGGACGTCTTGATGGATTGGGAAAGTTGGTGGCTGTGGGAGAGCTCGAGCGTGGACCTGCTCGGCAACGCGGACGGCTCACCTGAGGAGGCGCTCGCGCGTCTCGGTGCCGCCGTGGACGACGTCACGAGGTGGCGGCCGGACGAAGGACCGCTCGCGGACCGCGTTCGAAACGCCTTGAGCCGCGCCCGATCACGACCCGCCGCCGACTGGCAACCGTCCGCTGACTGGCTGGAAGCGCGCAGGCGTCTGGCCCTCGACGCGATCCCGGACGATCTGCACGGCGCAATTCCCGCTGCCGCCTCGCAGCCGCGGGCGCTCGATCCGATACTCCTGAAGCAGTATCTCGCCGCGCACGCGTTCGCGAACTGGACGGCGCTGCTCGGTCGCGGCCTGAGCGCATGGCAGCGGTCGATTGAGGTCGCCTATGCCCTCGTCCAGTTGGGCTGGAGCGTGCGGGACGCGGATTTGCTGCTGCGGCACCTGGCCGATCCGCGGGAACTGGCGTCCGCCTGCAGCCCCGGGAAACGCGTGTAGAATCGTTGAGGTCAACCGTGGCGGATTCCGACAAGCACAAGCATCACGATCAGGAGGACGAAGATCGCGCGTTGAGGCGCCAGTTGGCGCCGCCGTCCTCCGACATGAACGTCACGCCGCTCATCGACGTGCTGCTCGTGCTGCTCGTGATCTTCATGGCTACGCTGCCACTCGCACAGCGCGGCGTCGACATCAACCTGCCGCTCGAAGTCAGCGCCACGACCGCGCCCAAGGACATCGAGGATCAGATCGTCGCCGAGTACACGGCCGATCACCAGATCAAGCTGAACAAGCAGGTGACGACGCTGGCGGATCTGGAGCCGAAGCTGCGCGACATGCTCGTCAATCGGAAGGACAAGATCATCTTCGTCAGCGGCGACGGGTCCGCCCGCTACGGAGAGATCATGGCGATCATCGACGCCGCGACTGCCGCCGGCGCACGCGTGGCCATCGTCACCGACGGTATGAAGTCGGAAGCGACCAAGGGCCGCTAGCGGGCTCCCTCGAGCGCGGCGGCCGGACTACTCGGCCGCCATGAACGGATACTTGTAGTCGCGCGGCGGCGCGAACGTCTCTTTGATCGTCCGCGTGTTGACCCACCGGATCAGGTTCAGCTTCGAGCCCGCCTTGTCGTTCGTGCCCGAGGCGCGCGCGCCACCAAACGGCTGCTGCCCCACCACCGCGCCCGTCGGCTTGTCGTTGATGTAGAAGTTGCCGGCGGCATTGCGCAGCCCGCTCGTCGCTTCACGAATCGCCCCACGGTCGTTCGCGAAGATCGCGCCGGTGAGCGCGTAGGGCGACGTCTGGTCGACGATCGCGAGCGTCTCCTTCCACTTCGCATCCGGATAGACGTAGGCGGTCACGACCGGTCCGAAGATCTCCTCGCAGAGCAGCTTGTAGCCTGGATCGTCGGTCTGCACGAGCGTCGGGGCAATGTAGTAGCCCTCGTTCCCGTCGACGTCGCCGCCCTGCAGGATTTTCGCGTTCCTCTTGGCGTCGGACACGTAGGTGCCGATCTTGTCGAACGCCTTCTTGTCGATGACGGCGCTCACGAAGTTGCGGAAATCGCGCGGGTCGCCCATCTTGAGGTCCTTCATCATCGCGACGGACCGATCGCGCACTTCATTCCAGAGCGATTGCGGCACGTAGACGCGGCTCGCCGCCGAGCACTTCTGGCCCTGGTATTCGAAGCCGCCGCGCACGAGCGCCACGGCCACCGCGGCCGCGTCCGCCGACGGATGCGCGACGATGAAGTCCTTGCCGCCGGTCTCGCCGACCAGGCGCGGATAGGACTTGTACTTCTCGATGTTCTGGCCGACCGTCTTCCACATGCTCTGGAAGACCTCGGTGCTGCCCGTGAAGTGGATGCCCGCCAGATCCGGCGAGGCCAGCAGCCCGTCGGTGATCATGCCGGCGCTGCCGGGGAGGAAATTGATGACGCCCGGCGGCAGGCCCGCTTCCATGAGCACGCGCATCACGTAGTGCGCGCTCAGCATCGCGCTCGACGCTGGCTTCCAGATCGACACGCCGCCCATCAGGACGGGCGCCGTCGAGAGGTTGCCGCCGATGGCGGTGAAGTTGAACGGTGAGACCGCGTAGGTGAAGCCTTCGAGCGGCCGGTACTCGAGATGGTTCCAGACGCCGTGGCTGTTGATCGGCTGCTCGGCGTAGAGCTCGCGCGCGTAGCCCACGTTGAAACGCCAGAAGTCGATGAGCTCGCACGCGGCGTCGATTTCGGACTGGAACACCGTCTTGGCCTGTCCCAGCATCGTCGCGGCGTTGAGCGTCGCGCGCCAGTTGGTGGCGAGCAGCTCGGCGGCCTTGAGCAGCACGGCCGCGCGGTCTTCCCACGGCCAGGCGGACCACTCGCGGCGCGCCTCGAGCGCGGCGTCGATGGCCTGGCGAATGTGCTGCGGCTCGGCGACGTGCCAGTCGGCGAGAACGTGGCCGTGATTGAAGGGCATCACGGACTGCTGCGTCTTGCCGGTCCGGACCTCCTTGCCGCCGATGATCAGCGGAATCTCGACGCGCTCAGTGGCCATCGAGGCCAGGCGCGCCTTGAGCTCAGCGCGCTCGGGCGATCCCGGCACGTAAGACTTGATGGGTTCGTTGAACGGCGCGGGAACGGCGTAAATACCGCCAGTCGCGGCGACAGGCGCGGACGTCGATCCGCTCGTCGCGGCCGTCGGGGAGTAAGCAGGGGTCGTAGCTACATCAGACATGGGAATCCTCGGAGTGGCAACAAGACATTCTATCAAGACACTAGAGGTTCGGCGGGTCCGGCAAGTTCGACGAGTTCCGCGGGTTCGCGGCTTCTGAACCCGCGGAACCTGTCGAACCCGTAGAACCTGTTGACCTTGTTCCTATCGTTTGCGCTCCTCAGCAAACGTAATCACGTATCCATCCGCATCTTGGACGCTGAACTCCGTCATTCCGTACCACTGGTCGGTGAGCGGCATCACGACGCGCGCCTTGTCCTTCACGCTCTCCCAGAGCGCCGCGATGCCCTCCATCACGATGAAGAGCGTCACGCCGGACTTGCCGACGGTGAGCCAGGCCGCGTCAGGCGCTTCCTTGCGTGTCAGGGCTTCGTCGTTCAGAAACACGTTGACGCTGTCCCGCTCGAGCCAGATGAACACGAACGGGGCCTGGTCGGGCACGGTTTGCTTGACGGTGAAGCCGAGCGTGTCGCGATAGAACGCGAGCGCGCGATCGATCTGGCTCGTGAACAGACTGGCCGTAAGACCCGTGAGTTTCATGACTGCTCCTCATCGTGAGCGGACGACGGCTCGGGAGACGGCACGGTGATGTAACAGATACGACATGGCCGAAAGAGTCCGACACCCGCTCTAGGGCTCGCAACTCCTCCGTCCGTGGCGCCCGCGAGGTGGGCGCCGCAGGTAGGACCTCTGTCTGCACACGATCGAGGCCCGCGAGGGACAGCGGGATGGTAACACGACAATTGGGTCATTGGGCTATTGGGCTATTGGGTTATTGGGCTATTGGGCGCTGTGTCGTGAACGTCCCGCTCACCTATCGCGATCGGCTTGAGACAGCGCAGCGCACACCAACCAATAGCCCAATAGCCCAATAACCCAATAGCCCAATGTGTACAATGTCGCGCAGCGTGGACATTCGCGAGCGGCAAGTCGGAGAGCTGACGGTCGTCGAGCTCACGGGGCGACTCACCGTGACCGATCAGCCCGGCCTGCTCAAGGAGGCGGTGGCCGCGGCCGTCGCTCGGGGCGCGCGCAACGTCGTCCTCGAGCTGTCGGGAGTGCGTTACATCGATAGCACGCGCCTCGGCGAGCTCATCGCCGCGCACATCACCGTCGCTCGCCAGGGCGGCAAGCTCAAGCTCGTCGGCACGCCGGACCGCGTTTGCGAGTTGCTGCGCATGGCGGGACTCGACGGGGTGTTCGAACGGTTCGCCACGACAGACGACGCGGCAAGAAGCCTCAGATCAAGTTAGAAGTTCGAAGTTCGAAGTTTCAGAGCGACAGCGTGCACTCCGAAACTTTGAACTTCGACCTTCTAACTTTGAACTTGATCCGCATTTCCTTTCTCTACCGCTCGTCCCCCCAGCTCCCGATCGAGATCGAGCAGTGACGCCGGATCATCCTTGACCATGTGGAACTTCGCGACGATCTCGCGGACGCTCTTCTCCTCTTCCACTTGCTCGGTGATGAACCACTGCAGCTCGGCCATCGCGGCGAAGACCTTCTCCTTGAACGCGAGCTCGTAGAGCTGGTCGATCTGCGTGCTGACCTTCTGCTCCTGCGCGAGCGCGGACTCGAAGATGTCGACAACCGACTTGAAGTCGCGCCGCGGCTCGTCGATCGCGAACAGCCGCGCCTCGTGATTGCGGGCCAGAACGAAGTTGAAGAGCTTCATCGCGTGCGTGTGCTCCTCGGCGCTCTGCAGCCGCAGCCAGCGCCCGGAGCCCATGAACTTGTGGTGCTCGCACCAGCCGGCCATCGCCAGATATGAGAACGACGCGTTGAATTCGGCGGCAACTTGACGATTGATCGCTTCGAGGACGGTCGGGGTCATGGCAGGCATTCTATGCCCTTTGCCGTATGATTCCGCCATGCAGGCTCGACTTCTGACGGGTATCGCGATCGTGTGCGTGACCGGTGGACTCGTCGCGAGCGAAGCGACGCGGCGCGAGCAGGCCGCCGCGCCGGTGTCGCCGGCTGCGCACTGGCGTCGCGCGCTCGACGCGTGGGACGCCGGGCAGTATCCGGCCGCACTCGACGATCTGCAAGCCATCCTCCGATCGACCGCCTCGGCCGAGTATCGGGATCGCGTCGCACTGCTTACCGGCGAGCTCTTCGTCACGACCGAACTCACGACGGACGGCCGCAACCCGCGCGTCTCGAGGACCGGCAAGTACATCAGCTACGAGAGCGGCCCCGCCTCGCGTACGGTCACGCGCGTCGTCACGGTCACGGGCGGCGCGCCGAAGGTCGTCGCCGAGCTCACGGGCACGGACGCGGTCTTCGACACGGCCGAAGCGCGCGTGGCGTGGCTCCGGCCGAAGGCCGGCGCGGAGTGGACCAACGCCGCCGCCACCTTCGACGCCGCCGGCTCGAATCAGGAACGCCAGGCCGCGCAGGCGCAGATGATGCTCCTGCTGGGCCGCGACAGCGAGCTCGTCGTCCGCGATCTCGCGAGCGGCACGGATCGCGCGTGGTCAACGGGCAGCTTGCTCAAGACCACGCCGGTCTGGTCGGGCGATGGCGGGGCGATCCTCTTCATCGGCGCGGAGCCCGCCGGCGCCGATCGCAACGACGTGTACTCCACCGATGGCTCGTCGGCGCCCGTGCGCCTCACCGAGCAGCCCGGGTTCAAATCGAACGTCCTCCTCGATCCGAAAGGACGGGCGCTCGTTTACACGATCGCGGGCCAGTCGCCGTTTCGACAGCCCGGCGCACCGGCGGCCGCGCCGGCCGGACGAGGCGGGGGCGGAGCTGGAGGCGGTGCGGGCGCCGCGGGCGGCGGACCAAATCCGTGCGGTGGCGGTGGGCGTGGCGGCGGTGGCGGCACACCCGCATTCGCGGTCGTCGATCTCGCCGCAAAGACGACACACACGATCCCCGGCCAGGCCGCGACGATGTCCGCTGACGGCGGCACGATCGCCTGGCTCAATCGCGACGGCAGCAACTGCGTGCTGACGATGAGCCCCGCGCTCAACGGCGCACCGACCACGGTGCGCACGGCCTCTCGACTGGACAGCCCGGCGCTCTCGCCCGACGGCTCGCTGGTCGCCTACGACATGATGCCGCTCACCGACTGGGAGATCTACGTCTCGGACGGCAAGACCGAGCGGCGGATCACGCACGAAATCCAGCACGACATCCTGCCTCGTTTTCTGACGAACACGACGCTGCTCGGGATGATCGGCGAGCCGCGACACCGGCGCTCGCATCTCTACGACGTCGCCACCGGCGAGCGGACGCGCGTGTTTGCGAACAACACGCTGCGCACGATCAGCCCGGAGTACATCTGGCTGCCCTCCGCGGACGGCACACGCCTCGTGATTCAGGCCGAGCGCGACGGCGACACGATCTCGCCCGAGCGCGGCGTGTATTCGGTCGACTTGACGCAGAAGGTCAGCGTCGCGGATCTCTCCGCGCGCGTCGGCCGCCAGCTCGCCGAGGAGAATGACCTGCGAGCGCGCTCGACGAAGGCCTTTCAGCCAGTCTCCGATCTCATCAAGCGCGTCGTCTCGCAGATTTCAACGACGCGGATCTACGAGTACGAAAAGTCGATGTTCGAGTTCGACACGAAGTACATCGGGCGGCCTGGCAACCTCAAGGCGATCGACTACCTGACGGCCACTTACGCGTCGTTCGGCTACACGCCGGAGCAACAGTGGTTCCAGCCCCGCCAGGCCCAGGGCGCGCGCACGGCGAACGTCGTCGCCACGCTCAAAGGTACGGAGAATCCCGAGCTCATCTACGTCGTCGGCAGTCACTTCGACTCGGTGCAGGCGGGACCGGGCGCCGACGACGACACGACGGGCACGTGCGTGCTGCTCGAAGCGGCGCGCGCGCTCCACGATACACCGCTGCCCGCGACCGTGGTCTTCGCGTCGTTCACGGGCGAGGAAGCGGGCGATCTGGGCAGCGCGGAGTTCGTGCGGCTCGCGGCCGCCGCCAAGTGGCGCATCGCCGGCGCGTTGAACAACGACATGATCGGGTGGGCCGGCGAGAGCGGGCGGATGGACAACACGATCCGCTACTCCAACGCCGGCATCAAGGATCTGCAGCACGGCGGCGCGATTCTCTTCTCCAACCTCATCACCTACGACGCGAAGTACTACAAAGGCACGGATGCGTCGGCGTTCTTCGACGGCTGGGGCGACATCGTCGGCGGCTTCGGGTCGTATCCGGTGCTCGGCAACCCGAACTACCATCAGCCGACCGACACCATCGAGACGATCAACTTCCGCCAGGTCGCCGAAACGGCCAAGGCGACCGTCGCAACGCTGATCTATCTCGCGTCGAGCCCGTCGCGCCTCGCCGATCTCAAGGCCGAGCGCTCAGCGACGGGCGTGACGCTCAGGTGGACGCCGAGTCCGGAATCCAGCGTGAAGTCGTACGTGATCGCCTACGGTCCGGCCGCGGATCCGCTGCGCACGCGCACCACCGTGACGACGGCACAGGCCACCTTGCCGGCCCTGCCCGCGGGGACGAACATCGCCGTCAAGGCCGTGAACGCGCGGGGCCTCGAAGGGTGGGATTGGGCGCGAATCGTCTTACAGTAGACAAAGCCGCAGGGCGAACCTCATGGCCTTTGACGACCTCCCCCTCGAGCGATCGGATTCGCCGCCGCCCGGGCCGATCATGCCGCCTCCGCCGGCGTCATCGCCGACGCGGTGGATTGTGCTGGGCGCGGCGGCAATCGTCCTGGGCGCGGGCTTGACGTGGTGGTGGCTGAGCCGGGCGCAGCCGAACACGGCGCCGCCGGCCGCGACCGCCGCGACCGAAGCCGCGGTGCCGAGAAACCGGCCGAAGAGCCAGAACTGGGATCTCCCGTCGCTCGATGACTCCGACAGCTTTCTGCGTCCGCTGGTCGCCGCGCTGTCGCAGCGTCCCGAGCTCGCCAGGCTGCTCGCGACGCAGAGCCTGATTCGCAACGCCACGCTTGCGACTGTGCAGATCGGCGACGGCAAAACGCCCGCGATGCCGTTCGCCGTGCTGCGTCCGACCTCACGCCTGGCGATCATCGGCACCGCGCCGTCAGGCAAGATCGATCCCGCCAGTTACGGCCGGTGGGACCCCTCCACGGCGGCGCTGGTCTCGATCCGTCCGGCGGATTTGGCGCTGTTGTACGTCAACGTCAAGCTACTGTTCGATCAGGCCTACAAAGAGCTCGGCCATCCGAGCGCCGACTTCGACGAGGCCATCGTCAAAGCGATCGACACGCTTGCCGAGACGCCGCAGCTCGATCAGGACCCGGTGCTCGTGCGGAAGCAGCCGGGATTCTACGAGCACGAAAACCAGACGCTCCGCACGCTGCTCCCGGTGCAGAAGCAGTTTCTGCTGCTGGGCCCGGAGAATCGCCGCAAGATCATCGCGTGGCTCAAGCTGGTCGCCGCGAACCTCGACTTGAAAACCGGCTGATCTCGCTACTCGTGCCGCAGCGCGACGAGCGGATCGACTGACGCCGCGCGCAGTGCCGGCACGATCGTCGCGGCCACGCCCGCCAGAACGAGCAGCAGAATCGTCAATCCGAAAACGAGCGGATCGAATTGCGAGACGCGCGTAAGCAGCGCGCGCATCTGGCCGGCCAGCAACCACGCGGGCACCAGCCCAATCGCGATCCCCAGGCCGACGCGCCACATCCCCTGCCACAGAATCATTCGGAGGACGCTGCCGCGCGCGGCCCCGAGCGCCATTCGAACGCCGATCTCCTGCGTGCGCCGGCGCACGCCGAACGCCATCACGCCGTAGAGTCCCGCGCCCGCGAGGACGAGCGCGCCAACGCCGAATGACATGAACAACGTGCCGAACACGCGGAACGCCCAGCCGCGCTGCCACAACGCTGCGGCCAGTGAGTTGGTGTCCGAGATCGCCATGTCCTCGTCGACTTCGCTCACCACCTTGCGCATCGGGTTGGTGAGCGTCAGCGGATCGACGGTGGCCGCGGCGAAGATGCCGACATTACGCGACGGCAACTGCGCGAGCGGCACGTACATCGTCTCGCTGACGTCTCCCGCCGCGGGCGCCACCGCAAGATTCGGCACGATGCCGACGATCGTCGCGAACGGCACCGCGGGATCGATCCCGAACTTGATCTGACGGCCTAGCGCGTCCTCGCCGGGAAAGAGCTTTCTCGCCATGTCCTCGCCGACGATCGCCACGCGCGGCGCGTTCAGCGAATCCGCGCTCGTGAACTGGCGGCCCCGGATCAAGACGACGCGCAAAGTGTCAAAGAACCCGGGCGAGATCGCGAGGCGGCGGCCCTGCGGGTAGTCGGTGTCGGACGTGGACGTCTGGCCCGGAACGGAAATGGGGGACCCGCCTCCGGGCGACGGGATGTTCGTCCCGAACGCGACGCCGCGCACACCCGGCTGCGCCGCCAAACGCTCGAGCAGGCGATCCTGAAACGCCAGGATGTCCTCGTCCTTCGGATACTTGGGCTGGCCCGCGATCACCGTCCCGATGAACACGTCCTTGGTCGCGTACGGATAGTCGATCTGGCTCACGGCGACGACGTTCTTGATCATCAAACCCGAGACGACGAGCAACGTGCAGGACAGGAGCACTTCCACGATGATGAGCGTCTGCGCGAAGGCGCCGGCGCGCACGCCGGTGTTCGAGCGGCTCTCGTCCTTGAGCACGACGTTCAGATCCTGGCGCGTCGCGCGGATGGCCGGCATCAGGCTCGAGAGCACCGCCGCGAGCGCGGTCACACTCAGCACGAACGCCAATACGGTGCCGTCGAGCCGGATGTCGATCCAGAACGGCGGCACCGTGTCGACGATCGCGCGGTTGAACGCCGTCGTGCCCGCGTAGGCCAGCGCGATGCCGAAGCCGGCGCCGATCGCGGCCAGCAGCGCACCTTCGACGAGCAGCTGCCGGACAACGCGAAAGCGTCCGGCTCCCAGCGCCGTGCGCAGCGCGATCTCCTTGCCGCGTTCCGCCGCGCGCGCCAGCTGCAGGTTGGCCACGTTGGCGCACGCGATGAGCAGCACGCCCAGGACCGCCATGAGCATCGCCGTCAGCGTCGAGATGACGTCCCGCCCGAGGAAGCGTCGCACGTACGGCAGGACCTCGGCGGTCAGATCCTTGTTCTCGGGATACTGCTGCTGGAGCCGCCTGGCGATGGCGGTCATCTCCGCGCTGGCGCGATCGAGCGAGACGCCGGGCTTGAGGCGGCCGACCGCATTCACCTGCTGCGCGCTGCCCCGCTTGCCGTTCGTCGCCGGCTGCACGCGCAGCGGCCGCCACAAGTCCTGCGCCTGTGGAAACGCAAACCGATCGGGCATCACGCCGACGATCTGCGTTGGCTCGCCGTTGATGCGCACGGTCTGTCCGACCGCCGACGAGGCGCGCTGAAACTGCGTCGTCCAGATCGTGTAGCTGATGAGGACCACAGGCGGGGCGCCCGCTTGCGCGTCGGCATCCGTGAAGTCGCGGCCGACGACCGGCGCCACGCGAAGCACGCGCAGCATGTTGGGCGTGATCCGCGCGGCCCGATACCGCTGCGGCATCAAGCCGCCCGACACCACCACCTGGTCGCCATTGAAGGCGGCCATCGGCTCGAACGACTGCTGCGACGCCTGCCAGTCGAGGAAGTCCTCGGCGCTGGTGGGCAGGCTGTTCGTAGGGCGGGTCGCGTTGACGCGGCCGACCGACATGATGCGGTCGGACTCCTCGAACGGCAGCCCCCGCAGGAACGCTCCCTGGACGATGCTGAACATCGTCGTCGTGAGGCCGATACCAAGCGCAAGCGCCAGCACGGCGATCGCGGACGTGCCCGGCCGCTTGAGGAGCATGCGAAAGCCGACGCGAATGTCGTTCAGCAAGAAGTCTCAGCCTTTCGCGCCCGCGAGATGTCGCGGGACCGCTCATAGAGACGCGCGTGGACGCACGGATGTTCCGCGTCGCACCCATCAAATCAGTGGTAAAATAAGGTGTTTGTCGCTCGTGCCCGGATGTTCCCGGGTCTCCACCTGAGTTACGACGGACCGTCGGAATGGCGTGATTGATGACTGAACTTGCGCTCAAGCAGAAGAACTATGACCTCGGCACGATGCTGCCGTTCGCCTTCATGCACCTGGCGACGTTGCTGGTGTTCACCGTGCCGTTCGCGCCGAGCTTACCGCTGTGGCTCGTCGGGTCCTACACACTGCGCATGTTTGCGGTGACCGCCGGCTATCACCGCTACTTCAGCCACCGGTCGTTCAAGCTCAACCGATTCTGGCAGTTCATGCTCGCGTGCCTCGCCCAGACCTCAGGGCAGAAGGGCGTGCTCTGGTGGGCGTCGCACCACCGCGATCATCATCTGAACTCCGACCGCGAGGCGGATCTGCACTCCCCGGTGCACGAGGGCTTCTGGTGGTCGCACCTGGGTTGGATCCTGTCGGACGAGTACGACGACTACGACCCGCGCCGGATCGCCGACTTCGCCAAGTTTCCCGAGCTGCGCTGGCTCGATCGCTTTCACCTGGTGCCGACGGTCGTCTATGCGGTTGGGGTGTTTCTGATCGGCGGTTGGGGCGCGTTCGTGTGGGGCTTCGTCGTCTCGACCGTCGTGCTCTATCACGGCACGTTCCTGATCAATTCGCTCGCGCACATCTGGGGATCGCGCCGCTTCGCGACGCCCGACGAAAGCCGCAACAACTTCTTCCTCGCCCTCGTCACGCTCGGCGAAGGGTGGCACAACAACCACCACTACTTCATGTCGAGCGTTCGCCAGGGCATCCGCTGGTGGGAGGTCGACGTGACCTACTACGTGCTCCGCATGCTCTCGTGGGTCGGCATCGCGAAGGATCTGCGCGAGTTCAGCGAATAGCGTCCTACCTGCGCCTGAACTGATACCGGCTTAGCGCGTCCCTGAACGGCGGCAGGAGAATGAGCGAGACCGCTCGCTCGTAGCTGTCGGTCCCATCCGACACGCGATTGGCCCTGAGATACGAATCGTAGACGCGTGACGCGGCGCGCTGCATGCCCGGGCGGCGGTTCTTCAGCCGCTCGGCGATCGCGTCGAGGTCCGAGCGCACGCCCGGATCGAGCTGGCTCGTGACGAACTGCGCGCGATCGGGCGGCAGCGCCACGCGCGCCTCCATGATCAGATAGAGGCTCGCGCTGTAGGCGAGCGGCGCCGGGCCGTGCATGCACGCCAGCCAGCCCACGGCGCTCGCTTCGGCTTCGTCCGCTTCGCCCGACAGATGCGCCCACTCGTGCGCGAGCACGAACGGCCGCTCGAACGGCAGCAGATCGGGATGCACGATCGTCTCGAGCGCGAGCGGGTCGATCATGCCGTCGACGCCCGTCCACATGAAGAACGGCGTCATGAGCAGCGAGTACTTCGGCCGGCCGGGGGTCGCCAGCGGTTCGCGGTTGAGCTGCGACAGCGCTTGGTTCATCGGGTCGCGCAGTTCTTTGACGACCTCCTCGAAGCTGAGCACCTCGCCCGTGGACGTGCCGAGGCGCAGCCGCGTCGCCAGCGCGTTCGCGTCGGAGATTCCAGCCTGCAGGAAATCCGCGGTCATCGGCGTCGCCGGCCCCGACCGCAGGTTGAACGAGATCGTCAGACGCTGGTAGTTGAAGCCCCACAACACCATGAACACGATCGTGAGGATCGCCGCCATGCGCGCGACGCGTCGAATGCCCTCCCACAGCGCGTCGACGACGCTCTCGTGCCGGGCGACGCTCATGAGGCGCGAGAATCGCCGTACCGCCAGGTACAACGCGGCGATGATGAAAAAGTCCAGCAGCGCGAACGGCACCAGGTTGCTGCCGGCCGTCAGCCACTGCGCAATCACCGGATAGATGCCGCGCGAGTAGAACTGCTCGACGACCCATCCGGGGATCGGCGCCAGCGTCATCGCCGCCGCGACGAGCGGCGCCGCCAGCCAGAACGACACGGGCTCGGAGTGGGCTACGGGTGGCTTCGCCATGAATCCTCTCCGGTGATGAGGCGCACCGATCGCTGATACGTCATGTACGAGAACGCCCACTGCGTCATCACGGACAAGCGGTTACGAAAACCAATGAGATTGAAGATATGTACGAAGAGCCAGAACAGCCAGGCCGGATATCCTGTCATCCGTCCGTACGGCAGATCGCTCACAGCGACGTTGCGGCCGATGGTCGCGAGGTTGCCGAGGTTGCGGTAGGTGAACGGCTCGCGCGGCTGCCCCGCCAGCGTGCGCGCGATGTTCTTCGCGGCGTGCGCGCCGCCCTGGATCGCGACCTGCGCGACGCCCGGCAGCGGCTGGCCGTCCGCGCCCTTCGACACGGCGAGATCGCCGACGACGAACACCTCGGGACGACCGGGCAGCGTGAGATCGTCGTTGACGATCACGCGGCCCACGCGATCGGTCGGCACGCCGAGCGTGCGCCCGACCGACGCGGCGGACACGCCGGCCGCCCACAGGACCGTGCCGCTTTCGATCATCTCTTCGCCCATGTACACCCTGCCCGCCTCAACTTTCGTGACCAGCTTCTCGGTCCACACCGCCACGCCCAGCCGTTCGAGCGCCCGTCGCGCGAACATGGAGAGCGGCTCCGGATAGGTCGGCAACACGTGCGCGCCGCCTTCCACCAAAATGATCCGCGCCGTCTCCGGATGAATCGCCCGGAAGTCGTGCGCGAGCGCGTGTCGCGAAATCTCCGCGAGCGCGCCAGCCAGCTCGACCCCGGTCGGTCCCCCGCCGACCACCACGAACGTCAGCAGCCGTCGTTGTCGCGCCCGGTCCCGCTCGCGCTCGGCTTGCTCGAAGGCGAGTAGAACCCTACGTCGTATATCGAGTGCATCCTCCAACGTCTTCAGCCCGGGCGCGTGCGGCCGCCACTCGTCGTGCCCGAAATACGCGTGGCCGGATCCCGCTGACACAATCAGGTAGTCGTACGTCACCTCGCCATCGCCCAGGACGACAGTTTTGTGATCCAGATCGATTTTCGTCGCCTCGGCGAGCCACACCTCGGCGTTCGACTGATGACGGAGGATCCAGCGGATCGGCGACGCGATGTCGCCGGGCGACAGCGCGGCCGTCGCGACCTGATACAGGAGAGGCTGAAAGACGTGGTGGTTGCGCCGGTCGATGAGCAAGACATCGACCGGCGCGTGACGAAGTGCTTTTGCGGCGTTGAGCCCGCCGAAACCGCCGCCAATGATGACGACGCGCGGACGCGCGTGTGCCGTCACAACGCTTAGACTACATGAATCGGCTGCCGAGGCCCGCGCCGGCGATGCCCATGAATCCCACGATCGCCATCACGATCCACATGATGACCCAGGCGATCACGCAGACGATCACGGCCTTCATCGTGTCGTCGTAGTCGAGCGCCTGCTTGACGCCAATCACCATCGCGATGAGCTGCCAGATCGCGAGCGCGAGGCCGACGAGAATCCCGAGGATCGGCACGACGCCGAGGATGCCGAACAGGCCCGGCGCGCACGCGAAGCCGGTCACACGCAGGAGTTGACCGAGATCGGCCTGCGTATTCTTGCCCGGCATGATCTTGGTGCCCACCATCAGGAGCACCCACGAGCCGATCGCCCAGCCGATCGGCGCGAGCACCAGCGTGAGCAGGAAGCCCGTGACGCCGGAGCTGAAGCCGAGCGAACCCAACCAGATCAGACTGACCAAACCACGCGACACCGCCGCGGCGACCACCACCGTCGCCGCTTGTCCGGTCGCGGTCGTGTCGTTCTCGACTTCTTCAAAGGTATTAGGTTGCAGCTTCAGCGCGCCAATGACTCGGTCCTGAAAGCTCGCCATAAGTCCTCCGGAGGGGGGAAAGGCCCGGGACATTCTACGTGTACACACCCGAACGCCCGTGACTTTTCGGAAGGCCCGCACTCCTCGCTGCTACACTGAGCCATGGCCGACACGCCCGTCAGCCCGCCGCGCTCCTGGGGCCGCACGACGGTCCAGACCGCCTGCCCGCTCGATTGCCCCGACGCGTGCAGCCTGGACGTCACGATCGAGCGCGGGCGGCTCGTGCGGATCGACGGCAACGACCGCGCGCCGTCAACCGGTGGATACATCTGCGGCAAGGTGCGACGCTTCGATCGGCGTGTGTACCACGAAGATCGGCTGCAGTACCCGGCCGTGCGCAAGGGTCCGAAGGGCAAAGCCAGTTTCTCGCGCGTGACCTGGGACGAAGCGCTCGACGTCATCGCGACGAGGATGCGCCATGCGCGCGAGTCCTTCGGCGCGGAGTCCGTGCTGCCCTTCTATTACGGCGGCTCGAACGGCTTGCTCACCAACGAGCTCGAGGACGCGCGGTTCTTCCGCCGCTTCGGCGCGTCGCGGCTGGACCGCACCGTATGCGCCGCACCGACCGGCAAGGCGGCGACCGAGATGTACGGCAAGATGGCCGGCGTCGCCTACCCCGACTACGAAGACGCGCGGCTCATCATCGTCTGGGGCTGTAATCCGTCGGCGACCGGCATCCACCTCGTGTCGCACATCAAGCGCGCGCAAAAGCTGGGCGCGAAGCTCGTCGTCATCGATCCTCGACGCACGCCGCTCGCGCGCCAGGCCGATCTGCATCTGGCCGTGCAGCCCGGGACGGACGTCGTGGTCGCGCTCGCGCTCGTGCGCGATCTCTTCGAGCGCGGGCGAGCCGATGAGGCCTTCCTCGCGGCACACGCGACCGGCGCGAGCGAGCTGCGCCAGGCCGCCGAGTCGTGGCCGATCGATCGCGCGGCCGCGGAGGCCGGCATCCGCGCCGACGACCTCGCCACGGTCGCCGAGTGGTACGGCACGATCTCGCCGGCCGTGATCCGCTGCGGCTGGGGCCAGGAACGCAACCGCAACGGCTGCGCGTCGACAATGGCTATCCTGTCGCTCCCGGCGGTCGCCGGAAAATTCGGCGTGCGCGGCGGCGGCTACACGATGAGCAGCTCCGCGGCGTGGGGCATCAAGCAGGAGCAGCTCATCGACGTCCAGGCGCCGGCCACGCGCGTCGTCAACATGAATCATCTGGGCCGCGCGCTGACGGAGTATCAGGATCCGCCCGTCTCCGTGCTCTTCGTCTACAACTGCAATCCGCTCGCGACTGTTCCCCATCAGAACGCGGTGCGGCGCGGGTTGCTGCGCGAAGGGCTGTTCACGGTCGTGTTCGAGCAGGTCATGACGGACACGGCCGCCTACGCCGACGTCATCCTCCCCGCGACGACCTACTTCGAGCACTACGACATCGCGAAAGGCTACGGCGCGTACCACCTGCAGGTGGTGCGGCCGGTCATCGACGCCGTGGGTGAGTCGCGCCCGAATCACGAAGTGTTTCGCGACCTCGGCGCGCGCCTGGGGCTCGCGGAGGCGGACGACGAAATCGGCGAAGCCGGCGCGCTCATCGACGTGCTGCCGCGAATCCCCGAGCCGCTCGCGGCCGCGCTCGCCGAAGGTCAGTCGGCGGCCGGCCCGGCCGGCGGCCGGCCCATTCAGTTCGTCGACGTGCATCCGAAAACACCCAACGGCCGCGTGCACCTGCATCCCGCGGCGCTCGCCTCGACACGCAGCCCGTACCACTACGTCGCCGATCCCGCGACCGCCGCGTACCCGCTCGCGCTGATCTCGCCGGCCAGCGAGCACACGATCTCCTCGACGCTCGGCGAGCTGCGTCCGGGCATCGCCCGCGTCAAGATCCACCCGGATGATGCGCACGTCCGTTCTATCGACGACGGCGTAACCGTGCGCGTCTTCAATGATCTCGGCGAAGTGCACTGCGAAGCGAACGTCACCCCGGAAACGCGCGCCGGCACGCTCGCGCTCCCCAAGGGGCTGTGGGCCAAGAGCACGCTCAACGGATCGACGAGCACGGCGCTCGTGCCGGACACGGTTGAAGCGCTTTCGGGCGGGGCGTGCTTCAATGACGCTCGCGTACAAGTAGAGTTGCTCGCTCGACACTGATCTGCGGTTCCAGAGGGTTCCAAGGGGTTCCAGGCGGTTTCGGTTCGCGTGCGCGCGGACGGAGTCAGCGCCAACGGAACCTTCGAACCACCCGGAACCTCTAGGAACCCCCGGGAACCTTTAGGAACCCCCGGGAACCTCCGGGAACCCCATTACTTGACTGGTAATGCGGGCGGCACGCGCTTCTTCGTTGCCTGTTCGAAGGCGTACGCAATCTGAAACAACTTCGGTTCGCTGCACGGCAACCCGACGAACGCGGCGCTGTAAGGCGCCGGCTTGGGCACGAAGCCCGGCGGGAAGGGATTGTTGCCGCCGCCACCTCCTCCGCCGCCGCCCCCACCGCCGGTCATGCCGATCGGCACGACGATTTCTGGATAGCCTGGACGTGACGCAAGATTCGAGATCGCCCAGCCCGGAAACATCAGCGCGTCGACCTTGTTCTCCTCGATCGCGGCTTTGAAGCCGCGGTCGCCGGCGAGCGCGATGTCGCGCGCGCGGTCGGCCTCGTAGCGCGCCTTGTCGGCGGCGACGTCCATCTCGTCCGAGATGTCGAGATTGCTCTGCCCGTAGCGGATCGCACCAGCTTTCGCGTGCGTGGTGTTCCACGCGCGCAGCTCCGTCAACGACTTCACGGGCGCCGCGGGCCCGAGCGTGGCGAGGTACGTGTTGAAGTCGCGCTTCATGCCGTACTTCAGCACCACGGTGCAGTTCTCATCCTTGCCCTTTGCGTTGTTGACGCCCGAGCAGATGTCGAACGAGAGGATGTTCTTCGACGGATCCGGATCGACGACCGTCGGCATGTTCGCTGGATCGACGACGACCGCGCCATTGCGCGTGAGCACGTCGATCGCCTCGTTCATCAACGCCATCTGCGCGTCGCCGAGGCCGCCGCGCCCGCCGCCTCGTCCGCCGCGTCCCGCATCGACCGCCTCGCCCGCCGGCGCCAGCCGCTCGTAGTAGTAGGCGCGCGGAATGCCGATGCGCGCGCCGCGCAGGCCCGTTGCACTCAGGAACTTCGTGTAATCGCGTCCAGGCGGCGGCGTGCACCGCGACGTCGCCGCGTCGTCCGGATCGGGCGAGGCGCTCTCGAGCGCGCCGAAGAGCATGGCCGCGTCGGTCACCGTGCGCGCCATGGGCCCGGCGGTGTCCTGATCGGCGGTGATCGGAATGATGCCGTGCCGGCTGATGCGGCCCGTCGTGGGCCGGAGGCCGACCAGCATCGTGAGCATCGCGGGGTTGACGACCGATCCCGCCGTGTCGGATCCGACGCTCGCGGCCCAGAAGTTCGCGGCCGTGCCGGCGCCCGAGCTCGATCCGCCCGTGCTCATCACCGGCCGGCCGTCGCTCGACTCGCGCGGATCGGGCCGCGGGTCGTACGGATTGAACGAGAACCCGCCGACCGCGCTGTAGTTGCCCGGCATCGGCGTCGGCGCACCCGAGACCCAGTTGGCCAGCTCGGTGAGCACGGCCTTCGCGATGATGACCGCGCCGGCCTCGCGGAGGTTCTTCGTGAGCGTCGCGTCGTATGGCGGCGTGAAGTTCGCGAACGCGAGCGCCCCGCCGGTCGTGCGAATGTCGATCGTGTGGATGTTGTCCTTGAGCGCAATCGGAATGCCGTGCAGCGGGCCGCGCACGCGGCCGGCGGCGCGCTCGCGATCGCGCGCGTCCGCCTCCTCGAGTGCGCGCGGATTGATCGAGATCGCCGCATTGATGCCCTTGTCGTAGAGCGCGATGCGGGTGAGGTACTGCGTCACGAGCTCGCGCGACGTCAGCCGGTGCTCGGCCATCGCGCGCTGCATCTGCGCGATCGTCGCTTCGACGACATCAAACGCGGGGGCGCGCGAGGCGGGCGTCTGCCCGGTCAGCGTGACCACCGTCGCCAGCGTTGCGAGAGCAATCCAGGCGCGCATCGATCGGCCCTCCGATCCCTAGCGATCGACCAGTGTCATCGTCACGTTCGTCTTCGTGACGCCGGTCAAGCTCATCGACGTGCCGTCGGGCGCCGTCATGGACATCGTCATCGGCAGCGTCAGGTGCGTCGCGGAGCGCACGACTTGGCCCAGCCGGTGATCGACAAGCATGTCGCCCTCGCCCGTGCCGTCGCTCACCGTGACGCTCATCGGCCCGATCGTGCCGCCCGGCGCGACGCTGACTTTCTGCGCGACGCCGATGCGCGTCACGTCCTTGCCGTCGACGCGCTCGACGCCCTTCGCCGTGAAGGTGTTCGTCGACGTCATCGCGCCGAGCGGATTCGGCGCAGTCAGCGTCGTCGTCCACGTCTCGCCGGACTTCACGACCTTATCGGGCAGGTTCGCGAAGCTCAGTCCCATCGTGCCCTTGAACGACTCGTCGGTCATCATGGCGTCCAGGCTTTGCGCCAGGGGCGATCCGGCCGGCATGGCGGCTTTGAGCTTCGCGCTCAGCCGCGCCATGCCGTCCACGCTCTTGACCGCGCCGGTGGGCGACATCACCATCGTCACGGACTCGCCGATGGCGGCCTGCAGCATCTTCTGCGCGTCGGCCAGCATCGGATCCGACGGCGGGCCGGACGTCGCGGAGTCCACACTCATGTTCCCCATCGGCGTCGCGAGGTCGAGCTTCATCGACTCGAACTTGACACCGAGCGTCGCGGTGCCGTCGGCCGCGACGTCCGACGGCGTGATGAGATGCACTTCGGTCATCGTCGTCGTGAGGCTCATATCGCCGGCGCCGGGAATGCCGCTCATCGCGATGTTGGATTCCTGAACCGTGCGATAGCGAAGGCTCTGGCCTTTGGTCCACCGATACCGCAGCGCGGTGTCCTGTCCATGGAGCGCAGGCGCGATCGCGCTGCCGGCCAGCATCATCACCGCGGCGGCGACGAGCAGACGAACGAGTTTCATATGAGTCCCCCTGGGGCGTGCGACGATTATCGTCCCTTTACTTGGGCCGTGTCGCCTCGATCAGCTTCGGGTCGAGCCGCCAGACGGCTGTTGGTGTCGCGGCGAGCCAGAGTGACTGCTGGCCGAACGCGACGACGCCGCCGTCCGCGCCTGTGAACTGCTGCACGACGTGGTTGGTGCGCGGGTCGATGCGCGTCAGCGGCGCGCCCACTCGGCTCACCCACACCGATCCGGCGCCGGTGACGATCTGGCCGGCCGAGCCCGCGGCGGCGCCGATCTGAATCGTCTCGGCGACCTTGTTCGTCTTCGGATCCACGCGCGAGACGCTGCCGTTCTGATTGAGCGTCCACACGGCGCCCTCGCCGATCGCGACGGACCGCGGGCCCTTCCCCACTTTGATCGTCTCGACGATGAGATTGGTGTACGGGTTGAGGCGGACCAGCACATCACGCGCGCCGCTCGTGATCCACAGCGCGTCCTGCCCAAACGCCATCGCGTTCGCGCCCGGAGGCAGGTAGATCTCCGCGACGGTCGTGTTGGTCGCCGGATCGACGCGCACCAGCGTGCCTTTGCTGTCCGTGAGCAGCCACACGCTGCCGACCCCGCTCGCGATCGCCGTGAATTCCGCCGCGAGGCTCGACGGAAATGTCGCCGATGCCTCGTCCTTCTTGGGATCGACACGCGCGACGGCCGACTGACCGCAGAGCGGCGACCAGAGACTGCCGAATGCCGACAGGATTCCGCCGCACGGTTCCTTTCCGATTGAGAACGTCCTGGCGACCGCGTTCGTCTTGGGATCGATGCGAGTCACCGACCCGGCCTCGCGGCTCGTTATCCACGCCGCCTCATCGGTCACGGCGATTGCGCGCGTGCCGCCGATATTGAAGGTGACGTCGGGCTTGAGGTCCGTGAGTGCCACACGCCAGGGAACGGGCGCCGGAGCCGGCATTTCCGCTTGCGGCGCCGGGGTTTGTGCGAGGCTGCCAAGTGCCAACATCACCAGAGTCAACAAGTTGCCGGAAATCCGCATGCGCCGCCATAATACCGGGTACGGTGCCTCGTCGCATGCGGCCATGGTTCGGGCGCGTCAGCCCAGGTGCCCTTGGTGCGGCCGTCGTGGCGTGCTGTCTCACGTCGGCAGTCGCGGCGCGACAGGGCGCGACGCCTGCGCAGTCCGCCGAATTCTTCGAAAGCCGCATTCGGCCGATCCTCGCGGCCAACTGTTTCGATTGCCACACCGCGGACAAGAAGGGCGGGCTCCGTCTCGACTCGCGCGAGGCGATCCTCGCGGGCGGCGAGTCCGGCCCGGCCATTGAAGCCGGCAAGCCGGACGACAGCCTGCTGATCCAGGCCGTGCGGCAGGTCGCGGGCGCGCCGAAGATGCCGTACGGCCGGCCCAAGTTGAAGCCCGAGGACATCGACGCGCTGGCCGAGTGGGTGCGCGCGGGCGCGCCGTGGCCCGCGAGCTCCGCCGCACCGGCGCCGGCGCCCGCCGCGACGCGCCGGCCGATCACGGCCGACCAGCGCGCGTTCTGGGCGTTTCAGCCGCTCGCGAAGACGCCGCCCCCCGCCGTGCGTGACGCTGGGTGGGCCAAAAACGAGGTGGATCGCTTCGTGCTGGCGCGCCTCGAGCATGACGGCCTCACACCCGTCGCGCCCGCCGACAAGCTCGCGCTGATCCGGCGTGCCACGCTCGATCTGATCGGACTGCCGCCGACGCCTGAAGACGTCGACGCGTTCATGAAGGATCGATCGACCAACGCGTTCGCGAAGGTCGTCGATCGTCTGCTCGCGTCGCCGCAGTATGGCGAGACCTGGGGCCGGATGTGGCTCGACGTCGCGCGCTACGGCGAAGACGACTACCGGAGCCTCGACCCGAAAGGCCGCGGCTACAACCCGTACCCGAACGCGTACCTGTACCGCGACTGGGTCGTGAAGGCATTCAACGACGACCTGCCGTACGACCGGTTCGTGCGCGCGCAGCTCGCGGCCGATCTGATCGATGACGGATCGAAGGTGCGCAACCTGCCGGCGCTCGGGTTCCTCGGACTGGGACCGTGGTACTACGACAACGGCGCGGTGGAAATCACGCACGCCGACGAGCGCAACGACCGCGTGGACGTCGTCGGCCGCGGGCTGCTGGGGCTGACGATCGCGTGCGCCCGCTGCCACGATCACAAGTACGACCCGATTCCGCAGAGCGACTACTACGCGCTCTCCGGCGTGTTCCTGAACACCGAGTATCACGAGTACCCGCTCGCGCCGAAGGCGATCGCCGACGAGTACAAGGCGCAGGAAAAGAAAATCGAGAAGAAGGAGGACCTCCTCGACGAGTACCTCCAGCATGAGTCCGAGCAGCTCGGCGAGACGCTCGCCTTCCAGGCCTCGAAGTACATGCAGGCCGCGTGGCAGGTCGTGGGCGAGCCGAAGAAGGACAAGGGGCGCGTCATCGAGTCGGAAAAGCTCGACTACGAGCTGTTCGATCGATGGCTGCGCTTCCTCGAGAAGCCGCCGGCGTTCTACCAGTACCTGACGCCGTGGCAGGCGATGGTCAAGCGCGGAGGCACGAAGGGCGAAGCGAAGACGCTCGCGGACGACTTCCAGGCGACGCTCATCGACGCGGTGCTCGCGCACAAGGAGATCAAGGACGAGAACGAGATCATCCGCGCGAAGGCGCTCCCTGGCACCAAGAAGAAAGAACCGGCGAACCTGCCGAACGAGTTCATCACGAACGATGACTTCTGTCCGGGTTGCGGGCTCGAGCTGAAGAGCTTGCCGGCCGAGCAGAACAGCTTGTGGACGGACGTGTTCCAGCGCGACCTCAACGCCGCGCCCGTGCCCGGCCAGGATCCGAAGCCCGCGCTGCTGGTGTTCGGCGGTTGGGGGCTCGAGCGCCAGCTGGGGCCCGATCGGCGCGCGCTCATTCAGTCGCTGCGCGACGACATCGAGGCCATGCAGAAGGCGCTGCCGGACAAGTTCGCGTACGTCCACGGCGTGCGCGACGTCGAGAAGCCCGTCAACCCGAAGATCAATCTGCGCGGCAGCCCGTACCGGATCGGCGACGAAGTGCCGCGCGGCTTCCTGTCGATCTTCGGCAACGACGAGCCGCGCCTCTTCACCAAAGGCAGCGGCCGGCTCGAGCTGGCCGACGCCATCCTCGAGCAGCCGATCGCGATGCGCGTGATCGTCAATCGCATCTGGAAAGGCCACTTCGGCACGGGCCTCGTCGACACGCCGAGCAACTTCGGCAAGAACGGCGAGCGGCCGACCAACCCCGAGCTGCTCGACTACCTGGCGCAGTTCTTCGTCGATCACAAGCTCTCGATCAAGGCGCTGCACCGCGAGATCATGCTGAGCGCGACCTATCAGCTCGGCACCGCAAACTCCGCGGCCGATTTCGAGAAGGACGCGGGCAACCGGCTCTACTGGCGTGCCACCGAGCGCCGTATGACGGCGGAACAGATCCGCGATTCAGTGCTGTTCGTCACGGGCTCGCTCGACGGCAAGATGGGCGGGCCATCCGCACCGCTCACGCCGTACTACATGCGACGTACGCTCTACGGCCGCGTCAGCCGGTATCGGCTCGACGAGTACCTGCAGCTCTTCGATTTCCCCAGCGCCAGTCAGAGCGCGGAAAAGCGCTTCTCGACGAACGTGCCCCTGCAGCGGCTGTTCTTCATGAACAGCGACTTCATGCAGCAGCAGGCCGAGCGCCTGGCCGAGCGCGTTGCGAGCGAGCCGACCGACGAGGCCCGCATCCAGAAGGCCTATCGTTTGATCTACGGACGCGCCGCGACGCCTGCGGAAGTGACGGCCGGCCGCGAGTTCCTGGCCAGCGAGCCGATGCGGCAGTACGAAGACAAGAAGGCCGAAGCCGAGAAGGCGAAGGCCGACGCCGCGATGAAAGACACGAAAGACACGAAGGATGCGCCGCCAGACGCCGCGAAGCCCGCCGCGGCGCCGCCCGTGCCGGCTGACGGCATGATGGCCGGCGTCAAACCTGGGGCGGGCGGCGAGACGGATGCGAGCAAGAAGCTCCCGGTGACGACGTTCGGCCGATATCTGAAGTTGTTGCTGAGCTCGAACGAATTCATCTTTATTGGTTGATCCGATGTCGCACAAAGGCCCTCGTCCCGTGACCCGTCGCGACGCCCTCTGCCAGATCGGCAACGGCTTCGGCATGCTGGCGTTCGCGAGCCTCGTCGGCCAGTCGCTCGAGGCCGCGGGCTTCGTCGACGGTCAGGCCGTCGACGGCACACGCCCCCTCGACCACCCCGCGCGCGCCAAGCGCGTCATCTTTCTGTACATGAACGGCGGGCTGTCGCAGGTCGACAGCTTCGATCCAAAGCCGATGCTCGACAAGTACCACGGGCAGCCGCTGCCGGGCGGAACGGTCGCGACCGAGCGGAAGACCGGGACGCTGCTGAAGTCGCCGTTCACGTTCAAGAAGTACGGCGAGAGCGGGATCGAGGTGAGCGAGCTCTTCCCGCACGTCGGCGAGTGCGCGGACGACATCTGCTTCATTCGCTCCGTCTACACCGACATCCCGAATCACGAGCCGTCGATGCTCATGATGAACACCGGCCACAGCCAGGTCGGCCGGCCGTCCCTCGGGTCCTGGCTCACCTACGGCCTCGGCACCGACAACAAGAATCTCCCGGGCTTCGTCGTGCTCTGCCCCGACGTGCCTACGACCGTCGGGCCGCCGCTCTGGAACAACGCGTTCCTGCCCGCGGTCCATCAAGGCACGTACATCTCCGACAAGACTGAGCGGCCGGATCAGATCATCGGCAAGGACTTCGATCCGAAGAAGCTCGTGTCGTTCATCAACAACCCGGACTTCGCGCTCGGCGAGCAGCGGCGCGAGCTGGACCTGATGGAGACGCTCGACAAGATCCACCGCGCGGGTCAGCCGAAGGATCCGCAGCTCGAAGCCGCGATCAGCTCCATGGAAGTCGCCTACCGCATGCAGACGGAGGCGCCAGACGTCTTCGACATCCGCAAGGAGAGCGACGCGACGCTCAAGCTCTACGGCCCGGGCAGCACCGCGCGCGGGTGTCTGATGGCGGTGCGGCTCGTCGAACGCGGCGTGCGGATGGTCCAGGTCTACTACGCCAAGGGCGATCCCTGGGATCACCACAACGACATCCAGCTGCACCGCAAGAACGCGAAGGACTCCGATCAGCCGTTCGCGGCCGTGATCAAGGACTTGAAATCACGCGGCCTGTTCAAGGACACGCTGGTCGTCTGCGGCTCGGAGTTCGGGCGCACGCCGGTCGTCGAGGTCGGCGGCGGCGCCGGCACGACGCAGAACGGCCGCGATCACAATCCGTTCGGCTTCACGATGTGGCTGGCGGGCGGCGGCGTGAAGGGCGGCATGACCTACGGCGCCACGGACGACTTCGGGTTCAAGGCGATCGAGAAGCCCGTCCACGTGCACGATCTGCACGCGACCATCCTCCACCTGATGGGCATCGATCACACGAAGCTCACGTACCGCTACAGCGGACGGGATTTCCGGCTGACGGACGTGTCAGGTAACGTGATTCACGACATCATCGCGTAGGCGTCACGCTGCATTCGCGGCAGATCAACCACGAAGGCAGAAGGCCACCACGTAGCTCACGTGGGCGTTCGGATCTCGCCGAATCCGCCGACCCTGGTATTCGTCATCTCGCTTCCCGTGCGGTCTCGCGGATCGCCCGTCCGGCGCCGCGAAGATTGTCGAGCCGCATCTCCGAGTACTTGCGTGACAACAGCACGCCGGCCGCGCCGCCGTCGAACGCGGCTTTCACGCTCTGGTAGACGTCATCCGGCGTCGTCTTCTTGCTCGTCGCGGCGGTCGGGATGTCGACGTCGATGCCGGGCCAGATCTTCATGCGCGGCCCGGCGGCGGCCATGGCGCGCCGCGTTTCGCGCAGCACGTAGTCGGCGCCGAGGCCCGCGGCCGGAATCCTGTCGATTGGCTGATCGTGATATTGCTGCACGTCGTAGGTGAGCTCGAGCACCTGCTCGAGCGTGAAATCCGCGAAGAGCGACCGCTGCGTGCTCCGCACGTACTGCGCGAGCCGCTCACCGCCGCAGAAGTTGTACATGACGACCTTCAGGAAATCCGAGTACCGCGCGAAGTCCGCATAGTCCTGCTCGGCACGATAGAAGGGTGAGAACGAGTTGTTGTGCCAGACGTGCCAGCCCATGCCCTTGGCCGGCGCGATCTCGTGCGCGAGCTTGTACATGTCGCGGTAGGTGTCCTCGAGCGCATCGTTCCAGAGTTTTTCCCAGGCCAGGATCTCCGGATACTTCACGAGGCACCGCCAGAACGTGACGAACGCGCCGTCCGCCGGCTTGCGGCCGGCGCGCACCGCGTCGGCCCACGCCATGAGCTGCGTGTAGCCGGCCTTCGCTCGGTCGACGTCGATTCCCCGAGACCGAGCTTCGGCCAGGCAGTACTGACAGAAGCACGCCACACGCCCGCCCGCGCCCGCGCCGCCGTGGTTGGCAACCAGCACGTTGCCGAGCGGCCCCTGCCGCTCGCTGCCCCACATCAGCCCGTCGACGTCGTACGAACGCAGGTAGTCCTCGACGAGGCCGAGCCAGAAGTTGCGCGTGTGCGGATTGCGCGAGCACGCGAAGTCTGACGCCGGACCGGCGAGCACGACTTCTTGCGCGCGATCGAATCCTGGCGCCGCGATGTTCGCCGTGTACTTCAGGACGTCCTCGAACCAGCAGATGACTTTCATCCCGCGCCTGTGCGCTGCTGGCAGCACGTCGGCAACAACGTCATAGCCGGGATGGTCGGGCGCTTTTTCCGGCGTGAGCACCGTGTTGCGGTAGTACTGCGGATGCGGCGTCGCGTAGTTGCCGCCGTGGAACGTGTCTGCGTCGTACTGCTGCTTGCCGTGATCGGGCAGCGGCTGGCTCGGCAGCTGCCGCCCCGCGATGCCGCGCCCGTAGGTGAACGTCGCCAGGAAAAGCGTGTTGATCGACGCGGTCTCCTGGAAGGTGTCGAGCACGCGCTCCGTGCCCTCATCCACGAACGACACGGCGCCGGCCTGGATGCCGATCATTCGGCTATCGGCAGGGGGCGTTTGCGGTGACGGACCGTCGACGCCGCTCACCGGCACGCCTGAGAGCAGCGCTCCGCCCGTCAAGAGCGTCGAGGTTTCGAGAAATTCGCGGCGATCCACGATGGCCGATACTAACATCGACAATCGATGATCGGGGATCTGGCAATCGAAGAACATCGATCATCGATACGTCGATATCGATGTGTCGATCTTCGATGCCCTTCGATTGCCAGATCCCCAATTGCCGATTATCGATGCTCAGAATCCCTGTCTGAGCCCCACCTGCCAGTACCAACGGTTGTTGATCCGATCGAGCGGATGGGAGACGGCGGTCTCGAGGACGAGGAAGCCGAACACGTTGACGCGCACCGCGCCGCCGTAGCTGCGGAGGTAGTCGCGCGTCCCGCCGAGGAAGGCCGGCCGCGTGCCTTGGCTCCAGGTCACGCCGGCGTCCATGAACGCCGCCACCTCGACGGGAATCCGGCCGTACTGCACGTCGCCGCGGAAGAGCCCGTAGAGCGGCGCGCGTAGCTCGACGTTGCCGACGATCATGCGGCTGCCCATCAGGCTCTGGAAGACCGTGCAGTTGCTCGAGTTCGGCAGCACGACGCAGTCGGCCGACGTGAACGATCCGAAGCCATAGCCGTGCACCAGATCCGGGTAACCGGCGTAGAGCGGAATCAGCCGCGGATCTTCCGAGTCCGGGCCGTAACGCCCGTAGTGCATCGCGCGAAACGCGAGCGTGTACGGCCGCTTCGGCATGAAGTACCGCCGCCAGTCGAGCAGGAGGCCCGTGTACCTGAGTGAGCCGAGACTGCGGTCGAGCTCGAGCCGGTACCGTTCGCCGTAGATCGGGCTCGTCGCGCCGAAGAACGACGTGTCATGCACGAGCGCCACGCCGCCTTCGGCCAGGTACATCGGCGCCGCCAGCTCCGACGTGCTCTGCGTGCGGCTCTGGAGCACGCCGCTCTGCGCGTCGTAGATGCCGGTCGTCAGCTCCTGCGTGAACGACAGTTGCCGCGCGCCGCCCGAGAATTCGATGCGCGTGGCCGTGTTGAGCGGATACGCGGCGATGCCGAACAGGCCGCGGCTGGTCTGGCGCTGCGTGACCTCGGTCAGCTGCACCGTGTCGCTCCCCGCGGGCGCGACCATCTGCAGGAAGTCGACGCGATACGGCACCTGCTCGACCGAGACCGCCCAGTTCCACCGATGCCGGCGATTCGTGTAGAAGAGTTGCGCGCCGACATCGGAAAACGACCCGTTGACCGACGCGGCGATGCCGAGCGCGCGATCACCGAGCATGTCGCCGAACAGAAACGAGACGCTGCCGCCAATGTAGCCGCCGTACGACGTCGCACCCACGCCGACCGACGGCTGGCCGATCGCGTCGAGCGTCATCCGCTGCTTGTTCGGCATCGAGGGATAGCCGTTCTTCACGGGCGGCAATCCTCGCGCCGAATCGCCGAGCAGCCTCGCCACGTCGCCGTCGGGCTGAGTGCGCCCGGGCAGGAGCGCGGCCCGGCCGGTCGCCGGCGGCGGCACGAGGCTCGTCATCTGCGACGGGTCCATCACATAGATCGATTGCCCGTCGTCTTCGAACACGCTGAAGGCCAGCCGGCCCCGCGTGGCCTCGCTCAGCGCCGGGCTCGACGTCGTGATGCCGGCGACGCCCGTCAGAAACGACGACACCTGTTCGATCGGCCCGCCGTCGATGGGCATGCGGTACACGTTGCTCACGCCGTCGGGCTCGGCGATGAACGTGATCGACCGCCCGTCGGGCGACACTTGCGGACTCAGATGCTTGCCGCGCAGGAACCCGGGAATGGCGGTCACCGCATGCGTGGCGAGATCGATTTCCGCGAGGCGCAGCGGGCCGACATCGAGCGTGTCGAGGCTCGTGCTGAAGCGCTCCGTCACGAACACGATCGAGCGTCCGTCGGGCGTGAACGTCGGCTCCAGATCGGCGAACGCGTCGTGCGTGAGCCGATCGATCCGGCCCGTCTGCAGGGTGACGACGTAGAGATCCATGAGGCCGCCCTGATTGCCGCTGAAGACGAGCGACTTGCCGTCCGGCGAGAACGACGGGTTCAGCGCGTCATCGAGCCCCGGCAATCGCACCTCGCGCTTGACGCTGCCCGATGACGGATCGAGGAGCGCGATCACGGGCTGGCCGGTCCGGACAGCCGTCAACGCCAGCACTTTGCCGTCGGGACTCCACGCGCCGGCTGACTCGAGGAACTCGAGGCTGTCGAAGTGCGGGTCCGTCGCCGAGCTCGACAGCTTGTGCAGCACCTTGCCCGACTCGGCGTCGGCCAGGTAGAGGTCGATCGAGAACAGGTCTTTCTCGGAGAAGTACGCCACCTGCTTGCCGTCCGGGCTGACGCGCGGACCGACGTTGTAGCGGCCGCTGCCCATCTCGTGGTTGACGAGCAGCCGCGGCGTGCTTTCGAGCGACGGGCGGCCAGCCGCGACCTCGCGCGTGCTCGCCATGATCGCCTCGTGCCAGTCCTGGTCGAGCTTGTCGGGATCCGTCCCGAGCTGGCGCGCCAGGCCCGGCATGTCGAAGCGCGGGTTGGCGGCCGATCGAATCAGCGACGCGACGGCGCGGTCGCCGTACTTCGCGCCGATGTACGCCCAGAACGCGTGGCCCCAGCGGTACGGGAAGTACTTCGGGTCGTCGAGATCGCGGACGCTCGGCAGCTTCTCGCGCAGCGCGGCGTCGCGCAGCCACATCGCGGTCTGCGCATCGACCGGCCCGAGCGACAGGTACTCGGCCATCCCTTCGACGAACCAGAGCGGGAACGCGAGAATCCCCGGCGCCGCGCCCGCCGCCGCCTGCGGGTCATCGCCCGTAATGTCGAACTGAAACGCGTGCACGAGCTCGTGCCCGAGCACGTGGTCGGTGTCCGCGATCGATCCGCCCATCGGGAGGACGATGCGGCGCTTGAGCGCTTCGGTGACGCCGCCGGTGCCCTCGCCGATCAACCCCTCGATGACGTTCGTCTGGCGGAAATGCGACGGCGCCGCGTAGAGCACGATGGCCTGCCGGCCGCGCAGCTGGTGCTCGAAGAACCGCGAGAAGCGCGCGTACCAGCGCTCGGCCTGGCGCGAGACGATCGCGGCGGCCTCGGCTTCTTCCGGGTAGTAATAGAGGTCGAAGTGATCGGTCTTGAGGATCTGGAAGTCGAACGTGCGGTACTGGACTTTGTTTCGTCCGAAGTATTGCGCGCTCGCGACCGCAGGCAGCGCCGCCACGAGGAGGAGAGCCCCGAGGGACGCACGCCACGATCTCCGCGTCGCCTGCACGATGATCTAGAGATACCACACGGCGCGGACGCGTGACCGGGTCATTGGGATATTGGGTTATTGGGTCATTGGGCTATTGAGCTGTCGGGATACTGGCATCAGGTGTCGGCGAGGGCGCGCGACGACGATTGGCTCAATAGCCCAATGACCCAATAGCCCAATATCCCAATACGGTAAGATGCCCCCTGCGTCATGTCCGCCGCCGAACACGCCCCGCCCCGCATCGTCCACTGCGTCAAGCTCCAACGTGATCTCCCGGGGCTCGACGCGCCGCCGTGGCCTGGCCCGCTCGGCCAGCGCATCTACGACCACGTGTCCGCCGAAGCGTGGGAGATGTGGGAGGAGCGGATGAAGATGATCCTCAACGAGTACCGGCTGCTGCCGTTTCAAAAGGAAGCGCAGCAGCTCATCGCCAAGCAGATGGACGAGTACTTTTTCGGCGAGGGCGCGGCCCTTCCCCCGGGCTACACACCCGAACACCACTGAGTTGGATACCGACTTGCACACGTCCGCTTGAAGTCGCGGACGTTTCTGGAGGAGCCGCATGAGCAGTGTTGCGACGTCGCCTCGAGTTGAAGCCGCGATTCCAACGTTCGACCAGGTCCTCGGGCATCCCGCGCCGCTGTGGATGCTGTTCATGTCGGAGTTCTGGGAGCGGTTCGCCTTCTACGGCATCCGCTGGGCGCTCGTGCTCTACATCGTCGCGCAGTTCCATGGCGGCGCGGCCAGCGGCCAGGCGGACGCGAACCTGACGTACGGCTCCTACCTGGCGCTCGTCTACGCCGGCGCGATTTTCGGCGGCTACATCGCCGACAAGATCATCGGCTATCAGCGATCGATTCTGACGGGCGCCGTGTTCATGGCGGCCGGGCTGTTCATGATCGCCTTGCCGGACCCGCGCCTGTTCAAACTGGGTCTCGCGACGATCGTCGTCGGCAACGGCATGTTCAAGCCGATCATCTCGACGATCGTCGGCAAGCTCTACTCGGTGAGCGACCAGCGCCGCGACAGCGGCTTCACGATTTTCTACATGGGGATCAACGCCGGCGCGTTTCTCGCGCCGCTGGTCACGGGGTGGCTCGCGAATTCGGTGTTCGGCACAGAGGCCACGCCAGCCTACAAGTACGTCTTCATCGCGTCGGGCGTGGGCATGTTGGTCAGCCTCGTCTGGTTCTACGTAGGTCGGGCCCGGCTCAAGGGCATCGGCGCGCCGGAGCCAGAGGCCGCCGGTCCACAGCGGGTGATCTACGTCGTGATTGGCGCGCTCTTCGCGATCCCGATCGTCTACTTCCTGCTCGCGCTGGGCGGACAGCGGTTGCAGTACGTGCTCACCGTGCTCTTCATCATCCTCGCCGTGATGCTGGTGATGGAGGGCATCCGCGACGGCAAGGTCGCGCGCGACAAGGTGATCGCGATGATGATCATCTTCACGTTCAACATCCTGTTCTGGATGTTCTTCGAGCAGGCGGGCAGCTCGTTCACGTTCCTCGCCGACGAGATCGTCGACCGCAATCTCGGGTCGTTCGTCTTCCCAACCGCGTGGTTCCAGAGCGTGAACTCGGTCGCGATCATCGCGCTCGCGCCGGTCATCGCGTGGATCTGGATCAAGTTGGGCAAAGCCAACCCGTCGATCCCGCGCAAGTTCGGCCTCGGGCTGGTGTTCAACGGCCTCGCCTTCCTGCTGCTGATGTTCGCGCTGTCGAGCCTCGTCAGCGCCGCCGGCAAGATTCCGTTCTGGACGCTCACGGCGGTCTACGTGATTCAGTCGGTCGGCGAGCTGTGTCTCTCGCCGATTGGCTTGTCGATGGTGACCAAACTGGCGCCGGTCCGTCTGGTCGGGCTCGGGATGGGCGGATGGTTCCTCTCGACCGGGATCGGCAACAACCTGTCGGGGATTTTCGCCAGCGCCGTCAGCGGCGAAGGCGGCATGACCACGACCTCGGCGTTGAGCGGATATACGTTCGGCTTCTGGGCCCTGATGGCCGCGGGCGTCGTCCTGTTCCTGGCCGCCGGCCTGGTGAACAAGCTGATGCACGGCGTGAAGTGACGTGGCTCTCGACGAATACCGACGCAAACGCGATTTCACGAAGTCGCCTGAACCGACGGGCGAGACGACCAGGAAGCGCGCCGGGAAGAAGCCGACGCGGTACTTCTGCGTCCAGAAGCACCTCGCGAGCCAGCTGCATTACGACTTCCGCCTCGAGCACCACGGCGTGCTGCTCTCCTGGGCCGTGCCGAAGGGCCCGTCGCTCGATCCGTCGGTCAAGCGCCTGGCCATGCACGTCGAAGATCACCCGCTCGACTACGGGTCCTTCGAGGGCGTGATTCCCGAGGGCTACGGTGCGGGCGTCGTGATGCTCTGGGACAAGGGCACGTGGACACCGGAGTCCCCGGATGTCGACGCCGCGCTCGCCAAGGGCGACCTCAAGTTCACGCTCGACGGCTACAAGCTCAAGGGGTCGTGGGTGCTGGTCCGCACGAGGGGCTACGGCGGAAGCCGCGGCGAGGGCAAGAGCAGCTGGCTCCTGATCAAGCACCGCGACGAGTGGGCCGGCGCGCTGGACATCACGACGTTCGCGCCCCTCAGCGTGAAGAGCAGTCACGATTTCCCCGAGATTCTTGCCGACGACAAGGCCGCCACCTGGCAGACGAATCGCCCGGCGGGCGGCGCCGCCAATGCTATGCTTCGTCAGGTCATCGAGAAGGCGGCGGCGCTCAAGCATGAGCGGGACGCTCCCCTGCGCGCCCCGTCGAAAAAGACGAAGCGCCCCACGCGCCGCAGCCGATGACGTCACCGAGATATGGAGGTTCGCATGAGAAAGGCATTCGTCGTCGCCGCCGCATTTGTGCTTGCGACCACGTTTTCTGCCAGCGCGATGCCGCAACAGGCCAATCCGCCGAAGCCCGAGCAGAAGCCTGAAGAAAAGGCGCCGGCGTCGATCGCCGGCAAGTGGGACATGACGGTCGACACCGATCAGGGATCGATGCAGACCACCCTCGACGTCAAGCAGGATGGCAAGAAGGTCACAGGCACGCTCACGGGTCCGCAGGGCGCCGGACCGATCGAGGGCGAGTACGCGGACGGCAAGCTGACGTTCTCGCTGAGCTTCGACGGGCCGAACGGCTCGATGCAGATCGCCTTTAACGCCACGACAAAGCCCGACGGCAGCCTCGCGGGCACGCTCGATTTTGGCCAGGGACAGATTCCCTGGCACGCGGTTCGCGCCAAGGGATAGCGCAATGCGCACTCGTACCTTGTCTGTCGCGATCGCGGTCGTCATGACCGCGATCGCGTTATCCGCGCAAACACCGTCACCGGCGCCGCCGAAATCCGTGAGCGTCGCCGGCAAGTGGCTCATGACGCTCGAACTGTCGATTGGCACGGCGACCCCGACGCTCGAGCTCAAGCAGGACGGCGAGAAGATCACCGGGACCTACACGGGCCGCTATGGCACGTCCCAGCTCCAGGGCACGCTCAAAGGGCGCGTGCTGGAGTTCGCGTTTCAGATCGATGCCGACGGACAAGCCGCGACCATGAGCTTCCGCGGCGAGGTCGCGGCCGACGCCGAGTCGATGAAGGGCCAGGCCACCATCGAGGGCCTGGGCGACGCGACGTGGAGCGCACGACGCGACAAGTGAAAATGACGCCGGGAGTAGTTTTACGCAAAACGTAAAACTACTCCCGGCGTCATTTTCACCTCACCTCATCAGCAATCGATCCGCCAGCACGGCCCAGATCGCGGCGCGTAGCCGGCGACGGTCGTGCCGCGCAATCGGGCGACGCCAGAACGTGCCTTCCACAACCTGACAGCCGTCCGGTAGAGTGCCGAGCGGGAGTGGGGCCTTGTGTTCGGCCGCGTAGCGGGCGAGCACTTCGTCGTTCGGTGCGCCGATGTTGAAGACCAGCACGTCAATCGGCCGCCCGATAGCCTCGGCCAGGCGGGTCGCTTGGCCGGCGGCGGTAAAGCCCGCCATCCCGCGCCCCTCGGTCAGCAGGTTCGCGATGCAGATCACCGGGCCCTTGACGTCCGCGAGCGCCTCGCGGACGCCGTTCACGAGAAAGATCGGCAGCAGGCTCGTGTAGAAGCTGCCTGGGCCGATGATCACGGCGTCGAGCGAGCGGATCACGTCGGCGACGCGCGAGTGGACGGACACCGGCGGGTCGATCCACAACCGGCCGATCGCGAGCCCGCCGGCCTGGCCCGCGTCGACCTCGACCTCGCCCCGGGTCGTCGAGCCGTCGGCGTACTCGGCGCAGAGTGACGCGCGCTCGACCGTGATCGGCCACACGTGTCCACGGCACCCGAGCAGCGCGCGCAGCCCGTCGACGGCCGCCAGAAAATCGCCCGTGTACTGCTCCATCATCGAGAGGAGCAGGTTGCCGCCGGTGTGTCCGGCCAGCCGGCCGTGCTCGAGCATCGGCAGGCGCGCGAGCAGGATCTCGCGGGCTTCGCGCTCGTTTCGCGCCAGCGCCAGCGCGCAGCGGAGCACATCGCCCGGCGGCAGCACGCCCAGTTCGTCACGCAGCTGCCCGGACGAGCCACCGCTGTCGAACATCGTGACGATCGCATGCAGATCCGCCCACGGGTTGTGCTTGAGTCCGCCCAGCAGACTCGGCAGCCCCGTCCCCCCGCCAAAGCACCCGATCTTCAAGACACGCAAGCGCACGACGACATTCTACCGGGGCGGGCCCGGCCGCCACGCCGCGCGCGCGACTCGATAGAATGGCAGTACGGATGAGGCCGCTCGAGCTCTCGAAGGCAGCACGCCGCGCGTTTGAAGCGCTCGCGGCAGATCTCCGGCGCATCTTCGGCGATCGGCTCGTCGCGCTGGTCGCGCACGGCCCCGCCACCAGCCTGGCGTTCGTGACGACGATTGGCGCCGACGATCTAGACGCCTGCGCGGTGCTCGTCATGCCGTGGCACCGCGAGGGCCTGGAGCCGCCGCTCATCCTCACGCCCGACGAGTTCCGGCGATCGCTCGACACCTTCCCGCTCGAGTACGCCGCCATCCTCGACGAGCACGCGATCATCGTCGGCCACGATCCGTTCGCCGGCGTCACGATTCACGACGAGGACATCCGGCGCGCGTGTGAGGTCCAGGCCCGCGGGCTGCTGATCCATCTCCGGCAGGGCTGGCTCGACGCCGCGGGACACGCCGACGATCTCGCCGCGCTCATCGGCCGGTCCGCCGCGCCGCTGCGCCATCTGCTGATCCACGTCGCGCATCTCGAAGACGCGCGGGTGGACAGCCTCGACGAGATCGTCGCGTTTGCGAGCGGACGGCTGGGCCTGCCGGGCGATCTCGTCAACGCCGTGTTGTCGGTCGAGACTGCGCATGACGGCGCGCGTCAGCTCGTCCGGCGGCTGCCGGAGTATCTCGCGGCGGCCGAGCACCTCTGGACGTTCGTCGATGCCTGGAGAGCGCGATGAGGCTCGCGCGCGTCGTCCTCGTCGCGCTGCTGCTGCTTTGGGCGGGCCGGCCCGCGCTCGCCCAGTCGCTGCCGACGCTCTCCGGCCCGGTCAACGACTTCGCCCACGTCATCGACGCGGACAGCGCGCGCGAGCTCGACCAGCGGATTCGCGCGCTCGAGACGACGACCCGGGACGCGATCGTCGTGGTCACCGTCGATTCCTACGCCCCGTACGGATCGATCGAGGAGTACGCGGTCAAGCTCTTCGAGCACGCCGGCATCGGCCAGCGCACCCAGGATAACGGCGCGCTGATCGTGATGGCCGTCAAGGAACGCCGCGTGAAGATCGAGGTGGGCTACGGCCTCGAGGAGTACATCACCGACGGCTTTGCCGGTGACACGATTCGCCAGGCGATGCTGCCAGAGTTCCGCGGCGGCCGCTACGGCCCGGGCCTGCTCGCGGGCACCACGCGCCTGATCCAGCGGATCGCCGAGAAGCGCGGCGTGACGGTGCCGAACGTGCCAGCGCCGACCCGCGCGCCGGACTCCGGTGACGGCCAACTTCCGATCGGCACGATCATTTTCATCGTCATCATCATTCTGATGTTCATCCGCCGATCGTCCGGCCCGCGCTTTCGGGGCCGCGGTTGGGGCGGACCGTTGGGCGGCTGGATGGGCGGTGTCGGCGGCTTTGGGCGCGGTGGCTTTAAGCCACCGCGCCCAAAGCCGCCGACA
>Ga0163163_10000078_pt1 | contig 107017 bp, 100 predicted proteins | sample S65metaG_FD_119766 | JGI IMG/M metagenome (GOLD analysis project Ga0163163, IMG submission 119766) | Switchgrass rhizosphere microbial communities from Kellogg Biological Station, Michigan, USA - S6-5 metaG | ecosystem: Host-associated > Plants > Roots > Rhizosphere > Soil | place: USA...
CTCAATAAACACAGCTGTTTCCGGAAACAACAAGGACGCGGTCAACAATGCAACCAGGAATAATTCAGCTAAAGGAACAGGTACTGCGGGACCCATGAAAAAACTTGCAAGGCTTGATTCATTGCCTCAATCTACCAGGGGTATTATTTATAAGTCCGGGTTGTTGATGGCAGCCGAAGTAGGTGATTTTTCCAAATGGAAAATGTGGGCGGATTTTTCCGAAAGCGAACTTAATAGCTATAGCGATCATTGGAACATGTATCCAACGCATCGTTACAGTGTACTTGTAAAGAATAGAGATCATTTTGCTGAAGTCGGTCGCGCCGTTTTTCTGATTAATAAAAGAGCGAATGACACTGTCTGGTCTGCAATTACAGATAACACGGGTAAAGCAGAATTATGGTCTGGTATGCAGGGAAAAGAAGAGAAAGGGGATTATGTCATTACGAGCCCCGGCGCCAATGATATTACTTCGCCGATTCTATTTGCCGATGGAATAAACATAATGGAAGTCAACGCTCCGTGTACCGTGTCGGAAACAGTTGATATTGCCGTGATGGTGGACGCAACCGGAAGCATGAGTGATGAAATCGATTTCTTAAAAATTGAACTGGAGAATGTTCTTCGGAACACATTTACCCAATATCCGGAACTTGACCTGAATGCAGGTGGTGTTTTTTATCGCGATAAAACCGATGAATATATTGTTCGCCATGTTGATCTTCAAACTGACCTGGTAAAGGTTTTAAATTTCATCAAGCTTCAGCGTGCTGCGGCCGGTGGCGATGTCCCGGAAGCGGTTGACGTGGCATTGCAGTCGGCATTGGATAGTTTGCACTGGAGTGACAATGCGCGCACCCGGCTCCTGTTTCTTGTGACAGATGCTCCCCCACATGATGAGTCAAAAGAAAAAATATTTCAGCTCACTCAAAAGGCCGCTGCAAAAGGGATCCGAATCGTACCGGTGATCTGCACTGGCGCTGACAGATCAACCGAGTTCGTTATGAGAACTATCGCGCTTGCGACGAATGGAACCTATGTTTTTCTTACAGATGATGACGGCAGTGCTTCACCGCAAACAAAAATTACTACCAGTTTTTTTTACGTCGAATTCCTGAATTCCCTGTTGGAAAGGATCATCCAGGAAATGGTCATTGTCAATAAATGTCCCGAGCAAAAAGAAAATGATATTCTTAAAAATACACCGCGAAATATAGAAGACATCAGGGTTACTGCAGACCCGACAAAAAGAAGTATTGTCATTCAAAGCAAGGGTCAGCTCAGAGAAGTTTTTATTGCCGATATAACAGGCAACATCTTACTTCGCCTGGAGTTGCAAGACAGGCAAACCAAATGGAATATCAATTTGAGTACTCTGCCAAATGCTACCTTTCTTGTAAAATATATTACCATGGATGATCGATGGGGAGCAGAGAAATTTGTCTTGGGTTCACGATAGATCCATTGTTCGATAAAACCGCAAGCTTGAACCATACAATACACTTTAGGTTTTACTTGTATGCTTCCTTGTATGGTTCACTATTGTAGGAATTTCCCTCCTCCGCCTGAGAAGGGAAGGAGATGAGGCTACAACCCAGCTGTACCCTTGTCAAACTGCCTTGATTCGATATTGGTGATGCGGTAATCAACCCTGATGCCGCGCTGGCTATCCGGAACTTTTACTGTAATAGACTTGTTGGAACCAATATTTTTAAATGTAATGATATCTGTTCTCAACGGTTGCTCACTCGGTTTCATGATCTGCAACTCTACGCTTACTTCATCCAATAAATACTCGGAGTTATTTTGAACGGTCAATTCAAGTCCTCTGATACCGCCAAAGGCCCCACGTATGTAATTATTAGTTTGTAGTGATACAAGATCACGAAGATCTTTATGATCGGTTTCAATGAAATTTGGCTCTGATTTGCTTTTCCTGGACGAAGATGTAGAATTATTCCTGGAATTGTTTTGAGAAGGAGTTGTTTCAGCATCGTTGTCCCTCACAACCCTATTCCGTTCCCCCGTATTGGGATCAACTTCAACATTTTTTTTCTGAAAGTTTGCTGTTTCATTTTCGGGAGCAAAAGTTTCTTTTTCTCTTTTTTCTGTAAGAACGGCTTTGGGAAGCGGTGATTCAACATTTTTATCCCGCTTTTGCTGTGGGACTGCTACTTCTTCCTGTTCATTCAGAACTTTCTTGTTTTTAGTATTATCTGTTTTAACTGTTAGTTTATCAGCCGGTCGAACCTCGCTTTGTGGTTCTGAAGGCAGAACCTGGTTTTGTTCCGAAGGTGTGATCTTATTTTCGGGAGGTGTCTCTTCTTTTTTTTGTTCAGGAACTGTTTGTTGAGGAACTACTGTCGAAAGGCTTTGTGATGCCCGCAGTGGGCTTTTTTTAGATTTCATAACATAACCAACTGCGAACCCGGCCGCTAACAACAATACTGGTATCATAACAGGTCTTAGCTTCTTTAATATTTCCTTTCTCCTGTTTTTTGTTTTTCGCTGAACAAGTGTATTAATGTACATCTCTTTTATATCGTCCAGCGACTGAGTGTACTTTGTTTCAAGTCTTCTTTCTTCAGGCTCCTGGACGGAAACCGGAGAATACGATCTTTCCTCTATCGGTTTTTGCTTTACCTGTTCGACCTTAGGCTTAGGAAGATATTGCTCATACTGGTGTTGGTTGTATTGTTCGTCAACCCTGGAAGAACTTTGCCAGGGTTCGAACGTATTTGTTTCAGGCATGGAAACAAATACCCTTTTTTTAGGTTCTTGTGACCCGATAGCTATCGGGTGATAGGTTTTGGGAATTTCTGAAATCGGTTCTTTGACCTCTTTACTTTCCTGTGGTTTTTCAACAATCTTTTTTACCGGTTCTTCATTTACGAAACTTTCATTGATGGTTGCAGGCTGATAGGTTTTATCGGGACTGATCGAAGTAACGGGCTCTTTTGTAGAAGGTTCAGCTTCCGAGGGTTTTTTATAAAACCGGTCGTAGGGTTGTTCCTCAACTGCAGGAGCGTAGTCTTTTAATTCGGTTATTTCGCTTGGATAACGCCATGCTGCGCTTCTTCCATCAACCCAAACAAGGTCGTAAGGTTTTAATCCAAGAGCTACAAGATCGTTCATCGTATAGGGTCCTGATTCTTTATTGCTGCGAAGTAAGCGATATGAAGGCATTGGTTGTTTTTTCCAAGTATAAAGGAAACGAAAATTTGTGCCGCGTAGTGTAAAAGCCTTGTTATAATGCCTGGCCCGTCACTAATTTTTGCAATTCACAAACGTTGAAAACTGAGGCCAAAAAACAGCCCATTTTGTCAGGTTGTAAGCATGGAAAAAGGTACATTTGCAAACTCTGAATTAAACCCTCCCAAATCCCCTAAACAGGGACGTTGAAAATGTCTGAAAAGTATATGCAGCTTTTGTTTTCATCGGAGTTAGATAGATGAACGCCTGCCTGCCGGCCAGGCGGGGATTGTCGCGAAGGGATCACTTCGTGACGGCGCAACAGGGTTCAATCGGAGTTATTGAAGTTGTCATTATAACAAAACCTTTAGCAACACATAAGCATGGAAGATAATTTAACGCCACAGGAAACAAACGATCAGAACCGGATCATTCCCGTAAACATTGAAGAACAAATGAAGACTGCCTACATTGATTATTCAATGTCGGTGATCGTAGGCCGTGCATTGCCCGATGTGAGAGATGGCCTAAAACCAGTGCATCGCCGCATTTTGTTCGCGATGAATGAACTGGGATTGAATTATAACAGGCCGTATAAAAAATCCGCCCGTATAGTGGGAGAGGTACTTGGTAAATACCATCCTCATGGAGATACTGCGGTATACGACGCCCTCGTGCGAATGGCACAGGAGTGGAGTTTGCGATATACGCTTGTAGACGGGCAGGGAAATTTTGGTAACCAGGATGGTGATAGCCCTGCAGCCATGAGATATACGGAAGCAAGGCTTGAAAGACTAGCCGAGCACATGCTGGATGATATCGATAAAGATACTGTGGACTTCCAACTGAATTTCGATGACTCAGAAAGGGAGCCAACTATATTGCCCACGAGAATTCCACAATTGCTGATCAATGGTTCCAGTGGGATTGCGGTAGGGATGGCTACCAACATGATGCCTCACAATTTAGCTGAGGCCATCGATGGTTGCATTGCTCTTATTGACAAGAGAGATATTAGTGTTGAAGAATTGATGCAGTACGTAAAAGCACCTGATTTTCCTACTGGTGGAATTATTTATGGAATGGAAGGAGTGAGGGCGGCGATGCATTTTGGTCGCGGCAGGGTAGTGGTTCGTGGGAAACTGCATGTTGATACAAAAGCAAGCGGTCGTGAACAGATCATCATTACTGAAGTGCCGTTCCAGGTAAATCGCGATTCACTAACAAATCGTATTGGTGAACTGGTGAATGAAAAAGTGATCGAAGGGATTGCACATGTCAACAACGAATCAAACAATAAAGAGGGTACAAGAATAGTAGTTGATCTGAAACGTGATGCCATTGCGAATGTTGTCATCAACCAACTTTATAAATACACCGAACTGCAAACCAGTTTTGGGATCAATAACGTAGCACTTGTAAAGGGCAGACCACGTACATTGAATTTGAAAGAGATCATTAACGAGTTTGTCGATTTCCGGCACGAAGTGGTCGTGCGCCGTACAAAATTTGACCTGAAGGAAGCTGAGAAAAAGGCGCATATTTTACAGGGATACTTAATTGCGCTTGATCATTTAGACGCAGTGATCGCATTGATACGTTCATCTGCTACGCCTGAAATTGCAAAGGATGCGTTGATCAATGCAGGTTGGGGTCTTGATGAGATACAGGCAAAAGCCATACTGGAATTGCGCTTACAGCGGTTGACAGGAATGGAAAGAGAGAAGATAAAACACGAGTATGATGAATTGATGAAACTGATCAGCCACCTAAAGGAGTTGTTGGCAAATGAATCCATGCGGTTCGATGTGATCAAAAAAGAACTAGCTGAAATCAAAGAGAAATTTGGCGATGCAAGAAAGACAGAGATCACTTACCTTGAAGATGAGGTAAAGATCAAAGACCTGATCAAGGAAGAAGACGTAGTGATTACGATCTCACATCATGGATATATTAAACGAACGCCGGCCGACGAATATCGTTTACAGCGCCGCGGTGGCCGGGGATCACTCGGGGGCAAAACAAGAGAAGAAGACTATATAGAACACCTGTTCGTGGCTTCTTCGCATCATACCATGTTGTTCTTTACCGAAAAAGGACGGTGTTACTGGCTAAACGTTTACGAGATCCCAGAAGGCGAGAAAACCAGCAAAGGAAGGGCTATCCAGAACCTGATTCAATTGCCTGGCGATGATAAGGTTAGAGCGATCATCGATGTTAAAGATTTAAAAGATGAAGAGTTTGTAAAGTCACACAATATTGTGCTCTGCACAAAGAAAGGTGTCATCAAAAAAACCGAATTGGAGGACTTTAGCCGCCCGAGATTAACGGGGGTAAATGCCATTACCATTAATGAGGGAGATGAATTACTGGAAGCAAAGATGACCGACGGAAAATCGGAAATAATGATGGCCGTGAAGAGTGGCAGAGCGATTCGTTTTTCGGAATCAAAAGTTCGTCCTACAGGACGAGGCGCCATTGGTGTCGCAGGAATCGAGGTAGATGATGCTAACGACGAGGTGGTAGGGCTGATATGTGTAAATCACGAGACTGATGCATCAAGAACGGTGCTCGTGGTAAGCGAAAAAGGTTTTGGGAAAAGAACGGCGATTGATGAGTATCGTTTTACCAACCGGGGGGGAAAAGGAGTAAAGACAATAAATGTAACCGAAAAAACTGGTAAGCTTGTTGGTATACTTGATGTAGATGAAAAAGAAGACCTGATGATCACTTGTAAGAGCGGTGTAATTATTCGCATGAAGGTCAGTGGTATCAGCGAGCAGGGAAGAGCGACCCAGGGTGTAAAACTTATTCGCCTTGATGAAGGCGACGAAATAGCGGGTATTACCAGGCTGGAAGTGGAAGAGATGAATGGAAATGGAAACGGTCATGGAGAAAACGGAAATAATGAAGATGCAAATGACCAGGAGGGAGCGCATCCAGATGACACAAGTGGCGATAACATTTAACCAGAATATTCCGGTCAGACGGGCAACCAATTCCCCTGAGGATTCATCTGAAAAAGGTCAATAATCATATATTTATAGTATAAAATAAATAATCAATGCGAAAAACAATTATTGCTGCCTTATTTGTAATAGCCGGTTTTGTTGCCGGAGCGCAGCCGGTAGATGATGCGCTAAAACAGTTAGGAAAAAGTAACGACAAGGCGAAAGAGGCGATCGATAAGATTACCGCAGATCCCGCCAATGCAAAAAATGCGGATGCGTGGTATGCAAAAGCACAGATATATAATGCACTTGCTACCGATGATAAATACAAAACCTCGCTGCCCGACGCTTATGACCAGGCATTCGATGCTTTTAAGAAAGCATATGACGCCGATCCGAATAACAAACGGATGATGCTCGACCTTTACAAAACAGGTTTTGTAGCATATGAAGGCGTTGCTAACAGGGCCGCAGGTGCTTACCAGGCAAATAATATGAATGCAGCTTTTGAAGGTTATAAAAAAACCATTGAAGATGGTGATTACCTGAAATCAAAAAATCTTTCATACAGCGGCTACAAGGTTCCACAATTGGACACGGGGATGGTCTTTATGGCCGGTTATTCGGCGATGAAACTGGAAAAAACTGATGACGCTCTTAAATATTTCGCGCAAATTGCGGACGCCAAGATTGGAAAAGAAGCTGACTATGTTATTCCTTATCAATTTTTGTCATACCAGTATAAGACAAGGAAAGACGAAGCGAATTTTAAAAAATATGCGGAACTGGGACGGGAGGTTTATCCGAAGGATCCTTATTTCGTGACAATAAAGATCGACTGGGCAAGAGAGAACAATAATTATCCTGAATTGTTCAACGGGTATGAAGAATTGATTGCCTTGCAACCCGATAGTTTGAATAATAGTCTTTCGTATGCGTCGGAGATGTTTGATTATTTGTTTATCAAGAACCCAGATAAAAAACCTGCAGATTACGACGCCACTGCAGCTAAAATAGAAACCCAGATCAACAAAACACTCGCTAAGGATTATGAGCCGCTCAGCTCTAACCTGATTATAGGACAGCTGTATTATAACCAGGGTCTTGACCAGGCAACCGAAGCAGATAGACTAAAGGGCACCAAACCCGAGGATACCAAAAAGAAAACTGATCTTAAAGCAAAGTCAGCCGCCAAATACAATCAATCGATCCCTCATATTGAAAAAGTAACTTCTTTGCTGGAACAAAAAGGTGTAACTAGTCTTAATGGCAAGGAAAAAAGTACTTTAAGAAATATGTATATCATGTTAGGAGATATGTACAATGGAACGGGCAATAAAGCCAAGGCAGCTGAATATGACAAGAAATATTCTTCGCTGAAATAAATGAACGAGATTGAATTCAGTTAAAGCCTTCCATCTGGAAGGCTTTTGTTTTATCGACATTCCTGAATAAAAAACCCCCGACAAGTCGGGGGTAATCCAATCGTGTACGTAGAAAACCTGCTGCCAAAATAACCAGCATGTCTTACAAATGAAATAGGGAAAAATCCTTAGACCCCAAATCTCATCAGAACTATCGCACTGACCAATGTTTCCGACCACGTTCTGCCATATCACCAGCATGCTTAGTGAAAGCTGTTTGAGTCTGCTTGTTGGTACGAATGAGTAGTCTAAATTTGAATTTACCGCGCGCAGGGCAGAAGTACACTGATCATGTATCATCCGAATGGGTTGTAATTGTGCAACAAATTTCGTTCAGTGGGAATGTGAAGGCCTTCCTACTTACTTACTGAATCTTGAGATGATGGGGGATGTTGTTGCATGTGGGCCTGGGCTACTCGTTGGTTATGCAATAGTATGATAGTTGCCGCTGTAATTATTGCCCCAACAATTGCTCCAATAGAAAATTTGATTGTGTCTGCTAAAATCCAATTTCTTTTCGACCAACTTTCTTTGCGTGCGTTTATCTGCTTTCGATAGAATTGTTCACTATATGCCAGGATTCCCGCAGGCTTTACTTTAATGTTGATCCCGTCAATTCCGGGGCCTGTTTCGACCTCCCGTTGTATATGGTTATTTGAAAGAAGTAAGTTGATAGCATCGGCCAATTCTTTCTGGGAGTATTTGCTTCTCGAGCGCAAATAAGCCACACTAAACTCTGATGCATCGAAATGATATAAATTACCATTTCGTTCGATTGAAAGTTTGCCGGATGGCTCGATGATGTATGGATTGCCAAACAATTCCCTGGAATCTTTTAAAAGCTGTTTCAATATCCAGTGGGAGATAAGCCGTTGTTTTGTCCAACTATCCATGAAGGCTAATGTACTAAAAAACAACCAAGGATCGTGTTCTTGCCATTCTGTGTTGAAGAAAGAACTCAAAAATTATTTTGAAAAATGAGCCGTAGGCGTATATATATGAGCCATCGGCGAGTGGATTAAGAGCTATAATGTTTAGAAATATAATCAATAAGAAAAATAACCCCTGTAATAATTGTTATAACAGCAGCTAATATTATTATTGTCTTACTGATATTTATATTTTTTTTGGGCTTCACTCTTGGTGCGGCCACAGTTTCAATACCAGATTCGGAAACAGGTGAGTGAATTAAAACGTTATCGGTGTTTCCTGAAATATTCATTGACGGGTATGCTATTGTCTGTTTTTCGATTTCATCTTTATCATGATCTTTCACGAGGGTGGTTTTCCTTTTAAATTCTAAACCTTGATCGCTAATCATTGGACATTTATTGTTTGCTATATATCCCTTTCGTAGTAAATCAGCTAATATCTCATGTTGCTGTGTCGATAAATTATTGCTCTCCACAAATTCTGTCCATTGAGAACTACTGGGGCCAGAATTTCTACCGAATGAATTTAAGTAGGTAAGAACAAGGTCACATTTTTCCAGAAATTGTCTTTGGGTAATTTGTTGCGTCATAAATTTTTTGTTTGTGACTCTCAAAATCGCCATTAACACGCTGTGGAAAAACAGATTTGCTTTCAGGAAGAACGGTGGCCTATCTTTGTCCTGCAAACAAAAAAGATTTCCGTTTCTCGTGTTTGCGATTTTTAGAACCGTTTTAATAATTTAATTTTCTGAAATGCTCTCCTTGTCCGAGGGCATTTCGCTTTACAAAACTACTTTACAAGAAAGTTCGTTGGCCGGTAATTTAATCACAGTTTGTGAATAAGCCACGCCAACCATCTCAATAGGGCAGGCCCGAAGTTCCCACGCTAGAGGCCTAGCATTTTTGCCCGCCCGGCTGACGTCAGTCGGAGGGTTCTTTCCTTATATATCATTTAACATAATATAAATTATAAGAAAAAAGTTTAACTAAACGGATTTAAAAACCGTCATTACATTTACACCCTAAAATCTACACAAACTATGGATTCTCAAAATCAGCACAGCAGTCAAACTGACCTATCGCTCATTCAACCTGTAGAACAAACGCAGGTAAAAAATTTTATGGCAAATGTTTTTGCCTACATGTTCATGGCGCTGGGAGTTTCAGCTTTGTTTGCTTACCTGTTTTCAACCAATTTGGAATTATTGCAGTATTTGGTTAGTTCAACCGGCCGCGGTCTGAATGCGCTTGGTTACATCGTCATGTTTGCGCCACTTGGCTTTGTTCTATTAATGTCGTTCGGGTATCAAAGATTGTCTGCGCCGGTCCTGGTACTGTTGTTTGTAATATACTCAGCCCTCAATGGTATCACCTTTAGCTTTATTTTGTTAACCTATACTTCGGGCACCGTATTGGCCTGCTTTTTATCCGCCGCTGCAATGTTTGGCCTTATGGCGTTCATGGGTTATACCACGAAACAAGATCTTACAAAATTTGGCCGCATCCTGTTCATGGGACTCATAGGCATTATCGTGGCTTCGCTTATTAATTTATTCATGGGTAATTCCACACTCGACTATATCATCAGCTTTATTGGTGTAATGATATTCACAGGTCTTACCGCCTATGATGTTCAAAAATTAAAGAATATCGGTGCCGGTATTCAATATGCCGATGTTCCGGCTTCTGACGTAAAGAAAGTGTCGATACTTGGCGCATTGAATCTCTATCTTGATTTCATCAACCTTTTCCTGTTTCTGCTTCGCTTGTTTGGCGGTCGCAGGAATTAGATCCCGGCAATTAAAAACAATAGCCAACATTAAAGGTCAACGGTATCATGTAACCAACATTTTCAGGAAAAATATTTCCATTCGAATAGTGCATGATCCTGATCTCTGCATTCAAATTTTTATGGGAGCCAATAAAGGCTCCCATTCCCATAAAATCCTGGAATGTAAAATGCCTGCCGGTGTTCTGGCCATCAGTAATTATGCTTGAAATATAGGTAGGCCCGGCGACTGAGTAATTAAAATAAACATCCGCTGTCCTTGACCTGATCGCCGTAAATCTTAGCAAAGGGAACAATGAAAGAGTATAGAATTTATCTTCGTTTTTTTCACTTATCCAGTAAGAAGCATTCACTCCCCAGTCGAACGAAAAAACTTTTCCCGAGTGAAAAATATTGTGCTGGTAATTTACTGAAATGCCTTCCTTAATCCTGACTTCACCACCCCAAAAGATCGGGATCGGCCCCTTTGAAACGGCATTGTTTACTCCATAACCCAGTGCATTGGTTGTATAGCCAAATTGCAGTACATTTTTTGGAAAATGAAAACCGGCTTCTTCATTCCTTTTCAATTTTTCTTCCGGAATTGGTCTCATCGTATAAGTAAATGCAGCCGAATAAAAAACAGTATGTGGTTGTTTTTGACCCGTATTTTGCGGTGAGTAAACAGCATTCAGCATCAGCGCCCATTTATTATTTAAATGGTATTGCAAACCCCCGCCAGCCGATAAGCTGCCATAACAAGCGTCACTCATCACTACTTCATTGTTGATATCAAAACCACGACGGGTGATCACTGAAAAGCCCAGCTCTCCATTAACTGAAAATCTTTTCCATCGGGGTGTTTGCGCTTTTGCCGAAATGCCTGCCACATTCATCCACACCGAATGAGAAGTTTCGTCTCCATTGATATTTCTGTATTCCACCCAATCCACAGGACGCATGTATGTAAGTTGCGCAGATAAATATTGATTGAATTCATGCCCAAAAAGGATTACCCTTACTGCCGTGTGCGGAACCTTCACAGAAGCAGCATGGAATCCCCGCTCCAGTTGCGAATTTGAAAAAGGATAATTGATATAGCCGACGCTGACACCCGCAAAGGAATTGGATAACACTCCGGGATATTGATACCTGTTATTCTGCGCATTTAGAAAAAAAGTTTGCAGGATACCGATCAAGATAACGGGTATCAATTTGTTCATACCAATAAAAGTATTAAATAAATTAGAGTATGGATCTGCGACAAACGATACTGGCTGAACATTCCAAAGCTAATTGTAACAAGATCGTAAAGTGGGTTGGCAATTCTCAAAAGCGATTTGCTGAACTCTTCAATTTATTTCTTAATTCTGAGTACAGGGTCAATCAGCGTGCCGCCTGGCCGCTGAGTTACTGCGTGATCGATCATCCCGAATTGATTTCCCCACATCTGGCAAAACTGTTCAAGAATTTACACAAACACGACATTCAGGATTCCGTAAAAAGAAATACGGTTCGTCTTCTTCAATACATAGATATCCCCAAAAAATTTCATGGTGAGATCATGGACATTTGCCTGCGTCACATCTCCTCTCCTGGGGAACCTGCGGCAATAAAAGCCTTTTCCCTTTCTATTCTTCACAACCTGTCACAACAATATCCAGAGATCAAAAATGAAGTGAAACTCATTATCGAGGAAAGATGGCCTTATGAAACAGCAGCTTTTCACAGCAGGGCAAAAAAATTCATGAAGACTTGACGATTGATCATAATCTGAATAATTCACGGCATGAATTTTTAAATACATCCATAAAAAAGATTATGGAACTGAGAAAAGAAGAATTTCCGGTGGCATTGCAGGCTTACGAAGTTCGGGGTGATCACGAAGATTTCGTGGCTGAGCAAGTTGTAAATACCCAAACGGAAGCAGATAAGTTTATGTCGCTGTACGCAGGACGACTTATTAAGACGAGGGAAGTCAGGCCCGTCGAAACACAACATTATGCTCCCGCAGTTCATAGAAGAAGAAGGAATGGCACTACAACAGCCTGGTTAGTTTTCATCATATTAATAGTAGTGTTGATCGCTGTTGGCTTTGCAACCGGCTGGATACAAAATATGTTGGGCCAGGTCAAATAATACTATGTCGAGCTTGGGGTTAAATTTTTCTCTTTCGTTTTATAAAACTCTGGGAAAATTAGCCTCAGGCTTTGATCATAGGTGAAATAATTGTAGATCCAATTGCAAAAAACAAAAAAGCGATTTTTTACGCCCAATATCAGGAACAGGTGTAGGCTCATCCAAATGATCCAGGCGATAAATCCGCCAAAATGCAATTTCGGTTTTGGGAAATCACAAACGGCAAGGTTTCGACCGACAGTCGCCATTGTTCCTTTATCAAAATATTCAAATTCTGTAAATCTTGTTTCTTTTCGCAGCAGCGCCTTTAAATTCTTTGCTAAAACACTTGCCTGCTGAATAGCTGTGGCAGCCAGTTGCGGATGTCCTTTGGGATATTTTGGTGTTTCCATATAGGCGATATCCCCAATGGCATAAATATTTGTTGAACCTTTGATTTTCGAATACCGGTCTACAATTAACCGGTTTCCTTTTACGATTAATGTTTTGTCGAGACCCGGCGGTAAAGCACCGGTTACACCAGCTGCCCAGATAACGGTTTTTGCGGGTATAGACGAGCCATTTTTAAGATACACGTCGTTTCCATCGAAATTACTAACTATTGTACTGGTCATCACTTTCACACCAAGTCTTGTTAGATATTTGTAGGAATCTTCTGAGGACCGTTCACTCATTGATCCAAGCGTTTTTGAGCCACCTTCCAGCAAATAGATATTCATTTTACTGAAATCGAGCTCAGGATAATCCTTAGGCAATACGTAGTGCTTCATTTCGGCCAATGCCCCCGAAAGTTCAACACCAGTAGGACCACCTCCGACCACGACGATATTCATCAGCCGTTGCAGTTCATCCTGATTTTTTACAAGAAGAGCCTGCTCGAAATTGCGAATGAGTTTATGGCGTAACTGCAGTGCTTCTACAGTTGATTTCATGGGAAAAGTATTTTCCGACAATTGCTGATTGCCGAAGAAATTTGTTTCGGTTCCTGTTGCCAATACCAATATATCGTAATCAATTTCTTCGTTGTTGGTGATGACCTTGTGCTCAGAAGGAATGATTTCCTTTACCTCGGCCATTCGAATTCTTACATTTTTGCTTTTCTGAAAAACTTTTCTAAGTGGAAAGGAAATATTGCTGGCATCAAGGCCAGCGGTGGCCACCTGGTAAAATAAGGGTTGAAACTGGTGGTAATTCACCTTATCAATAAGAATCACTTCAATCCCCTTTGTATTATTAAGTTTTCTTGCCAATCTCATACCTCCAAACCCGGCTCCGATGATTACTACTTTCATACAATTGATTTTTGCTGATACAAATTTACATTATTTTCAATAATTTTTGAAAATACGAAAAATGAGTTTTCCAGCAGTGTAAAACGAACAGCGCGAAGCTCTTAATACAATAATCTTACCTTAATTGTGTGCTTGACTTCTTTTAATAATTGGAAAGCCTGACCGGAGATCTTTTTATCAACATCCAGCACCACATAACCGATCTCATCGTTGGTTTTTAAATACTGCGCAAGAATATTGATGTTATGCTTTGATAACTGGGTATTGATTTCTGAAAGAACACCCGGCACGTTATTATGTATATGTAGAATACGATGCGCACCCTCCTGTGGCGGTAATGATAAGGCCGGCACAGTATGCGAACCATTGGTGATTCCTTTTTCAAGGAAATGAAAAAGTTTCATGCTTACATCTTCCCCGATGTTTTGCTGAGCCTCCTCCGTTGAGCCACCAATATGTGGGGTTAGAATAACATTGGGAATATTTTGTAATGGAGTTTGAAATTTATCGCCATTCTTCTCAGGCTCCCATGGAAACACATCAATGGCGGCACCACTCAACTGTCCATCTTTCAGCGCCATTTGAAGAGCATCCAGGTCAACCACCTCTCCCCTTGCATAATTGATAAGTATCGAACCTTTCTTAAAGTACTTCAGATTGGTTTTATTGATCAGATTTTTTGTGTGCGGCGTTTCTGGAACATGCAGAGTGATCACATCTGACCTTTTCACTAATTCCTTTAAAGATTTTGCATCCACAGCATTTCCCATCGGCAGTTTTGTCTCCACATCATAAAACATTACTTTCATTCCCAGCGCTTCTGCCAGTACGCTTACTTGTGTGCCGATATTTCCATAGCCAATGATGCCTAGAGTTTTTCCACGCAGTTCATAACTTCCCTTGGATTCCTTCATCCAAACCCCTTCGTGCGCCGACTTATTCTTGTCGGGTATGCGGCGGATCAGCATAATCGACGCTGCAATGACCAATTCAGCAACAGATCTTGTGTTGGAGTAAGGAGCATTAAAAACAGCTATGCCATGTTCTGTTGCTGAATGAAGATCAACCTGGTTGACCCCGATACAAAAACAACCGATTGCCTGTAATTTTCTTGCCGCATCCAGCACTTTTTGGGTAACGTGTGTTTTTGATCTTATACCAAGAATGTGCACGTCCTTTATTTCCCTGATAAGGTCGTCTTCGCTTAGTGCTTTAGTAATCTTTTCCACTTGTACGTACCCGTGCTTACTGAAGTTTTTCACAGCCATGTCGCTGATGTTTTCGAGGAAGAGAATGCGTATTTTTTCTTTGGGATAGCTCGTTCTTGTTGGCTCCATATTTGCAAATATGCACATAAGTTGATAAATAAACAGAAAGGCCTAATTCATGATTCACTATTTTTCCAAATCATACGATATCAATGAATTTTGCGTTATATTGCAAACTGTTACCTTATAAAACAATACCCCTTGAAAAATACATTATTTAGCATCGGATTTACGCTAGTCATTGGGTGTCACGTCACAGCAGATAATTCAGTTAGTTCGCAAGCCGAGACGGCAACCACTGCTCCCCCCATTGTTTTTCAGCCCCTTGCAAAGGAAGACTCCATTCGTTATTACAACGCCGTAAAAAGCTTTTTTGAAAAGTCATTGGTCAGTAATCGAAATTTCAATGGCGGCATATTGGTGGCAAAGGGCGAATCCATTATTTACGAGGAATACAAGGGCTATAAAGACATGCAAACCAAAGAACCTTTGGATGCAAGCAGTCCGATGCATATTGCTTCGGCGTCCAAAAATTTTGCAGCCGCCGCCGTTTTGAAACTGATCCAGGATGGAAGAATAAAGATGGATGATTCCTTGTCCGCTTTTTTCCCAAATTTTCCATATAGCGGTGTAACAGTTAAGATGCTGATGAATCATCGCAGCGGTCTGCCCAACTACGTACATTATCTTGAAAAAATGGGATGGAACAAGAATCAATATGCCACTAACCAGGATGTGCTCAACTCCTTATACACCATGCATCCAAGACCGGAATTCAAGGCAGGCACAAGGTTTAGTTATTCCAATACCAATTTTGTTTTGCTTGCCATGCTCGTTGAAAAACTCACGGGCATGACTTACCCCGACTATTTAAAAAGGAATTTTTTCGAGCCGCTTCAAATGAATGACACTTACGTTTTTTCTCTTGCCGATAGTATCACCGCAATAAAATCATACAAACCTTATGGAGGGGTCTGGGAATGGGATTTCCTTGAGAACACATACGGTGACAAAAACATTTACACAACACCCAGGGACCTATTGAAATGGTCGCTCGCCTGGACGCAGGGAAAGGTGGTCGATTCTGCATTGCTCGAAGCTGCGTTCACTCCCTACAGTTTTGAACGGCCGGGTGTCCATAATTACGGCCTGGGCTGGCGTTTATTGATGCTGAAAAATGGTAAGAAAGTGATTTATCACAATGGCCGGTGGCATGGTACGAATGCCGCCTTTGCGAAACTGCCTGACGAAAACATAACCATTATTATCATTGGCAACCGGTATAATTCCAATATCTATAACACCGCCCGCAAAGCCTATGACATATTTGGGGATTACCTGCAGGGCGGACCAACTATTGATGAAGATGGTGAGCTCACTTATCACGAGCCTCCGCCAGTCGTTCATCACCATAAACGATCGGTTGCTAAGAAAAGCTCACATCACAAATATTCCTCGTCTTCCAGTAAAGCGGTTGTGAAGAATAAGAAATAGGACCGCGATTATGCGATCTTGGTAGATTACCAGGTAGGTGGAAAATTATGTACCCGACACCAGTACTCCTAACAGACAGCCGTTGCGTCGCACTCTTGTACGTTTGATAGGTCTATTCGGCAAACCTTGGTATGGCGTTTATTGGATATCGAGATATTCTAAATCCCATTACAATTCCTATTACAATAATATCCTGATGCGCCAATATCGACCCTCCTGACAATTCGGGCGTCACTGCATACATTATCAGTTCCCTGTAACCTGATTAATGATTTGGCACTCTAAAGCTTAGTGAAAATTCATTTGTTTGGCCTCCCTCTTCCCGGAGAGAGCGATAAGAGGGTGAGGTTATCAGCGATTTCTGCGTTACCTTTGCCTTCTCGCATTGTCGAAACGAATTATGAAAAAAATACATATTGCTCTGCTGGTTTTAATTGCTGTTACCATTGCCGTTCTTATCAGTTTTATGGGAACGTTGAGTACTTACGACTCGGTACAATCGGCCATGAAAAAGAAAGGAAAAACGGTAAGCATCATCGCCAAACTTGATCGTACACAGCCCATCGAATACGACGCCGTAAAAAATCCGAACTTTTTGAGTTTTGTAGCCTATGATTCCCTTGGGGGCAATATGAAAGTGATCTACCGAAAAGAAAAGCCGACAAATTTAGAGCATAGCGAGAGGCTGGTATTAAAAGGCAAAATGAATGACGATCATTTTGAATGCTCCGAAATATTAATGAAGTGTCCATCGAAATACAAGGACGATATGAATGCCGCAAAGAAAAATCTGGAAACTACCTCAACGCAATAGGATTCGCAATAAAAACCTAAAACCCCGATAGCTATCGGCACAAAAACCCAAAATTTGATGGACTATACAGGTGAGCATTTATTACCGGGGATATTAGGACATTTTTTTATCACACTTTCCATTGTCGCATCACTGGTTGCTACCTTTGCTTATTTTAAAACCACGCAGTCCAAGAATGAAAGTGAAACGGTCTCATGGAAAACGATGGCACGTGGGGCATTTTTTGTCGAAATTCTTTCTGTGTTTGCCATCTTCGGGATTCTTTTTTACATCATTTACAATCATCTTTTTGAATACAAATATGCCTGGCAACATAGCAGCCGGGCATTGGAAGTAAAATATTTACTGAGTTGTTTTTGGGAAGGCCAGGAAGGAAGTTTTCTTTTATGGAGCATCTGGCATTGCGTCCTGGGATTGATCCTGATTCGCAAGGCAAGAAATTGGGAAGCACCTGTGATGACCGTTGTCAGTTTTGCACAGGTCTGTTTGGCAACGATGATCGCCGGGATTTTTTTCTTCAATTGGCGTATGGGGTCTAATCCTTTTGTGCTTTTGAGAAATGAAATGGATGCCCCCATTTTTTCACAACCCAATTATCTTTCCTTTATCAAGGACGGCAATGATCTCAATCCGTTATTGCAAAATTATTGGATGGTGATTCATCCTCCTGTGCTCTTTCTCGGCTTCGCATCGACGATTGTTCCCTTTGCCTTTGCGATAGCTGGTTTATGGACAAAAAAATTTGGCGATTGGACAAAACCTGCCCTGCCATGGGCCTTGTTTTCTGCGGCTGTACTCGGTACAGGTATCATGATGGGTGGGCGTTGGGCCTATGAGTCACTCAATTTTGGTGGTTACTGGGCATGGGACCCCGTAGAAAATGCCTCACTTGTTCCATGGCTGACATTGATAGGCGGAATACACACCTTACTTATTTATAAACATACCGGCCATTCATTAAGAGCGACACATTTTTTATTTCTTATCACATTCAATCTTGTTCTTTATTCTACCTTTCTTACACGCAGCGGAATATTAGGCGATACCTCTGTGCATGCATTCACAGACCTGGGAATGAATTTTCAATTGCTTGCATTTTTGTTTGTGTTTTTGATCCCTTCATTTGCATTTTACGCCCTTCGATACAAATCGATTCCGCATATTGTAAAAGAAGAACAAACTTCATCACGTGAATTCTGGATGTTCATCGGCTCGTTAATATTTTTACTGAGCGCATTGTTTATTACGATTGCGACATCTTTACCTGTGATCAACAAAATTTTTGGAAGCAATTTCACCATGGGTGAAGACGCCGTGTTCTCTTATAACCGCGTCATCATTTTCGTAGCGATCATTATTGGAATCCTCACTGCCATCATTCAATACTTGAAATACAAACAAACAGATCCAAAATCTTTCCGGAAAAAAATCCTCGCACCTACGATCGTCTCTTTGATCATTTCAACATCAGTGCTTGCATTTGGTAGTATCAATTACCGGGAACATGGCCTGGGGTTTTTAGGGGCTATCTGGTTTGCGATGATGTGCAGCATCTATGCAATCATAGCAAACACAGCTTATGTCTGGATTGGAATGAAAGGCAAATTAAAACTTTCAGGAGGATCCGTTTCACATCTCGGTTTTGGATTGATGCTGGTGGGTATTTTGATTTCTTCTTCAAGAAAAGAAGTGATGTCATGGAATACAAGTGGAATTTTTGTTCAACTCGGAGAAAAGAATAAGATCACAGGCGAACCAGGTGAAAATTTAACGCTGGTAAAAGGGTTACCGACCACCATGGGTAATTATAATGTAACCTATGAAAGCGATTCCGTGCATCCCAAAAAATCGTTGTGGTATTATAAAATTCATTTTCAAAATAAAACAGGGAATGAGCAATTTACTTTAATGCCGAATGCATTTGTAAACTATAAAGGGAACCAGGGGCTGATGGCAAATCCGGCAGCGAGGCATTACTGGGATCATGATATTTTTACTTACATCACTTCCCTACCCGATCCTGAAAAAAATAAAGACACGGCTTCATTCAAGCCACAGAATTTGAGGAAAGGCGATACCGCTTTTTATTCAAATGGCTATTACATACTGGAAGATGTTACCACACAAACAAATATTCCTGCCGGTGGCCTGGCCCCGGATGATAAAGTGTTCACGGCAACCATCAAAGTATTTTCAAAGAATAATACGTCGTACACATCGAAGCCGTTCCTCATCGATAAAGGAGGTAGACTCTACCCGATCCAGGACACGGTCACTTCAGAAAATCTCATTTTTCAATTGAACAAAACAAATGAAGGTGTGGCAGAGTTAGGAGTTAAGGAATCGAATTCTATCATGCAATACATTACTCTCAAGGCGTATAAATTTCCCTTTATTAATCTTTTGTGGGCAGGTGTAATTATTATGGTTGCCGGTATCATTATCAGTATTGTCAGGCGGATTCAGTTAAACCGGTCCGAAAGAGAGATCGAAAATTTAACTTTGTAAAACAGCAGCGGCGGGGTTACTTTCTTTGTCTGTGAGTATAAATTACTGCGCATATTTTGTAAATTTAAGGAATGATTTTTTGCAGAAAATATTGCAGATTTCCAGTCATTGCGATACTGCTCTTGCTTTTCAGTTTCTGTTCCAAAGCTCAAACCGATCCCAAAGAAAGTAAGTGGGGGCCAAATGACACGTTAATAGTACCGGCAATCATTTATGAGGGCGAAAGTTTACCTTATAAAGAGATGGAAATGGTTTGGGTTTCAAATCTGCCTCCCGATAAACTGGCCAAATTCATTGAAGAATGGAGCCGGTTGAGGAATGCTGTTTATGTCACTTATCCTTACGCAAGAATAGCCGGCGCCACGATCAACGATATGAATGTCCAGCTTGCGAATGTGAATTCAAAAAAGAAAAGGAAAGAATATATTAAATCAAGGGAAAAAGAACTCAGGGCACAGTTTACAGAACCAATGGAAAATCTTTCCGTTTACCAGGGGAAGATTCTAATGAAACTCATCAATCGTCAAACAGGAAATAATTGCTACGATATCATTAAGGACTACAAAAATGGTGTTACGGCAAGACTATATCAGACCGTGGCATTCTTTTTTGGAAGCAGTTTAAAGCAAGACTGGGACATGAAAGAGAAGACCGACCGGCAAATTGAAAGTATCGTCAGGGAAATTGATGGCATATGGTACAATAACCCGTATAAGCCAGGACTCCCTGCCTCCAAATAAATTGTGAAGGATATCTCGCGCCTTCTTTAGTGCAAAATTTCTTCCTTATTTTTATCATTCAGTCAAAAGAAAAGCTACCAATAATTAGCCCGAAGGATCCTTTCGGAAAACAATTAACAAGTATGAAACTAGACCTTCTTGCAATAGGTGTCCACCCCGATGATGTGGAACTTGGTTGTTCCGGTGTTATTATCAATGAAATTCAAAGAGGGAAAAAAGTAGGTGTTGTCGATCTTACGCAAGGCGAGTTGGGCACCAGGGGAAGCGTTGAAGCCCGCTATCGCGAATCGTCAAAGGCTGCCGCTGTCATGGGAGTGCACGTACGGGAAAATTTGAAGATGCGGGATGGATTTTTTAAGAACGATGAAGAACACCAGTTAAGATTGATTCAGACGATTCGCAAATATCAGCCTGAGGTTGTAATCGGGAACATTTTGCACGATCGTCATCCTGATCACGGCCGGGCTGGCCAAATGATCAGCGACTGCAGTTTTTTGTCGGGGCTCACTAAGATCATCTCACGTGATGAAAATGGTAATCTGCAACAGAGATGGCGTCCCAAATATGTTTTGCATTATATGCAGGACTGGTATCATGAGCCTGATATATTGATTGATATTTCCGATGTTTTTGATCAGAGAATGGAAGCTATTGAAGCATATAAAACGCAGTTCCACACCTCCGTAAATAGCGATGAGGGCCCCCAAACCTATATCTCCACACCTGACTTTTTAGATAGCGTTATAGCCCGTGCCAGAATGTTTGGGAAGCGTATTGGGGTTAAATATGCTGAAGGATTTGTGAGTGAAAAAAAGATAGGTATAAGAAATCTGGATTCATTGATTCTCAACGAGACATGAGGCTTATCCCATTTTTTATTTACGTTGATCTGCGTTAACCCGAAATCGCAACGTCCTGTCTATAATTCAGTTTCACTTAGCTACTCTTTTTACTGCATGAACATTATCTCTCATAAGACTTGCTTTTGATACAATTTATCTTTTTCTTTACCGTTAGTTATTCTGAAATCTGATACTTCTGAGAAAAAACCACCGTCGCTATGAATAAACCGTTCTATAACGATCAGCATGCCATAGCTGAACAGTTCATCTTCCTTGACACGCACATCTGCCAGATGGCGCAATTGGCTCATCAAAAGATAAATACCCTGAAATTATCTTATGTCCATGCAGCGTACTGCAACAGTCGCAGCGAGTTGTATGCTCTTGTAAAGAGAACTCTGCTTACGTATGTGAGCAATGACTTTGTTCTGGACCAGGAAAAATTTTTTGATACCTATTGCGAGAACTAGCGATCAACGGAACGAACCAACCGTCAACTCATTCTGAGAACAAGCTATCATCCTCTTCCCCATTTTCCAGTAAGTTCAGATCAACAGCGTCCATGCCCGCAATTCCCTCAATGGAACCACGGATATGAGCTGCATTCAACAGAACCTTTTCGAGTTGTTTCTCTCTTGCTTTCCATAATCTTTCCATCGATTCTCTTTCTCTTTGAATAGAAAGCTTCATGGCTAAAAATCCTTCACGGATTGCTTTCCATTGTTCTGCAAACTCACTGCTTGTGAGATATCCATAAAGCAAATGCATTTTGTCGCCTTTGTTCTCATTGCTTTTTGCGGTGTTAAACACTCTGATCACTCCCTCTCTCAATACGCTCGCCAATGCCTTCACTTCCGAAAAATCACATACCCATACTCCATCTTTGATCCCAAAACAATCCATGTCTCTCGGCATTGCCCTGGTAACAAGTACAGCAATTTCTGCTCCCTGGCTTCGCATATCAGTCTTTAGCTTTTCAACCCACTCGTTTGCGAAAGCATTTGTTCGTTTGCTCTCATAAATGATCTTACCACACTCCTGTCCGAAATTGCTTCGTACAATTTGAATACAATCAGCTCCCCGAACCCCTTTGCCTACTTCAAGAATGAGATCGAATGGAAAGGCAGTTTGAAGCATTTCCTCCAACGCCAGTTCCTGCACCTCTCCCTGCAACTGCATTGAACCTTGCTCCGCCTTCCTTCTCATCTCCTCAGCTAGCTTCCGTTGTGCTTCCAGTTTCTCTTCCATTTCCTTCATTCGCAACCGGTATTCCGTTTCAATGGTCGCTATTCTTTGCTCTTCCAGTTTCCTGATCTCCACTGACAATCTTTCTCGTTCAAGTTGCAGTTTCTTTTGCACTGACAGCTCAAGTTCTGCTTCACGATTTTTTAGCTCCTGTTCTTTTTTAAAAAGTTCCAGCTGTTGTTGCCGGGCTTCCTTCAATTTCTCTTCATTGTCTTTATTGGTTTGTGCCAATAAGCGCAGTTGGTTTTCGTAATCCAGCGAAATTGATCTGCGAATATTTTCTTCAAGGTGTTGTTGTATTCGTTTTTTTTCTTCGTCCATTTTGAGCTGAAATTCTTCATCCTTTCTTTTTTGCCATTCAATTGCCTTCTGGTTCAATTCCTTTTTGATTTGGTCACGGATCGATTCGTTTGGCTCAAACTCATTTCCACACTTAGGACATTTTATCGTGGTCGCCATTTTGCTAATAATTTTGGTAAATTTAATGAAGCTTTACCGGACAAAAAATTAAGTCCCGGCTTTCATTTTTTGAATCTATTTAATACGTTATCAATGAAAGGTAAACAGGAACCAACCTTTTTTCATAAACTCTGCTTTATTGGATAAACCATTGATCAGCGTTTCTCATGCAAGGGCATTCCATAAAATTTCAACCGGGTGGAGGGCCTTCACCTTTGTCCCATCTTTAATTTGATGCCGGCAGCTTGTACCGGCAGCAGCAATGATCGTATCTACTGTCCTGTTTCGAACCGCAGGAAATAAAACCAACTCTCCTATTTTCATTGATAGATCATAATGTTCTTTTTCGTAGCCAAAGGAACCGGCCATCCCGCAGCACCCGGAGGGTATTACTTCGACAGAATAATTTTCGGGTAAGGACAACATTTTAACTGACGGAGCAATAGATGACAAAGCTTTCTGCTGACAATGCCCGTGGAGTTTTATTAATCTCTTTTCATCCCTGAATTGCTCTTTTTTGATGGTACCCTTTCCAATTTCAGAAGCAATAAATTCCTCAACCGTAAAAACATTTGCTGCCAATTGTTTTGCAGCTTCAAACCGATCATCGTCGGCAAGATCGATATATTCATCACGAAACGTGAGAATGGCCGACGGTTCGATCCCTATCAATGGAGTTTCAGCGCTGATCAATGGTGTCAGCAGAGAAATATTCTTATTAGCTATCTTTTTTGCCTCCCTTAATAGTCCTTTCGATAACCAGGCCCGACCACTTTCTTCATGTTCGGGAATAATTACATCATAGCCTAATTTTTCTAATAACTGAATAGTCTTGATCCCAACCGCTGTATCGTTGTAGTTGGTAAACTCATCGCAGAATAAGTACAGTTTGTGGTTTTTGGTTTGTGGTTTGAAGTTACGCTTATCCCTGGCTTCTGCATTCTTTCTTCTATCTTCTATATGTTTGCGATACCATTTCCACAGTGTTGTCTTATACATCGTCGGCATTGAACGCTTTGTCGCAAAACCTGAAACTTTTTTTACCAGGCTGCTAAGCCCGGGGGTAGTCATCATAAAATTATACATGCCCGGTGCAATGGCTCCAAGCTTTGACGACCTATTAAAATTAGCGATCAGTTTGGCGCGAAAAGGAATACCATTTGCGTCGTAATAGTGTTGCAGGAATTCTGCTTTTAATTTTGCTATATCTACATTCGACGGGCATTCGGATTTACAACCTTTACAACTCAAGCACAGATCCATCACTCCATAAATCTCTTCGCTATCAAAGCGATTTAGTTTTTCAGAGTTTGTCAAAATTTCACGAAGAATATTAGCCCTTGCTCTCGTCGTATCTTTTTCATTTTTTGTTGCCATGAACGAAGGACACATCGTGCCGCCTGATAAATGAGTTTTCCGGCAATCACCTGAACCGTTGCACTGCTCGGCATGTTGTAAAATGTTCTGGTTATAAAATCGAAAAATAGTCTTGAATGGAGGGGTGTTTTGCCCTGGCTTATACCGCAACATCGTATTCATCGATGGTGTGTCAACGATCTTGTGTGGATTGAAAATATTTCCGGGATCCCAGGTTCTCTTAATAACACGAAACAGCTCATAATTTTTTTCGCCCACCATTTGACTGATAAATTCACCACGCAACCTGCCGTCCCCATGTTCTCCGCTCAACGAGCCATTGTATTTTTTTACCAGTGTAGCAATTTCCTCTGCGATCGTTCTGAATAATTGATTTCCTTCTTTCGTTTTTAAATTAATGATAGGACGTAAATGCAATTCACCTGACCCCGCATGTGCATAGTGCACCGAGTACAAACCGTGCTTTTTCAGGATCTCGTTAAAATCCCTGATGTAAGCTGGCAGGTCATATACATCGACCGCGGTATCTTCAATTACAGGAACCGCTTTATTATCACCCGGCAAATTTCCAAGTAGCCCGAGTCCCGCTTTACGAAGGGTCCATATTTTTTTTGACTCGTCTCCAAACAGCAATGGAAAATGATAACCCAAGCCGGCGAGCCGCAGATCTGTTTCTACTTTCTTTGCTAATTCAATAATCTCCTCCCTGTTCGTTTTCGAAAACTCGATCACCAGGATGGCTCCAGGGTCACCCTGCACAAAAAAACGGTTCTTTTGTTGCTCGATATTATTCTTTGTACAGTCAAGGATATAATGATCGATGAGTTCACTCGCACTGGGTTTATACTGCAGGGCGACAATATTGGCCCGTAATGCTTCATCGATGCTGTTGAAATGAACACAAAGCAAACCACTCTCCTTCGGTGGCAGCGGAACAACATTTAATTTGATCTCGGTGATAAAAAGAAGTGTGCCCTCTGATCCCGCAATCAATTTGCAAAAATTAAAATCTTCGCCACCGGCAGTAAACGGTGCTGAATCCAACAATACATCCAGCGCATAACCTGTATTTCTCCTCTCAACCGATTTTTTGGGAAATTCTTTTCTAATATCTACCTGGTTGTCGTAGTTGCTTAATAAACTCCGGACAGTTTTATAAATATTTCCTTCGAGATTGTCGTTGTCACATTTTTTGTGAAAATCATCAACACTAAGTGCTTTGAACTCCGTCTCGGTTCCGTCGCTTAATAATGCTTTTACTTCTAATAAATGTTCTCTTGTACTTCGATAAACAACAGAATTCGAACCGCAGGAATTATTTCCCACCATACCTCCTATCATCGCCCGGTTCGCTGTTGAAGTTTCGGGTCCAAAAAAGAGCCCATGAGGTTTTAGAAACATATTCAGTTCATCGCGGATAACACCAGGTTGAGTTCTCACCCAGCCTTCTTCTTTATTTAACTCAAGGATCTTTGTAAAGTATTTTGACACATCCACAATGATTCCATTCCCCACGACCTGCCCGGCCAGCGAAGTACCGGCCGTCCGTGGTATCAATGAAGTGTTCTCTTTTCGGGCAAATGCGATCAGTTTCTTAATATCATCAAGGGTTTTAGGAATGGCAACGGCAAGAGGCATTTCGCGATAAGCCGACGCGTCGGTAGCATAAAGAATACGCATCGTTGAGTCATCATAAAATTCCCCTTCAAGTTGTGTTGCTAACTGTTGTAGTTTTTCACTCGAGATCAATACCTTTTTCTCCATACGATGATCAAAAATAGTCCCTTTAATGCAGCTACAAAGTCATTCGTAACGATGTTCTCAGTCTTCGGTGAATTTGTTGATAAAATGAGGATTTTATGACTGATTTATTTTTTGATATATGTGCCAGCACGAGGAAATATCTTCCGAAGCAATTCCCAGCGATTTAAATAGCGTGATTTCGTCTTTATCCTCTCTTCCTCTTTTCGTTCCCAATAACAGTTCTCCCAGGTCTCCGCGAATATGGCTGTCGGTGACCGCTCCTTCTTTTTTGGGTATCAGGAAATCACCGGCTTCATTTAAGATCGACTCATAGCAATCGGTATATAATTTTGATTTGAGCACAGCGTTCGTATCAAGTTCTCTTGCGAGAGGCGTGCTTGAACCAACCGCATTGATATGAGCTCCCCTGCTTATCCAATTTCCCATTACCACCGGCTCAGGTGATGATGTGACGGTGCAAATGATATCTGTATCCTTCACAGCTTCCTCTGCATTTTTGCTTACGACTACTGGAACATTGTGTCGCTCTGAAACTCTACTTGCAAGGCGGGTTGCATTCTTTTCATTCCTGCTCCAAATATTTATTTGCCTGATCGTTCTGACCAGCAATATCGACTCAATATGTCTTTCCGCTTCTTCTCCTGAACCAACGATCGAAAGCACCTCCGCATCTTGCCGCGATAGCAATTTAGTTGCCAATGCACTTACAGCTGCCGTACGAAGCGAGGTTATTTCTGAAGCATCGAAGATCATGAGTGGCTGTCCATGGTTTGCGTCAAACAAGATCACTACTCCCTGGTGTGATGGATAACCTTTATCCCTGTTGCCATGAAAAACACTGATCAGTTTTATGCCCATTATTCCTACACTTGTATCATATCCCGGCATCATTCCCAATAATCCTTTCTTACCAGGAAGCCACATAAAAGACCGCAAAGGCTGAGCAGTCTCTCCCGTTCCGAGTGATCGAAACATTTTTTCCATCACTTCAATACACTCCTGCATCGTTAATAATGAAGCAACTTTTTCTTTATTGATATATGGTATGTTCAACTTGGCTTTTGTGAAGGATTTTCAACTGTTAATCGTTGTTTTTTTCACAGATACCGCCAAAAATAAAACCTTTAAACAAGAAAAAAACCGTGGGAACGGACCTTATCAGCTTATGAAAACTGAATATAACAATCTCTACACTCATTTCATTCTCATAACTCAGAATAGAACGGCGTTTATTCAAGAAGGTAATCGCGACAGAATAGAAAAATATATTTCCGGTGTAATTAATAACAGTTTTTCGAAGTTGTACAGTATCTATGCAAATCCTGAGCATGTTCATTTGCCTGTGTCTCGCTCACCGAAGTTATTGGAGGAAGTTTTAGCGACAATCGTTGCTGATAGTGCCTCCAAATTCATCAATGACTATAGATTAACGCAAGGCGTCTTCGTATGGCAAGAATCAGCCGCAGCCTTTTCGGTTTCAAAATCGGAAATTGACAAGGTTTGTAAGTATATCCTTAATCAACCAATGCATCATCGGACAGTTAGTTTTGCTGAAGAATATAACGAGTTTGTCAAATACTACCAGAAAACTTTGAAATGGGGAATAAGCTAATAAGGTTCAGATAAACCTACTAACAAAAGGTTACTAAGGTACTAAGGTCTGGCCTATCGATCACAAATTTAGTTTAGCAATACTTTGCTCAACTATTTGCTGGAGTCGCTCTGAAGGTTCATCATCCGATTTTACAAGGTCAGCCAGGGTGATCTTGTCCAGAAGCTGATCCATTGTGTATTGTATCATCTTCCAAAGGGAGCGTGAGGAGCAGTCAACCGAGTTCACACATAAATTCAACGTCCCTGCATGCGAGCCACAAAATTCATTGTCATATAAAGCGCCACCCAAACTCTTAAGTACATCGTTGATTATTATTTCTTTAGCCGGCTTTGCTAAAATATAACCTCCTTTATAGCCGGGAGTGCTGTTTATAAATCCTTCCATTCGCAAAATGCGGGTCAGTTTGGCCACATAATGGGGGCCGATGCCTTCGGCTTCGCTTAATTGCGGGATACTCATGCCTTCTGCATCTTTGCAGCCAGCAATACGCAGGAGTATCCTCAATCCATATTCTTCCTGGGCGGTTATTTTCATATAGAACTTATTCGTTTAAAGATTCCATGCTCACATGATACCTTCTCACTAAATAATTTTTCAAATCGTTCAACTCTTCTTCCGACCATTTTTTAGTAGAAACTTTGTCATACGCTTCCGCGAGTTCCTGCGCGATTTGCCCGGCTCCTTTTCCTTCGATCTGGTACCGTTGGTGGATATGTAACAGTTCTCCATTCTTGAATAAAGCAATATTAGGAGAAGACGGAGTTAACCCCAGCAAATATTTCGTACGGAAGTGGTCAACGGCGTCCTTTTCCATTCCTGCAAACACTGTATAGTATTCATCAGGAACAACATCATTCAAGAGCGAAAAAATAGCTCCTGGTCTTGCGCCTCGTGCTGCGCACCCGCAAACTGAATTTAAAACAACAAGGATAACCTTGTCATCCTGCTTATTCAACGCTGCATCCACGTCTGAAGGGGTCAGCATTTCTTTGAAATTTATTTCTGTAAGCTCATCTCTGAAAGGCTGAGCAACTTCAGCAGCATAAGTTGGCGCTGAATTATTCATTAAACTTTTTAAACTTATTTGTGCCATAATTTATTTTTAAGGTTTACTCTGTGCTTCTCTTTGTTCTTAGTGTCTCTGTGGTAACCCGTCGACGAGCTCAGGATAACCACGAAGAAACGGAGTACATGGAGTTACAACGGAGGTTATTTACAAAAATCCTAACTCCAACTGTGCCGCCTCACTCATCATAGTTTTATCCCATGGCGGCGTCCAGGTAATAGCCACATGTACGTCATTTACACCCTCCACTTCCCTTAGTTTCTGATCTACCTCCACTGGTAATGTTTGTGCCGCCGGGCAACTTGGTGCCGTCAGTGTCATGACGATCTGGACATTGTTTATCGGCAGGACATTTACTTCATACACTAAGCCCAGGTCATAAATGTTCACCGGTATTTCCGGGTCATAGATCGTCTGCAATTTTTCAATTACCTGCTCCTTTATTTTTTTCTCGTCTACCACAATTATTCATTCTTAATTATTAATCGCCGCGGCCTGCTTTACTTTAAAAGCCAATGCGAAATTTTTCATTTGTTTCACCATTGCTAATAATCCGTTCGAACGGGTTTGCGCCAAATGTGTTGTCATTCCGATCTCATGAATAAAATTCAACTTAGCATGGATAATATCATCCGGCGCCTGACCTGACAGTACACGGATCAACATGCTAATCAATCCCTTCACGATCACCGCATCGCTTTCCGCTTTGTAAAAGATCTTTCCATCTTTATAGTCAGCCACCAGCCATACTGTAGATTGACACCCTCTTACGCGATTCTCATCGATCTTGTATTTTTCATCCAGTGGCGGCAGCTTTTTTCCCAAATCAATGATGTATTCATATTTGTCATCCCAGCTATCAAACAAAGAAAACTCATCTTTGATCTCTGCTTCTATATCTTCTATTTTTTTATGATCACTCATTAATTCTTTCATCGATTTTTTACTCGTAGCGTTAATGAGTGATCAGTGATGAATAATTTTTTACTGATTACTCATTATTCATTACGACAGCATCTTTATCGCCTTCTTCAAACCAACAACCAATTCATCAATCTCTTCATTTGTATTATATATAGCCAGGGACGCCCTTACTGTTCCTGGTATCCTGTAACAATCCATCAAAGGCTGGGCACAGTGGTGTCCGGTCCTTACCGCAATGCCATAGTTATCTAATAATATTCCAAGGTCCTGCGGATGGAGTTTGTCAACAACAAATGAGATCACGCTCACTTTGTCTTTCGCTTCACCAACAATCCGCAACCCTGGAATTTGCTTCAATTTGCTTGTTCCATATTGCAATAATTGGTCTTCATATTGTTTAATATTCTTCTTTCCTATTCCATTCACAAATTCGATCGCCGCCCTGAATGCAATGATATCTGCAATGTTGGGTGTTCCGGCTTCATATTTATAAGGAAGATCGTTGTATGTTGTTTTTTCAAATGTCACCTCCTTGATCATCTCTCCCCCGCCCTGGTACGGTGGCATTGATTCCAACAGTTCTCTCTTTCCATACAATACACCCACGCCGGTTGGGCCGTACATTTTATGACTTGAGAAAACGAAAAAGTCACAATCCATCTCCTGCACATCAATATCCAGGTGAACTGTTGATTGTGCTCCGTCTATTAAAGCGAGAGCCCCAACTTTGTGTGCTTCGTCAATAATTTCTCTTACAGGATTAATTGTTCCCAGGGCATTGGATGCATGATTTACAGCAACTAATTTTGTTTTTGGGCTTAATAATTTTTTGTACTCATCAATTATCAATTCGCCCTTTTCATTTACAGGAATCACTTTCAGCGTGGCGCCCTTTTCTTCAATGAGGATTTGCCAGGGAACAATGTTGGAATGATGCTCAAGGTTTGAAACAATGATCTCATCACCCGCCCTGATATTTTGCCTTCCCCAGGTGCTCGCTACCAGATTGATTCCTTCCGTTGTTCCTTTTGTAAAAACAATTTGCTCTCTTGATGCTGCATTAATAAATTCCTGTGCTGCATCACGGCTCTTTTCCATGGCAAGCGTAGCCTCTTCAGCAAGTGTATGAATGCCACGATGAACGTTTGCATTGTATTGAGTATAATAACTTATCAATGCGTCAATAACCGATTGCGGCTTTTGAGCAGTGGCCGCATTGTCAAAATATACCAATGTCTTGCCTTTCACTTCGCGGTTCAAAATCGGGAACTGACGACGAATGGCATCTATATCCAAACCTTTTTGTATCGTAGCGGGTTCAATCATGACCATCAAATTCTAGACGTTCCGAAATAAGTTTCTCAACATATTCACGTATGGGTTCGGGGCGAATATGTTCCAGTACATCGATCGCAAATGCATGGAGCAATAGCGATCTTGCAATTTTTGAGGGAATGCCTCTTGATTGCAAGTAAAACAAGCCTTCTTCATTCAGCCTCCCGACCGTACAACCATGTGAGCATTTTACATCATCAGCAAAAATTTCAAGCTGCGGCTTTGTATTTACACTGGCATCATCCGAAAGCAAGATATTTTTGTTGGATTGATATGCATTTGTTTTTTGTGCCTGGGGTTGAACAAATATTTTTCCATTGAACACCCCCGTGGCCTTCTCGTCAATAATTCCTTTGTATAATTCGTTGCTAAAACAGTTTGGCTTTACGTTATCAACAACGGTATGGTTGTCAACATGGGTTTGACCCTTTTGCAAATACAACCCATATAGATGCCCTTCGCAACGTTCGGCATCCAGGACCAGGTTCAGGTTATTGCGAATAATGCCGCCATTCAACGAAATGGTAACCGTATGTGTGTAGCTTTTGGCGATTTGACGAATATGCGTTGTACTCACCTGGTTAGTGTGTCCGGAGTCATTTTGAATTTTATAATACTCGGTTCTTGCATCTTTATCAACGATGATCTCCAATACCTGGTTTGTAAAGCTTTCATCCAGGCCAAGCGTTGCATATGTTTCTACGATCTGCACTTGCGCATTCTCAGACACATACACAAGACTGCGGGGTTGTGATAAAACGTTACCCGATCTTGAATCGGTGATATTATAAATATAAATGGGCTGTTCAACGACTTGATCCTTCTTTACAAAAATGAATACACCCTCTTTTACAAATGCCGTATTCAACGCATTGATACCATCCTTTTGATACTTGCTACTGTGACCAAGATGTTTTGAAACGATTTCCCTGTACTCACCCTTTGCAGCTTCTTCCAACGGCATTACAACTATTTGATTAAAGCGAATGTTCGAAAGAGAAAAAGAAAATACTCCATTTACAAAAGCGAGCTCGGTAGCCTGTTCATATCCAGGCAAACGAATTTCGTCGAACTCTTTCGGGGTAACCGATGTTGATCCCTGATTAAGTTTATATTCTTTATTGAACAAAGGGCTGATTCGGGTATATTTCCATTCTTCATGCTTTGCCGGAATGCCAAGCCTGTTAAAACAATCGAACGCCTTCTTACGAATAGCCTGTAAGCCACTTGTTGGATCAACGGCCTGTATTTGTTCGAAATGTTCTTTAATATATTGTAGGTTGTCCATTTTTATTGTTCGGCTGTTAGCTGCAAGCTTCATGCTTTGAGCCCGTTTTACTTTTATCTTTTATCTATTATCTATCAATTATCATCTATCCACTTCCTCCGCCACTTCACTCTTAATAAAATCATACCCTCTTTCTTCCAGTTCTAATGCCAGTTCCTTTGTTCCTGTTTTGACAATTCGCCCATTATATAGCACATGTACAAAATCAGGAATAATATAATCAAGCAATCGCTGGTAGTGCGTAACTACTAAGACTGCATTGTCCTTACTTTTTAATTTATTTACACCATTGGCAACAATGCGAATGGCGTCAATATCCAAACCCGAATCAGTTTCATCAAGTATAGCCAGTTTGGGCTGAAGCATAGCCATCTGGAAAATTTCATTTCTCTTTTTCTCACCACCGGAAAATCCTTCGTTCAATGAGCGGCTCAGCAAGGACTGCTCAATATTCATCAGCGCCATTTTTTCCTTCATCAGTTTTAGGAAAGCAACGGCATCCAATGGTTCCTGCCCACGGTATTTACGAATTTCATTCACTGCTGTCTTAATGAAATTAGTAGTGCTAAGTCCTGGAATTTCTACCGGATACTGAAAAGCAAGAAACAAACCTTCGCCAGCTCTTTCTTCGGGCGAAAGTTCCAAAAGATCCTTTCCTAAATATTGAACAGAACCTTCTGTTACTTCATAGTTTTCTCTTCCTGCCAGTACTGAAGCAAGCGTACTTTTCCCGGAACCATTAGGTCCCATGATCGCATGTACTTCTCCTGGCTTAATTTCAAGATTGATACCATTTAAGATTTTCTTTTCTTCAATTCCTGCGTGTAAGTTTCGAATAGTAAGCATTTCCTTTATTTAGATAATTAATCAATTGATGAGTAATCATTGATGAGTAAAGCGATTTGAGTGATGAGGTTTACTCAATACTCATTATTCATCACTCATTAACCAACGCTCCCCTCCAGGCTGATCGCAAGAAGCTTTTGAGCTTCCACTGCAAACTCCATTGGCAACTGGTTCATTACTTCTCTTGCAAATCCATTTACAATTAATGCAACGGCAGTTTCTGTATCAATGCCGCGTTGGTTGCAATAAAATATCTGATCTTCACCGATCTTGGAGGTTGTGGCCTCGTGTTCGACGATCGCCGAATTATTTTTTACTTCGATGTATGGAAAAGTGTGTGCCCCACATTTGTCACCGAGCAGCAATGAATCACACTGAGAAAAGTTGCGCGCATTTGCCGCCTTTTTACTCACATGTACCAATCCGCGGTAGCTGTTATTACTGAAACCTGCAGAGATACCTTTAGAAACAATGCGACTCTTTGTATTCTTTCCGAGGTGCTGCATCTTCGTGCCCGTATCAGCTTGCTGGTGATTGTTGGTCACTGCCACTGAATAAAATTCGCCTACAGAATTATCCCCCTTCAATATTACGCTCGGATATTTCCAGGTAATAGCCGACCCGGTTTCCACCTGCGTCCATGAAATCTTTGAATTGGCGCCGGCACAAATACCGCGCTTGGTGACGAAGTTGTAAATACCACCATTCCCTTCCTTATCTCCGGGATACCAATTTTGAACTGTTGAATATTTGATCTCAGCGTTGTCGAGAGCGATAAGCTCAACAACCGCTGCGTGCAATTGGTTTTCGTCACGCATCGGAGCTGTACATCCTTCCAGGTAACTCACATAACTTCCTTCTTCTGCTATGATAAGCGTTCTTTCAAACTGGCCTGTATTCTCTGCATTGATACGGAAATAAGTGCTCAACTCCATTGGGCAGCGGACTCCCTTAGGGATATAACAAAATGAACCATCGCTGAAAACAGCGGAATTCAGCGCGGCAAAATAATTATCGGTAATGGGCACAACGGAGCTTAGGTATTTTTTGACCAGCTCGGGATGCTCCTGTATGGCCTCGCTGATGGAACAGAAAATAATCCCCAGCTCCGCCAATTGATCTTTGAATGTAGTACCAATAGATACGCTGTCGATCACCGCATCGACGGCCACACCAGTCAGACGCTTCTGTTCATCCAGTGAAATACCCAGTCTTTCAAACGTGCGCCTTAATTCAGGGTCTACTTCGTCCAGATTTTTAGGTTTTATCTTTTGCTTGGGTGCGGAGTAATAAATAATATCCTGGTAATTGATGGGGGGATAATCGACATTAGCCCACGTTGGTTCTTCACCTGCAATGCGTTGCCAGTGCCGAAAAGCCTTCAGCCTCCACTCCAACATCCAACCGGGCTCATTCTTTTTAGAGGAAATAAAACGGATAGTATCGTCATTCAAACCTCTGGGCGCTTCATCCGCTTCGATCTCGGTAACGAAACCGTATTTATAATCACTCAACACCTGCTCTTCAATGGTGCTCAGGCTGTTATCTCTATCGTTATCAGGATTATTTCTTTCTGCCGTCGCTACGTCTGGTTTCATCTGTCAAAGTTACGAATCAATTTATACTAAAAAGTAGAAATAGTGGTAAAATTTCCTTTTTCGTAAGGAATAGTGATATTATGTTTCCGACTAAAGTGCGCCTATTAAGCGGCGGGTGTGTCAGCTCCGTTTACGATCAGATCGCTTTTCGGCAAGTTATCCAAAGCTCTTGTCTCGCAAATATCTGCCAACTGAAGCAAGCTGATGAATCGACGTAATATTTTATCCGGACAGCATTTGTTTCCCCTCCTCTCTTACTATTAACATGTTCTTTCAAAGCGGGCATTTTCTTTGATGAACTAGTTTATTAAATAACAGAATCAAATGAGTAGCATCAATCAGCAACAGCCGGAAAATAATCATGAAGACCTGCAGGGAAAAGAAGGATTGAAAAAGATAAATGAGCTTGCCGAAAAAGCAGATGTCTGTTTCTTCTGTACAAATATCTCAACAGGCAAACCTTTTTCAACAAGGCCGATGTCAGTACAAGAAGTGGACGAAGAAGGCCTATGGTTTTTAAGTGCCAATGACAGCCACTTGAACAAAGACATCATGAATGATCCTTCTGTTCAGCTTTTATTCCAAGGGTCCGACTATTCTGACTTTTTGAATATTCACGGAACCGCGTCTATAAGTAGGGATCAACAAAAAATAAAAAAATTCTGGAAACCTCTGTTTAAAACATGGTTTACGGATGGTATCGACGATCCACGTATTACAGTGATCAAAGTAAAACCAGACAAAGGATATTACTGGGATACAAAACATAATATGGTCGTTGGCTTGTTAAAAAGAGCAGCCGGAGCTGTTATGGGCAAAACTTTAGATGATTCAATCGAAGGAAAATTAGACGTATAGTGGAATCATTCTTCAAATGAACTTCCTGAAATTATTCTTCAATGAACTTCCTGCAATGCCCGACTCCAACAACAATGCACGAATCATATTTACATTCCCTTTGGCTGGAGCATGCTCATGCGGTTGCCTTCACTATCGATGAACGAAGCGTATAGACCAACACCAGGGATTTCATCTGGCTCGCCATTTTGTAAATGTCCACCAATCACCTTACCACCGGCAGCGTTTACTTTTTTTATTCCTTCCCTGATGTCATCCACAGCGATCACTACTGAGGGGTACTGGTTGTCACCGGACTTTTCAAAAAAGCCCCCATTGATCGTTCCCGGGACTTTTGATTGGTTGTGTTCATCGGTATCTGTCGTGGTTACTACCACATAGTTTCCCATTTCAGGACCTAACTGTTGCATCTTCCAGCCAAATGCTTTTTCATAAAATTTTACCATGCGACTTTTGTCTGTTGCTGGCATTTCAAAATGTACTACCGGGTTCATCTTTTTTGTTTTAAAATTTTAATTTAATTTCTTTACAAGACAAAGTTAGAAACCACCACTAAACCAAATGAGGCTCGTTGCGACAAACTTGCGGAGTCATTGCGACAACACTATGCTTCATCCACAAACTTGCTTAATTTGTGCAGCTCCAGTATTGTGCCGTTCTCTGTTTCCTGGTACATGGGTATAAATTTGTGATTGATCTTTATTTCGTCATAAGTATAGGAAGTTCGCTGGAGCACCGTGTTTGAATACACATCATTGAATCCGCGTACTAACACATAGAGTTCAACGTCTGCAGCCTTCATGTCTTCAAGATTAAAGCCAGCCAACGGACTTTCATCATTGATCTCGTGCACGACTGTCCAGTTCATCGGAAGACTCTCAATGTGATGACGTTCCAGTGGCAGGGTATAGTATTTGTAGTTGGCCTTCCCATTCTCCTCTATCAACATAGCAAGATTTACCTGCACCGTTACATCGGTTAACGCATGCTGCTCCTTGTAACAAACAAACCGAAACATCAGTGCTGTCTTATCGCGGAACGGGGCGATCACTGCATTATCACTAAATGCCAGGTGAGCTCTTGGCCTGGAAAATCTTCCATAGATAAGACCTGTGGCTACGGCAAACGAAAGAAACCCGCTCATACTTTCAATAGCTGCCACAACATTTGCAGCATCACCCACCGGATTTACTCTTCCATAGCCTACCGTAGTAAATGTTTCAGTACTGAAGAAATAAAGCTCCTTGTACATTTTCCAGCCGGCCTGGGAGATCATCCCGGTAAACTCAGAGGAGCCAATAGCCAAATAAATAGCTGTATAAATAAAATTGATGACAACATAGAAAAGAAAAATACTGGTAATGAATTTCCACAGCGGCATGGTGATGAGCTTGTGATAAATGCTATACCGGCGCCACATGGGCCAGCCTACTTTGCGAAGATTGAATGTACCATCACGATTAATGAATCGCCCGCCGTGGATATTTCCTGTTGTACTGAAGCCGGTGTCATTGTTCAATCTTGAAGTTGAGTAAGGATTGATACGATTTATAACAGCCATGATTAAATAATTTGAAAACAAAACTAGCGGAACTTGAAGGAATTTTGCCACGGAGACATGGAGAACAAAGAGTAGCACAGAGAAATCTCCGTGAAACTTAGTGTCCTCTGTGTCTCTGTGGTTTCTAGGCTTGCGATCCCAACGTTAGCTCCATTTTAACATCGGCCGTAACCAATGGAGAATTGCTGGCGTCAACGTGAACAAATCCATATTTTTTATACAGCGAGATAGCTGTTTGTAGTTGACTGTTGGAATAGAGGAACAATTTTTTTGCTTTTAATTCTTTTGCTTTACTTAAACATTTTTCAATAAGCATTCTGCTAATCCCTTTTCCGCGAAATGCCGGGGCAACCGCCATCTTCACCAGCTCGTATATAAAATTTCCTTCATTGGCTATACCGGCAGTTCCTACAATCTTATCGCCATCCCTCGCTAGAAAAATAAATCCGCCTTTATCGAGTATCGCCTCTTTGGGGTGATTGATAATTTCCAGATCATGAGATTCGGTCAGACTGTATTGTTCCAACCATTCGAGATTAAGATCCCTGAAATCATTTGCATATTCAGCTGAGTAATCGATAATTTCTAACATTTTCTGTTTATTCTGATGTAAACACAAATGTAGGAAGAGAAGTTTCAATTAACTTTAAGAGAATGTCTGAGGCATGGTAGAAACAAACACACTGATCATTGGAGCTAGTGTTTCAGGTCTTGCTTCGGCGGCCTGTTTGCAAAAACAAGACATTGAACACCTTCTTATTGAAAAAGCAGCTTCGGTTGCAAGTCCCTGGCGTAATCACTACCTACGATTGCATCTGCATACCAACAAAAGGATTTCAAGTCTGCCATATAAAAAATTTGAACATGAAATACCGCGTTATCCTTCGCGCCAACAAGTGGTCGACTACTTAGATAATTATAAAAAGGAATTTGGTATCGACCCTATTTTTGATACCGAAGCAACAAAGATAGTCAACAACTCGGGTGCCTGGATCACTGAAACGACCAATGGAATTTTTAAATCAAAATACGTCATCATAGCCACAGGCGCTTTTACCAAACCGAAGCCCATTCGTTTCAAAGGAATGGAAAGCTTTCCTGGCAAAATTCTTCACAGCTGCGAATATAAAACCGGGAGCGATTTTAAGGGAGAAAAAGTGTTGGTAGTTGGCTTTGGCAATTCAGCTTGTGAAATTGCCATCGATCTCTACGAACAGAGAGCTCAACCTTCCATGTCCGTTCGCTCGCCCGTGAATGTAATACCACGTGATGTGCTTGGGATCCCAATATTGGAACTAAGTTTAGCGATGAGCAGTCTTCCACCAAAATTCGCAGACACAATCAATGCTCCCTTGTTGCGATTGCTTGTTGGAGATATTGCGAAACTTGGATTAAAAAAATTGCCTTATGGCCCGCTCGAACAGATACAAAAGAATGCAAGCATTCCACTGCTTGATATTGGAACCATAAAACATATTCGTGAGGGACATATCACGATCTATGACGATATCGACCATATTGAAGGCAGAACTGTTCACTTTAGAGACGGAAAAAAAGAAGAGTTTGATGCGATTGTTGCAGGCATCGGATATTATAGGGATTACGAAGAGATCATTGATGCTGACCGTTCACGTTTTGAAGATTTGAAACAGCCTGTCGACAAACAAAAATATTTTGGTAAAGACGGTTTATACTTCTGCGGATTCTGGATTAGCCCAACCGGGCAGATCCGGGAGATAGGTTTGGACGCCCAAAAAATTGCAAAAGATATTGCCAGTAAGGAAAAGTTGAATAAAGTTATCTAGAGTCAGACTACGATTTCTTCCTGCGACTGCATAGTTGCAATCTCGTTTGAGGCTTCGTTCTTTTTTAAAAATTCATTCCGGATCAGTTTTGCAGTCTTGTGATCACCGGTATGGCTCCATCCGGGTGGCATGACAATATATAAAAGTTTGTTTTTAAAACCGGGTGCTTTCCAGATGTCTTTTACTAAATAAACGATCTCTCCGAAGTAAACGTCGAGAAAGCTATTTGCATTAATGCGGCGTGTGACGCCGTATTGTACGGGAACGTCTTCTTGCTCTGGTTGATGTGTGCGAAAAACATGGTCCCAGATATTTAGCAGGTTGCAAAAATTCGTGTCCATGTACAATGGGTTTCTTGCGTGATGCACACGATGATGAGAAGGCGTAAGTATATACTTGTTTAAAAATCCAAGTCGTGCGTCCTTCAACATATTTTCCCCGACATGAATAAAGGCTCCCCACGTACCGTCAATGAACATGATAAAAAACAATAAAGGTACATTCACTCCAAGTAAAAGGCAGATAGAAGTACGTATCACATCGGCGTAAGGCGCTTCCAGAAAAAAATGGGCGTAGGTCACTGAAAGATTCATATGCTCCGGCGCATGATGCGAAGAATGTAAACACCAGAACAATCTTACTTTGTGACCAAAATAATGATAGACGAAATGTGCCAGTTCCCAAATGATGTAGCCGTAGATAAGCCAGTACCATGTAAAACTTGTTCTTATTATTCCATTTTTTTCGAAAAGACCTATGCAAAAGGCAACCGCTGCGATAGAGAGAAAACGAGAAAGGAATCTGTTGAAAACAAAAATTAAGAAGGGGATTTTGTATTCCTCTATTTTGAATCTTTTGTATACAGTTGCTCTCATGATCTCTATGAGAAGGAGCAACGGTATGACAGGTGAGATAACAGCCAAGATTCCATCCAGGGTTAGCAAACTACTATAGTTACCCGTTTTAAAGGTTTCGAGCATTTGCCCGATCCCAAGAAAGGAAATGGCCTCATCATATAGAATTTTTAAAAAATCCATCTTTCTAACAGCGGAAGAAAGATACAAAAGTTCCGTAATCCTCATTCGCGTTTTGTTCTAATGAGTTACCTTGAAGAGTATTTTCGGATATGAGCAATTTTGAAATTACCGATCCTTTGTTTCGAAAAGCGGTCGAAGCGATCGACAGCGGAAGTACCGGCGTGTTAAAAAGGCTGTTGCAAGATCATCCGAAACTTGCCAGTAAACGCCTTGATAAGCCATCAGAAGGATATTTTCAATATCCTTACCTGCTTTGGTTTGTGGCCGATAATCCAATAAGAAATGAACGATTGCCGGCAAATATTACTGAGGTCACCAGGATATTAATTGATGCAGTTCGACAAAATGCCGGGGAAAGTTTCCAGGATCAAGTTGATTATGCATTGGGGCTTGTCGCTACAGGCCGAATTCCAAAGGAATGTGGAGTGCAAATTGAAATGATGGATCTTCTCATTGATGAAGGAGCCACGCCCGGCAGCGGTAATGGTGCCTTAGCTCATGGCAATGCAAAAGCAGCACAACGCCTCGTTGAGCGAGGTGGAAAACTAACACTGACAACTGCCATCGGCCTTGATCGCAAAGAAGATGTGGAACGACTGATAAGGCAAGCAACCCTCCAAGACAAGCAGATTGCATTGATCGCGTCCGCATATTTTGGAAATCCAGGAATGGTTCGATATGTAATCGATTCAGGAGTTGATGTGAACGCCTACATTGACCGTAGCAGCGGGTTTCACTCACATGCAACTGCTTTGCATCAGGCTGTTTACTCAGGTTCGCTCGACTGTGTCAAAGTACTTATCGAGAAAGGAGCCGATCTTAACCTTGAAGACCGGATATATCAAGGCACCCCCCTGGGATGGGCTCAATACCTTTACCGGGAAACAAACGATGAAATCTTAAAAGAAAAATATTCGCAGATCGAAAAATTTTTGCTCGCGATAACACCCGGTGAAACTTAAGCTAACATCCACGATCACCTCTCACAGATCTCTTTCAGTTTAGCGAGTGCCTTAGGCCAACCATCTCCAAGCATTGCTTCCCATTCCGGTTCTACATTCATTTCTGTTTTTAATTCAGTCTTCCCATTTTTTTCCCGAAAGGTATAGGCTTCAGTTGTGCCAATCCAGCTTTTTGCTTCTTTACTGTCCTTATCCTCTGTTCCATCTGATTTAAGAACGGCGATGTGTCTTGCTAATACATATTCGGCGGGTTTGCATTCGACCAGGGTAGCAAGAGTTCCTTCATTTTTCGGGGACAAAAACTTAATATTTTCTCCTTTTTTCCAGCTGCCCTTGTAATACGAACCGGGCCACGCGACATTTACCCACTCTTTATAAGTTTCGGCACCGGTCATCGTATCCCAAACTTTTTGTGCAGGAGCTGCAATTTCAATTTTAGATTCTAACTTTTTCATATAATTTATTTTTATTGAAACGATTACCACACAAAGATGCAACACATTGTTTTTACCGGGCGGTGCAAAAGCGACAGTTTGGGTACTGAATGCGACAGATAAAACGATTATTATTAAATTGAGTTTCCGGCAAGACAAAAATCTTCACCTTGAACAAGGTCATATTAATGCTCATACTGATCGCTGGAGGCATTGTGATCGTCGCGCTACCCGATAGCGGGAGACGAATATTTTCTATAAGCAGGGATCATGGCCCTTCACTAAAGGATGCAATGGGTCTTGTCCTGGTGTTTATTGGGTACACCTGGTTTTTGATACAGGCATGGAAACAACGGGGGAAAATCTTACAATATAAAAACCGGCTTTCTTTCAAGCTCATTGCTCCATTGATGATAGTCGGAATCACTCTCATCATTGTCTCTGTTATCAATGACTATGGTTATTGGTGGGTCTGTGGCGCAGTCATCTTGACTGTTCTTCAATCGATCATTTTTTTTATCGCGCTCGTCGAATGAGGAATGTTTACTTTTAAGGTAGTAATGTTCAAGGAGCATTGTCGTCCAATAAAACTATGTGCCTGCGTAAATCAGAACGCCGAGTCCAACGACGAAAAAAATAAACATAGCAGTGATCAAAGCATTGGTTCCTTTTGGTGCGTGTTTAAATTCCTTCCAGATAAAAACACCCCAAAGCGCAGCGATTAATGTAGCTCCCTGACCTAGTCCGTAGGAAATCGCAGGGCCAGCTTTTCCTGCAGCGAGAAGGTTTAAGGAATTTCCAAGTCCCCAGATCAAACCACCTAACACTCCCACCATGTGAACACCAAAATTTCCTTTGAAGTATTCTTTGTAGCTGGTAGGCATTCCCTGCAAAGGTTTTCTCATAAGAATGGTATTGAAAATAAAATTGCTGAGGAAAATTCCAACTGAGAAAATAAATACGGCCGAATAAGGAGTCATTTTACCAGCTGCAGGGCTTGAAAAATTTTCAAGGTCCATCGAGGCTGCAATGAAGCGATAAAAGAAAGACATCAATACACCAGCAATGAGAGAAATAATGATTCCTTTTGTAGACACTTGCGGGTTGGCCGTACTCGTTTTTCTATAGGCTACGGCATTAATAATGATAGCGACTGCAACGAGTCCAACACCAATAAATAAAAAAACCGGGTCTCCTTTTTGAGAAGCTGCATAGTTAACAATGACACCCAGCACCAATGCAAGGCCGATTGCTAAGGGAAATGCAACGGCCATTCCGGCAATAGCAATCGCGGCTGAAAAAAGGATGTTGGCTGCATTGAAAATAAAACCACCTACCAGTGCGCTAAAAACACTTGACGAACCGGCTTGTTGCAGATCGACGAAAAAACTTCTACCCTCCTTTCCAAAGCTGCCCAAAGTGAGTGCAGACAAGAGTGAGAAGACGAGAATACCGATAACATAGTCCCAATAGAACAATTCAAATCGCCAGGTTTTGCCAGCCAGTTTTTGTGTATTGGCCCACGAGCCCCAGCAAAGCATCGTGATGATGCAGAAAATAACAGCAAGTGGATAGTTTTGGACAATGAACATAATGGTGTATTTTTTTGTGCGTATCCAAAGGGAATGAACTCATTCACATAACCATACAAGACACAGAAGGCATTTAGGGTTTACTGTATGTCTTGTATTCCTTGTATGGTTCTATTACAACAAACAAATTTATTCCAATAGCGTCTTGATCCCTTTGTGTCCATTGTGGTTCGTCGTGAACTTAGTGACCGTGTTTTTGATCACAAAGAGCACAAAGTATGCACAGAGAACACCGCAAGTACTATTTAAAAACTCTTCCTCGCTGCCGCTTCATTTGCTTTTATCCCATCAATCAATTTGTCAGAGTAAATAAGCGCTTCTGACGAATTGAATTTTTCGTCCTTTGAGGGATTTAATATTTTTAACTTCACGGTATGTTTTCCTTTCGGCAGATCGTATTTCCAGCACAATTCATAGCGACGTGTCGTATAGCTTGCCGGCAACTTGGGCGATTCAACAAGGTTGTTATCAACATATAATTCCGTATTGAAAACATAACTTGATTCACTTCCCCATCTTGCGGTCTCGCCCTTTATCACAAACCCGGTTCCTTCGAAATCAAAACTGATTTCATCTTTTTTGTCCGACCACACAACAGGGATTTTTGCAATTGGATAAACTCCTTGAAAGCTTTTTTCAAATTTCACTGCAACGGGCTGCTGAACCATTATCGTTAGATTTTGACCGTTGATCTTTCCGCCATTTCTTTCAATGTTCTGCAATGCATGTTTGAAACCGATTTCGTATACAGCCGCAAGACTCATCGTGGTATACTTAAAATCGATGCCCTCCGCGTCTTTTAATCCCATCTTCCAGTATGCAGGTATCTTGTCATACCCCAGTATTGTTCCCAATATCCCTCCAGCCGTTGAAGGGTTGCAGTCAGCATCTTGCCCGCAACGTGTTGTTAGCTCCAGCGTTTTTGTGAAATCCTTTTGCCCATATAACAAGCCAAGGACAACATATGCAGCATTAACTTTTGCATCAATATTAAAAGGAACAAAAACACCTTCGGGACAACCGATATCATTGGCCCATTTCTTTTGTATCTCCAGCCAGGTTTGTTTCCAGTCGTTTGGATATTTTTTGTGCCAGGCAATTACGTCACTGATGGATTGATAAAATTCGGATTGCTTCGGAATTGTCTTTAGTGCTTCGTTGATGATATGATTAATATCATCGGAGATGAAAGCAAGCGAATACATGGCGCCAACAAACACACCTCCATACCAGCCATCGCCAAAATTCATGATGTGTCCGATCCTATCGCTGATCGCTGAAGCTGTATTCGGCATCCCGGGACTCATCAATCCTGCAAAATCACTTTCGATCTGGTAATCGATACAATCAGCATGAGGATTGTTTTTCCAGTATCCGCTCATGGGTGCCTTAATACCGTGTAATATATTGTATCGCCCCGCCTGGTTGGCATGCCACAACATATAACCAGCATTCGCATATGCATTTGCAAAGGAGTCGAGCGGAGCGTCAAGTCCATATTTTTCAAACACATCAACAAAGGTGAGATCCATATAGAGGTCATCATATAACCCGGGATTATTGAGCATGACATTTTTTAAATAACCATCATACCAGCTCAGTGACTGATAATCGCCGATAAATGTTCCCTGGAATCGGAATTCATAGGGGCCGCCAAATGTTACACCGATCGTTTGTCCAGCCCAGCCACCTTTTATCTTATCTTTTAATTGCTGTTTGTTTAGACTAAAGGTGGTTGACGGCTGTGCGTCGGTAAGCAACCATAAGGAGACAGAAATGATCAGAGAGATCTTTTTCATTTTTTATTTTGCATTTACATGATCAAATCCGCCTGACGGCATGCTTTCCACTTCCTCCCTATCCGGAGCCGAGGCCTGGGCACCTAATCTCGTCACAGATATCGCTGCCGCTTTACAGGCAAATGCTGCAGCTTCTTCCATTGTCTTACCTTCTGACAATGCAACAACAAGAGCGCCGTTAAATACGTCGCCCGCCGCAGTCGTATCAACAACATTTACTTTATGACCAGCGATCGCCGAAGATTTATTTTCATGAAAAACAAATGCTCCCATGGCACCCATGGTAATGATCACGGTGTCTATCCCTTTTTTGTGAAGGAATTCTGCCGCCTGCTTTGCTGACGATTGGTCATTAACCTTTATGCCGGTAAGCATTTCTGCCTCTTTCTGGTTGGGAGTAATAATAGAGATCTTTTTCAGAAGTTCATCACTCAGTTTCGCGGCAGGAGCCGGATTGAGAACAAATTTTATTTTTTTTGCGGAGGCAATGTTTGCAACACGTTCCACCGTTTCAATTGGTGTTTCTAATTGAATAAGTAGTAAAGTGGCATTTTCAATTTTTTCTTTCATTTCGTCAATATCGCCCGGAGTGAGTGCGGCATTAGCGCCAGGAGCGACTACAATACAATTCTCTCCTTTCTCATCAACCGTGATCAGCGCTACACCCGATGGTTGATGGTGATCTCTTTGAATGCCTGAAACATCAATACCCTCTTTTTCGAAAAGTTCCATGGATTGTTTGCCAAAAATATCATAACCGGTCCTCGCAATGAACGTGACCGAACCGCCAAGTCTTGCAGCAGCAACTGCCTGGTTAGCTCCCTTGCCACCTGCACTCATAAAAAATGTTCCGCCTAAAATGGTTTCTCCGGCCTGCGGCAAATGAGAGGCTTTGATGACCATATCGGTATTGGTACTGCCGACAACCACAATCGAGGGAGAATCCATTTGCAAGATCGTTTTGGTATAAGAGATCAATAAACCTAAAACAATTTTTTGACTTCCATTTGCTGCATTTGTATTATTTACCCACGGACACACAAATGTCATTAAGAAACACCGACGGCTCTCCGTGTAACTCCGTGTCCTTGGTGCCTTAGTGGTTTATCTTTCTTACTTACGCGTTGGCTATTTACAAGGAAAAACCTCACCTTGCGATGAGGTTAAATTCAATTCACAACTATTCGACTTACTCCGACCTTTACCGTTTAGAGGTTTTAACCTTTATTCTCCGGATCGTCCCTGTATCTTCTGTGCTGGTATGCGCTCCGTCTTTGCCTGACAATTTCCTCCCTGGTTTCGTCATCCAGATCACGATAATAGTCCCTGTCTCTTGCCGGTGCACCTTTTTGCGTGGTCTCATCACTGATCAACCCACCTTCACTTCTGCGCTCCCACAGTCTTAAGCCTTTATCGTACTCTGATTCGTTTTTGATTTTTGCTGGCTCGGCTTCATGAAGACGATTTTTATAAAGGTTGTCGAGGTTATAATTTTCGTGTTTGTAAAATTCCGGATCGACTTCACCTGTGTCTTTCTGTTCGTTACTGCTCTTTTTTGACGGTGTTCGCATGGTTTCCGGCGCTGAGACAGGATGAGGTCTTTCAAGTGTGGAAACAATTCTCCGCTCTGTGTCGGGGGTCAGGTTGTTCCTGTCGTATTCCGGCAATTCAGCAAATTGTTCAGGAGATATTTTAGGAGTCAACACGTCATCATGCTTGCTGTCCAATTCAGCCAGCCCGATAGGAACAAGCACTTTTCGATGTTTCATCTTAAGTTTACCGTCATCGAGATCAACAACCATGTACCTCACCTTTTTCTCTTTTGCATCAACGATCAGGTCTTCCACCTCTCCTATTTTTTGTCCAGCGGTATCCTTCACATCCCAGCCACGGATATCAGGTTCACCTTTCACAATTTCAAAATCTGAACGATCAAGTTCCTGGAGACGTCTGTGTTTCATACTATCCATAATTACTCATTTATGAAAGCAATGCTTTCGGTTAATAAAATTATGCTGGGGCGATACTGTCTCTAAGACAGAACGGCCCTCTCATCCGCATGTTGAATGAATGATGTCTGGTTTGGCTTGTTGGATGAGCTGGTGTTATCGCTTTTCTTATTTCGTACTGCGAAATAAATGATCACCGCAACGATGACGGCAGCCAATATCACCCAAATCCAAATAGGAGTCGCTCTCTTTTTCGGCATTACATGTATTTCCGCCATAATTGAATATTTAGTTTACAATTTATCGTCCTGTTGTAAACACATAAATTATGCCCGTTGGTGGTATTGACGAGGCTGCTCGAAAAAAGCATCCAGAATATATAAAACTGATAGGTGTTGGAAAATCTGCAGGGCCGCAAAAAAAAATTATTGGCAAATTCTTGAAAACATTATAGGAAATTGTCGGCTTCGCGATAAGCTTTGATAACAGCCAACTCCCCGTCTTTGCCCGGCGATGCGTTACCATGCTCCATTCCCAATACGCCCCGGTAACCTTTATTGTAAAGATGTTTGAAGATATTTTTATAGTTGACTTCACCTGTTGAAGGCTCATTGCGGCCGGGGTTATCGCCGATCTGGAAATAAGCGATTTCTTCCCAGTTCCTGTCAATATTCATGATCAGGTCTCCTTCGTTTCGTTGCATGTGATAAATATCAAATAAGATCTTGCAGGAAGGGCTATTGACCGCTTTGCAGATCATGTAAGCCTGGTCGGAGTGACGTAGAAAAAGATCGGGGTTGTCACTTAACGGCTCAAGCACCATGATCAGGCCATGTGGCTCGAGTATAGCTGATGCTTTTTGCAGCGCCTTGACGACATTGACCGTTTGGTATTCGTGCGACAATGTTCTTTCAAAATTTCCGGGAACGACGGTAGCCCATTTTGCATGGCAACGTTTACTTACTTCAACGGCCTCATTGCAGTCCTTTATCATCTTATCGATCCAATCCTGCTTGCCTGTAGTGAGAGAAGTTTTCCAATGCCAGTTATCAGATGTGATCACAAAAACACCCATGTTCATCCCCAATTTTGCAAGGAGATCACCGATCTTTTTTTGTTGATCAACCGGGCGTTGCATCATATTGTTGTCTTCAATTGCCCGAAAGCCATTATCAAACGCAAATTTTATTTGGTCAAGGAAATCACTGCCCGCATTGTTCTTAAACATACCGTCATGAGGCGCATAATTGCACTTGAATTTACCTTCATTGGCTCTAGAATCTTGTTTGTTCTTTGCAGACAAAATGGTTGGAACGACGACACCTCCTCCTGCAAGAATTGTATTTTGAATAAAATCTTTGCGATCCATAGTTTTAGTTTGGGATCAATATACTTAAAATAAAAAACAGCACAGTCTTTTGGTTACTAAATTGGATCCGTTTGTACAGATGTCAATCGAACTCGATTGGAGATATCTTATTTACCCAATCAAGAGATTTTTTTGCAAAAGTGGGAGCCCTTAGTCGCCACCCAATGAATACCTGGTAATAAGAATATTGTTTGATCAACCTCGAGATATCCTCAATTTTATGTCCATAACTTCTGTAGCGCGACTCGAAGCCCGCAAAAAATCTCTTTGCATGGTAGTTGACTGATGTTTGTACACTATAACCCGTCGTGAATTTTGTTCCTTGTGATAATACCACCTTGCTGGAATCATCAATGGAAACGGATTTAAAAAAGTCAACACCGAAACTGGGCCCGACTCCAAGGCTTGCAGAAAATTTTGGCGAGATAACAAGAGTGCCTGCCACGGGAAGTAACAAGTTAAGATCGGTACTATAGGTGCTTTCGTTTTGTACGCCGCCGGTTTGCGAATCATCATGAAAATTATAAGTTGCGAACTGTAAGGAAAGTAATACAGTCAAGGCCGACCGCCGCTGTACCTGTGTTCCCCCTGTAAGCGCCGCTGTTGAAAATTTTTCATTTACATTATATCTGACCATCATGCTGAAGTACCCAACTGCCAGGTTTGTAAAAACGCTATAGGGCGAATCAGGCAGGGCGGCTCTCAGGAAATCAGCACTGTTCTTTAAATAAAAGCCCTTCACCGTGCTGAGGTCAAAACTTAGCTTAAAGCGGTGAATACTAAAACCAGTTCCGAAACTGAATTGTTCCGATTTTCCTTTTTTTCCATTGTCCTGCTTTGCATTCAAAAACTGCGGCGAAAAGCTGAGACCCATGTCGAGGTAACGATAACTAAATCCAAAGGATAAGTTATTGGTTCGCTTGGGCGCCAGAACCAATTTAAAGTCTTTGTCGTAAACAATTTTGTATTCCATGTCATTTGCACTGATCCATGATTGCAGGTGGAGCATTGTATCTAACCTGGTAATATAAATAGAGTCCCTGGTTCTTTTATGATTATCCCGCGTACTATCCTTCCTGGTTTGACAAAATACCGATTGAATATGCGTAGACAATAAAAACACTAAAACAACGCGGCAGAAGCAGACTTGCATCCGGCAATTTACTTCGTGCTTTTAATACCAGCCTTGTCAGATATTGAAATGATCACGGTTCTAACATGCACATCATAGATCAGCTCTCGTGTAATTGTAGTAGTAGTGGAAAAATGGAATCAAAAGAATGTGCCTTTGGGCCCTCGGCAAAAGCATCCATTCTGTAGTCGCGCAAGTACAGGAAAATTATAACCCGGAAAGGCAAACTGCCTCATATCTATTCAGGTGCATTTCCTTTTCCCTGGCCGAAACCCCACCCCTTTTATGAAGTGCTTTCAGTATCGCTTCAATTGTATACTTGCATCTCAAATATCCTTTGTCAAGATTAATGCGTTTGTAGATGCTAAAAAGTCGGGTAAATTTTTCCGTGTACTCGGCAAGCATTTGTATTAGGGCGCGCGTCTCAAGATGTTCAAACTGGATCATAGCCTTAATGTTTTTCTTTCTTACATCGGGGCCGTAAATAGAACAATGCAATTTCCGTGCAGAAAGCGTGTGAGGAGGGGAAACACGGCAAACCAGGCTCAACTAAGGAATTTATTCCCCAAAGATCTTCCTCACCTTTGGGCGTCGCTGTGAATTTTGTTACCTAAAAACCAACACAGACCACAACTCGTGGTATGTACAAAGAACACAAAAAGACGTATTAGCAGAAGTCAAATAAAAGAAGCTATCTTGAAGGCCATTTTTGATAATATTTTCAAATGCAAGAAACACCAATTATCGATGTCACTACTCTTGAAGATTGGTTGCAAACAGGCAAAGAAGTAACTGTTTTGGACATAAGGTCAAGAGATCAACGGGAAGATTGGCAAATACCAGGAAGTATTTATCTGGATGCTTACAAAAGATTACATGACGGCGACTTTTCCGTTATGGATGAAGTATCGCTTCCGAAAAATGTTCCTGTTGTTGCGGTATGCACAGCAGGCAAGACCAGCCAGATTGCCGCCAGGGAGTTGCGGAAGAAAGGAATTGAAGCATACTCTTTAGAAAAAGGTATGAAAGGCTGGAGTCTTGCCTGGAACAAGGCAGTTATGTTTTTCGATAATTTTCAAATCATCCAACTCCGGCGGACTGGGAAGGGATGCTTGTCGTATATCATCGCTTCAAATAAAGAAGCTATTGCTATCGATGCTTCATTGCCGATCGAAGTATATGAAAATACGTTGCGCGGGAATAATTGGCAATTAAAGTATGTCATGGAAACTCATATCCATGCGGATCACCTGTCAAGATCAAAGCAATTGGCAGATCAATATAAAGTACGGCTGTCGCTTCCGGTTCCTAATAAAGTGTCTTTCAATCATAGCAAGATTGAACATGATCAAATAATCAAGCTAGGAAATATCTCTATAAAAGTTATTGCGACGCCCGGGCACACGCTGGAGAGTGTTTGCTTTTTGGTCAATGATGAAGTTCTGTTTACCGGCGATACGCTTTTTACTAACGCCGTAGGCAGGCCGGATCTAAAAGCTGATGAAGAAGAATCAAAATACAGAGCAGGCCTTTTATTTGACAGCTTACAAAAGCTAATGAAGCTTGATGATACAATCATTGTTCTCCCCGCACATACAGGTTCGCCTGTAGCCTTCGATGAGAAACCGATCGAGGCTGCTCTTTCCGATATAAAAAACACAGTGTCAATTTTACATTTATCAAAAGAGGAGTTTATAAAAACAATTCTTTCAAGGCTGCCTGAGACGCCAAACAATTATTTGACAATAGTTGAAAGAAATTTATCAGGGAATATGTCTGATATAAATGCTATAGATCTTGAGGCCGGGGCAAACAGATGTGCGATTCCTTGAATAGATAACTCTATACAAGTACCTTGACTACTTCGAAAAAGCCATATGATTTTTCCGGTTCCGCAGCAAACCACTACGATGAATACATGGGGCCAATGTATTTTGAGCCTTATGCAATAGAAGTTTCTCGCCGAGTCGATGCTTCATCAGTTCAAGTTGCACTCGAACTCGCCGCGGGTACAGGCCGTGTTACAAGACATCTGCGCCGCGTTCTATCACCGGGAGCGAAACTGATCGCTTCAGACATAAGCCCCGACATGCTGATGATCGCAAAAGAAAAATTAGGAGAAACTAATATCGATTGGCAGACCATAGATGCGCAAGACCTGCCTTTTGAAGCTAACAGCATTGACCTGGTTGTTTGTTCTTTCGGGTTGATGTTTATGGCCGACAAATTAAAAGCTTGCTCTGAAGTTCATCGTGTCCTTCGCGCTGGGGGAACGTTCATAACAACTACCTGGGATAAACTTGAAACAAGTGGAGTTTCTTATGTTTATAGGACGATTGCAGAGAAATACCTGCCACAGTCTTTGCCCGAATCCTTTAACCTTCCCACTTCAATGCATGATGAGTCGGTGCTAAGAGAATTATTGCAGGAAGCCGGCTTTTCCCCAGTTGTCGTCGAAAAACAAAAAAAAGATTCTCAATGCCGATCAGCAGAGGATGCTGCAGAAGCCCTGATTCAGGCTGGTGCAATCTCCAGCGTGATCATGAGCCTCAAGCCCGCATTGATCAGCGAGATCAAATCTTTACTTGCGAAGGAATTGGGTAAGCGCTATGGTAAGGCGCCGATGGTCGCGCCGATGAGTGCTATAATCGCCCATGCGTGGAAATGATCATTTATTCGTTGATTGTGGTCAAAAATACCTGATGGAACCGGTTCGATTAGGATTAAAGGAAAACTGGAAGCAATTCACTTTGCTTGTTGTCATCAATGCTTTTGTTGGTGGAATGGTTGGCATGGAGCGATCGATCATGCCTAAGTTAGCCGACGCTGAATTTCACATAGCAGCCAAGACAGCTATTCTTTCTTTCATTGTAGTCTTCGGCGTTGTAAAAGCAATTACTAACTATTTCGCGGGAACGCTGGCTAACCAAATCGGAAGAAAAAAATTGCTGATGTTAGGCTGGTTGATCGGTCTTCCCGTGCCATTCGTTTTAATGTATGCGTCTCATTGGAATTGGATAGTCGCAGCTAATGTTTTGCTTGGGATCAATCAAGGCCTGACCTGGTCGAGCACGGTGGTGATGAAGATCGATCTGGTCGGAGAAAAGCAAAGAGGACTTGCGATGGGATTAAATGAATTTGCTGGTTATCTTTCCCTTTCTGCCGTCGCTTTTCTTACGGGATGGGTGGCGGGCAGATATGGCCTGCGTCCTTATCCGTTTTATTTGGGTGTAGGTATTTCGTTTCTTGGTTTGTTCAGTACTTGGCTGTTAGTGAAGGACACGAAACATCATGTAGCGCATGAGGCCACTTCTTCTAACATTCCACAATTGAAAAATATTTTTTGGGAAACAACATGGAAGAATAAAAATCTTGGCTCAGTAACGCAAGCCGGTTTAATAAATAATTTAAATGATGGAATGGCCTGGGGAATTTTTCCGATCCTTCTTGCTTCAAGAAATTTCAACATCCAACAAATTGGCATTGTAACAGCGGTCTATCCTGCTGTCTGGGGCCTTGGGATGATCATAACTGGAAAAATGGCTGACAGGATATGCAAAAAGGATATGCTTTTTTGGGGAATGATCTTGCAGGCTGTTGCTTTGATTTTATTCGTGATGGGTTCGTCAGTTGTACAGTTCATTGTGCTAAGCATTCTATTGGGATGGGGGACAGCCATGGTATATCCAACTTTTCTTGCTTCTATTGCCCAATACACTCACCCGCACGACAGGCCAAAGAGCCTTGGCGTATTTCGTTTCTGGAGAGACCTGGGTTATGCAATTGGCGCAATTATTACGGGGATTATTGCTGATGCAATTGGAATATCTGCTTCAATCATTTTTATTGCAGGGTTGACTGCGGCTTCCGGTCTCCTCATTCAATTTAGAATGAGCTGCAATAATGGAAATTTGCCGAAGTTGAGGGAGTGGTTATTTGGCAAACCATCACAGCAGAAAGAATTACAAAGTACTGGTATCAGTGCTTAATTTGGTTGCTACGCGGCCGTTGCAAATTTCGGCGAATGCATTCTTAACTTCTTCGCCTGGAATGCCTGTGACGACAACAACTGCTCTGCTTTTTCTTCTGAAAAATAAAGCACTTCGATTAAGTAGAAAAATTCCTCATTGTGCGTTAAACGCTGGTTGCGCGCCAACTTATCCAGGATCTTTTTCACAGTAAGATCATTCCTTCTCATGATGTACAGGATTTAAAACTTGAAATTCGACCTATCTTGGTTTAATTGACTGATTAATTTATCAACACAGGTGAATAACCTGGAGCACCCGGGAAAGCCATCTAAGCCCTGAGTTTTACGAGGACTTTGCGTTCCTTGGCGCCGTCGTGTCTTGCGGCAAAACCTCTAGAAGAGTTCTTTCGATTTAGGCTGCTTATATGGCTACCGCATCAAAAGCCCGATAAGACTACTAAAGAATGACGCAAAAATGCCCTATTTACGTACTATTTTACTAAGCTAAAACGTTATGAACATTGGCTTCGGATCTCAAAGATTCGAAGCAATATCATCCAATATCTATGAGCATCTCTATCAATTCGATTTTAGAGACTAGTCGACCACTACTTCGGGAGCGGCAGGCGGAAATTCACTTCGACATCGACCTCCAGGGCAAGCGTATTATCAACAAAAAGACGTCCCGGTTCTATCAAAAACGGCTGCTGGACAAAAAAGAAATTATTGACATCGTGGTAACATCCGCAGTAGCCATCGAAAAGATGTCAAAATTAAAGCGGTGTACATGGACAATAACGGAGCTCTGTGAACTACTTTACAATGGTATCGACTACTACGAAAATTACTTCAAAATTGATGTTAGCGAATTATTGAATAATGGAGGAGATCGCCCGAAAGAATTCAAAAAAGATCTGGACGAAAAATTCCCCACCACATTTAAGTTTAAGACAATTGATGGACACTACGTCCGCTCAGAAGCTGAACAGACAATTGATAATTTCTTATTTCGAAACGGAATTATTCATGCCTATGAAAAAAGATTGCCGGGAGATAAATGCTTCTATTGCGATTTTTACATACCTCCCGGAAATAAAATAAATCAACCCATCTACATCGAGTACTGGGGAATGGAAAATGATGAAGCCTGTTCCGAGACAATGAAGAAAAAACTCGAGATATACAAACGTGAACAATTGCAACTGATCGAGATCACCAAAAACAACTTAAACAACCTAAAAGCTTATTTGACGGAAAAACTGCAACTGTTTCATGTGCTGCTTGAGTGAAACAAATATTTAACTGATAACTTCCTTTCGTTCATTGTCGCTACTATTGCGATTGTTGAAATAATGTTATGCATTCATTAACCACTTCCCATAATTTCTCTCTCTCCGTTTTTGAAGACGAACTGTAAACCAATTGTGGCGGATTAGCTATGCTATCTGTCATGAAGAAAATTGGAGTAATCGTTGTCGCTAAGAGTTTACGCACAAATCACTTTTTCAAAAAATTTATGGTGGGCCGGGGCGGTGAATCGGCAGGTATTGGAATTTATTGTTTACATATGCAAGCGGGATCGCTTAAGGTAACAAAGAAGCTGGTAGTTTTGAGATGATGAAAAGCAAATTAAACTAAAAGCAATCAAATGAGAAAGCTAGTCTTCGCAATCAACATCACCATCGATGGTTGCTGTGACCACACCAAACTAGGTGGTAATGAGGAAGTGCATGAGTATCATACAAACCTCTTGCGAGATGTTGATCTGCTCGTCTTTGGGCGGAAAACCTATCAATTGATGGTTCCTTTTTGGCCCGATGTCGCAAAAAACCATTCTGGTCAAACAAAAGCAATGAACCAATTTGCTCAAGCATTTGATTCCGTCAACAACATTGTTGTTTTCTCACAATCGTTAGAGAAGGCTGAGGGAAAAAAGACGAGAATTGTTCGAACGAACCTTCAAAACGAAATACTTAAGTTGAAACAAGAACAAGGTAAAAATATTTTAACCGGTGGTGTAAATATTCCTTCACAACTTATAGAGCTTGGTCTGGTGGATGAATATCATGTCGTCATTCAGCCGCTAGTCGTGGGAGAAGGGACACGGTTATTAGAAGGCATTAGCTTAGAAGAGAAACTAAACCTTGTTGAGTCAAAGATTTTTCCCTCAGGATGTGTTGCGCTTCGCTACTTGAAATCTTAAAAGAAAAAACGCAGACGTACGATTAACGCATGATGCTAGTTTGAGCGTGTTGTAAGACCTCTTATTGGTAATACTTTGCTTTTTGTTTTGAGCGTGTCATGCATGTGGGGATAATGATTCACAATATATTTACCGGCGAATAAATTCCATGTATGAAAAAAATAATTAAAAGGGTGTTATATGTCATACTTTTCCTGGTTGCAGCTATCTGTATTACGGGATTGCGTTTTGGCGTATTGGCCCACCGAATGGAAAATAAAAAACAAGGGCATTACACCGGAAGAAGCTTCTGTTTTGCGGCAGCATTACGCCGGCCTGCATAACCTGTTTACCACGAGTGATGGTGAAACGCTTTTTCTGAGGAGGTGGTACTGGTAGGCGTAGGCGATAAAGACGAATTGTTTAAGATCGATAAAGTGAAGGAGTTTTACAATTTAATACCGGGCAACAAAAAGGAATTTTTTATTATGAAAAATGCCACCCATGCCAAAATACCTGTTGAAAGCAGAGAAGAAATTGTGGATTGGTTGAATAAGACGTTGTAGTAAGAGATGGTTGATAAATCTGGCGGTTGCTGCAACTACAAAGAGCTGATAACAGAACGTGAAGCCAAATGCAACCTTCCAAAGAGGGACGAAAAGACCGATTGTCACTTGGGCAGATAATTGAAAAGGCTGAATAGAGATTCAGCCCTTAGTGCGATGAGGATGGCGATCATCCTTTGTGTCCTGGGATCAAATTATGATAAAGTCCTGGCAAATGCAAATCGGAGGCGGAAAAAAGGGACTGTGGAACAGTCCCTGGTTTTCATCGATGATTAAAGAAAAGCCTCGGAAGGCGCATGACGGCGGCTAGAGAGTGACGCTGCCCTTTCACACGCTTGCCCAAACCTTCTGTCGTAAATCCGAACGGTATCATGTCTGCAGTTGTACAAAAATTCCGAATTTATCGTCCTGTCCTCCTTGTCACCTAAACTTACATCAATCTGTGGTGCTGACTACAACCGAAGGGTAAAAGCACACTCATTTGAAGCCTTTCACGATTTAAAGTGCTTTTTTAGGTAAAGAACCCAAAAAGATCTCCTGCCTTTTGCAGAAGTTCCAGCGGCTTACTCAAACAAGGCATTGAAACCCTCGATATCCTTTTTCAAACCTGCGTATGCTTCGGCGTAGTGATGGTCTTCCCCTTTGAGTTCTCTCATATCCTTCAATACCTTTTCGAGCCACGCATGTAAAGCATCATGTTCAGGTCCTTGCATACTGCACTGGTTAATCAGTGTATCTATTTTTATTTGCAGGGTAGCATACAATTGCATTCTTTTAGCAGCGTCTGCATAAATGCCATCATTCACTATCTGAACCATTTCAGTTACATTCTTCTTCGTGGCTTCGTCTGCTTTCCATTTACTGCCGTTATTCAATGGTACTGCGGTTGCATGTTCTTGTTCTTTTGCGTTTTTGTTGTCCCCTGTTTTCACCTGGTTTGTACAGGCAGCGATAACAACGGTTAGTATTATCAATACTTTTTTCATTTTTAATCTTTTAATTATTAGTCATCGTTTTTTTCTTGTTGATTGTTGCCGTTGCTCCCTCTCACATTATTGGCTTCGTTTGAATTCTGCAAGGCAACACCGTTTCTGATTTCTGTGTGGCGTATTTGTCCACCCAAGTGTGCTGTTTGAAACATTAATCCTCCAGATGTAATGGCAAGTAGTAACACCACTGAGTTAAACACACGAGCTGCCGTCTGCCACCTGAATGTAAATAACGCTGCTAAAGCCGACAATCCTGCTGCAACAATTGAAATCATTGCCAGCTTCGCCACTTCTTCATGCCTTTCAATAACTGCTGCTGATACTCCGGGCAGGTTTTCAATAGCTTCTTCAGTGCCTTCTCCTGTCAAGTAAACAGGCAGGGCTGCAATACCAGCAACCAATAACAGAATGTAAGATGTTTTTGTAAGCGGAGGCCTTTTTATAAAGAATGCTACAATGAGCATTGTCAAACCGGCCAATGATAGTATAACAGGCACATGCGTTAACGCTAAGTGCAGTTGAACACTGTTCATAAAATGTGTTTTTGGATTAATAAAAATTTGTATTAGGCTCCTGAAAGAGCAATAGTGTTGCGGCTAAACCCTTGGCGGGTGAAAGATGCTACCAAAATGTTGTTGTGGTGTGTAAGTTTCAGAGAAAATGACTTTTTTATCCCCAGGTACTTCAATGAATGCAGTTGTCTTAATTACGCCTGGAACAATTGCATAACCGATAGTATAAATTGTTATGTACTTGAAAGGCAACTGTTTGTCTTCCGGCAAGTCCGCATCAGTATGGTTTGGTGTGTAATGGTCTTGTAAAAAACCAAAGAATGAAACGCCGTCTTGTCTTTGGTGTTTCATAAAATGTTCAATAAGTATCGGTAGCTTAAAAAGTTGCCCGACTGGTGTTTGAATGGACACCATAAGGACCCAAAGAAGTATGGTGGCACACTTTTTCATTTTCAAAATAAATGTACTGGTTTACTTACCAATAACGAATGACCTGCATCAGTCGGGTGCTAATGTTTTGCAAAAGTGTTGCTTAAGCGTTGGAGGTGCATTTGAGCCTAAACACGGGTAGTGACTTTTAGGCGGCTTGTCCCATCTCCCGAACAAGAGATAAAGAATTTATTTTTTACTTGGGATGCTTACTCCACCATCACGGAATTATGAAATCATAATCTAAAAAAGATTTTCTTCTTGTAGAGGAAATAACATAGATACCATTCAAGTATAAAAACAACTATGCAGCTTATTGCTGAACCAAGAGCGAGTGAGACGCCAGCTATGTTTAGTAGTTGGCCAACTAAAATTTCCATATACCCATTCAGCCACTTATCACCAATAAAAATAAAAAAGAGATAGATGAATATGGAGTTCATTCCAACAACAATAAAAAATTTCAAATTGTTTTTGTGATTCCTCACATCGATCCATTCATAACAAAGAGCCAAAACAACTAGCGTTATGCCGCCCGTCACGAAAACGAAAGAGCTAGTAGAGATCCATTTTAGCATGGGCGTAATACCTGTTGTATCAAGCGTCAGCCCGATCAGGATGGCCAGTGCGCCAAACGATAGCAGGTTCATGACCTTTTTTTTGGGGCTTGTGTTGGAAAGCAGTAATTGCCCTGCCATTACTCCCCAAATAGTGTGCGCTCCGCTTGAGATAAAATTTATGAAGTTGGTTTTATGATCGAGGTCGATTTTAATACCCAAACTTTTATTAATAAAGGTTCCGAAATTGTGGAACTCAACGAAAGGCTGATCATATCCCGGAATCTGAATGACACGAAATAGGATCTCTGGAATCAAAAGGCATAGAACACTTGTCGCTAACTGTACCCATATGGGTTGATTTATTATTGAAAAGGCTATCAATGTAGTAAATGCGAGTTGAGTAAGTACATTGCTTAGCTGCCAATTGAGATGCTGATCTCGCACTGAATAAATCAAGATTCCCCAGAAAAGCAACCAGAAGCTTCTTCGGAGTACTTTCAAAAAAGAATGTTTTTTCGAATAACCCAACTGTTGTTGTTTTTTGTATGACAATGCCATAGCAACTCCAGCCATTGTCATAAAGGCCGGTAATACGGTATCCCAAAACGTTAAGCCATGCCAATCAGAGTGTTCAAACTGGATAGAAAGCAATTGTGTAAAAGAATCTGGAGCGGCTTGGTAGAGCTTGAGGAAGAAACCCGTTTCTCCTATCATCAAAGCCACCATGACCAATCCGCGGAAAAAATCAAGTGATGAAAGACGTTCTTTGGCCCTATCAGTTGTTGACTTTTCAGCCGCTTTATATATTTCGCGGACTTCTGAACTTTTATCTATATAGATAGAATCCATGTTATTAAAAGATATAGTTGCGTACGGAAAATATTTTTATTGTGTAAATAAATGCGACAAATATCGTGTTGTAAGGAATAAATCGCATCCTGAAAAGCCAGCCAAATTAAAAACGAAAACCCGGGATAATATTATGAAAACCCACTTACAAGCTACGAAATTGCATCAATTATCATTGCCATAATAAAAAAATAATGAGCAATTTTTTCTGTATTTTTTCGCTTCCAAAGTGGCGTATAAAATTCAGGAATGATATGGACGAAACGCATTCATTCTTTTACATGATTTCGGTTATTGCCAAAAAAATAAATTTGTTTCTAAGAAATGAAATGGGAATGGTGACTGTTGTTTTGGCTTACGCTTTCATATTTTTCAATTTGCCTGCAGCCGCGCAAAAAAGTATAGACACTCCCGGGATTAGTAAAAGCACCGGAATCGTCCCGAATGTTTTTACCGAAGCTCATGGCGATCTCCTTGAAAGCAAACTGAGAGAGGAAGCCATTTTGAGATTTGCCTTGTTCCAGTTACCGCACACCAGAAATGAATGGGATAAATACAAGAGTAAACTTAAACATGATCTCATAAAAAGAACCGGCGCACTCGTGCATCAGGACCTGCCATTAAATCTGATTGAGACCGGAAGTTTGAGAATGAAAGGTTATACAATTAAAAATATTGCCTTTCAAACAAGACCAGGTATCTATGCTACCGCCAACTTGTATATTCCAGATGGAGACGGAAAATTTCCTGCTGTAATTGTAATGATGGGTCACTCTTTGGAGGGTCGGTTATATGATAAATACCAGGCAATAGGAATTACTTTGGCATTGAATGGTTATGTCAGCCTTTGCATTGACCCATGGGGCTCTGGCGAAAGAACCACTATTCATGGCGTTTTTGAAGATCATGGAGATGAGAATAATCTTGGTATTGCATTGATGGATATTGGTGAGCCGTTAATCGGTATGTTGATTACCGATAATATTCGCGGCGTGGATCTCCTTTGCTCTTTGCCTTACGTTGACGCCCGAAAGATCGGCGCTACAGGGGCAAGCGGGGGAGGTAATCAGACGATGTGGCTTACTGCGATGGATGAGCGCATTAAAGCCGCCGTTCCGGTAGTGAGCGCAGGAACATTTGAAGCCTATATCATGCGTACTCCCTGTATTTGTGAGGTGTTGGTCGACGGACTAACTTTCACTGAAGAATCCGCAGTGCTCGCCTTAGTCGCACCGAGGGCAATCAAGATGTGCAATCACTTCAAAGATGATCTTGCAGCCTTTCATCCGCGCGAAATGTTGCGAAGCTACAACGAAGCGAAACCGGTATTTGAATTGCTTGGGGCAGGAAATAATATTGCATATCAAACATTTGATCTCACCCATGGATATTGGCCTGAAGACAGGGAAACAATGCTCGGGTGGTTTAATCTTTACCTGAAGGGAATTGGCAATGGAAATCCTGTAAAAGAAATTTCATTCAATACCTTACCCATTGAACAACTGATGGTATACGCCAAAGGCAAAAGAGATGCGCACGTGGTAACGACTGAGGAATATTGCAAACAAAGAGGAAGTGAATTGAGGACCGTGTTTTTACACACCAACTCTTTTGATACAACAGCGAAGAGAAATGAGTTAAGAAAAATTTTAAGAATAAATGAAGAGCCTGTTTTGAAAAAAGTGCATGAGTATGCGCTGGTAAACGGATGGCGGAGATTTGCATTGGAAACTGATGATAAACTTATCCCGGTAGTGGTTTATGCGCCGGCGGAAAATTCAAAGCAATTCGTGATCCTCAGCAACATGGATGAAAAAGAAAATATTTCGGCCGACTTCCTTGATAGTTTAATTAAGAAAGGTTCCGGACTTGCGGTTGTTGATCTTTCGGGTACAGGAGAGACTTCTTCTGTTGCTTTATGTTCCAATGATAGTATTGGAAGACTTCGCACATTAACAAAATCTTCTTTGTGGCTTGGCAAAACTGTAATGGGTGAGTGGGTTAAAGAGCTTGAGGTGGTTACACAATTTATTCGCAAGAAATATAAGGAAACAAAACTCAGTCTGATCGGAAGTAAAGAGGCGGGGCTTGCTGGTTTATTTCTTGCCGCACTAAAGCAAAATATAGACGATGTTACACTGCAATCTGCCCCTGTTAGCTATCTGTTTGACAATCGAAAGTCCATAGAATATTTTAGTACCGCTATCCATTTGCCGGGACTTCTTAACTGGGGCGATGTTTCCCTGGTAGCAGCGCTGAGTGGCACAAATGTAACATTCATCAATCCCGTCAGTGTGAGTGGATACACGGTAGACGGCGAGAGGCTAAAAGAATACAAAGCAGAATTTGACCATGTAAAAAAAACTTGCAGAGAAGATAATAATACGATGTTTAAATGATGTTGTGTTTTTATGATTTCTCAGTTATGCTGATTTTTATCCTTAACAACTGATCAGGGCGTTAAAAAATTATTTGCATAGTTGAACAAGAATGAACAGAACAAGATCGTCTTACGAAAAGCATTATTCCGGAAGTTTTTGAAAGAAGTGGAGGTAACTGATTCGTTGTCATTTTATGTTATCTTCACTCCATCAAATTATCTGCATTGAAGACATTAGTGCATGCCTGGATTTGGTTACTATTGATTTTCTTTTCCTCGTGTTTCGGCTCTCGTAACATCACCTCAAATTACTCTGCTGAGAACTGGAACAGTTACGCGGGTGATAACACCAAAAGCCGTTATTCAAGATTGTCGCAGATCAACACGCAAAATGTTAGCCAATTGAAAATTGCATGGATATGCCGTTCGGGTGATTTCTCCGACAGTCTTAAAACAACCAATGAATGTAATCCTGTAGTAATTGATAGCGTTTTGTATGCTTCCACTCCGGGGTTAAAGCTTGTTGCGCTGAGTGCAGTAACAGGCAAAGAGCTTTGGCGTTTTGATCCGCTGCCACCTGACGTTTTGCAGGAAATGCGTGAAAAAGAAAGAATCGATATAGTACCGGGAACAGGCTCTTGGGTAAACCGAGGCCTGGTGTACTGGCAAGGCGGTAAAGATAAGCGGATATACTACAGCGCAGGTTTGTTTTTGTTTGCCATAAATGCAAGTACCGGGGAAGTGATTTCATCCTTTGGAACAAGAGGTAGAATTGATCTTAGGCAGGGTTTAGGCCGCGACATAAAAGGACTTCCCTACAATTTAACAACGCCTGGTGTTATCTATAAAAATAATCTTATCGTTGGGTCAACGGTAGGCGAAGGACCTGAACCTGCTGCGCCGGGTTATGTTCGCGCCTTCGATATACATACAGGAAAATTAAACTGGGTGTTTCATACTATTCCTCAACCGGGTGAGTTTGGCAGTAACACTTGGGGAAATGAATCATGGAAAAAAGCAGGAGGAGTGAATGCCTGGGCCGGCATGAGCCTAGATGAGATTCGGGGAATTGTATTTATTGCTACCGGTTCCCCTACCTGGGACTTTTACGGTGGTGACCGTCCCGGAGACAATTTATTTGCCAACTGTGTTGTAGCCCTTAACGCTGCCACGGGCAAACGGTTGTGGCATTATCAAATTGTTCATCATGACATATGGGATAAAGACTTGCCGTGTCCGCCAAACCTTGTGACTGTAATGCATAATGGTAAGAAGACAGATGCGGTGGCACAGGTTGGCAAAACAGGATATGTTTATTTATTTGACCGGGAAACGGGGAAACCATTATTTCCCATTGAAGAGAAACCGTTTCCCGCTTCTGATGTTCCCGGTGAACATGCCTCAAGAACACAACCGATACCAGTAAAACCAAAACCATTTGCCAGGATAAACCTAAGCGAAAACGATCTCACCACCCTCGATGAAAAAGCACATGCATACGCATTGGAAGTTTTCAAAAAAACTACTGCACGTTTATTCAATCCAATAGGCATGCAACCAACTTTGATAGTGCCGGGCACTTTAGGCGGTGCAAACTGGAGCGGGGCCTCCTTTGATCCTGAAACAGGTTTGCTGTATGTAAATTCAAATGATTTGCCGGGCCTGATCGGATTGATTCCAAATGAAACAGGTAAACCATATCCTTTTAAAGGAACAGGTTATGGTCGTTTTTGGGACCCTAATGGCTATCCTGCTATTACACCTCCATGGGGTTCGTTAACGGCAATAAATCTAAATACAGGAGATTTTGAATGGCAAGTGCCCCTGGGCGAATTTGAAGAACTCACCAAAAAAGGGATTGCACCAACGGGAACACCGAACCTCGGAGGCAGTATAGTAACCGCAGGTGGTCTGGTCTTTATCGCTTCTACTAAGGATGAAAAGTTTCGTGCATTTGACAAGAAGACCGGCGCCGTTTTGTGGGAAACAAAGTTACCAGCGGGCGGTTATGCTACTCCCTGTACGTATGTGGTTAATGGTAAACAATATGTGGTTATTGTTTGCGGTGGCGGCGGAAAAATGAATACCAAATCGGGTGATTATTATGTGGCGTTTGCATTGCCGTAAAGAAGCAGCTTATTAATAATTCTTTTGTTTGGTTTGGCAATATTTACGAAATTAATTTATCGAGGTTGTATAGGTTCTCTTTTTATTACTTTACTCAATCCTATTAAAATAATAGCATTGGACGGTGCTGGTTCAGTAACCGGTTTGGAGTATTCTTGTTGAAGTGCGCGGTAATTCATAGTTCCATGCAAATTCACTTCCTTGATTTTTTTACCAAAACGTTTGTTCACCCACTCAAAGGCGAAGAAAGTAATGGGACTTTCCTTTTCATTAGAAGAACAGATAATTGCATCCGCTTGATAGCTATAAGTTTTTTGCGCTGATCCTGTTTCTCCCTCATTTTTATTAAGACTCTTTTCCCCTCCGGGGTTCCACTCTAATATGTTAACTCCATATTGAATGGGAACGATTTCCCTGTATTCATCTTCATATACTATTTCATACCATCCCAACACATCTGCTGCATCAAAATTATCCGGAATATTAAAGTATGCCTTTTGATTTCCTGCGGGAAGAGCGCATGCTTGCAAAAATATAAGACTACTCACATCTTCGATTATCTGGATGCCTGAAACTTCATTTGGTACATAGTTTCCGTCGGTGCCCACGGAACCCACCGCAATTGCGCAATTCGCAGAAGTGTTAGTCAAATTAAACAGCTTTGTCCCTTTGTTCACTGGCCCGGTCTTTAAAGAAGTAAAATTCACACCAAACACTTTTGAATCTTTTGATAAATTCAAATGAGAAGATATATCAACAGGCACAACCGCATCTCCATCTTCACTTGGAACTCTTTCAGCTTTGAAATTTTTCCTGATCGAGGGTACTAACTCCCATGCAATCGGAGCCAAATCCTCCTGCCTGATTGTATGAGAAGACCACAACAGATTCGCGCAGCCAAGAAAATCTGATAACAAATCTTTTCCGAAATTGAATTCATTTGTTGAAGCCCATGAGGATGGAGCACCGCCCATGAGATCAAATCTTTTTATTCGCTCATTCCAATTGCTGATGTTGGGTTCAAAATTTCCGTAAACCTGTTTAAATCCAAATTTTTGCAGTTCCATTTCCTTCTTTTCGTCTGAGTAAAACCAGTTGAAAATTAAAATGTCTTTTGGAACAGTTTTCCGGACCACCTCCGGACGTAACCCACCGGGAGTTTTATATTTTCTACCGGTAGAAGAAGTCCGTTCAACAGGTCCAACTCCCCGGACACTTTCTAATAAAAAATCACCCCACATGGCAGTCTTAATTCCTTTCGCGGCGAGGTAGTCATGAATTTTTTTTACATCATTCGCATATAACCCGGAATAATCTTTTCCTTTACAACGAGGGCAAACATCCAATGGTGCACCCCACCATTCATCATGTCCTATATGAATCATTTTTGGGTGTATAACATCAATATATTCATCATATATTTCAAACATCAGTTTATAAGATGCAGGATTGGATGGACAATAGGTATCTGGCCATTTATCTCCGGGGTATTCCGCCAATTCCGGATGATTTGTCAGCAGAGAATAAGCATGTGTGAGAGAAGGAATTTCGGGAATAACTTCTATAAAATTTTCATTTGCAAAATCCACTAAATGTTTAACGTCATTTTTTTCGATTATAAATCCATCCCCCGCATCATAATGAGTTGAATTTTTTATTTCCCCGTGAATTCCCTGCGTTTCATTTAAACGTGTATATCGCATATACTGCGCAAACTCTACCCACCCGGCATTTACTTCAGGATGCTTATCAAGCCGCATGCAATTAAACTCAATCATCACTTTATTATACTTGTATAGAGCCATAAAATCTCTCAAAAAGCGTTTGAAAAAAGCAATGTTATCGGGACCGGGCACATAAACTTTTATTGCCCTGAATGGGAAACTTGGCCAGTCCAACACTTTTATTCCCTGGATTTTCTTTCCTTCACCAGCATCAATTAATTGACGCAGTGATTGCAGTCCAAAAAAAGCCCCGGCATCATCCCATCCTCCGATAAAGACCAGGTTACTGCTAACATGTAACACGTAACCTTCTTTGCCCGGATTTTTTGACGTGAGTTCGAGTTGATTTTCCCTGCAATATTTTTTTATGATAGGATTATTAATTGTTCCCATCACCACCATCTTCCTGTTCGCAGGAATGTCTGAACGCGTCTCGATTGTCAGGGCCACGTTGTATTTATCACTGAGCTCTCTAACAAGAAAATTTGCCAGTAAAATATCTTTATTGCCTGCATTTGGAGGAATAATGATTGACACGTTCGCATCCAAAATAAAATTCTCATTCGTAACTTCACTATGTTGCGGAACGGGAAATATCAAAGGCTTTTCATTTGCGACAACCCTCAATGAACATAAACACAGGGAACATTGGATGAGCATCATTGACGTTAACCGGTAAAGCGTTTTTGATTTTATTTTTTTCATACTTGCAATTTCAACTTTTCGATAAGTATTCTGAATTTGCATACAGGTCATTCATCCACCAACCGAACAATTCTATTATTTAATTCTTTGACGTATGCTTTAGTGGCTGCGTCGGGTATATATGTTGCTTTACGCGCAACACTATTCGTCAATACTCCTCTTGCCATTAATAGTTCCTTCTCAGCATAATGAAACAATTCCATATTCTGCAGTGAAAAAAATATTTGCGGCATTACCTTTTCAAACAGGCTAAAGGCCTTTTCATTTTCTCCATTCCTTCGAAACACGAATATTTTTTGTAAAATATCCGAGACTGCTAAGCCAGGCATCACTCCGGAAATACCAATGGGAATTAATTCCATCATGTAAAGCCCACCCCACCCTTCCAGCAATCCAACTTTTCCTTCAGTTGTTTTGATAATGTCTTCAAACTTTGGGGCACCCAGCGGCTCTTCCAGTTTTAAATATTTAAAATTGGAATGTTCATCCATTAATTCCTTGATGAACCTTACACTGATTGATTGACCCGATGGATTAAAATCCTGTATCAACACAGGCGTCTGGGGTATGGCTCGCATAAAGCCCGCTAAATATTCTTTTAACGAACTTTCGGGTAAACTAAAAATACGCGGCACCGCCAACGAAATGATATCGGCTCCGGCTCCGACATTTGCCTGCGCAAGTTTAATGGCAACTTTTAAAGACGGATGATTGGATTGGGCAATGATTTGTATTCGCCCGGCAGAATGATCGATAGCAATTTTTACAACGCGTAATTTTTCTTCGTCAGTTAACTTATAAAACTCACTTGCATAAGCGGGCAAACAAGCAGCTTGTACTCCGCCCGCTACTGCAAAATCTATCAGTCTTCGCAAAGCGTCTTCATCAATTTCTTCATTTTCATTAAACGGAGTCGGAATAATCGGTACTGCTCCAAACAATTCCTTTTTATCTTTTTTTCCCATGTTATTGTGTAATGGGTTTTATAGTTACTGTTTGATTCATCCTGTAATCTATTATCGTTATAACAAGCGTAGAAACAAATACAAGAATTCCTCCGATAATCGTGGAGGCATTCAATTTTTCATCAAGCCAAATTGCGGCAACAGGCAAGCCAATGAAAGTGATGAGGTAATTTGATAATGCTACCTGTATTGCATCAAGCACTTTCAATGCTTTAAAAAATAAAACCATGGAAAGAAAATTGTGAAAGAAAGTAAGCAGACTCATGCCGACCCAGGTCTGTTGTGTAAAAGAAGGTATTCGTGCAAAAACATCGGATTCATAATACAGTACAAGCGGTGTGAGTAAAATGACCATGATCACGTAGGTAAAAAAGACCATTTCCATTTCAGTATATCTTTTTGAGATTTTTTTGATACCGACATTGTAATATGCATTACCCACGATTGCAAGAAAGATCAAAAGATTTCCAAGCGCATATTTTGAACTGAAATCCATTTCCCTTATATCACCTGTAGAGCAAAGCACAACACCAACAATCGCAATAATAAAACTGATCCAGCGTATCTTATTCATTTTTTCTTTCAAGACCAGGAAAGCAAACAAACCGGTAATAACCGGCAATGAAAGAGTGAGAATGGCCGCATTACTCGCCAATGAATACTGTGTCCCCCATGTCATAAACACCTGGGCAACAAAAGCACCAAACAAAGCAAGGGGTACAAAAACCAACATATCTTTGAAGATTTTCCTCTCCTTTTTTAAACCTTTCCAGACAAATGGTAATAAGAAAATAGTTGACAAAAGCATAGGGCCCCAAACAGTAAAATAAGGACCAACCTGGTCCTGCGTGAGCTTAATACAGGTGAATTGTAAAGCCCACATAAGATTGCATGCAATGAGTAATGTCCAGGATACAAATGTTTTTTTCATAGTCTGTTTGACAGTCTTATAAATCCCCGATGTTTTTTGGATATTTTTCTGCTAGCTTTCTTATCTCATATGTAAACTTGATAAACAGTTTCTCCCATTTTTCCGCAGATTCTTTTGTGTATGAATAAAAGCCGTGAGCATTGCTTACTCCCTTTGCGCCTGATGTTACAAGCTCGTCAATAAAATGCGGAGCTTTCGTTGAATTATTTAATTCGGGAAACAGGTCTTTCATCACCGTTAAATAGGCGGGTATTCCAGTCAGGTCCATGAATCGAAAAAGTCCTGCAAATGTTATCCAATAACCCATATCATTTCTGCATGCACGGTCAATATCTTCAATTGTTGCGTAGCCATTTTCTACGAGATAAATTGCCTCCCTCATCATTGAGTACATAAGCCGGTTAGTTATAAAACCCCTTATATCTCTCCTAACCAAAGATGGTTCCTTACCCCATTCCTCTGCCAGCGTGACTATTCTTTCTGCGTACCTGATGTCGGTTTTTTCTCCGCATATCACTTCAAGAAAACGCAGGATATGTGCGGGCTCTCCCCAATGAATTCCAAGCAAGCGTTCGGGATGCTTTAAACCACTTTGTAAAATTGTAACGGGTATTGCTGAAGTATTTGTACCAATTATGGCAGTCGAAGATAATATACTTTCCAGTTGCTGAAATACTTGTTTTTTTTCGTCGACATTTTCAATGATTGATTCAATAACTATTTCGTGATTTGTAAACAACGAATAATCATCTGTGATCGTAAGGTTTTTAAGAATCTTGCCAGGATCATCTTTTAACATTTTTTCTTCTTGTAATTGAACAAGAAAATTTGTTATTCTTTTTCTTGCTTCATCTGTCCTCTCAATATTTCTTGTTAACGCAGTGACCTCATGTCCGGCTGCTAAAATACAGGTGACAATGCTGCTACCCATTAATCCAAGACCAACGACCCCTATCCGTATTTTTTCACTCATAGATTCTTGCTTTTGTCTTATCAAAATTTATCGCAGACTTCGAGGGCGTGCAACACATTTTTTTAAGCACTTCGTTCAATTTTCGCAATAGCATCTATTTCGATCTTTATACCATCAAACAATACAGATTGAACGGTAGTCCTTGCGGGTTTGATACCAGGAAAAAAGGATGCATAGGCAGCATTATATTTATCAAAATCATTTATGTCGCTCAAATGAACTGTGCATTTTACAATATCCTCAATGATTCCGCCTGCAGCCTCTACGATCTTTTTTATGTGCGACAACGTCAGCAGCGTCTCTTCTTCTATAGTTCCATGTACCACTTCTCCTGTTGATAAATTCAGAGGTCCCTGCCCGCTGATGAACAACCACCCATCCATCAATATCCCTGCTGAATAGGCGCCGGTGTTTACTAACTTGTCCGGATGTTTGATTTCAATTTTACGCATAATGTGTTTTGATATAAGATCGGTTAATATTTATCCTTACGAATTTATTTTTTGCTCTTGTTGATTTGTAATGCAATCCTGTTTCAATTTAAAAAGCTAATGGAAGTTGTAACCAAACTTAATTTGTTTCTTTTATTAGAGAAAGAATTTTTTTGAGGCAGCGCTTGGTTTGAAATATCCTTCAATAGTGTTTGGTCTTTTGCACAAAAATTTGTGCCGGAAAGACTGGCCGTTCAACTTCTTGTCAGAAAAATATGAAAAGGCTTTGGCACGAACGCCCCTGTGGAAATTAACATAAGCCGGACCGATTTGGCAAGCCTTGTGGGAACTGCGAGGCAAAATGTCGTTAGATTGTTGAGTTGAGGCAGGAAAATATAAAATCAACCAGGAGAGGAACTATTATAGCCATGACATCATGCGATTGGTTAGCGTCGCCAAGTACCGATTGATTTTTCCATTTTTTTTTTGACGCTGGCGTCCTGGGATGTTGTTTTCGATAGTGGTCTCGCTTGCACCATTACCGGAGAGTCTATCCAATTCAAGGTTAAAATAAAATAGTATCGAGCTACTTATTGAACTTGTAGGTAATAGTAAAATTGAAGCTAAAATCATTCTTCGAGGCGGCACCTTCCGGTGGCCTGTTATCATAGCTATCGTAGAAACTGAGACCTACATTAAAGTCTTTAAAAACCTCCACACTGGTGTTTAACTGGAATTCCGACCTTAAACGGCCCCAATCGGTAAGACTCGGGAAGATTGTATAGAGAACATCTATAGAAAGTTTGGGAAATGAATAACGGAATTCCTTGAACTGGATTGCAGCTAACGATTCCAGGTTTGTTTTATAGTTGTTACTTTCATTGGATTGCTCCTCGTTCAATGAAAGACCAATACCTGTAAGGAGTCTTCGGTGGTTATTAATAATTGGAATTTTCCCTGCCATGCCATTTAAAGCAAAACGGCTTCTTAGACCTAACTCAGTATTTTGTTGCCACCCGAGCTGGCTGCCGGCAAAGAAACTATTTTCTAATCGCCTTAAATAGCCAATTGAAATATCTTTCTTTTTTGCAGCAGCACTATCAGTACCACTTTTAGTTATGACGGTATTTAGTCTAAGCGTTAGTTCATTTTTTGGAATGCGATAAGTTGCATTCCCCGCAAAATTAAATGTGTAGATATCGCTGGATTTTGCATAGTTGAAACCTAGACTAACATCTCCGCTCATCCTTTGCAGGAATTTACCTTTCAGTCTTACGATCTCAACAATATTGTCAATGGTATTTTCAGTAATGACAAAAAACGATGAGTCCAATCGCGTGATTAACACCAGGCCATCCTTCATTGTTACCTGGAACGTCTTGTCAGACCTGATCTTTGTTACGTATTCCCATTTCACTGAAATGATTCCGGGCCCTTCCTGATCAACACTCAACATGGCTAATTTCATGCTTTTGATCTCGCAGGTAATAACATCGCCATTTGCTAACCATACCTTGTCCGTTTGTTGAGACATCCCGACACTTGAAATGAATAGGGCAAGAAGAAATCCAAATAATTTGGTTGTTGGTTTGTACATATTGATCAGAGCAAGGTGAACTGGTCGGATGCAAATGTCCTTCCTCCGGGAACTTTTGTTTTGTCAATCTCGCTGACAACGGGTATTATTCCTGGATGAACAGGTAATGGTTTTTGATTAGAAATCCTCTATTGGCTTGTATTAAGTTACACGGAATTATTACTGAGACCAAAAATGGATTCGCTAGCTGTATCGCTGATACCTATAAACCAACCTTATCAACTTATTAACGAAATTCTGATGAAACTAAACTGTACATGGCATCTGTAAGCACTTAAAGAGAGGATAAAATCTGCGAAGGATTCAAAGCTTTGAATCGAATTTTTTAACTAACAACAAGACATTAAAAATGAAACAAATCACATTCTCTGCTGCATTTCTCATGCCATCCACCGTATTAAGTACGCTACCGAACATAACTAAGGTTAGTCTGTTCATTCACTGATATCCTCTGTGTTTTTCTATTAGTAGAAGTAGTTACATCGTTCCGCGATAATTTTCCCGCCGGCTTTAAAGGATGCGCCAGTTTATAATTCCCACCCAACTGGGAACATAAACATAATCGGTTTCTTACCGACTACCGAGGTCTGTTATCATTATGACTGCAAAGCCGAATTAATATTCGATTAAGCCGATGACTAAAAGATTGATAGCGCGATAATGTTGGGAATAGAATTGTCACCCAAACTGCGGCAATGCGATGTTATCTGCAGTTTTTCTGTTCAATTGTCAAAAAAATTATCTACCCATACTTCGAAGAGCCAAAACAACATAGGTGGCAAGCCAATGATCGCCTTCATATGCTCCAGACGCAACATGCGGAAGCGAGTATTTAAAATGATGTAACGCCAAATTCCGAACCGGTTTTGCATTTCCTTCGGGCATTTTAGCAGCTATCTCGGTTAAACACCATGCACGAGAGAAATTAAGGCCATCGAGATGAGCCATTTTACCATCGGTAGGGTCACTAACTTCACCTACCTTAAATAAAATCGAAGGGTTAGTATATAATTCAGGAATAAATTTTTCTAGCCAGGAATTAAATTTTTTCGCAGGTAGAATTCTTTGCATCAGGTCGGCTTCTTCAAGACATGGGCTAAGAAAATCATAGCCACCTGGCTCATAAGAAGTGGGACAGTTGACATCCTTTATATAAAACCGTATAGCAGATTTTTTGATGGAATTTTGCAAGGCGGTGTCTTTGACGGTAAGTGCATAATCCCATGCCAGGCACATACTGAATGCCGAATTATAATGTTCGGGTTCACGTACAGGATACTGTAATTTATTAAGGAACCCGATCCATTCATTTGCAATAAAACGAGCAAGCGGATCCAGATTACGGCTAAGCTTTTTGCCGGTTGGAGTGTTCCAGGTAAGTAATTCATTTTGCAATTGCAATATCCATCCCCAACCGTAAGGCCTTTCGAATGTTTTGTTATCGCCTTTGAACAAAGCTAATTCGGTTTTAATATTTTCCGCTGATAAATGTCTTTCAAGTTTGTGCACGATACTATCGGCTTCGGACATTTGAGGGTATTGCTTTAAAAGAGCTACTAATAACCAATGCCCATGTACAGATGAATGCCAATCGAAACAACCACAAAAGGCAGGGTGTAATTTTTTAGGATTGGAAATTGTAGTGTCACTTATAACATACCATGGTTTGAAAGGGAACTCTTTATCTAAGCATTTGAGTGGCAAAGAAGCAAGGTGCGATGCACCCTGTTGCGTTAAAGTTGTTTTGCCGTTTTCTTCCGTGTAATACTGTTGTTGCGCTTGGATATAGTAAAAGGAAAGAATGAAAATGAAAGTAGTTGTGAATTTTTTTTTCATATGGTTGTTTACATAACAGTTTAATCTGCGCGTTAAAATTGCCGATAACGTTCTACTATTGCGAAGGCAGGGAATTCATTGATTGTCCAGCCCTTCTTGCCTTCTGTCGTGATTTATATTCTTCTGTCAAAATTATTTCAAATGGTCTATAGGGCCTAGTCGGTTTATTCATTTCGGACTTACGTTCGAGAAATCTTCGTTCAAAATTGTTTGTTAATCCCTACATAGATATAATTTCTGAGGCAACTATGAATGACAAAGACGTAAAAGTTAATGTGCAAATCGATCCTTACAAGCAGAAGCTGATCTATAGATAACATGAATAGTTAAAGAAAAAAAACCTCCAAAGGAGGTTTAAATGTGCCCGGGACCGAATCACACGATTTAACAAATCGCCTGCCTATATTGGGTTTTATGAGAATATACTATTTTGAAGTAACAAAAGGGTAACATGGAAATTCCCATGAGACGGCCAGTTTGCAAAAGGAAAAAAGTTGAGGTATCTTTAATTCATAAGCCAACGGCGTATGAAACTGCACCTTATCATGGTTGCAATACTTGCCCTCTCGGCCATTTCCTGCAGCAAAGTTCATGAGGAGGCTCGCCCAAAAATAATAGTTAAGGAATATTTGCAGGGGAAGGTGGACGGAATTTTTTTTAGTGACTCCCGTGAGTACAGTGTAGACGTACCAGGACCCCAATGCCGTACCTGTAGTAATGATGGCCCTCTAAGAGACTTTACCATACAAGGAAAAAGTCATCTCGGTTTAGTAATCGTGTTCTTCCCAATTTGGCCAGTAACGGGGGAAACAATGTTGGCCTATCCTTCGGCCTATAGAGTAACTATAACTGACGGCATTCAGCAATTCTTCGCAGGTAAAGGGTATGCGCACGTAACCGGAGCTGATATTTGGCAAGGGAGCGGCAAAATAACAATAGTGCAGTCAACAAGTGGCTCTATAAAGGGTACTTTTGAATGTATCGCACCGACTGATTCCACACTTGGAATCTTCCCTCCTCCCATCTCTATTACTGAGGGAGTGTTTAGTCGTGTGACCCAGCATTAAATTGCATATAACTGAAAGGATACAAAAGCCCGGGGCAATCCCGGCCTCCGATTAATCTGTAGCTGCTACTTATTCAAAAATACTTTTCGGGCTTTATTTTTAGTTGTGAAAAACACCAGAACGGTCCGTTTTTTTCTGATGGAAAAAGTTGACTGGATTGCAATAGGTTTATTCGCTAATTGTTTCTGAGTAACGTATACGTTTTCACCGCGCCACCAGTCGTGATGTTTGTACGTTTTATTATTCCAACGCCCTTCGCCCAGTAATATATGTTGTGCACATATTGTGGGTCATTAATATCAAGGGTGGGCGTCCAGGAGTCATGGATGATCACATTGTTGTACGTCCTTCGCTCGATAGCAACTGAAAGATTGCTTGGATAGCTGTAGCCGAACCCTTCAAAGGCAAACAAACCACCTTCCATTAGGTCAACCGCGGCTGAGTTACAATTGTTATTAATACCCAAACCGTCACAAAAGGCATCCGCGTGGCCGTTAAACCATTCCACTTGGTCTGAATCAGTAAACTTTGTAAGGACCAAATCGAATTTCTCCTGAGTATGTGGTTTGTAGGTAAAAAGGAAATCATAGGAGCCAGGAAAGTATAGAGTGTCTAATAAGCTCGTTGTTACAACCACTGAATCCTGAGAAGATGTTGTAGAGTCCTTATAAATAAAATAACTTCCTGGGGTTAGTTGCACATAAGCAAGGGCATCCCTGGAAAATTTTGTGGAATCGGTTAGACGTGTTGAAGATGCGGGTTCTTCTTTAGGTGAATCTTTCTTACAAGACGATAAAATGATTAGCGAGGCTAAGAAAAGCATGGTGGTCGGTTTCATTGAAAGTAGTTTTTGATTCGTTTTAATAAAATTGGTAATTCAAACATACTTTTACGTCAAGGCGGTTTATAATTGAATTTTGCAGTTGGTAAATCCCAATTGGTAAAAATTGCAAATCGACCAAGTTTAAGCAAAAAGCGCAGGGGTAGTCCTGCGCTCCGACCATAGCAAAAGGTCGGTGAATTGATGCTGAACATTCACTGACTTGAAGTTATTTACCGGCCTAAAGCATAAAAGGGAAAAAGACAAACCTGACCTCAGTCCTGTTTTTTCTTAAATAAAAAAGCCTCCGCATTGTACGAAGGCCTATTCAATCTCACATTGAAAATTAAAAACCGAGGTATCACAAGTTAATTCAAATCATTCGCAAAGTAATAGCACGGTAAAAACCCTAATGAAAAAAGGGACTGTAGAAATAGCCCAGTTAAGCATAAAAGGGAACAGGGCTGAGTTTGGCTGTAAAATTAGCGCTGATAAAACCATCTTTGTAGGAAGGTAATATTGATACTAATATTGTCGCCGCTCCACTCTGTAAAAAAACCTCCAAAGGAGGTTTAAATGTGCCCGGGACCGGAATCGAACCAGCACACCCTTGCGGGCGGCAGATTTTGAGTCTGCTGCGTCTACCAATTTCGCCACCCGGGCAAAATGGGCTGCAATATTAAGACTTTAGCGGCAATTTCTAGGGGATAAATGGACACTATTTACAACAGTCCTTCTTCGGAAGAAACACGTTTCTTAGGATAGTCAACAATTTATTGAGCCAATTCATAATTCAGACTTATCAAATTACATTTGTTCTATTTGCAAAGATACGCTTATGATCAAGATTGGACTTATTAAAGAAGGAAAAATACCGGCTGATAATCGCGTGGCTCTTACTCCGGCTCAATGTAAATGGATCCATAACAATTTTGACTCCTTTCAAGTAATTGTACAGAGTTCATCAACACGCTGTTTTAGTGACAGGGAATTCTCAATGGCGGGTGCAGAAGTAAGGGATGATGTGCGTGATTGCCAGATTCTTTTAGGTATTAAAGAAGTTCCTGTTGAACAATTAATTCCCAAAAAAACCTACCTGTTTTTTTCTCATACAAAAAAGGAACAACCGAGAAACCAAAAGCTATTGCGAGCGATTCTTGACAATCAAATAACCTTAATTGATTACGAATGCCTCGAGCACGAAGACGGTCAGCGTATCATTGGCTTTGGCTTTTTTGCAGGCGTTGTCGGTGCGCACAATGGCATGATGGAGTATGGCAATCGAACGGGGACTTTCAAACTTGACAGGGTTTATAAGCAAAGAAGTTTTCGTGAATTGATCCACACCTATTTCGGATTAAGGGTGCCAAATATAAAAATAGTAGTGACGGGATCCGGCCGGGTGGCTCACGGTGTTGTAGAAATCATGAACCTGATGGGTGTTGTAGAAGTTGAAGCGGATGAATTTTTGGAGAAGAAGTTCTCCTATCCTGTTTATTCGCAAATAAAGGGTGCGGACCTCTATGAACGAAGCGACGATAAAACATATTCAAGGGAAGATTTTCATCTTCATCCCGAAAACTACCGATGTAAATTTCTACCTTATGCAGCGGTTGCGGATATTTTAATGAATGGAGTTTACTGGGAAAAAAATATCCCAAGATTGTTTGATAAGTCAGATGTGCAAAAAGAAAATTTCAAAATTCAAACGATTGCGGATATCTCCGACGATGCAGATGGATCAGTGCCCATCAACCTCGGCGATCAGTCTATGGATGAGGCTGTATATGGTGTTGACAGGAAAACGTTGCAGAAAACTCCTCCCTATTTACCCGGCTCAATTGATATAATGGCTGTTGGCAATTTGCCCAACGAACTGCCCCGCGATGCTTCAAGATATTTTGGTGAGCAACTGATTAAATATGTATTGCCTGATCTTTTGTCCGGCGTGTCTCCTATTCTTGAAAAAGCGACGATTGTAAAAAACGGAATGCTGACCGATCATTTTAGTTATTTAAAGAATTATGCTGAAGGAAAGAATTCTTTTAATTGAATTAAACAACGGAGACATAGGATCCGGGGAGTTGCACGCAGTGAACTCTATGAGTCTTAGGCCGTACCTCTGTGGTAAAAAATTCCATTACTTTGCAATCATGAAATCAATTGCGATCGTTTTTCCCTTTCTTTTTTTAATGGCCGCTTGTAACAACTCCGAAGAAGCCAAAACAAAATCGGATAATGACATGGATGCTGCGAGGAATTTTTTAGATGCCGCATTAAAAGGCGATTATAAAGACGCTTCCGCTTATATGTTGAAAGATTCGGCCAACCTGGAATATTTGAACGTTACTGCAAGAGGTTATCAACGTTTGAGTCCTGATGAAAGGTCAAGATTAAAGGCGGCCTCACTTCGTTTTTTTGATACCAGGCAGGTCAATGATTCCACAACCATTACGATTTTTGCCAACTCGTATAAAAATGATAAGGACACTTTGCGTATTATAAGAGCAAACGGACGATGGCTGGTGGATCTCAAATATCTTTTTGAACACGATACGGATACTTCCAGCTACAATCAGAAAAATAAGATCGACACTATTCAGAAATGATCAAAAATCTTTTATTGGTAGGATTGGGTGGCGGGGTCGGAAGTATAGCCCGCTATCTCTGTCAAAAGTGGTTTACTGAAAACTACCCCCACCCTTTCCCATGGGGAACATTTGTAGTTAATATCCTTGGATGTTTTTTGATCGGAATTTTTTATGCCGCTTCGGAAAAATCCACTGCTCTAGCTCCTCAAACAAGATTATTGCTGATTACTGGTTTTTGTGGGGGGTATACTACATTTTCCACTTTTGCATTCGAAAACATGAACCTCCTCAGGGGCGGTGATATGTTATATTTCTCATTGTACATCATGGCCAGCGTTGCTTTGGGCACTGCGGGTGTGTTTGCGGGTATTGCAATCATGAAACTTTTATAAATGGAACTCCAGGGACAATCTAAACTTTTGCGCATTTTTGTTGGTGAGATCGACAAGGTTGGCCATCAACTTTTGTATGAAGCTATCTTACTGGCAGCGCGGGAGAACGGGCTTGCGGGTGCCACCGTGTTAAAGGGCATCATGTCATTTGGAGCCAGTAGTCATATTCATGTAGCAAGATTGATCGAACTGTCAGAAGACCTGCCGATTGTTATTGAGATCGTTGATAGAGAAGAAAAGATCGCATCCTTTCTTCCTGTTGTAAATGATCTTTTTGAAAGATGCGGTCGCGGTGGGCTGATCACTTTGGAGAAGGTAGATGTGGTTTATTATAGACCCAGGAAATAAGCGGATCATAAAACTGAAACCATAAACCAAATTCTTATGCTAACCGTTCATCATCCATGGCATGGCGTTTCGCCGGGCGAATTTGCGCCGGAAAAGGTAAATGCGTTGATCGAAATTCCCCAGGGTTCGCGGTCGAAATATGAAGTGGATAAGGAAAGTGGCTTATTAAAATTAGATCGCGTCATTTATTCTTCCTTTCATTACCCGATCAATTATGGGTTTATTCCCCAAACGTTGGGACAAGACAACGATCCCCTCGATATTTTGGTTCTTTGCTCTCAATCGATCCAACCTTTATGCCTTGTTGAAGCAACTGTCATTGGCAATATGCAAATGATTGACCAGGGTAAGCAGGACGACAAGATTATTGCTGTAGCTTCAAAGGATCCTTCAGTGAATCATTATAAAAATATAAAAGAGCTCCCTCAGCATTTTTTACTCGAGCTAAGGAACTATTTTGAGCAATACAAAGTGCTGGAAAATAAAAAAGTTGAGATCGATAATTTCCAGGATAAGGAGGCGGCGTTGAAGATCATAAAAGATTCTATCGATTATTATAAAGAAACGTTCGAAAAATAATTTTTTTTTGTGAAAAATAATAAGCTGGCAAACATGAATTCGGAAACTATTTTTTTGTTGATCCTGATAGGATTGGCTGCTGGGACATTGAGTGGTTTGGTTGGCGTGGGCGGAGGCATCATTATAGTCCCTGCGCTGGTTTTTTTTCTCGGATTTTCACAACAGGAGGCGCAGGGGACTTCACTTGGATTGCTTTTACTTCCGGCGGGTATATTGGCGGTTATCAATTATTACAACAAGGGTTTTATCGACTTCAAAGTCGTGGGAATTATGTGTGCCGCTTTTGTTGTGGGAGGCTGGGTGGGAAGTAAACTGGCGTTATCTCTCTCACAGGAAGTAGTAAAAAAAATATTTGCTGTGGTTCTTATTTATACTGCATTTAAAATGATGGGTTGGGACCTGGTTCTGCTTAAATGGATAAAAGGATTATTTTAATGTGAGAAAATGCTTTTTATTTTTTCTGTTCGGCGTCCCTGCTGTTCACTGCATGAGCCAAAATGAAGAAAATGAACACCCAACCGTCACTATTCGCTATGTGGGCAATGACTATCTTATAAAAATAGTGAAGAATTATTTTCGGTCGGATCCTTATCGGAATGAATTTGGATTTTTCTTAAAACACCTCATGAACGACCCTATCCTGGTCAACAAATCTACTCGCCTGAGAACGGATACAAGTCTCTTCTATTTCCAGGGTGTTTATAAGAATTACAGCCCTTACAGGTTTCTTGCCGATCGTACCGAAATAAGATTGGCAGAACAAGAACTTGTTATTGATGATTCGCTTTCTTTGAAGGATACGCTGATCGTTTACCAATTGCTTGGCTTTAATAATGGTAAGGCGGGGCTTGAATCAGTCAAAGCTGAATACTCCAAATTTAATCGCCGTTATGGTAAACATTTTATTACCGAATCTGGAAGTATAACGCAAGGGGCAGAGATCGTCGGAGCAGCAGAAGACTATTTTATTCGCGGTGTGGCCGCTTCTCCCCTTACAGTAGCATGGGCAAAATTGGATGAGTCCGAAAGCGCGTTTATTATCACGCTCAGATTAAAAACAAAATAGATCAAAAATTTCTTTTCCAATAAACAACTCTACCCGTTGCCTGTCTAATGTGAAAAACCCGATCATTTGCATCTAACTTAAACAAATTGGTAATTTCCCGGTTGTGAACATTGATAAATACAAACATATAAGCGATCAGGAACTGCTCAAAAATTTCTACACAACTCATGATGCTGAATGGCTGGGAATACTACTACCCCGGTATACCCTGTTGCTTTTGGGAGTTTGTATGAAGTATTTGAAAAACGAGGAAGAAGCACGAGACTGTGTCCAACAGATCTTTTTAAAAGTGATCACCGAGTTAAGAAAATACAAGGTGGAATATTTCAAATCCTGGTTATACATGGTGGCAAAGAATCATTGCCTTATGAAGATAAGAGACAGCCATGGGAAAATTCCCGTGGAGTTAACGGAGCGAAATATGCAAGGTGCAGAAGAGCTGCCCGACAAACAAAGCCTTCTGCAGGATGACCAGGCGATCGAATTGATGGAAGAAGCATTAAGAGAACTTTCACCCGAGCAACGACAATGTGTAACTTTGTTTTATCTGCAAAAGAAAAGTTACCAGGAAATAAGCGAGGAGACCAGGTTTACCATGATGCAGGTAAAAAGTTACATTCAAAACGGAAAGAGAAATTTGAAATTGATGATCGAGAAAAAATTGAAGAGTAACAGCAGCAGGAAATAAAAGTCAGCAATAGGCAATGCGCAATAACAAGTGGAAAGGACCAATAAATAGTAATAAGTAACCAGGAACAAGACGTGTCAGAAAATTTAAAAGACATATTATCCCATCTCTCATCAGAAATTGACCAGGAAACCTTATTGCTTTACCTGCAGAATAAACTCACGGCGGAAAAGAAACATGAGGTGGAAAAAAAAATGCTGGAGAACGATTTTGCTGAGGATGCAGTGGAAGGGCTTCAGGCCATAAAGGATAAGCAACAGATCAGCTATATGGTTGAATTGCTTAACCGCGATCTGAAAAAGAAACTCGAAAGGAAAAAGCAACAAAGGGAAAAAATGAGGATCAAAGATCAGCCCTGGCTATATATTTCCCTCATTATTATAATCCTCCTCATTGTGATTGCATACATCGCAATTCGTAAATCTTTACCCGCTCAATGATTGGAATCATGAAAAAAATCAATTATCTTCATTGATTCCTCTCCCTTTGTTTGCAAACTGCTTCCTGTTCCCAATCAAAACTTATGGTATTGATTTTCCTGGGCAAAACTGGGTTTTCATTTATTAATGAAATGTTTTGCTATGAAAGGAGTCATTACTCACAAAAGGTTATTGTTCCCGATTTTTATTTTGTTAACAACAGCAAATTGTTTTAGCCAGTCGTTGCGCTTTACAGACACGAGCTATGTTAATATCGGGAATGCCTCTTCACTTCATCTTACCAATTTTACAATTGAGGCCAGGATCAAAATTGAAGGATATGGATCAACGACTGAAACAGGATCCACCGGAAGTGGTGGCGGTCAAACTGGTGTTGTTCCGATCATTACAAAGGGAAGGGCCCAATCCGAATCGGCAAGCGTTGATATAAACTATTTTCTCGGCTATCGGCTTTCTGATATGAAACTGGTGGCAGATTTTGAGGACAACGGAACCTCTTTGAATCATTCCGTGGTAAGTACCGCTGCTTTGCCAATGAATCAGTGGATACAGGTGGGTGCTTCGTTCAATGTGTCAACGCAAACTTGGAGACTTTTTATTGGCACAACGGCTCAGACGTTTGTATTAAGCGGAGGGCCATTCACTCCGCAATCTGCAAGTAATGTGAATGCGTGCATTGGTTCTTCATTGAATACCGGGGGAACAGTTCGTGCGGGTTTTTTTAATGGCAGAATTGATGAAGTAAGAATATGGAATACCGCATTGACCGCACTTAATCCTAATGAAGTAACAAGTGGAACGGGCTTAGTTGGGAGATGGGGTATGAACGAAGGCAGTGGTATTGTCATTGCAAATTCAGTAGTGGGCGGAGCTGCCGGCACCTTTTCGACGATCAATCCGGTTTGGGTTAGCGGGTTCAACCAAACGGATGCAACAACAAACGCTTCAGTTGATTTCAATGGGGTGCATGATTACATAACATTCGGCGCTGCACCCTCACTGAATACTACGGCACCGGCTTCGACAGGATTTACTTTAGAAGCATGGATAAAAATCGAAGGTAATGGCGTCACAACAAGCACCGGAACAGGTGGGGTGACAGCTATTCCGATAGTAGCAAAAGGCCGCAGCGAATCAGATGCTTCAGGAATAAACATGAATTACTTTCTTGGAATTACAAGTACCGATGTGTTGGTTGCTGATTTCGAAGAGGCGTCCGGATCCAATACAGGTCTTAATCATCCCATAAGCGGTAGCGGAGCCGGCGCAACTGTCACAAGAAATGTATGGACACATGTTGCGGTCACTTACAGTATCTCGAGTGGTTTATGGAATCTTTATAAAAATGGAGTGAATGTGGGCACCCTGGGCATTGCGGGTGGTATCGTTCCCGAAAATATATCTAAACAATATGCATCAATAGGCAGCGCATTGAATTCAACCGGAGTGCCTGCTGGCTTCTTTTATGGAAAAATCGATGAAGTGAGAATCTGGAACAGGCCTCTCTCTCCTTCCGAAATTTCTGCCAACATGAATTTGCAATTGACCGGTGGCTCTGGTTTGCTGGGCAGGTGGGGCCTGAATGAAAATGGCAATGTAACAGCAACCAATAGCATTGCTGGATCAGTGAACGGAACCTTAAGAAGTACTAACATTTCAACGCATCCGACCAATGGTGGACCATCCTGGTCAACCGATGGTTTTGTTCCTAATAACAATAACACCAACCAACCGCCTAACCAACCTGCCAATCCGTCGCCGGCAAATAATACTTTAGCCTCTTCGCTTAGTCCCAACCTGTGTGCAAATGTCAGCGACCCGAATGGAGGAACGGTCAGGGTTAGATTTTTTGGGAGGAAAAAACCAAATGCAGGTCAAAAATTTACCGTGATCGTTTTACCAGACACGCAATATTATACCGCAGAACCACAGGGAACCAGTGGAGGCAACAACAATATGTTCAAGGCTCAAACTAAATGGATCGTTGATAACAGGCAAACGAGAAATATTGTTTATGTTGGACAACTTGGCGACTGCACTAACAATGGAGATGATCCACCGGGTGCAGATAACACCATTGAATGGAGAAGGGCCGATACCGCTATCAAGACCATCGAAAGTGCCTCATTAACCGGATTAGCAGAAGGTATTCCATATGGAATAAGTGTCGGCAATCACGATCAAACTCCCAATGGTTCGGCGTCGGGAACTACCAATTATTTTAATCAATATTTCGGTGCGGCACGCTTCAGCGGTCGCAGTTACTATGGCGGTCATTTTGGAAGCAACAACGATAATTTTTATGATCTTTTCAGTGCGAGCGGTGTTGACTTTCTTGTAATCTCGTTGGAGTATAATACATCACCTACTGATGATGTGTTGAGCTGGGCAGCAAATCTTGTCCAAACTTACAGCACAAGAAAGGTTATAGTAATGACGCACTATGGTATTGATGAGAGCACGGCATTTGGAACGCAAGGGGCGGCCATCTATAACAAACTAAAGATCTATCCTAATTTCATTTTGTTTGTTTGCGGGCATATTCACCAGAGCGATGGTGAATCACGCCGGTCAGATGTATATAATGGGAATACGGTACATACTTTATTGTCCGACTACCAGGGCAGAACAGGCGGCGGAAATGGTCTTTTGCGCATTTATGAATTTGATCCCTCCGCAAATAAATTATCCGCAAAAACATTTTCTCCATACACCAATACATTTGAAACCGATGCCGACAGTCAATTTGATTTGGATATAAGCTTGTCTACTGTCTCCACCAGCTTCACATTACTTGGCGAAACGACAAATGTGTCGTCAGGAACAAACACTTGCGTCAGTTGGCCGAGTCTCTTACCATCTGCCGGTTATGAATGGTACGTCGAGGTTAGTGATGGGCAATTGACAACGACAGGGCCTGTCTGGACATTTACAACGCCTGCTCAATCGATCACCAGGGCCAATGCAGTGTCAGTCGAGGAAACAAACCCGGATTGGTCGCAATCGAATCATGGGATACAGATCTATCCAAATCCAGCCACTAATAGAGGTTTCCAGATTCGCATTAATGACTTAAATACAAAAAAGATCCTTGTTTCGATATATGATATGAATGGAAAATTATACTTGCAGAAACAATATGGAAGTGCAAATGGTATAGTTGTCGATCATCATTTAACACCCGGAATGTACATGGTGAAAATCGTTGCAGAGAATTTTATTGCAAATAGAAAGCTGGTCATTAAATAATTCCGAGAGGATGTAAAGAAAAGAATAGAATAAAATGATATTAATATAGGGTTTTGTTCTCCATCTTCCTCCAGTCTTCAAAAACCTGTAAGGCTAATGGATGTGGCTCATGGATAAATGGTATTGTTCTTTGTAACATTTCAGTATTGATCTGCTGATAAATAAATTCATCATCAAATTTGATAGCCGCCGCGTCGAAGCGGGTGTTCGCATAAATAACTCTTTTCGGTCGGGCCCAGTAAATAGCGCCGAGGCACATAGGACAGGGTTCGCAGCTGGTATAGATATCGCAGTCGGGGAGATGAAAAGTTTTCAGTTTTTTGCAGGCTTCACGGATCGCAACGATCTCCGCATGAGCAGTGGGATCGCTTGTTGAGATAACCATGTTATATCCTTCGCCAACGATCTCATTGTTCCTGATGATCACTGATCCGAATGGCCCTCCATGTTCATTGGTCATTCCCAGCCTCGACAATTCTATGGCTCGTTCCAGGAACCTTTTTTCTTCCAGATTTAGCATGGCGAAATTTGTTTATAATGAACTCTCCAATTAGCCACATGTTATCCACAAAGTTAAATGCAATATTAATTTTAGGTTAACGAATTATTAGCGGAGTAATTCTTGAGTGGCAATAGATAATTTTAATGACACACACAATACCTAAGATATATGAAATGGCTTGCAATAACTACCGGAGTCCAGGAAAAGATATATGAGTTGTGGAATTCGAAAGCAAAACTACTGACCCTGGCTTATCATCCTGCTTCCGGCACCCTAAGAGTGACAGCAGATGATGAGAAACGAGTTTTTTTGATCGGAAGGGAAGGTTTTTTGCGCAGGCGCACAGTGTTACGCAACGAATATGGGATCAGGATAGGGCAATTGACATACGATAACAACCAGGATAACCAGGGATTGATAGATGTTTACGAGGAAGGTTTCACTTATGCGCTCCAGGGCGATCCCAATCCTAAAGCAACTCTTTACAGGAATACAGAAGTACTGGCGGCATCGGAATTACCGGTTATATCACAAGATATAAACAGCGATAACTACGATCTGCTCATGCTTATGCTTTGCTGGTATATTTCCACCACCATTAAAAGGCAAGTCGAAGAATACGCTTAATGCCTATTTCGCGTCAGTCCAACCAGAAGTGTGCTGAATGAATCCAAGGTATTTATTGCAGTTGGGACAAAACACTTCGGTGAAATCCCCGAGCGGGAAATAATCACCTTGCTTCAATTCGCTGGAAGATCCTTTCCAATGACAATGATGACATTCAATCTGCTGAACATTATGGTCAGCATCTTCTAAAACAAGATGCATGTTAAATCGCATTTAAATATGGCGCCGTAAGTAGAGGGCTGATTTACCACATGGGAGTGGGCTCATAAAACTATGGCCAAATTAGCTATCAGAATCAGCGCTCATGAAGAATTTAGCATTTGTCAAATTCTATTTCCAATTATCTTTCTCTTTTTTTAATGCACGAAGCATTTCCGCGTAGCCGAGGTTTTTGGCTAAGGCATTTACCGTCTGTGCAATACGCTTTGCTTTTGTTGGTTCTGTCTTTGCTGAATCGATCCATTTGCTGAAATATCGTTGGTGTGATCCCGGCAATGTTTTAAAAAATTCGAAAGCCCCTGGTTCATCGTTGAGGCATTGGATGAGATCGCTGTTAAAGACAAATTCAGATTTGTCCTCGACCAATTGGACCTTTACCATGGAACCATGTCTTTTACCGATCGCTTTTCTCATGGCCGCATTGACCGGCATAATAAATGTTCCTCCTCCCATTGGCAATAGGGAAATACGGTTAATAGCAAGCCTGTCCAGTTTACCTTTCACTTTAAATTCCTTCCGGTTACCCGGCTTTAGTTTTTGGACAAGGTCTGCAGGTATTTCAATATAGGTCCACCCGGTTTTTTCGCCCTGGCTATCAAATCTTTTCATCATGGTTGTTAACTGCACCATCGATGTTATAAACTTAAGTATTGAATTGATCAATTACAAAAAATAGATGACTGGCATAAACTTATATTAAAAACCCATATGGAATTAGTGGCAGGTTATCCTTTTTGGCTAATAAAGAATGGTCTTTTATGTAGCTATCCGAAACTTTTGGAAAATACAAAATGCGACGTCGTTATAATCGGCGGTGGTATATCAGGTGCGTTGGCTGCCTATCACCTTATCCAGGCGGGCATTGAATGTATCCTCGTGGACGGACGGGCAATAGGTTTGGGAAGTACTTGTGCCAGCACTTCATTACTACAATATGAGTTGGATACGCCCTTGCATAAACTAAAAGCAACTATTGGCGAGTTTAAGGCGGTTCGCGTCTATCAACTCTGTAGTGACGCAATAGACAAACTGATCACTATCATGAATGAAATTGGCCACATAGAATATAAAAGAAGAAATAGTCTCTTCTTTTCAACACACCGGCGGCAAAAGAAATTCATCCAGGATGAGTATTCAGCAAGAAAAGCCGCTGGTTTTGAGGTGGAAATTTTATCCGGAACGGAACTGAGCACAAACTATGGTTTGAAAGCAGCCTGTGGCATCATCTCAGAAAAAGGAGCTACCACAAATGCCTACTCATTGACGCACTCAATATTACAATACTGTATCCGAAAAGGACTTAAGGTTTTTGACAGAACCAAAATTAAAAGTATTGACGATCACAAGGACAAAATGGTCTTAAAGACAAATGAAGGATGTTTAATAGTGGCTAACTATGTAATAAATGCAACCGGTTACGAAGTGATCAACTTTATCGGGAAAAAAATTGTCGACCTCGATTGTACTTATGCCATTATCTCCGAGTCGCAGGCGGAAAAACACAAATTATGGAAAGATAAGATCATGATGTGGAATACTGATGACCCTTATTTGTATCTGTGCAGCGCAGAAGAAAATCGTGTTATTGTCGGGGGACGTGATGAAGCTTTTATCAATATGAAGACTATGCATGCCTATCTCGATAAAAAGTCATCATTGCTCGAAAAAGATTTTTCAAAATTATTCCCAGCCTGTTCGATCAAAAAAGAGTTTGCCTGGAGCGGTGTGTTTGGAAAAACAAAAGACTCGCTTCCTTATATCGGTGAACATATCAAAAAATCAAGGACATTTTATGCATTAGGCTTCGGTGGCAATGGCGTCACCTTTAGCGTGGTGGCTGCTGAGATCATTACTGACTTGTTACTGGGCAGGAAAAACAAGGATGCAGATATTTTTTCATTTGCAAGATGATCACATTCCGTTCACATTTAGAAGGGCGGGTTTTTTCTCAAAGAGCCTGCTGTAGGTGAACCGAACATTGGAATTGAATTCCAGTCGCCAGTGCTCTCCCACAAAATTTTTATTGGGGAAATAAAAAGCCCTGAACTCCATGGTTTGAAAAACCAGGCTTTCATTCCTGGTTCTTAGTCCTGCACCAATGCTATTATACCATTTGCTCTGAGCAAATTTTTCTTCTGTAGGTGTAAACAAACAAAGATGGGCAAAAACAAAGGGCGCAAAACGGAATTTAGCAAGTTCCCAGGGTGTAAAAAAAACAGATTCGGCTTTTAAGGTTATGCGGGTATCTCCCGCCATCAATGTATCACTGTGCCATTCCCTTACGCCGAAATCACTTTGCAATAACAAAGGTTCATTCAAAACTCTTTTTATCTGGTGGCTGATGCTGCCGTTTATAAAATTTCTTTGGCTCCATTTGCTTCCCATTCGAATAAGCCTCGTAAAATAGTCTATGTTGAATAGGAGATTGATATCCTCCAACTGCTTGTCCCGCCAAAATCCATCAGCTTTCAATCTATAATTAAAGTAGCTTTCTTTCTCCGTGAAAAAGTATCGCTGGAGATCTATGCCGATGTAGGGTCGCTCAACCCCGACTTTTTTTGTCCAACCGGTTATTAATGAAAGGTCGGCGCCCTCAGGAATATCTTCATTTCGTCCAAACCCTAATACGTTGTGTACTTTATAATAGTCCTGGCGGAAAATTGTGACTGAACCTAATATTGCCCGAAGATTAGCAAATTGATAACCGTATTCAGTTCGGTACTTAAATGGCACGGTAGTATAGCTCTGTTGCAGATAACGAACTCCCAGGAGTGTCCGGATACGATTGTCCCTGTTAAAATCGGATGAGAATTTCAAGGCGCCGGTATTCCAACCGATCCATCCATCATAATTGTAATACCGGTACATCGTATTTGTTTCGTACGACGTATCAGAAGAATAAACGGGATGTGTTTCATGCCACGCAGCAGCGGCGGCATACGTAAACTTGACGTATGGATTTACAAGTGGGCGAACAAGGCCCGTGTAAACCGTTTCCTCATTCTGAAACCCGCTGGCATAATTCTTACTATAGGAAAGATAACCCCCGTACCAGTTAATAAATGATCCGGCAATATTTCTGCTGTTATATTCCCCGCCATACCCAAATTTGGGGACGCGGGTGTTATCAAACAAACTTCGTAACAATAGCTCCTGGCCTGTTCCGGCAATATTGGCATCCGAAATTGTCACGCTTATTTTGGTAGTGCTATGCAGCCGAAACGCTCCTCCTATGGAAAGTACATCTTTTGTCAGCACCACAATGTCAACCGAATCCTTGTTCACACTCACGACAGTGATATCAGCATCACGCAAATAAGGAAGGTCGCGCAAATACCTTTCATTGTCGGCAATAAGATAAGGGACAAGTCTGTCTCCCGGTTTAAAAAAAAGATTTTTTTGTATGACCGATTTCCTCGTTTTGTAATGAAGATCGTTGGCCCAGTGAGTAAGACGAGTTTCAAATTTCCTCGAGGTGTCACTGAGCGGGATGCCAAAATCAAGCCGCCTTATGATTATATTCCGGATATATTTTCCTCTGTGTCTGCTAAACAATAGATCCTTACGGACCGGGGTACTGGGCGAAGTTGGTTTATCAGACATTAAATTGCGGGCAAGCTTTCCAAGTAAACCCTTTTGATGCATCAAAAAACTATCAACCTTATTTACCGATGAATCAGTTTGTGCGGATACAGCGATCATCACCAGGCAGAAAAGGACTAAAAAGATAATTTTATTCATCGGTGTTTTTGGAATCATTGATATATGATTCAAATTAAATACCTGATTGGCTAATTGTCAAAAATCTGCCTGTCAATGATCATTCCGCCGTAAAAAGTCCAACAAATTACGAAGAAAACTATTGAACATGTCGTTGACTTTAAATTCATGGGGATTTTATTCCACTGAATTTTTGTTTTGACTGCTACTCGCTTGCCGATCGAAATCTTACGAGCTTGTTGATTTATCATCAATTTCAAAAAGAAAATTTTTGAAATCCAAACGCTCAAATCAGCTAAATCTGATTTTAGTTTTTAAATTTTATCGACAGCAAATATTATCGAATTTTTTATGCAATAGCCATCTTCTGTAAAAACCAATGATGGCATGAACTTTTATTTATTAAGCATTATGGTGATAAGTGATGACATAGTCATGTCTTACCGCAACACCCTACCCTATTGTTAAACGCTAAACACATCAAAATGAAAAGAAACACAATTCTGTTGCTTAATATTTTTGTAGGCATTGCAGCAACAGGTTTCTCACAAACTAATCGTATTTCAGGAGGCATAGTTGCCGGTGCAAATTACTCCTACTTAAATACGAGCGATGAGATCACAGGTATTAACTACGATTGGAAATGGAAATTTGGACCCGCAGCTGGTATCTATTTAAATGTCCCGTTTGGCAATACTGTTTCACTTCAGCCAAACCTGCTTTACTCTCAAATGGGAGCAAGGTATTACACAACCGACAACACCGGAACATTGGAGTGGACGCAAACACTTGGCTATTTATCTGTACCGATTGCTTTAAAGATCAACGCAGGAAATTCAGTTGCTTTCCTCGTAGGACCTCAAGTTGATTTTCTGGTAGGCGCGAACGTGAAAGATGCAAACGATAATAAAACAAACAATGAGGACGACTTTCACCAGGTTGATATCGCGGGCACAGGTGGCATACAAATAATGCCCAATGCCCCGGTTTCTCTTACGGTGCGGTACATGCATGGTTTTAAGAATTTAATGAACAATACAGCCCCTGCAAATGCTAACGAGGTATCATCGAATGTTACGAATGCACACAATAGCGGGGTTCAGGCAACACTAAATTTCCGCTTGTTTGGTGGTAAAGAAAAGACAGTCGCGGTAACTACTCCTGAAGTGCCGGTTTTACTCGATACAGATGGCGACGGTATCAATGATAATGTTGATAATTGTCCAAATACTTCCGGTGTTGCCAAATGGAATGGTTGCCCCGTTCCTGATACAGATAATGACGGAGTAAATGAGGATGAAGATAAATGTCCCACAGTTGCCGGCCCGGCAAAGTACAATGGCTGTCCAGTTCCTGATTCGGATAATGACGGGATTAACGACGATAATGATAAATGCCCATCATTGCCGGGTGTTGAGCGTTACCAGGGCTGCCCGATTCCCGATTCAGACAATGATGGAATAAATGATGAAGAAGACAATTGTCCGAATCTTGCAGGTGCCGCAGACAATCATGGTTGCCCCGCAATCGATGCGAGCACGCAGAGCAAAGTAAATATGATGGCAAAGGGTATCTCCTGGGCTCCTGCAGGCAGTTATAAGCTTGCAGCTACTTCAAACAAGGCATTAGATCAAGTTGCAAACATGTTGAAGGCTGATTCAAGTCTCAAAGCAACAATTTCCGTACACACTACGAGTGCTGACAAGGACAAATCTCTGAGCCAGAGTCGAGTTGATGCGATCAAAGCGTACCTTGTTAGCCATGGAGTGAAAGAGAGCCAGGTGGAAGCTACAGGTTATGGTGGTGAACAACCGATTGGAACAGGTGCCAAAAATCAAAGAGCAGAGATCAAATTGCATTATTAATATCCGTGCGTAATGAAAAAAAGAAGGCGTCCCGATTTATCGGGACGCCTTTATTTTCGGATGAGCTGTTCGCAAACGTTTGATTTTTTTTAGCAGGACTCTTCTATAGCTAAATTGCAGATGGTTAAGAGCAATAATGTCCAATTGTGGAGTGACTAAGGTTTTTTGCCTATTTTTTATTACCTAAAGTAAAATTAAATTGAACTGTCATCATTTTTTACGCATCAATTTAGATCCCGGAATTTTTTCCGGGATTCTATTTTAACCAATAAAAATCCCGCCAACATTAACTGTTGACGGGATCGATTCTCTTTATGATTATGATTACGCGCGTTTCCTTTCGGGCGTCTTACGTTTTGCTTTCTTCAACGCAGCATCGATCATCTTGCTCAAATTTTCGAAATTAGGCTTACCTGTCAAGGGCTCTTCGTTAACAAAAAAAGTTGGCACGTCCTTTACACCCCGGTCAATGCCTTCTTTCAAATCATCCTGCACCTGCCATCCATACTTACCGTTGACCAGGTCTTCTAAAAATTTCTTATTGCTGATGCCTGCTTCTCTGGAATGCAATTTTAAACTTACCGTACCCAATTGCCTCCGGTTTTGAAATAACACGTTATGCATTTCCCAGAACTTGCCTTCCTGGACAGCAGCTACCGCCGCTTCGCTGGCCTTTAGGGCGCGCTGATGGATCTTCGTCTGCGGAAAATGACGGAAATTAAATTTTACCTTTCCCTCATACTCTTCCAACAATTGCTTAACAACCTCGTTTGCTTTAGCGCACGCTTCGCTCTCATACTCTCCAAATTCCATTAATGTCACGGGCGCATCTTCATCACCAACAAATACATCTTTGGGTTCGATGATTACTTCAATCTCTTTTTTAAATGCCATGGTTAATCTTACTCCTTTCCCCAATTGATCGGGGACTTTATGAAGTAGCCTTTTTTGATTTTTCTCTTTTTTTAGCCACTTCGTTTCTAAATACAACTGTATTATCAAAAACATCAACCAATACAGGCTGCGATTTGTCAATTTCGCCCGCCAAGATACGCCTGCTAAGTTGATTTACGATTTCTTTTTGGATGAGCCGCTTTAATGGTCTCGCACCAAATTGAGGATCAAAGCCTTGTTCAGCTAAAAAATCCAGGGCATAGTCGCTGAATTCCAGCTGTATTCCGCTCTGAGCCACAAGACCTTTGAGGTTGTTCAGTTGGATATTTACAATACCCCTGATCTCGTTCTTCATCAAAGGCTGGAACAAAATGATCTCGTCAACTCTATTCAAGAATTCCGGACGAATGGTTTGGCGTAACAGGTTCATGACCTCCAGCCTTGTTCTGTTAACAACTTCCTCTTTGTTTTGTTCAGTAATATTTTCAAAATTCTCCTGAATTATGTTACTGCCCAGGTTACTAGTCATGATAATTATAGTATTACGAAAATTCACTACCCTACCCTTATTGTCAGTTAGCCGACCATCGTCGAGCACCTGTAACAAAACATTCCAAACATCGGGGTTCGCCTTTTCAATTTCATCCAACAAAACCACACTATATGGCTTGCGGCGCACTGCCTCGGTCAGCTGACCGCCTTCGTCATAACCAACATACCCCGGAGGGGCACCCACAAGCCGGCTTACTGTATGCTTTTCCTGGTATTCGCTCATGTCGATCCTTGTCATCATACTTTCATCATCAAACAAATATTCAGCAAGAGCTTTTGCCAATTCTGTTTTACCCACTCCTGTTGTCCCCAGGAAAATAAATGAGCCTATTGGCTTCTTTGGATCTTGTAAGCCTGCGCGACTTCTACGAATAGCATCGGCGACTGCGGTGATTGCCTCATCCTGTCCAATTACCCTTTCATGCAAATGCTGCTCAAGCTGTAGTAGTTTATCTTTTTCACTTTGCATCATCCGGGAAACAGGGATTCCTGTTGACTTTGCTACAGCTTCCGCAATATCTTCTGCGTCTACTTCTTCTTTCATGATCCTTTTGTCGCTGAGGGATTCCAGTTGACCGGCATAAACATTGATGATCTTTTCCTTCTCTTTTACTTTGCCATATCGTATTTCTGCAACTTTTCCGTAATCACCATTTCTCTCCGCCTGTTCAGCCTCAAGCTTTAATTGTTCTATTTCCGCTTTTGCGTTTTGAACTTTTTCAACCAGGTCCTTTTCTTCTTTCCATTTCGCTCTGAATGTATCCCGCTCTACGGATAGATTGGCTATTTCTGTATTGAGCTGTTTTAATTTTTCCTCATCATTTTCTCTTTTGATTGCTTCTCTTTCAATTTCTAACTGGCGAATTTGTCTTTCCAGCTTGTCCAACTCTTCCGGCATACTGTTCATTTCCAGGCGAAGTTTTGCGGCACTTTCATCGATCAGGTCAATGGCTTTATCAGGCAAAAACCGATCGGTAATATACCGGTGGGACAATTCTACCGCAGCGATGATGGCCTGATCTTTTATGCGCACGTGATGGTGCGTTTCATACCTATCCTTCAATCCACGTAAAATAGATATGGCATCCTCAACGGTGGGCTCATCGATTATTACTTTCTGGAAACGGCGCTCAAGAGCTTTATCCCTTTCAAAATATTTTTGATATTCATTTAGTGTAGTAGCTCCCACTGCTCTCAATTCACCACGGGCCAAGGCAGGTTTCAGGATATTTGCTGCATCCATGGCGCCCTCACCACCGCCTGCTCCGACGAGAGTGTGTATTTCGTCAATGAACAGGATAATCTCACCTTCGCTTGTGCTTACTTCCTTTATTACTGCCTTTAATCTCTCTTCAAATTCACCCTTATACTTCGCGCCGGCGATAAGTTGTCCCATATCGAGGGCGTAAATAACTTTCGACCTTAAATTTTCGGGCACGTCTCCGTTTACGATGCGCATAGCCAATCCCTCTGCGATGGCAGTTTTACCAACACCTGGTTCGCCAACCAATATGGGATTGTTTTTTGAACGCCGTGAAAGGATATGCAATGTTCTCCGAATCTCTTCATCACGCCCGATTACAGGATCAAGTTTTCCCTGCCGTGCCAACTCATTTAAATTTCTTGCATACTTGTTAAGGGCATTAAACTCCTGAGTCTGTGTTTGGGAAGTTACTTTTTCACCCTTCCTCAATTCTTTGATCGCAGCGATCAAACCTTTTTCAGTGAGCCCTGCATCTTTCAATAATTTGGCAGTCGCATCATTGCCTTGAACTATGGCAAGTATTAAATGATCCGGAGTTACAAATTCGTCGCCAAATTGTTTTAAAGAGGCCCCCGCCCGCAATACAATGTTATTTGCCTCCCTGCTGATGGATTGAGCCGGGTCAGCAGCGACTTTCGGCAATTTGCTGATCAGCTCATCAAGCCGGGACTCCACAAGGTTGAGTGTTACATTATTTTTCTTCAGGAGGTATTCAACCGCAGAATCCTCCTGTTCGAGCAACGCTTTTAAAATATGCTCCGATTCGATGTTCGGATTTTGAGCATTAAAAGCAATTTGCTGCGCTTGCTGAAAAGCTTCTGCTGCTTTTATAGTAAAATTTCCAAGATTCATATGCTTTGTTTCGTGTTGTTAGGTTTAGCTATTCCAAGGCCCAAAGGGACTCTTTTGTGGAATCCCTTCGAAATTGGTGCGCCTGCTCAATTGGAGCAGGCTACATAAAATTCAAATAACTTTATCCATTATCTCAAATCGCAATCCAAGCCACAATTCCCGTAACAATGACATATAAAACCTCCCTCACCTGCATCAAAGGCATAAGTTTGGTTGCCCTCCTGTTAATATTACAGTCTGTTTTACAGGCTGTTGCTGCACAGCAAAAAACTGATGTCGGGCAGGGAAAGTTCCCCGAACTGGATGACATCCTCACGCAAAAACAAAAACCCCTCGGAAAAGATTTTGTAGTGATGCTATGGAAAAAAGATGACACCCTTGTTTACAAAAAAGAACTGGGTGATTTTAACAGCAAAACTCAGGCCCCGATAGCCAGTTGCAGCAAGTGGTTAACAGCAGCTTTAGTGATGACTTTTGTTGACGAAGGTAAACTATCATTGGATGATAAGATCACCAAATGGTTACCCGAATATGAGAAATATGCAAAGAATTATGTCACAGTTCGGACTTGTTTATCCCATATGACGGGTATCAGGTCGGAACCTATTTCTATTTTAAAACTACTGGAACGAAAAAAATTCAACAGCCTTGAAGATGAAGTAAATTCTTTTGCCGCTAAAGACATCCAGGCAAACCCGGGTGAAGAATTCAGGTATAGCAATATCGGGCTAAACATTGCAGGAAGGATCCTTGAGATCATTAGTAAACGAAGATTCGATGTATTGGCAAGGCAACGGTTGTTTGTGCCCCTGTTGATGAGAAGAACAAGTTTCAGCTCTCTTGATGGCAGCGCGGTGAATCCATCGGGCGGAGCTGTTTCATCAGCTGAAGACTACCTGCATTTTTTGATCATGTTGATGAATAAAGGCGTATACCAGGGAAGGAGAGTTTTAAGTGAGAACGCTGTAAACGAAATGCTGACCTTACAAACTCGCCTTGAACAAATCAGGTACGCACCAAAGGGTACCGAGAGCTACAATTACGCGTTGGGCGCATGGGCTGAAGAAGAAAAAGATGGAAAAGCAACGGCAGTGACAAGTCCGGGGTTGTTTGGTACCTGGCCATTGATAGACTATTGTCATGGCTATGCTTATTTGTTTTTTGTAAAAAATTTGTTGGACGAAGAAAAAGCCGATACGCAACTGGAGATCAAGGCGGCGATCGATGAAAAATTTACAAATGCCTGCAAATAGATTTTGTAGATTGGCCAAAACTTTTTGTCATGTACGAAAATAAGACCGAGCCGCTTGCCTCGGCAATGGTGTACTATCGGCGCATAGCTAGCAATGCACTCCGGATCTCTTTTTTATTGTTCCTCATGTTATTAATAGGCACGGTCGGTTATCATTGGGCTACTCATCCGCTTACGGCTTGGCTCGATGCCTTTCACAATGCCTCCATGATCCTTAGTGGAATGGGTCCTGTTGTAACGAGTGGGTTCACTGTAGAAGGAAAAATATTTTCTTCGTTGTACGCATTATTTAGCGGGATTGTTTTTGTAGGTGCGATGGGATACATTTTTGCTCCGGGCATTCACCGCATCTTTCATAAACTTCATCTTGAGCAGAAGAAGTGATCATTAATTGGTTTCCCTTTTTTACAAATACAATTTGAGCAAAGCCATTAGTGTCTTTGGCCAAGGCTTTATGAAAAGACTTATAAACCAGAAGCATTAAGTTTGTATTTCCATTTTATCGAACATGGGCAATACGGTTCAGCATACACGGATTGTAAAAGAAACGGCCTCCTCACTGGGCTTTGATTTTTGCGGCACGGCCAAAGTGCAAAGGCTCGATGACGATGCGCAGCGTCTTGAAAGCTGGTTGAATAAGGGAATGCATGGCTCGATGAAATACATGGAAAATTATTTTGAACTCCGTGTCGACCCGCAAAAGTTAGTACCAGGTGCAAGGTCTGTTATCACGTTACTGATAAATTATTTTCCATTGAAAGAGCAGCCTGAGGAAGTTCCGAAAATTTCGAAATATGCTTATGGAAAAGATTATCATGATGTGATCAGAAACAAACTTCAGACTCTTTTAAAAAGTCTTCACGAAAAGATAGGGGAGGTAAACGGAAGGGGCTTTGTTGATTCTGCTCCCGTGCTTGAGAGAACCTGGGCACAGCGCAGTGGCCTAGGATGGATCGGGAAGAATGGGAACCTGATAACAAAAGAAAGCGGATCGTTTTATTTTATTGCAACGCTTATCACTGATCTTGAATTGGAATACGACGATCCTTTTGCGAAAGACTATTGCGGCACCTGTACAAAGTGTATTGACTCCTGTCCAACTGATGCCATCCTTCCCAATAAAGTGGTTGATGGGAGCAAGTGCATTTCTTATTTTACGATTGAACTAAAGGAAATGATTCCCGGTGAAATGCATGGAAAATTTGACAACTGGATGTTTGGATGCGATACCTGCCAGGATGTATGTCCCTGGAACCGGTTTTCAAAAGGTACAGATGAAACTGCTTTTACCCCTATCCGGGAAGTGCTAAATTTTTCTCTCCATGATTGGGAAGAATTAACAGAGGAATCATTCAAAAAAATTTTTAAAGACTCTCCTATCAGGCGTTCTAAGTTTGATGGAATTAAACGCAACCTTAAGTTCTTGTCGGCCTAAATTCTCAGCTATCAAAAACTCCACCCGATTTTAGCTGATAATCTTCGTAAATGATAGTCGAAGTGATGATTTGGATCCTGCGACTCAAAAACCATATAGGGGTAACTAACTTTTTCACCAACATGCTTATAGTCATATCCCAGTTGAATCAATAAAGCATCATTCCCTTTCCCCATCCCAATTTTATATCCAATCCCTGCGCTCCAATAAAGACCCGAATAGGAACTTGTTTCATTATATCCCCACTCGTTATAATAGTCATTCATCTGCCACGGAAAATTTATGCCCACATTTCCGGATAAGTAAAAACTTCTTTTCTCTTTCTTTAAAAAATCCATATTGACCGACGTAAAAACGGGAATACTTCGACGATAATACCAATCGATGCCTGTTCCTAAACCAAGAAACCAATTACTGAATTTAAGGCCGTTAATTGTTTGTAATTGTAGCGAAGACCCGTGTTCACCTTCCAAAAGTCCGGCATAATTCTGCGATGAAAAATTGACCTTTTTTTGTGCGGTAGCACAGAGGCTCATGAGCAGCAAGGCTGATGCGAAAAATAGTTTCATGATCTACTCATTTACCTGTTGATGGATAATTTACTTCTCAAGGTCAGATCACCTGGAACGCTATAATCGTATTGATAAAGACCATTACTCGATACCACAATCAGGTTTTTGTTCCATGCGATCGCATCCCTCGCCTCAAGCCCTGCTACGTGTTTTTCCAGAACAATATTTTCAGGATCACTTGCATCGTACATTTTTATCCCCTCGTCGCATACAAAAAGAATGTTGTTATCTTTTGTGAGCCCCTGAGGCTTCATCATCGCGTACGATTTTAGCAATGACGGTGCATGCAGATCCTGAATGTCCACCACTTCGAGTTCATTCGTTGTCGGGCCGCAATTAGTTCCTTCCCTTAGTGTGACATATGCATAATTGTCATCCGCAATGACCGGGTCACACGCGCGTGCGTGAATAAAATCTCCCTCTTTTACAGGTGCGTCGGGCTGAGAAATATCGTAAATGTATAAGCCACCCATTGAGCCCAGGAACAATTTATTCTTGAATGGATAAATCGTTTCAATATCAAACCCTGCACTGATCATGTTACTTGCAACAGGATCTGAAGGATTGTCGATCGAGATCGGACGCAAGGAATGATGGTCCACCGCATACAGGTAATCATTGACAATAGTAAATCTTGCCATTGAACCCGAGATGCCGGGAATAGGGGCCGCAGCGGCAGCGTTCTGTCGCATTGCCGAGGCCGCATCGAACAGGACTCCTCGGGGGTAAAACCAATTGGGTGATGAATGCTCCAATACAACAGTTGTGTCTCGTTTTGTCCATCCAACGATCACCATGCTGTTGGAGGCAACAAATCCGTTCGCATAATACCGTTCAGCAAAAACATCCGGTAAAGTTTTAATCAACTTTGCATGCAACGGATCGGAAATATCGACGGCCACAAGATCCTGGTACATGTCCGCATATAAAATATTTCCTTTTACCGCGATATCAAGGTTTCCCGGTATATCAATAAAAGCTTTATCAACAGGATTCGAGGGATCAGTGTTGTCAATAATGTGAACTCCTTTATCCATCTCGTTTACGAAAATATAGTTGCCGTAAACAAATAAATTTCCGGGTGATTGAATTTCTTTAGCGGGATTACTTTTTATATTCAATGCTACTTGTTCTTTTGTTTCGTAGATCGGAGTGTAGATTGTATACGAGTGAGTCAGCTTATCCTTGAGGCAGCTTTGAAATGAGAAAAACAGCAAACAGCTCAATACAGCTAAGAGTATTTTTTTCATACCGTTTTTTTCTAAGGCTGACAACGGATAAAAAGAAACCGTTGCCTGCTAAATTATTTTTTTATGACATCAGGAAGAATACGTCCTGGCGAGCTTCACTTCGTTTTCTTTTCAAAAAATATCCTTGCATCGATCCCTGTGTATAAAAAGTATTTTCTTTTATCAAGATCGCTTTTGAAGACTTTAGTTATATCGAAGCTGAATTGAGGGCCTATACTAAATTCCAGGTTCCTTTTGTTTTTAAACTGATATGATATACCGGAAGTGAAACTAAAATGAGCCTTGGTGACGACATCTTTATTGTCATAATAAATACCTCCCATTGTTGTATCGTATACCAATGCATTCGTTGCAAGAAGATACGAAGGAGAAACTCCCGCATTCAGTGACAAGAAACGATCTGCATTATTAGTAACCCTCCAGTTATAACTCAATGGCAGCTCTATAAAATGAAAGTGATCGGTGTGAGTCTGCTGAGGTGCTCCTGAATAATAGGATAAAGCCATGGAGCTTTGACTCGGAGACTGATTTGTTCCGATTTCGATCTTATCGGCAAGTTGAGAATATCCCAATCCAACCGATAAACTGCTTCGGTTTGAAATATTTTTCCTGGCATTTATTCCGACTTTGAATGCGAATGCAGGTTTATTTTGAGATTGGGAGTAGTTGTAATACGCCGTGGGACCGCCTGCACCGCCAGCACCGGTAGAGGGTGTGCCACCAATATTAGACCCCGGAGCGCTATACTGCCTGTCAGCCGTGGCGTACGAGCTTTTAAAAGAGAAGGCATCCTCGGTGATCACGGAGCTACCGGCTGAAATATCTATACCCCACGTTATTTCATTGGAAACTTTTTCGGATTTTTTCCTGGTCACAACATCGACAGATCTTGTGTTGTTCGATTCTTTCAAATTTGACCTCGCTGTATCGCTGGGCAAATTTTTCCCTTCTGGTTTTGCGATTCCCTTTTGATTGGAGTCGACTATTTCCGGCTTTTGGTTAATAGACAGCACCTGTGTAGTTTCCAGGGTTGCGTTACGCTTTTTACTGTTGTCTTGTTTTTCCGTGGAACTATTTATGCTGACCGTTGTTTGATTCCTTGAAATAGAGTTTTCTTTCGACACCGATGTCATCTGTTTATTCGGTTTGCTCGATTGATCCGCATGTTCCTGCTTTCCAGTAACAACATGTTTTATCTGCTCTGAATTTTCTGCTGGGATAGTTTGTTTATTAGTAATGGTTTCTTTATCAGGTTCCGTATTCTTTGAATTGCTGGTTTTATCTTCAGTATTTGATTTATGGCCATCTGGTAATTTAAATTGGGCTTCTGACTTTGTTCTGCTCCCTGAAAAATTATAGATTCCATATCCTGCAACTATCAATCCGATGAGAGAAAAAAGAATAAAAAACAGGATTCTTCTCTTTCTGTTTTTCTCCCTGATCCTCTCCTCTATTTTTGGCCATACCGTCTCTGATGGACGGAATTTAAAGTCCTCCATTTCCTTTCTCACATTTTTTTCAAATTCATTTGCCGCCATAGTTTTCCTTTTTTTTATCGACAGAGTAATTTTGGATCCAACTGATAAGTAAACCTCTTGCTCTTGCATATTGTGACCGCGAGGTGCCATCGGTAATACCCAGCAACTCTCCAATTTCTACGTGAGAATAACCCTCAATAGCATGAAGGTTGAAAATCGTTTGATAACCCGGAGGCAATTGCCTGATCAATTCGGCAATTTCTTTAGCCTGCAAGATGGTGGAAGCGTCTTCATTTATTACCGGGTGAAGATGCTCCGATGGGAAATACATCTGGTCGCGATAGTTTCGGTTACGTTTTAAGTAATTCAAAGCGGTAGTTACCATGATGCGACGGATCCAAGCTCCTAATTCACCCTCGTTCCTGTATTGACGCAAACCGAAAAAAACCTTTACAAAGCCTTCCTGTAATATATCTTCCGCATCTTTGATGGATTTGGTATAGCGATAACATACACCCAGCATTGTTTCGGAGAAATGGTCATACAATTGCCGTTGTGCCTCCGGTTTATTTTTAAGGCAATCTTTGACGAGTTTATGATAATCCATCTTCGGTTGTGATTTGACAACAGTTACCGGTATATCGTTGCATTACAGGAATGAAAAAGGGGCTGCCCAGGAGGGCAACCCCGCACTTTGCGTATCATCAGAAATCAAAACGTTGGATCAGGTGGCGTGTTTGGATTATTATCCCTTTCCAGGAATGGATAAGGGAGAAAATTTCTCTTCTTTTCTGAATTTGGCCTGTCAAACCTTCTCATATCTTCCAGTTTCAATCCCGACATATATAGCTCGATGCAGCGATTTTTATAGACTTCATTCAAAATGTCTGCCTGTGTTGCTGCAGCAGATGGAGGAAGTCCTGCGCCCACACCATATGGATCGCTCCCCGGTTGCTTTGTAACAACTTTATTTAATTCAGTAAGAGCATTTGCAAGATCATTTTGGCGTGCATAAGCCTCAGCTTTGATCAATGTCATTTCACCAGGAAGATAGATCGGCCATGCTGTTGTAGCAGTTGCTGCAAATCCGGCTATCTTCGAATTGTAAGCAGTAGTTGTGTAAAATGCCAGGCGTTTATCTGTCGGATCTGGCTGCAGCCCTGCAGGTAATCCCAGGGTTGTATTGTCGATCGCCGCTGTGACATTGTTTGTCGATGTGGCCGTTTCAAAAATGGGATTCAGGTTTACCGTGGTAAAATTAAAGGTTGATTTTACCGTTAGACTTGCCGTAGTTGCTTCTGATAACGCCTGCGAATAGTTAGCGGAAAAAAGAGAAAATCTTGCTTTTAATGCATGCAGCGCATTTGGTATGTCAATACCACCAGGTATGTTTGTAATAAATGCCGATGAAATTGCATTTGCACTGATCGCCGAAAGCGCATTGTCGATGGCCGCTAGAGCATTTGCAAAACCCTGGGCCCTGTCATTGAAACTTACCGCTGCTCCAATACCTGCAGGAACTTTTTCCCAAAACATGGCGAGATCCCCGATAGCAAGAGCCTTGAAAATTGTTGCATAGCCGATCAATCCATTGGCGTACCCTTTGTCGCCCAAACTGGCTGCACTGCTAATTACATTGTCGGCGTCATAAATGATTTTATTACTGCTGGTCCATAATCCCCCCAACAGCGTGTTCGTTCCATCTACAGAACCACCGCCCAATTGTAATTGATATTCGCCAGTGTTACCCTGGTTAAGAACAGTAAGTTCACTTGTCAGCAATCCATTTATCGTAACACGATTGTACAAATTACTTGCACGGCCAGCGGTGTACCAACGTTGCAAGCCGATGGCTACTCCTGTCATTGCCTGCGACGAACTAAAGGCTTTGTTCTCCGGCACCGCTGCCGGGTTAGTATAATCTTTTTTGCACGACGTTTCGGACAGAAGTAAGAGAACTAATGCTCCGACTAAATTTATTTTGATAAAATATTTTTTCATATTGATGATTTTTTAGGCATTAAAGTTTTGTAGTAATTCCAAATTTGAATGTTCTTGGAATAGGCACAGAGCCAAAATCAATTCCGCGAAGCAACGTGCTTTGTCCTGCTGCATTCACTTCGGGATCATAACCCGTATAATTATCCCATGAAATCAAATTGCGTCCGCTAAGACTTAGTACTACGTCCTTAAAAAATTTCACATTTCCCAAACTATAGCTCAAAGCAACTTCTCTGAGTTTTACAAACGAACCGTCATCCACTCGCCACTGTTCAATTTGATAATTGCCCAATATATATCCACGGGGTAATAATCCCTCGTGCTCCTGCTCTGCTACAAGGCCATTACCGACACCTTGTCTTGTTCTGAAATCAGCATTAAATACATCTACTCCCTGCACCGCATCAAACTGAATATGCAAGCCAAATCTTTTGTATGTAAGGTCATTCGTTAATGTTGCCGTATAATCAGGGTTGGGATCACCGATCACTTTTCTCAAAGTAGTTCCGGTTGGTAATCCGTTTGCATCTCTTTGCGGAGTATAAGATGTTGGAGAATTTTGCTTTCCTTTTTCTATTTGATTAATGCCTGCAGAATTTTTCACGTTTTCGCCGCTGCCATCAACCGCAAAGAAAGTCCCATAGAATATTCCGATCGGATAACCTTCAAGCAATGCTACCGGCGCTCCTGCATTTGTGCTGAGGAGTGTAAGGGAAGGTCCGACCTCGAGAACCTTGTTACGATTATGATTGAAGATCAGCGTTGCATCCCATTTTAGATCTTTTTTATCGATAGGACTACCTCCCAGTACGAATTCAAATCCATTGTTTTCTAGTGAACCAAAATTATCAAGCAGGCTTGAATAACCGTTTGTCGGAGCGATCTGGCGGTTGATCAAAAGATCATTTACGCGTTTATGATACCAGTTGAATTGCAGGTTTATCCTGTCTTTGAAGAATGACATATCGGTTCCGATCTCTGTTTCCTGTTGTCTTTCCGGTTTTACATTTTCATTGGCCAGGCGTGTGTTGCCGGTTAATGCAATTCTTCCCAGATAAGAATTACTGCTGTAAGCGTTGATTCGGTCATAAGCACCAATGCCCGTAAGATTTCCTGATTCGCCGTAAGCAGCCCGAATTTTAAAAGTATTCCACCAGGGCAACGAGTTTGCCCAAAAATCATTGTCTGACAAAAGATAGCTTCCGCTTGCTTTATAATAGACCTGGTGGCGCTGGTCTTCGCCAAATACGGAAGAACCATCCAAACGAACAGCACCGGTCAGGAACAATCTGTTTTTGATACGAAAGTTCTGCTGCAAATAGGCTCCAGAAATAGATACCTCAGTTCTGTCGTCAACACTTGGCAATGGAGTGCTGGCTCCATTGATCGTTTCAATGAAAGGCGCTAAACCACGTCCCTGTAATAACGAGTAACGGTTTCTTTCATATTGAACAGAATATCCGACCTGTGTAGTTGAACCAATTTGATCTGTGATATTAAATTGATACGTACCGTTGATCTCATTATTGATCTGGAAAAAATAATCATTACCTGTGCTTGTATAACCATTCAATGTTGGATCCAACGAAGGGCCGCCACCGAAGAACGCAGTATTTACATTGTAAGCGAATGGCGGCATGTAAGTGGTCCCATTCTGACCATAGTTATCAATACCCAGCGTATAATCAAATGTAAGTCCGCTTATAGGCTTCAATTTCACTCCGAGGTTTGCAATGACCCGATTGGTCTCCTCTCTTTGCTTGAAATCTTCAATTACTGAAACAGGATTTACACGACCTCTTTCACCCACCGCTTTCAAATTGCCATTTGCATCTCTTGCCCATACGTCATGGAAGTTTCCAATGATCGTTACAGAGTTCATAGGTGAATAGAAAGAGTTTCCATCCGGCTTTTCATTTGAAGCACTGTTGATATAATTTAACCCCAGGTTAAAACTCAGCATACGATTGATGGTCTGATCAACATTCGCTCTGAAACTATATCTCCGGTAGTCAGTATTTTTTATTATACCCTGGTTGTAATAATATGAACCGGACACGTAATATTTTAATTTATCAGTGCCGCCGCTCACAGAAACATTGTTGTCTGTTCCAAGGCCTGTTTGAAAAATATAATCCTGGTAATTGTAACGTGTCACTGCTGTTGTGTTGGTTGGCAACGCCGGAGGAGTCCCTACGTTTGTAATGAGGTCTTGCGTAAGAGCGCCTGGTCCATCAGTGGGCCCACCGAATTTTGTCGGTGCCTGGTTCACGTCTAACTTATTCCTTAGCTGATTCATCATGATACTCGTGGAAAAACTTACCTGCGGCGCACCCGAGACACCTTTCTTTGTAAAAATTTGAATGACTCCTGCATTGGCCCTTGACCCATAAATAGCCGCTGCAGCTGCACCATTTAATACTTCGATGTGATCGATATCCGCAGGATTTATGTCGGCCAACCTGTTTTGCCCGATCGTACCTACAAATGTGCCTCCATCATAAGAGTTTTGCGTGTTTGTGACCCGGTTTGTCGCATTATTTACAATCACGCCATCCACGATATATAGAGGCTCTGATGATGACAACACAGAACTAATTCCTCTTAGTCGAACGGAGATACCTCCTGCAGGGTCACCGTTATTCTGAATGATTTGCGCGCCTGCTGTCTTTCCCTGCAAAGCTGTTAGTACATTACTGGTGGCACCTTTGGTTAATTCATCCGCTTTGACCGTACTGATATAATTTCCCAATTGTTTGCGCGTCGTACCTGCCGATACACCGGTCACAATCACTTCATCCATTTTCAAGGCATCGGCGGTCAATTGCACATCCGCTGTGTATGTTGCTGCATTGCCAATTTGCACTGCCTGGGATTGTGCCTTATAACCAACACCCGAGAATTGTAAAGTATAAGTACCCGTCGACAGATTTGCGCTGATGGAATATAAACCATTCGCATCTGTAGACGCCCCAAAGGTTGTATTGGGGATCGTTACTGAGATGCCCGGAAGACCTTTGCTTTCTGCATCTGTAACTTTCCCGCTTATGCGTACCTGCGAGAATAGACATAAGCCACATGCCTGTAGCAGCAAGACTAAAGAAATGTGTTTCCCTGTCCGTCCGGAAGGCGGACATTTCAAATGTCTTAATTTTTTAGAGTGTATCATACGCAGTTTTTAAGTGATGAATAGAATTTTTGTTTTTCTGTTTTATACTTTATTATAAAATTTCAATACCTGTTTCATGATAGGGTTTTAAGAGGTCGCTTCCACTGTTTAGTTCTGTAATGAGCACATCGATCTCATCGATCTGACAAATTTTTATCCTTTGGGATGAATTTAATTTCTCGGCTATGGCAAGAGATATCACTTTCTCAGATGAATCGATCATCGCCTTTTTTATTTGTACCACTTCCCAATCACTATCTGTCAGTCCATTGGGGATATCGATGGCATTCGTTCCCAAAAAGCACAGGTCAGCTTTTATCTGCCTGATCTTTGAAATGGCCTCACCTCCTACTGATATTTGTGCGCTTTTTGAAATTTTATCTCCAATAAAAATCACCTCGATGTTCGGATGATGTATGTATTCATACGCCACGGGAAGACTAACAGTAATGAAGGTGGCGGATAATTCAGAAGGTAAAGCTTTCGCTAATTCGATAATGGTCGTACCGCCCGTTGTCAACACAAACATTCCGTCTTTGATAAGCTGTGATGCCTTATGGGCAATCGTCTTTTTCTCATCGAGAGAATATACGTTAGGAGATTTTAGAGAAAGGTGAAAAGATTTTGACAGAGCGCCACCGTGAACTTTGATCACTTTTCCTTCGTCGGACAATTCATTCAAGTCCCGACGAATGGTATCTTCTGAGACCTTCATTTCCTGGCTCAGGTCGGAGGAAAGGACCTTATTATGCAGGTTTACCTGGCGTAAGATAAAGGATTGTCGTTCTCTTTTAAGCATGTCTCATTGCAGTCGCTACGACAATATTATGCAAATACATTCATAAAAGAATAAAAAATACCGCAAAAAAATGCACACATTGTCTTTAAAAATGGCAGAAAACAGAATTTTTGTATAAGCGGACAGATTTCGGGATATTTAAAGCAGCGCTTTAACAAACCATAGTATAGACTTTGCCGTTGTGATAATAAAATGAAACCTTCAAAAAATATTTTCGGAAA
>Ga0163163_10000079_pt1 | contig 106874 bp, 85 predicted proteins | sample S65metaG_FD_119766 | JGI IMG/M metagenome (GOLD analysis project Ga0163163, IMG submission 119766) | Switchgrass rhizosphere microbial communities from Kellogg Biological Station, Michigan, USA - S6-5 metaG | ecosystem: Host-associated > Plants > Roots > Rhizosphere > Soil | place: USA...
CTGAACTCTGAACTATTCATCCTCATCTCCTTTCATCACCCTAACAAATGCTGCTCTCTTTGGCGCCGGAGCAGATACTCCCATGATACCTTTCCATAAGATTTCATTAAACGATAAATCGGGAACCCGATCTTCCTTACTGAAATCAAAGGCCTCGCTTCGTTTCACATCCTCATTGTAGGCAAGATTTTTTGTCGTGATGTCAATCTGTGCGGGAATCGACAAGAAAGGTCGACCATCCACTTTGTCAGTAAAACAATTCCACATCGGATTGGCTGCAGCGTCATACTGACTCATTGGCGGAATGCCTAAAATCAATTCAATCGTGCGTAACATGGAAGACGTAGAATACATGGAATGATCCACAAAATTTCTCTTTACCATTCCGCCCGCAACATATGCAGTCGTGCGGTGTGCGTCTACATGATCAGGACCGTTTTGCGCATCATCTTCCACGATAAATACCACGCTCTCGTTCCAAATTGGACTCTTACTAAGATGTTCTACGAACATGCCTACCGCCCAGTCGTTGTCGGCAGCATGCGCAAATGGTGTTGGCCTTCCACGGTTCAGACCTTCGGTGTGATCATTGGGCAACCTTAAGGTACTCAGCTGTGGCAATGAATTAGCCGCCAGCAACGAATCAAATTCGCGAGCCCACTGGTTTACTCTCGTTGTGTCCCGCACCTTTTGATTCCAACCTGTGTAGTACGGACAAAAATTTCCCTGCAACACGGGCAGGTTTGGCTTGTAGTCATCGGCAAATTCACCATAGGTTCTGTAGCTTACACCGGCGCGCTTGCAATGGTCCCAAATGAAACCCATTTTGTTATTTGCAATTGCACGGTTGCCTTCTCCATCGTAGCTGCCGCCTCTGCCACCATAACTCGTCACCCATGTTTTCTCCAGGTAATCTGTTGCATATGCACCCATGCTCCAGTTATGCCCATCCGCGCTCACTTCACCGTCCACATAAAAATTATCAAGCAGCACAAACGCCTTCGACAATGCGTGTTGATTAGGCGTAATTTTTTCAGGAAAGAGGCAAAGCGAAGAATCTCCGTTACCCTCCTTCATGTCGCCAAGCACCTGGTCGTACGTGCGATTTTCCTTTAAGATGTAAAAAACATATTTAATCGGACTCTTATCCCCTACCCGGTGTGGAATCGGATTGCCCGTCACCTCGTTCAGGTTCAGTTCCTTCTCCTTCTTGTAGGGCGTGTTGTTATAAACGGCCTGGGAATAAATCGCCATCTGTTTTTCCGAAGGCTGGTTGATAATGCTAAGCGTGCCCTTAAATAATCCTCCGATGTACTCAACAACAATGGGCTTTGAATGGTCCCCGCCGTATCTCACTTCTTCATGCCTGTCCGTGGGATTCGGACCATTGGGATTAGCTCTTGACGAAAATCCTTTGCCATTAGCTGCGTAAATTTTTTTACCCAATGTTTTTACGCAGGTGGGATACCAGCCTACCGGAATATATCCGAGAGAATGACTGAATCCGGGTTTGCTCACATCGAAAACGGCCAGGCAATTATTGTCGGCATTTGCAATATAGAGTTGCCTATCATCAGGACTAAGACAAACGGAATTAGATGTGGAACCGCTGGGCGCATCAGGATAAAGTGCAGCATTCAACGTCTCCAACAGTTTTCTTTTCTGAATATCGATTACTGAAACCGAATTGTCATTCGCGTTTGCTACAAACAGGTATTTTCCATTTTTGGAAATGCAGATATCATTTGGATTGTCACCTACTGCAATAGACTCAGAAATACTTTGCGTGGAAGTATTGATTATAATGAGTTTGTCGCATCCCCAGCAGGAAATGTACAATTCCGATCTATTCGGCGAAAGCAAACAGGTATACGCTTCCGCACCTAACTCAATCTTCTTAACAACCACGCGTAACCGTAGATCGACGATGTAGAGCGTGTTGTCTTCCTTGGTGACAACGTACAGCAATTGCCGTTGATCGTCAATATCGATTCCGGCAGGCGAAATTCTCACCGGCCATTTTGCGCCCAGCTTGATGCTGTCTTTTAGAACAAGCTTGCTGGCCTGAACTGCATATTTCAGGATCCAGTTATCATTTCCACCAGACGCATACAAAAACTTTTCATCGCGGGAAAATTTCAGACCGAGCCAGGATTTTGGTATCACTACCCTGCTGAGCGTTTTTTCTGTCTTTAAATCAATCAGTTGCAATTCCTGTGTACTTTGCCCGTTGTTTGTCACTGCCATCCACTTCCCCGAAGAACTGATCGCCATATTGAGAGGCAGATCGCCCAATTTGAGGCTCTTACCGGCAGGGCTCAGGCTCCAGCCGTTGGGAAGCGTGACGCGTGATTTATTCAATTCTGCCGCAGACTGCGCATATACATGTCCTAAGGTGAATAGCGCCAGTATGAAGGGAACGAGTTTTCTCATGTAGCAATTTAGGCAGGAATTAGGAGATGCAGAATTCAGCCCCGCCGTCTGGCGGGACAAGGATTCATAGTCCATAATGTGGATGTTAACAAATTATAATATTCTTGCTTTGAATCTTCTGAAGGACCTTTGCTCACCCACTTGAATCCGGATCCGGAAAAAAATCTCAAAACCCTTAAAATATTCTTCCTCCTCATCCGTCTCCCTCTATATACGATGGAGGAGATCCAAATGCAATCGCTAGGAATGACTGCCGAAAGAAGAGCCACAGTTACTGAGACGATCAACGCTTATAGCAAGCGCCTGATGGGCTTTATCCGGAGGCGTGTGAAATCTGATGCCGATGCTGAGGACGTGATGCAGGATGTGTTTCAACAACTGGTTGGACATTCAGAACCCATCGAACAGGTTACGGCATGGCTTTTCAGGGTAGCAAGGAATAAGATAACAGACAGGGCACGTAAGAAGAAGCCAGAAGCGCTGGAGGATATTTTTGGTTCTGATGAAATGGAGTTGGGATTGGATTGGACGGAACTTTTTCCGGAACAGGGATCCAATCCAGAAACCGAGTACCTCCGCGCCCTTTTCTGGGAAGAGCTGGCGACAGCACTGAACGAGCTCCCACCCGAACAAAAAGAAATATTTATACAACATGAAATGGAAGGCAAATCATTTAAAGAATTATCTGAATCGACCGGTGAAAGCGTTAATACGCTTATATCGCGCAAACGTTATGCGGTACTGCACTTACGGGATCGCCTACGCGGATTAAGGAACGAATTGCTCAATTATTAAAAACAAAAAATTATGAATAGAAGAGTTACCGGAGGGAAAATAGTAATGATGGTGTTCTTTGGCATTTTAGCCGTTCTCGCTTTTGGATGGATAGTGATGAGTCTCTGGAACGCCATTTTACCCGACGTTTTGCACGTAAGCCAAATTACCTTTCTCCAGGCGCTGGGCATCCTTATACTGAGCAAGATCTTATTCGGTGGATTCCGAGGCAGAGGAGGATGGGGAGGGGGACCAGGTTCTCACCGCTGGAGGCAAAAGATGCAGGAAAAGATGAGCAGCATGAGTCCCGAAGAACGCGAAAAATACACTCAATATCTCCGTGATTATTGCGCTCCCTGGAAAGCTCCCGTTGGTGGTGAGCGATTCAACAATCCAGGTGAAGCCAAACCTGAGGGCCAGGGCACAGCCGGCCAATAGTCACTCAAACCAACTGTTATGGACATTATCGTTTTCAAGACGAATATCAAAAGGAAGAAACAGGTAGCACTGCTGAATCAATACCTCGAAAATATTTCCGGAATTGTGAAGTGGAACGTGGATCTCTGGGATAAAGACAAGATCCTGCGAATCGTATCCAATTCAGTCTCGCCAAGATCTGTTGAGGAACGACTGAGAAGTGCGGGATACGTCTGCGAGGAACTGCAGTAGTTTATAGTTTAGAGTTTGGAGTCCCAACTCAGAACTCTAAACTATAAACTCCAAACTCTACTGGTACTTCTTCACCAAATCCACAAGTATCTTCCGATCATCTTCCGTGATCACATTCGAGGAATCAGCTTGAACAAAATGTAGTTTGAAAGAATAGATTGCCGACAAGCTGTCCCTCACATCATATCCCACAATGCGCAAGGCCTGCAAGGCATTGAACTGATCAGGAACCTTGACCCCAACAGTATCATACCATAGACCATATCCACGATCGGCAAGCTCCTTCCATGGGAAATTGCGATTGGGATCTACTTTCCTGCCGGGAGCAATGTCTGAGTGCCCGATAAAATTTGCCGCCGGAATATTGTAGTTCCGCTTCAACCTGCTCAGCAAAATCATCAGGCTGTTGATCTGTTGCTCAGTAAAAAGTTCGAAGCCATTATTGTCGAGCTCTATGCCAATGCTGGAAGAATTAATATCCGTGAGGTTTCCCCATCTGGCAATACCACCGTGCCAGGCGCGGAAATAATCATTGAGCATATGGTGAATGGAGCCATCCTTACAAATAACATAATGCGCACTTACCTGCGTTGATACCGTTGTAAATGTTTTTAAGGTTTGGTCACAGCTGTTTTGCGCAGTGTGATGAATGATCACAAAATTCGGCTTACGCATGTTGAAATTCGTGGTGCCCACCCATTTCGGCTCAGGGAGGTAACCACTATCCATGTGTTGAGGATTGGTGCGGAGCGTTTTTGCATAGGCCTTTGCCTGTACCTTATAAGCCTTGTTCGTTGCGGCGTAGGGCGAAGAACAACCGCAGATGATAGCTGTCATCAATACAGCGATACCCGTCTTGAATTTTGTCATTCGATTTATTTAGCAATCGTGAAATAGCAAACACTTATGAATCCAACTTGGCGGTGGCGTGTTGGAATTTCTGATCGCGCATTTCGATGTCCTTTTCTTTCTTCACGCCCCATTCATTAATCAGTTCCGCCACCAGAGCTGTCCATCCGGTTTGATGACTGGCGCCCAGTCCCCGACCACTATCTCCATGAAAATACTCATAGAAAACCACCAGGTCTTCGTTTGTTGGCTGACTATAAAACCAATTGTAGTCGCCATTGAGGCGGCGTTCATTTTTTTCATCTTTTTCAAAAAGACTGATGACTCTCCTGGTAAGTTCGTCGGCCACCTGTTCAAGGTTTAGCATATTGCCTGAGCCCACCGGGCATTCTACCTTGAGCGCATCTCCATAAAAATCGCCATATTTCCTGATGGACTGAATGATGAGATAATTGATGGGCATCCAAACCGGCCCGCGCCAGTTACTGTTCCCGCCATAAAGATCAGAAGTTGAATCGCCCGGATCGTATTGAATGGAATATTCCACGTTTTTCACACTAACTGAATATGGATGTTTTTCGTGATACTTCGATAACGCCCTGATGCCTCCATCCGACAAAAATTCTTCTTCATTCAAAAGTCTTTTTAGGATATGTACCAGCCGCTCTTTCGGTACCAGTGAGAGTAGAATTTTTTCACCATCGGTTTTGTCTTCGTTTGGCCAAAACCGTTTGTTCTTCAGCCGGTAATTTTCAAACCAGGTAATCCGCTTCTTAAAGTCTTTTAACTTCTCAAGCATAGGCTTCTCCATAATGGAAACAGCGAAGAGAGAAGTGAGCCCCACGATAGACTGAATCCTGAGCGATTGGGGATCAGCTCCTGGAATGCAAAGTGTATCGTAGAAGAATTTGTCTTCGTTATTCCACATGCCGTGCTCATTGAGCGCTTCGGCAATCAGCACAAAGTGTTCAAAGAATTTGGTTGCAGTATCTTCAAAGGAATCATCGTGTGTTGCGATTTCAAGGGCCATGTCCATCATGTTCAGCGCATACATGCCCATCCAGCCAGTACCGTCAGCCTGCTCAAGTTGCATGTCGGCAGCGTGTTCGATACTTCTGTTGAAAACACCGATATTATCCAGTCCCAGGAATCCGCCCTCGAAAATATTATTGCCTCTCGCGTCTTTCCTGTTGATCCACCAGGTAAAATTGATGATCAGCTTTTGAAAGATCCGCTTCAGGAATTTAATATCCCCCTTTCCTGTTTTTGTCTTTTCAATCCGATATACCATTAGTGTAGCCCAGGCCTGCACCGGCGGATTTACGTCACCAAAATTCCATTCATAAGCCGGGAGCTGCCCGTCGGGCTTCATGTACCACTCGCGCATGATCAGCTGAAGCTGGTGCTTTGCGAAACAGGGATCGATCATGGCCATTGGAATGCAGTGAAAAGCCAGGTCCCAGGCCGCATACCAGGGGTATTCCCATTTATCGGGCATGGAGATGATATCCTGATTTTTCAAATGCTTCCAGAAATGATTTCGACCATTGAGCTTTCCCGCATTTGGAGGCGTCACGCCATCAGTTCCATTTAGCCATTTCTCAACATCATAGTGGTAGTATTGCTTACTCCAAAGTAATCCTGCAAGTGCCTGCCGCTGGATCTTCGCCATCTCGGGAGAAATTCCCTTTTGCAAAATGGCTTTATAGAAGGCATCGGCTTCTTCTTTACGAATAGAAAAAATCTTGTCAAAGCCGGGCGCAAATGGATTGTCGAGAATCTTGTTGCAAAGCCTGAGATAAATTGTTTTTGAAGCGCCGCCGTGAATTTTGTACTGATAGACCGGTGCAAATTTTGTTCCTGTCTTCTTTTGTCTTAATTCATTGAGATGCGTGCCGCTGATAATCGCGTCGTGAAATGCGTCTTTCACAAAAGGCGTTTCATTCGGTGTGCCACTGATTCGAAAATAATTTGTCTCGTTCTCTGTGAACAGCCGGTCATGAGGCGGTTGGAAATAGAGATGGTAATCTCCGAGTCGTTCGTGGGCCGCTTTAACAGAAGTCTTCGACACATAGCTGATCAATGGTTTTTTATCGAGCCCATTGTTTGACCATCGGTTGTAAAACCAAAGCGTGGGCAACACCGTTATCTCAGCGCTTTTGTGATAGAGGTTCTTTATTTCAATCTTGATGAAAATATCCTGCGTGTGCTGCTTCGCATAACTGACCTTCACATCGAAGTATTCGTTCTTATCGAATACACCTGTGTCGAGGATTTCATATTCGGGCTGCTGCCTGCTGCGCTTCCTGTTTTCTTCCAACAATTTTTCGTAGGGGAATGCTTGCTGAGGATACTTGTATAGGTATTCCATGAAATAGTGAGAAGGCAGGTTATCGAGGTAATAGTAAAGTTCCTTCACATCCTCTCCGTGGTTACCCTGGCTGTTTCCGCATCCAAACGCGCGTTCTTTTAGAATTTTGTCTTTCCCATTCCAGAGCGAAACACAAAAACAAAGATTCTGAAAGAAATCGGAAATACCGGCAAGCCCGTCTTCGCCCCATTTATAGGCGCGACTATGCGCATGATCAAAAGGAAAATAGTGCCAGGCATCTCCGTTGGAGCTGTAGTCCTCCCGCACTGTGCCCCATTGACGTTCGCTAAGATACGGACCCCATTGAGCGAGCGGGATTGCCCTTGTATTGTTAACGGCCAGGCGTTGATGTTCTGCAGTCATTCGTATGTGTTAGGTTACATACGGTCAACGCAATCGTTCAGGAGTCTTCCTAAAGTTAATACTTCAACATGAAATGTACTACCCGCCGGTCATGGCACGATTGCTATTGTCCGATTAGGTTCAATTTCTCCTTCTTGATTTTTGATTGCTGTAACTGGAAGACCTGGTACGCGGATGGTACTCAGGGCCCGCTCCCAATTGTGCGGGAATGGCAGCTTTTGTAACCGGATGGCCCAACAATCTTTCAATCGTCGCGAACTTGTTTTGTTCCTTCTCACTGATAAAAGTCACCGCCTTGCCATCTGACTCCGCACGGGCTGTTCTGCCAATGCGATGAATATAATCTTCGCCATCATGTGGCACGTCAAAATTCATCACGAGTTCAATATTGTCGATGTCAATACCGCGACTTAAAATATCTGTTGCTACAAGGACCCTGATCCTTCCGCTTGCAAATCCGGCCAATACACTCTCCCGTACGGGTTGCTCAAGATCGCTGTGAATTTCTTCAACATTGAATTTGTTGAATTTTAGTTCGCGCGTGAGCTGTTTTACGGTTTGCTTTCTCGAGCAAAAAATGAGAATGCTTTTATACGAGGATTCTTTCAGGATCATTCGCACCAGCGACATCTTTTGCGGCTCATAGACCACATAAGCCTCCTGGATGATTTTTGCCGGCGGCTTTGATATCGCGATATTTATTTCTTCAGGCTGATGCAGGATTTTTTTCGCCAGGCTCCTGATCTTTTCCGGCATCGTAGCTGAAAACAGCAGATTCTGTCTTTTAGCAGGCAGGTAGGAAATGATCTTCATGATATCATCATAAAAGCCCATATCCAGCATTCTGTCAGCTTCATCCAACACCAGGTATTGAAGACCTTTCAACTTCACATAACCCATGTTAATGTGCGCAATCATTTTTCCCGGCGTGCATATCACCAGGTCGGTGCCATGACTGAGCGCCTGCTTCTCCTGTATAAAGGAGCCGCCGTCTCCGCCGCCGTAAACCGCAATTGAGCTGATGGAAGTAAAATAAGAGAGGCCTTCGAGGTTTTGCGCAATCTGCACGGCCAGTTCCCGTGTGGGAACTATGATCATGGCGTTCACCTGGCCTTCGTTGCGATGATGAAGGATTTTATGGATGAGAGGAAGCAAAAAGGCAGCGGTTTTGCCGGTGCCGGTTTGAGCGGAGGCGATAATGTCTTTTCCCGCAAGGATGAGTGGGATCACTTTTTCCTGCACGGGAGTCGCCGTTTCGTATCCAGTGCTTTCAATTCCTTCCAAAAGGCCATCGTCAAGTCCAAATTCTCTGAAATTCAAATGTTGGGAGGGTTTCTAGGTACAAAAATCAAAAATCGGGGCAAAGATACGGAAATTGGTTGGCGGTTGGTGGTTGTTAGTTGGCTGATATTTACTGCGTGGCGGGAGTTGCCGCCAACCACCAACTGTCAACCGCCAACCAACCACGTCTACATATTCCTCCTATACTGCCCACCCACCTCGTACAGGGCATGGGTGATCTCGCCCAGGCTGCAGTATTTTACGGTTTCCATCAACTCGGCAAAGAGATTTCCATTTTGAATAGCCGTCTTTTGCAGATTTTCCAGTGCTGCCACCTTCCGGCTTGCATTTCGCCTTTTGAAGGCTTCCAGGTTAGAAATCTGCTGATCCTTCTCCTCCTTCGTGCTGCGGATCACTTCTGCAGGTAATATGGTGGGACTGCCCTTTTTATTCAAAAATGTATTTACGCCAATGATGGGCAATTCACCGCTGTGCTTTAGACTCTCATAATGCAAACTCTCTTCCTGGATCTTGTTACGCTGGTACATTCTTTCCATCGCACCCAATACACCACCCCGTTCTGTTATCCGCACAAACTCATTCATCACAGCTTCCTCCACCAAATCTGTCAGCTCTTCAATCAGGAAAGATCCCTGGTTAGGATTTTCATTTTTCGCAGTTCCCAATTCACGGTTTATAATTAATTGAATAGCCATGGCTCTTCTAACACTCTCTTCCGTGGGTGTCGTGATCGCTTCGTCGTATGCATTCGTGTGAAGCGAATTGCAATTGTCATAAATCGCGTAAAGCGCCTGCAGGGTGGTTCTGATATCGTTGAAGTCAATCTCCTGTGCATGCAGTGATCTTCCTGAAGTTTGAATGTGGTATTTCAACATCTGGCTGCGCTTGTTCGCCTTGTATTTATATTTCATCGCTTTTGCCCAAATGCGCCGCGCCACCCGGCCAATCACACTGTATTCCGGATCCATGCCATTGCTGAAAAAGAAAGAAAGATTGGGGGCGAAATCATCAATGCTCATGCCCCTGCTCAGATAATATTCTACGTATGTGAAACCGTTGGAAAGCGTGAATGCCAACTGCGTGATGGGGTTGGCACCTGCCTCGGCAATATGATAGCCACTGATAGATACGCTATAAAAATTTCTTACGGAATGGTCGGTAAAATAAGCCTGCACATCGCCCATCAGTTTTAGCGCGAACTCTGTGCTGAATATGCAGGTATTCTGCGCCTGGTCTTCCTTGAGAATATCGGCCTGCACGGTGCCCCTCACCTGCGTGAGGGTTTCGGCTTTGATTGCTGCATATACTTCAGCAGCCAAAACCTCATCACCACTTACACCCAAAAGTCCCAGTCCAAGTCCTTTGTTCCCTTCAGGCAATTCACCTGAAGAAGCGGTTTCATTATAAGTCGGAGCAGGCTGATCAGAGAATTTCTTCGCGAGTTTTTGCTTTACTTCATCCCATTTGCCATTTTCGTGAATCCATTTTTCACATTGCTGGTCAATGGCTGCGTTCATGAAGAACGCAAGAATGATTGGCGCCGGACCGTTGATCGTCATGCTTACAGAGGTCTTAGGATCACAAAGATCGAATCCACTGTATAATTTCTTGGCATCATCAACCGTGGCAATGCTCACGCCGCTGTTGCCCACCTTGCCATATATATCAGGTCTTGTTGCGGGGTCCTCGCCGTAAAGCGTAACCGAATCAAATGCTGTGCTCAAACGCTTGGCGGGTTGATCAAGCGACAAATAATGAAATCGCTTATTCGTTCGCTCAGGAGCACCTTCACCTGCAAACATTCGCGTAGGATCTTCACCTTCCCTCTTTAATGGAAACACACCTGCCGTAAATGGAAACCGGCCTGGTGCATTTTCCTGCGCCTGCCAGCGAAGGATATCACCCCAGTCACGATATTTTGGAAGGATCACTTTAGGAATCCTGGTTCCGGAAAGACTGATGCTATACATGGGCTGGCGAATGATCTTTTCGCGCACATTGTATTCATAATAATCGCCCTCGTACGCCTTTAATTTCTCTGGCCATTTTTGCAAGAGTCTTCTGCTGACGGGCGTAAGCTGGTCCTGGTAGAAACTGATTTGCGACTGTAAAATGGCAAGTGTTTCTTTCGTTGCACCAGATTCAGGTTTCTTTAGCGTTGCCAATGCGCCGTGTAATTGATAAAGCGTTGAAGCAATTGAAGATTGTGCTTTCACCAGGTCATCATATTCCTTCAATGCTTCCGCAATTTCGCTCAGGTATCTTACACGCGATGGCGGGATAATCAGCGACCGACTGGTGGTGTCCTTTGAATGATGAATTGAGACCTTCTTATCTGAGAACTGGATCTGTGTTTTTGTCCGAATTTTTTCCAATAATCTGTCAAAGAGATCATTTATGCCAGTGTCATTGAATTGCGAAGCGATGGTGCCCACCACAGGCAGTTCTTCATCCTTCGCTGACCATAAACCATGATTTCTTTTGTATTGTTTTTTGACTTCACTCAAGGCATCAAGTGCGCCGGCCTTGTCAAACTTATTGATCGCGATCAGGTCGGCATAGTCCAACATGTTGATCTTTTCCAATTGTGATGCGGCTCCATATTCCGGCGTCATCACATAAAGACTCACATCGCAGAATTCAAGGATGCTGGCATCGCTTTGACCCACACCAGCACTTTCAAGGATGACAAAATCAAATCCTGCCTGCTGGCAAATTTCTATCGCCTCTTCCACGTGCGCACTCAGTGCTTTATCACTTTCGCGCGTGGCCAAACTGCGCATGTATGCACGCGTGCTATGAATTGAATTCATCCTGATCCTGTCGCCCAAAAGTGCACCGCCCGTCTTTTTCTTCGATGGATCAACTGAGATGACGGCTACCGTCTTATCCTTAAAGCTATTCAGGAAGCGACGAAGAATTTCATCGGTAACACTGCTCTTTCCAGCACCCCCGGTACCTGTGATACCCAGTACTGGTACTTTCTGTGATGAAACAAAATCGAGTCCACCCGCATCCTGTACGCCGGCAGCGACACCTTCGCCAATTTCTGCCCAGGAAATTGCCCTTCCAATTTTCCGTATGTCTTTCCTCTCTCCAAGCGGAGTTTTGCCGTTCCATAATCCTGAGGCTTTCCAGAATTCTGTTTCTTTCCAGGTCTTGCCATTCCGGGATGGTTCGCAGTGTTTGATCAGGTCCTCAATCATGCCCTCAAGGCCCATGCGACGGCCATCATCAGGACTGTATATCCTGGTGATCCCATACTGATGAAGCTCCTCGATTTCTGAAGGAAGAATAGTTCCACCTCCCCCACCAAAAATTCGGATATGACCGCAGCCATTCTCCACAAGAAGATCTCGCATGTACTTAAAAAACTCAACGTGACCACCCTGGTAAGAAGTAACGGCAATACCCTGCACATCTTCTTCAATTGCGCATTCCACGATCTCCGCTACAGAGCGGTTATGTCCCAGGTGGATAATTTCAGCGCCTTTGGATTGCATGATGCGGCGCATAATATTAATGGCAGCATCGTGGCCATCAAACAAAGAGGCAGCTGTAACGAGCCGGAGTTTTTGATTAGGTGCATGATCCATAAATGCAAGCATTGATCACGAATCAAAGGTAGTCTAAAAACTAATGACCGTTAGCACTGCATAATCCGTGAATTTTTCTGTTTTGCAGGGCCGAAAATTGGGGCTAGCTTCGAAAGCAAAATTCACAAGATGAAATTGGTTCGTTACGGAGAACCGGGAAAGGAAACTCCAGGCATTATCAATACAAGTGGCAAGATCCTGGACGCCTCAGGATTTGGTGAAGACTATGATGAGAACTTTTTTGCGAATGATGGTATTGCAAGGCTCACTGCATGGGTGAACAAGAACGAACATCAACTGAAATCTGCCGTGGAAGGAACAAGGCTGGGTCCGCCCATCCGGAAGCCTTCCAAAATCATATGTATCGGGCTTAACTACACAGATCACGCGAAGGAAAGTAATATGACTGTTCCCCCGGAACCCGTGATTTTCTTTAAGTCCACGACCGCCATTTGCGGACCCGATGATAAATTGATCATCCCGAAGAATAGTCAGAAAACGGATTGGGAAGTTGAGCTCGCCGTGGTGATCGGGAAAAAAGCAAGTTATATAGAAGAATCACAGGCAGCGGCGCATATTGCCGGCTATGTGTTACACAATGACTATAGCGAAAGGGCTTTTCAGCTGGAAAGAAGCGGACAGTGGGTTAAGGGAAAAAGTTGCGACAGCTTTGCGCCCTTAGGTCCCTGGCTGGCAACACCTGATGAATTTAAGGACATTGACAAGCTTCGGCTATGGCTTACTGTTAATGGAAAGATGATGCAGGATGGCAATACCAGCAATATGGTGTTCAAGGTTCCCTTCCTGGTGCACTACCTCAGCCAATTTATGACGCTCCTCCCAGGTGATATCATTAGTACCGGCACACCTGCCGGCGTTGGATTGGGTCAGAAACCGAATCCCATCTATCTCAAACCCGGCGACGTGATCGAACTTGGAATCGACGGACTGGGCATGAGCAGGCAGGTAGCCGTGGCCTGGAAATAGTTGCTCACTTTACAACTGAGTTTTGATGGCAAGAAATATTACGTTGGATGAACCTGGAAAATTCCACTATGGAGAATCCATTGTAGATGAAAACCCCGGTGTCGACGAAGCGATCGTCCGGGTCCGCACAATTGGCATTTGTGGCACAGACTATCACGCCTACCACGGCCGTCAACCCTTCTTCAACTATCCGCGCATCATTGGTCACGAACTCGGCGTAGAAGTCATGAAAACCGGCAGCGGTGTTGCAAATCTGAAAGTGGGCGACCGCTGTGCGGTGGAACCCTATCTCTATTGCGGCGCCTGTGCAGCGTGTAAAATGGGAAAGACCAATTGCTGCGAAAATCTCAAGGTGCTCGGCGTACATGTGGACGGTGGCATGCAGGAACTAATCAAGCTCCCCGCCAGGCAGCTGCATCCTTCTTCAAAACTTGAATTCTCACAGTTGGCGCTTGTGGAAACACTGGGTATCGGATTCCACGCCGTGCAGCGGGCGCAGGTTGAAAGCACAGATTCGGTTCTCGTCATTGGCGCAGGACCCATCGGACTCTCAGTGATGGAATTCGTGCGCGATGCAGCGCTTGTGGTGGTGATGGATCGGGACGAACAACGGCTGAATTTTTGCAAGCAATCAGGCTATGCCCATAAAACGATCATGAGCGAAGGCGAAAATGTGTTACAAATCAGAAATGCTTTCGACGGACAACTACCCACGCTTGTATTTGATGCAACTGGCAGTCCGGTTTCTATGGAAAGGTCATTCGCATTTGTTGCGAATGGCGGGAAGCTGGTATTTGTTGGCCTCTTTCCGGGCGAAATTCGCTTTTCCGATCCGGAATTTCATCGCAAGGAACTGACATTAATGGCTTCCCGTAATAGCCGGTCACTTGATTTCAAATCCATAATCGAGCGAATTGAGACCGGTAAAACTGATACCCACAAATGGATTACGCACCGGCTGGAGTTCGACAATTTCATCCCGGCGTTTAATACGCTGGTTAAAAATGCAAAGGGCCTGATCAAGGCCATGGTGCATATTGATGGTTAAACTTCCATTTGAATTAATATCTTTAGCGCAACTCACCGAATAAAATTTCATCTACATGACAGCCACATCCAGGCTCTTGCTATTCCTTTTTATGCTTATGACATTGGGCGCATTCCATAATCAGCAAAAGAAAAAGATCATTTTCTTTGGCGATTCCATCACAGAGGTTGGAGCGAAACCAGGTGGCTATATCACGCTATTGCAGGACACCGTCACCAAAGCCGGCAAATCCTCGCAATTTGAACTGATTGGAGCGGGCATTGGTGGGAATAAAATCTACGATTTGTATTTCCGAATGGACAGTGACGTGATTGCAAAGAAGCCCGACCTGGTTTTTATTTATGTGGGAATAAATGATGTCTGGCATAAGCGAACCTACGGCACTGGCACCGATCCGGATAAATACGAAAGATTTTACAACCGTGTGATTGATCGCATTCTGGCATCTGGCGCGAAAGTTGTGATCTGTACGCCGAGCACAATTGGGGAAAAAAAAGATTTTGTAAATGAACTGGATGGAGATCTCAACAAATATTCAGAGATCATCAGGAACATCGCAAAAAACAAAGGTGTGGAGTTGATTGACCTTCGTAAGGCTTTTGTCAATTATCTGGCCACACATAATCCATCCAATCAGTATAGCGGTGTACTCACGCTTGACGGAGTACACATGAACGAAAAAGGCAATCGTTTTCTCGCAGATCAATTTTACCCCTACATCAGGTGAGACCGCAAATAGTACGGGAAACTTTATACGTTAAGCATGGCAATAGATACTCACGTTCATTTTTGGAAATATGATAAGATTCGTGATGCGTGGATTACGAAGGACATGAAGGTACTGATGCAGGATTACCTCCCAGAGCACCTCGACCTGGCTGCCAGAAGAAATGATATCACGGGATGCGTCGCCGTTCAGGCCGACCAGTCAGAACTGGAAACCCATTTTCTTGTTGAGCTTGCCAAAACGCATCCCTTTATTCAAGGTGTGGTTGGGTGGGTTGACCTGCAGAGTCCAGACATCGAAAAACGACTTGATTACTTCTCACAATATCCCATCATCAAGGGCTGGCGCCATATTGCCCAGGCTGAAGTTGATAATTTCCTGTTGGGTCCAAAATTCCAAAATGGCATTGCTGCAATTGGAGCCAGAGGTTACACATACGACGTACTGATTTACCATTACCAATTGAAATCAGCGCTTGAATTGGTCAGTCAATTCCCTAACCAGCGCTTCGTCATTGATCATTGTGCAAAACCAAATATCAAACGAAAAGACATTAAGGAATGGGCTGTGCTCATGAAGGAAATGGCCAGGCTGGGTAACGTGGAATGTAAGGTCTCAGGCCTGCTCACAGAAGCTGAGTGGAAAAGCTGGAAGCCTGCAGATTTCTATCCTTACCTCGACGTGGTATTCGAAGCGTTCGGAACCGATCGCCTGATGTATGGCAGCGACTGGCCCGTGATTTTGCTCAGTGGTATTTATGTGCAATGGAAAAGCCTATTGGAAAAGTACATGGAAAATTTCAGCATTGAAGACAAGGAGAAAGTCTTCATCAATAATGCTGTGAGATTCTACCAAATTCAGCATTAAGCGCGAGCGTCCGCCCGTGCTCAAAAATTAAGCACGGGCGGACGCCCGCGCTTAATTTTTTTTGAATTATTCTTTTATGTCCGTCGTTGTTTTCGGCCTGTCAAACTCCCACTCGTGTTTGTCCAGCTTCTTTTCCTGCGGATAAACCTCATCACAGGTATTTCCATCATACAGCCTTCCATCTTTCATCACATACTTAATCGTATTCGTGTTGCGGATATTCTCTAGCGGATTTTTATCCAACACAATCAGGTCGGCCAGTTTACCTACTTCAAGACTTCCCAGGTCTTTGTCAAGTCCAAGTCCCTGAGCACCCAGGATGGTGGCTGTTTTTAGTGCATTGTGCGTGCTCATACCGCCGCTTTGCATCGCCCAGAGTTCCCAGTGATAGCCAAGTCCCTGGAATTCGCCGTGACTTCCAATGCCCACCAAACCTCCTGCTTCAACAAGCGATTTCATATTCTTTGCGTGCTTTTGGAATACATGCTCTTCAGGCATAAACCAAAGACCGGGTCTCCTGGTCTTAAACGCCAGTTCTTCGTATGCAAAGAGGTTTTGCACCTTGGGATCGTGATAAGGATTTTCTGTTTCCCAGAAATAGAGCTCTGCAAAAGGACCACCGTAAGATACCAATAACGTGGGCGTTACAATCATACCGGCTTTCGCAATTGAAGTCCACACGTCATTGTAAAGCGGGTAAATGGGCAGCGCGTGCTCATGACCGGGATAGCCATCCAGCAAATTGCTCATATTGAATTTGAAATCAAGTCCGCCTTCTGTGGTGGGCATGATTTCCTGGTTGCGCGCAGCCATGATGATCCATTCACGTTGTTTCCTGTTTCCGGTTAAGTACATCTTGATGTACTTCGTGTGATAATATTTGCTGTATTGTTTCAATACGCTTTCTGCCTGCGCCGAATCCTTGATATTGTAATACCAGAAGCCAACGCCCGGACCTGTTGAATAGATCCTCGGGCCAGGCATCATTCCGGCATCCACCATATCGCTATAGGTAAGTACGTCGGTGGTTGCAGTTTGCGGATCTCTTGTCGTTGTTACGCCATAAGCGAGGTTGGTAGAATAAATCCAGATCTGGTTCTTTTGGATGCCCCAGTTCGGCCACATATGACTGTGAGGGTCCACAAACCCGGGAATGATCGTTTTACCGGCAACGTCAATTTGTTTAGTCGAGGCGGGTACCGATAATGTGCCCGATTTGCCAATCGCCTTAATACGATTGTTTTCAACCAATATATCTCCATTGTCTATGATCTCGTCACCCTTCATCGTTACAATGCGAGCGCCTTTTAACAAGACGATTCCTTGTGGCGTTGCTTTCTTGAAAAACACTTTCACATCGGTCTCAACTGCTGCGTATTTAGGATCCTCTTTCTTCTTATCTTTTTTCGCAGTGGTATCCTTTGCCTTCAGGGAATCAGCCAGCTTCTTTTGAGCATCCGCCTGTTTCTTGAGCGTCGAGTCTGCATTCACGCGCGCAGTAGAGTCTTCTATTCTTTTTGCCTCAGCTTTCTTTGCTTCTTTCAGACTATCCTCGAAAAGCTGTGCACGGTCCACATCGTAAACGAAATGTGTGCTACCAAGGCTCCAGTGCACTTTCTTTCCATCATTTTCCCAATAAGGAAATTCGCCACCCACTTCTGTTAACTTTCTTGCCGGGAAATCGGCGCTGCTTGCATCAGCTACTGAAATATTGATGAGCTTGCCCGTCTGTGGCGTCGTCACCATATAAATGTCATTGTTCACCTGTACGAGTGCCCTTCCGCCTTCGGGTGAAATGGTGATCCATGACGCCGGCGATGGAGGTGTCACTTCCCTTTCGTTCATATCATCGTCGGTTTCACCAAGAATGCATTTCATAGCAGCAGGATCTGGTCGGCCGTTTTTAGTTGGAATCGTTCCGTAGGTTGTGATACCCGTAACGTGCACAAGCCGCTTTTCATCAGTCCCGTCCCATTTGATGGAAAGCAAATCTCCATTCGGATGGCTGAGATAAATTCTATCGGGCTGCTTGTTCACGAAATGCGGATTGTACCTGCCGAGCGCTTTGTCTACAACGGTAATGGCGCCACCTGCAGTTGGAATCCAGCACAGGTCATCCTCATTTCCATCGTAGCCCGGCCCATATGCTTCTTTAAATACGCGGTCACTGCTTCTCAGGAATACGATGCGATCACCCGCGGGGTTGAAAGTCAGATTCTGATACAAACCCGGCTCATTCGTTAGCTTTTGAATTGCAGAAGTTGCCAGTGTAATCTTAAAAATGTTCCCGCCGGCGCTATTCCAGGTGCAAAAAACAATGCTCTTTCCATCAGGCGACCATGCGGGCTGCGCTTCCGTAAATTCATTTTTAGTAATGCGATGTGGCGTTCCATTGGGGTAGTCCATTACATACAACCTGTTCAACACGGTGAAGGCAAGTTGTTTTCCATTTGGTGAAGGCACAGCATCCCTGATTTGCGTGGCCTGTTGATAAGGCGTATCAGAAACCGGATACTTAAATGAAAGTCTCGGGCCCAATTCAAGATTCACATCTACTTCGAATGGAATTTCAGTGATCGCCGAACCATCAATTGGTATTCGATGAATCTTGCCACCATAAGACGCAAGAAGTGCCTTGCTGTCTGGTGTAAAAGTCATTGCGGGCAACACGCCAAGCGGCGCAATTGACTCTTGTTCGTCGCGCTGCACCGGGTACGCGATCCATTTCTCGTCACCATTTGCGAGGTCGCGCAAAACGAGACCCGTTTTGTCTTCATATCTTGATCCGTAAACCAGCCATTTGCCATCCTTGGACAAAACAGGCGTGAATGCGGAACCATATCGGGAGGTAATTGTTCGGGATTTAGCATTCTCCCTGTCGTAAACACCTACCTGGTATTGCGGAAGCCTGGCATTGTAATTCCATGCACCGAAGCGCTGTGAATAATAAACATAACGTCCATCGGCACTCACTGCGGGATCGATGATCTTCAGAGCTTGCGGTTCGCCAATCAATGTTGCGCCGCCCCCACCTCTGCGGTGAACCATGTATAATTTCGGATTTCGTCTTCCCTTTACATATACGATGTATTCCCCATCGGGCGTCCAGCAGGCAGATGGAAAATAGTCGTTCGTACTGGATGTCATCCGAACCGTGTCTTTCTTTTCGGTATCGATGTACCAGACGTTGTCGGCCCCATTTCGATCCGAAATGAAAAGAATTTTTTTACCGTCGGGACTGTAACGTGGATGCACGTCGTAAGCAAGACCCGTTGTGATGGGCGTCGCCCTGCCGCCGGTTGCCGGCATGGTGTAAATATCTCCCATCAAGTCGAAGAGAATGGTTTTTCCATCCGGACTGATGTCAAGACTCATCCACGATCCCTCTTTGGTAGAGAAGCTGATTTTACGCGCAGGCTTCAATGGAAGTTCCTTGAAGGTGGTGTATTTGGTGGTGTCTTTTTTTGTAGAATCTCCGGGTGCGTAAGCAGGGTATTTTGTCCTGGCAGGATTCGGAGAAGAAAATGCAAATGCAGTAACTGTTGTTACGCAAAGCAACAGATAGACAGTAAATCGCATACAGATGTTTTTGGATTTGGGAAGATAATAACTCTTAATCTGAAGCCCATTAAATTTTGAGTAGCGGCGCCAAATAATGGAAAGCGGCGGGCTATTAACAATTGGCCCCCAATACCCAAACCTTAATACCCAAATACCTTTAATTCCCATTGACAGCTTAGGATAAATGCCTAACTTTTGCACCTCAATTTTTGTTAATGGACCTGCAAATTGCCAACAAAGTTTTCATAGTTACCGGCGGCTCCAGTGGTATTGGCGCGGCTATCAGCAAGTGCCTGGCAGCTGAGGGTGCCATTGTGGTGATTGCCGCGAGGAACACCCAGCAGAATCATGAATGGGTGGACCATATCGTAAAGTTGGGTGGGAAGGCCTCCGATGTGACGGTAGAGCTGGCCGAGGCACAGGCCTGCAAGGAGGTGATCGATTTTGCCATTAACAAATATGGAAGGATCGACGGTGTCGTAAACAATGCAGGCATAAATGATGGCGTTGGCCTGGAAAGCGGCTCACCTGAAAAATTTGTGGAGTCCCTCAGGCTTAACCTTGTTCACTATTATAATATTGTTCATTTTGCCCTCCCCCACTTGAAATCATCAAAAGGGGCCATCGTTAATATCAGTTCCAAAACTGCCGAAACGGGCCAGGGTAACACCAGCGGGTATGCGTCAGCGAAAGGTGGCGTGAACGCGCTCACACGCGAATGGGCGGCAGAACTTGCACAGCATGGCATCAGGGTCAACTGCGTTGTACCTTCCGAGGTTTGGACACCGCTGTATGAATGGTGGGTCAATCAACAAAAGGATCCCGAAGCAAAAATCAAATCGATCGTTTCAAGGATTCCACTCGAAAAAAGATTTACCAGGGCAGAAGAGATTGCTGACATGGTTGTGTTTCTCCTTTCGCCCCGCTCATCACACACAACTGGACAGTTGGTGCACGTTGACGGAGGATATGTTCACTTAGACAGAGCTTTAACATGAATTCAAATTTTTTACAAATACATCCGAGGGATAATGTGCTGGTTGCGCTAACGAATCTGCAGAAGGGCACGTCCATTCCGTTTAACGGTCATGAAATCATACTCCGGGAAAACATCCCCGCGAAGCATAAATTTTTTATTCAAGACGTGGAACCAGGCGACGAGATCATCATGTATGGCGTGCTGGTAGGAAAAGCGCAATCAAAAATTCCAATCGGTGGCTTGATGTCCACGGAAAATACCAAACACGCCGCAGATCCATTTGCCTGGCGAAACGCACATTACGACTGGACCGCGCCGGATGTTTCTGCATTCAAGGGTCGAACATTTAATGGTTATCATCGATCTGACGGAAGGGTCGGAACGGCAAATTACTGGCTCTTCATGCCAACTGTATTTTGCGAGAACCGCAATCTCGATGTGATCCGTGAAGCCCTTCACAATGAATTGGGTTATGCTGTATCTGACAAATACAAACGATACGCACATGCGCTGGTGGCCGCATACCAGGAGGGCCGGGATATACAGGAAATTCCGCTGGTAAGTCCGGCTCACGGTACACATAGAATTTTCCAGAATGTGGATGGCATAAAATTCTTGAACCACCAGGGAGGATGCGGCGGTACAAGGCAGGATGCGGCCACGCTGGGCGCATTGCTGGCTGCATATGCAGACCATCCCAACGTAGGAGGAATTACCGTGCTAAGCCTCGGTTGCCAGAATTTGCAGGTACAGGATTTTGTGGACGCGCTAAAAGAGAGAAATCCCGGCTTCGACAAACCGCTTTATATTTTTGAGCAGCAACAATCACAAAGCGAAGAAGAGTTGATTCGCCAGGCAATCTCAAAAACTTTTACAGGACTTGTAGAGATCAATAACATTCACCGAAAGCCGGCGCCATTAAGTGAGCTTTGCATAGGTGTGAAGTGTGGAGGAAGCGACGGTTTCAGTGGCATATCTGCAAACCCTGCGGTTGGATATGCTGCAGATTTGCTCGTCGCAATTGGCGGAAAAATTCTGCTGGCAGAATTTCCGGAGCTCTGCGGTGCCGAACAGGGATTGATTGACCGAATGGTGAACGAAGCCACGGCGGAAAAATTCATCCGCCTGATGAAATCCTACAATGAAATGGCGCACAAAGTAGGGTCTGGCTTTCACATGAATCCATCGCCGGGAAATATCAAAGACGGATTGATTACCGACGCGATAAAATCTGCGGGCGCTGCAAAAAAAGGCGGCACCTCTCCGGTTGTAGACGTGTTGGATTATACGGAGAAGGCCACCAAACCCGGACTGAGCCTGGTTTGTACACCTGGTAATGACGTTGAAGCAACCACAGGAAAAGCGGCCTCCGGTGCAACACTGATCCTGTTTACAACAGGACTCGGTACCCCAACCGGAAATCCGGTTTGCCCAACCATCAAAATATCAACCAATTCATCGCTGGCGAAAAGAATGGGAGATATTATTGATATTGACACCGGCTCAATCATCACGGGTGAAAAGACCATTGAACACATGGGTCGCGAAATTCTGGAATATTGCATTCACGCCGCGAGTGGTGAAGTTGTTCCTAAAGCAGTGCAGCTGAACCAGGACGACTTTATTCCATGGAAAAGAGGTGTGTCCCTCTAATCAAATCATAAAAACGATTGCATGTTCAGACTGGATCAAAAAACTGCTGTTGTTACAGGTGGGGGAAGCGGCATCGGCAAGGCCATTGCAAAATGCTTTGCCACAAATGGTGCGTATGTTTTCATCCTCGACCTGGATGAAAAAGGGGGTAAAGAGACCGCTGAAGATATCAGCGCCGAAGGCGGAAAAGTTGAGTTCATCAAACTAAATATTTCACAGGGCGAAGAAGTTAAGAAGGCAGTAGATCAAATCCTCTCTAAGACTAAATCGATTGAGATCCTTGTGAACAACGCGGGAATCGCTCACGTAGGTAACCTGGAGAAGACCTCTGAGGATGATTTCAACAGGCTGGTTGACGTAAATGTTCGTGGCGTTTTTAATTGTCTCCGATACATTGTACCGTCAATGAAGGGCAAGGGGGGCGTGATCCTGAATATGGCGTCGGTTGCGGCTACGGTTGGCATTCCTGACCGCTTTGCGTATTCCCTCACCAAGGGTGCCGTGGTTGCCATGACGCTGTCGATTGCCAAGGACTATATTAAAGATAATATCCGTTGTAATTGCATTTCTCCCGGTCGAGTACACACGCCTTTTGTGGATGGGTTTATTGCGAAGAATTACCCTGGAAAAGAAAAGGAGATGTTTGAGAAGCTTTCCAAGACGCAACCTATCGGCAGAATGGCGCAGCCTGAAGAAGTTGCAGGGCTCGCGTTGTATTTATGTTCAGATGAAGCCGCGTTTGTGACGGGATGTGATTATCCGATTGATGGGGGGTTTATAAGATTAAATAACTAGTTGGCAGTTGTTGGTTGGCGGTTGGCGGCATTCAGAATTCACTGCCAACCGCCATCGGCCAACTATCTTATTCCAATGAATACTTCTTCATCAACGCCAACAACACACCGTTCGTCCAGCCGAAGCCATCCTGCGACTGATATTCGCCACCCCCTGCCTCAAGCTGCGTATCCACGACGTTGTATTTTTCCATCAACTTTCCGGTTCGTTTGAAGACGTCTACATTCAATCTTACCCAGCGACGCGCCACTTCCTTCGCCTCTTCATAATAACCATACTGTTCCAGTCCCATGATCGCCATCCATTCCAGGGGGGCCCAGCCATTGGGAGCATCCCATTGTTCGCCCGTATTGTAAATGGTGTTTACGAGGCCCCCGGCCCGCAATAAATTTTCCATACAAAACTTCTTTTGCTTCTCTGCTCTTGACCGTTCTGCAACGCCAAAGTAAAGGGGGTACATGCCTGCCAGTGTCCCGTTATCACTAAGCGCCGATTTTCTAAAATTGTAATCTGCATAACAGCCGCCGATATTACTCCAGCAATACTTTTCAATTCCTTCTTTTCTTGCTTTCGCTCTCTGTTGAAAAGTGGCCGCGGCAGATATATTCTTGGCAGAGGCTGCAGCATTGTTGGCGGAAGAAAGTGTATAGGCTTTCACCAGTACCATTTCAAGATTGTAGAGCAAACTGTTCAGGTCAACGGCGATATAGTCAGTGGTGATGATATTGGTGATATTCTTTGCATCTGTAAACCAGCGGCTGCTGAAATCTATACCGCTTTCTGCGCCAGCGCGCAGGTGATGATACATTTCAATTTTATCCCTACCCGATTTCTGTGCTACTTCAAAGTCTTCTTTATAGCTCTCCTGCCTGGGAACTTCTGAATCATCCCAATATCTGTTTAGTACTGTGCCATTCGGCATCTTCACCACACGGCGGTGAACTTCACCAACCTTCAGCTTTTCAGCTCCCTCCATCCAGTAGTTGTATTCTTTTTCCATTTGCGGCAGAAACTGGGTGTAAACCGCGTCGCCCTTGATCCCGGCCAGTAACTGTACCATGGCCGCAAAAAAAGGAGGTTGCGATCTGCCGAGATAATATGTGCGGTTGCCGTTCGGAATATGTCCATAGGTATCGATGAGGTAGGCAAAATTTTTCACCATATTTTCGATCATCCCTGTTTCGCCACTCTCTTTTAAACCCTGCATGGTAAAATAGGAATCCCAATAATAGATTTCGCGAAATCGGCCTCCCGGCACGATGTATGGATAAGGCAGCGGCAAAAGGGAACTGCCGGTTTGCGGTTTGTCGGGATTGCGTTTCAGTACCGACCAAAGGTTCTTAATATGCGTTTGTACGTCTTCGTTAGGATTCGTATGATAGCTGTCGGTGGGACTTCCGGGTATATCAAAATTTTCGGCCACATATTTCTTGAGGTCTACTGTACTTTTATTTTTTTTGGCTTCTTTTTTCAGTTTCATGTAGTCTGAAACGATTGCCTTGGGCTCCCGCCTGGGCAAACAGTCCACGAAAGTCTTTCCGTCGCTAAAGACCCTGTTCATCTGCACATCTACAAACAATTCACCGTACAATTCGTCTGGCGCCGCAGGTTGTTGGGCACGGGTTTGTAGTAAAGCCATACACAGGAATAGAATGATGGAAAATCTCATGGGAGGTTTTTTTCTAAGATAAATCTTAAAATTCAGAGAGAGAAACCGGATACCAGATGCTGGATAAAACAAAACGCTGAACGGTTACACCCGGAATTTTTGAAAACAGCTGGCGGGGATATGCAAGTACGAAATCTGTTTTTTAAGTTTTTAAAAATACACCGTGAAGAATCACGGCGTCTGGCTTTCTACAACTCTAAAATCAACTGATAAAACAATATTTTTATTCACCGGCACCGTCAATCTTTCCTCTTTCGACCATATGGTTGCCTACATTTTTGCCGACAACCAATCCAACTTCGCAATCGCTTCGGTAGTGGATGCCACCATACATTCTCGACAGTGAGGCTTCTGTGGCCATGTCGCTAAATTGTTGCGCTTTTTCCGGAATCAGGTATCCCAACACTGCTGCAGCTGCTGCGCTGAATGTAGAGTGACCTGAGATATATGCCGGAAAATTTGGAATACCCGTTAATGTTTTAATGCCAGGGTTCAACTGCGTTGGTCTTGCATTGAAGTAGGTATATTTAGTATCCCAGCATACAATGCCAGCATCGAAGATGGCCATATTCAATAATGCCATGTTGCGTGCCCATCTTACTTCGCTATAATTCTTCTTAATGAATTCTTCCGCTGCAATTGCATCCCAGTGACCGGGTGGAGAATAAGTTCCTACGCCATCAGCCCAGAAATGCACAATTGCTGTGTGATCCCTTGTTGGGTTTTTGATGAATTGATAAACCTCTTCGGTCTCCTTTCTCATCTGGTCGCTGTTCGTTGCGGGAGGAGGTCCCGGACGAAGCGATACTAATGTCAAAGAATCCAGTGTGAGCGATTTTACTTTTCCAAACATCGGCAACATCGGAGGACGCTTGGGAATTTCCAGGCTATACCAGGGCGTTTCGCCTCTTGCGATGCAATCAGTTTCGAATTTTGCCCAGATGGCCGGCGTGCCAATGGCGGCACCTGCCCTGTCTGTACGAGCTCTGGCAGTAAATTTTCCTGCTACTGCTTTTCCAAGCGCTTCACCTGCATCGAGGTCGCTGCGGGTATTGGCTCCTGCCATGATTCGTGCAAGCTTATGTTCAGCCGCCTTTGCGTTGATATAATCAAGATCAGCAGGGAACAAAAGTTTCAGCATTTCAACGGACGCACCGGAAACTGCAGCATCCTCTGAAGGATAAGAAGGGAGCGTGCTCAGGGCTACCAGCGGGTTGATACTGGAATCAACATGATACGGGGCAGGACGGTTGTACAATTTTTTGTAATGCCAGGCTGCCACCAGCGCATCGTATTGCGCTGCACTCACATACGCATAGGCGCGTGAAGCATAAGGCGGATTGGCAAATGGGAACACGGGATATGCGAATGGATTTGCTGCTGAAGGAAAAGGATAAGTTCCGTCTTCATTTTGATAAGGCGGAAGGTTGTGCTTTGCCACCAGCGTGCGCATAATTTCATTCCAACGCAATATTGCACCGGCGCTCCAGTATTTTACAATTTGTTTTTGTTCGTCTGTTAGATTATGCTGCCAGCCTTTGATCTCGTTGATATCTGCGAGATATGCAGGAGAATTTGTTGCTACCGGTGTTGGCACAGCAAACTCGTCTGGCGCAGCAAGCAAAATCGTTTTCCAGGTACCTGCATCTTCATCCATTTTAGACGGATCCAGCGGAGCTATGTTTTGCGTTCTATCCGTTATACTCTTGGAGCAGGAGATGAATACAACAACGCTGCCGAATATGGCAAGAGAAAGTATCCAAACAATCTTCTTCATATGCGTTATTTTTTGGCGGGTGATTGATTAGTGTGTGGATTTGATTTCTTGTTCAGGTAGAATGCATAGAAGGCACCGATGTGATAGGCAGTAGCCTGTCCCATGTTTCTGCCCGCAACGGTCCATGCAGCGCCTCCCAGGATAGCGAGCTGAACCATTTTGGGAATGGTGTATTTGAATCGCACACCAACATCTGTGCTGTTCATTTCATTGCTGGGGAATGGCATGTTATTTCGCGTGATGTCAAAGCCACCCAGGGTTTTCCAGTTATTCAGTACCGCCTCAGCGATCAGGTACTTGCCGCGATATCCCGCTCTAACCTGGTAAGTCCATGCATTGGGCATCTCTACTTCATTCGTAAGATGCAACTCAGTATCATAGTATGATGTTCTGTCAAGGTTAACATTACTCCTCCATATATAAGCCGATGAAGCGGTAATGAAGGCCCTGCTTTTGTGCAGATAGTCGAGCATAAGTCTGCCAGTTACATTCGTGGTGCCAAGTCCAATTGAAAGCGGCAGATAATCCACCACATAATCGTTTGTGGGTATACTGAATCCTCCTACCGCAAAAACGGAAAATTTACCGGGACCCAGCTTGGTTTGATAGGCTCTCCATTTCACGTCAACAGCCAGGTCCTGCACGCCATTCATGCCGTGCAGTGTGCCGGCAGACGCTTTTGTCCACACATACGGAACACTTGCCATCACGTTAAGCGTATTGGTAATTCCATATGCACCCATGTACATCAAGGAGTTGTTCGTAACGGTGCCCAGGTTTTCGTTACTCCTTTTCAGTGTGCCTTCCCAGTAATGATCCCAGCCCGAGTGCATGTATACAAGACCGTTACATAGCTGGTTCTTGTTCATGAGAATTGCGTCATCGGCCGTTTGGCCCAGGGTTGCCTGCCCCAGAGCAAGAAAGCAACCAGCGACGATCATTCGTTTAATATGGATTATAAACTGCATAAGCTTCGTTTTGGTCAATTTTCAGCGATTGATTTTCTTTTTTGATTTGATCAGAATCTTACTGCAAGGCCCACGTTGATCACATAGTCTGCGAATGCGGCATCACCGTGCGCATAAACACCTGTAATTTCCGTTCTGTTTTTATCCGGAACACTTTGGGTGCGGTTACGTGAAATCGCAAAGGGCACATAAGCATAAGCCGTGATCTTCCTGAAGGAGTAATTGAGGCCTGGCTCGATTGAAGTCACTCTTCCGGGCCTTCTAAATCCTTCACTGCCGCCGATCAGATCATACACCGGAAGTACTTCATAGCGAATACCAGCAGAGAGATACAATCTGTGGAAAGTATATCCGGCACCGCCACGAACCATCATTTGATCCGGAACACTCATTACATCACTTCCATATGCAATAGAAGATGCAGAAGGAGTGCCTCCACGTGCAGTTGAAGTTCCGTTCTGCTCTCTTGGATTAAAGAGATAGTAAAAATTGCCATATGCCTGAAGATGATAGGCAACATTATAGAATGCGTTGATCTCTGTGGTAAATCCTGTACCACCATCGCCCAACTGAATAGACTGATCAACGGGACCTAAAACCTGGGTGCTATCGGTCTTATGGAAATGATCCTGGTATTTGTAGTCTCCGGTTGGCAATTTAATGCCGAGTCCAAGCTGAACATTCCATTTCCTGTGCGCTGCAGGATCAACCATCCAGCGATATGCAGTAAGCCTCATGTCTCCCAGGCCAAAAGACTCAGTCGTGTGCCTGGTTTTACCATCGTGCTCATACAATGAAGAACGAGTGTTGGCAAGAATTGGCAGATCAAATCCAAGCGACCATCTCCTGTTGATATTATACTGTACAAAAAAGTCAACGGTCGTTGAATAATTGATCACCTCCGATCCCTGCTCCTCGCGTACTTTTTGTTCCTCTTTTCCTACAAAATGTTTGTAGGACTTAAAGTACCGGTAATTGAGATTCACTGACCATTTTGTCAGGGAATCGCTTGCATGATTGGCCATCATGCACGCGGCTCCGCCGGTACTGCGAATGGCCACGCAGCCCTGCGCAGCAGATCGTTCAATTTTGAAGAGAGCGATGATTAACACTATGCAAAATATCTTCTTCATAAAAAATCAGTTAGTTGTTGTTTTGTTTAATCAGTTTTTCATTTTCAAGCGGTCCACAACGAGTGTACCTACTTTGATGCCTTGTTTATTGCCCATATCGAGGTCGTCCCAATAGTGAATACCCCCATAAAGCCTGGAAACAGATGCTTCGAGCGCGGCTCGCCGGAATGACTGGAACGAACGGTGGTTAATTCCAAATTCAATTTCGGAGGTGTCGCGGTAGGCGAAGTTGTCGCCAAAAATATTCGTCATCACCTCTGCTGCTGCACCCGAAATCACGGAATGCCCGCTGGTGTAAGAGGGAAATGGCGGCGTTTGGATATAGGGTCTCCAGTTCGGATCCAAGTATTTGTTGATCACGGTTTCAGGCCTGATGCGGTTGCTTCGGAATTTTTCTTCCCAACAGCTGATGAATCCATCGAACAGTGCGATTGATGTTTTCGTGTACGCGTATACGGCAGTATTAAAGTCCGTGTGTTGCTTTTCAGCGGCAATGCCAACAATATTCATCCAGTGACCTGCAGGAGAAAATTTCTTTGTACCAAACATCACGTGCCCGCTCACGTTTAGCTTAAAGGGATTGTCGTCCCAAAAATCCGCAATGTGCTTTTGCTCGTCTGTCAGACTATCTACGCGATGTTTCACTTCCATCGTTAGTTTGTAAAACTTGCAGGTGGTGTCTGTCATATTGAAGGCACAGGGCGTCGGCGGCTTGCACTGTGATGCAGAATCCAGTACAAATGGTCTGATTTCCATCCAGTGTGGTTCCAATGCCTGCGAATAGGCAGGAGGTGTAGGAATCCAGCGTCCGTCTTCATTGCTCACGGTATACTTAGTGGCTGATCTCGTTTGTGCATAGTCGTCCATTTTTGCCCATGCCAACACGGCGTTTGATACCGTATCAGCGAAAGCCGCAGAGGCCTTGATCATTTCTTCCGACATACCGGAAGAGTCTGCGATGTGTTTGAGCTGATCATAGTAATCCATCATGCTACCCTCAGGAAAGGTCACTGCATTTCCAACCTTGGTAAATGCAAGCAGTGCTGCCAGTTCATAGTCAACCTTTGCTCCCGCTGCCAGCCTTGGCATGGCAGGCATATTTTTAATTTGCCCCGAGAGTGAATGATAACTGCTATCACCCGCCGCCACTACTTCAAACGCAGCGATATTGGCATAGGCATAGTTTCGCGAAGCAATCATCGGCGGAAAATTATTTTCCAGCACGATATCATTCAATTTTTTCACGGTCTTGCAATAGAGCAACGGATCATGCACGGCTTTCGTGTAATCTAAACCCGACCTGGGGTTACAGCTTGCGATTGCCAATCCAATCAGGATAGCAAAGGCGAAATGGAATTTCGACATATGTGGTTTACGTGATTAATACCTCGAACGCGGAATTACTTCCGGTTGAAGGACGATGAAAAATCAGATAGGAAATTGAACCTACACGTTCTCGGGAGGTTGCTCAATGGCGCGCAGGTGGGCTGCGTGAGTAAACAAATGTGTGTAGGAAAAATAGGAAACTGAAACAGAAGGAACTTTAACCAAATCCTTCTGGTTATCCTCAAAGAAGTAATCTGTCGTAAAGATTTTTGATCCGGCCGCATCTTTTTTGGAAGGTGAATTCGGCAGATCGGCAGTATGCTGGTAATAATCGTGCTGCCTGCTTTGCAAGCTTGCCTTTTCAGCGTTGTTCACACAGAGCAGGGTGAGCGTGTCGTTGTACCATTTCATTTTCACATAACGGTAGAATATACCATTCACTTCAATTTCACCGTCAGTGCGTTCAAACGCCGGCATGTCACGGGGATAGTTCAGTTGGGCGGGAAGCTTTACTTCCACCAGGGATTCTTCGGCGTAATCGCCCTTATCAATTTTAGCAACCAGTTTATTGTCTGATACCTGCTTCCAATGTTCAATAAGAAACTTGTACCCGATCAGGTTGAACAGGAACAAGCCCATCATGAATATGGCAGTCAGTTTCTTCAATTTACCAGTTTAGGCGCCACAAAATAGGGATTTATTTTAAATACAGGATTCAGGATTCAATACTGGTAGGCATCGCTATTTCTCAATTCGCTGCACCGCCTCAATACCTCAATACCTTAATGCCCCAATACCTACTTAACAACGAATGTTTTTCTTTGAACGCCAACTCCCTTGAGCGTGAGCGACTTCCACTGAGCCGGAAGCTTGGATTTTACCTGTACAATGCCCTGTTGGGTAATCTCTAAGCCACCAAAACCCATCAACAATGATTGCAACATCCCACCTGCACCGGTTGCGAAATAGGGATTATTTCCGGTCGCAGTTTCAGCGATCACTCCAAAGGGAGGACGCTTATTAGGTGTGAAACCCTGCCTGAAAGACTGGTAGGCTTTCTCACCATCACCCAGTCGGGAATAGAGTGTGGCAAAGATTGCATGAGTCATCGCTGGTCCCTCGCCCACCCTCGGTTCATAATATTCCAGATCGCGTTTGATATCTTCCGGTTTGGTAATTTCTTTTAAAGGATATGCCAGGAGGTTTACGTCACCCTGTTTGATTTTTTCGCCATTATAGGTGGCATGTTCGCGAGTAACGCCATCGGGAAATTTCAAAATCGGAATATTCTGGGCCACTTCATTCCAGTCGGGATTGGCAGTGATACCCAGTACGGCCGCAGCTTTCGTGGCAAACTGCAGGTTAGCCTTTGCCGCAGCATTGGTAAATGCATTGTTGTCCACGTTTTCAGCCCACTCATCGGCAGCCACTACATTCTTGATATCATATTTACCCGGACCATTTCTTTCAACCCTGCTCGCCCAAAAATCTGCTGTTTCTTTAAGCAGAGGCCAACCCCTTTCCCGCAGCCAATCCTTATCCTGCGTAACGCAGTAATAATTCCAGGCTGCAATGCCCACGCAGGCCGTAATATGATGCTCAAAGGGTCCGCTCAACGCCCAAACCGGCGTCTCTTCCACCCCTGTCTCTGCACTTTCCCACGGAAACATGGCCCCTTTAAAGCCATGACTAAATGCATTTCTACGGGCCGCCTCCAATCGCTGGTACCTGTATTCGATCAACGATCTTGCAATGGAAGGTTGCAATACCAGCAGTGAGGGATACATCCACAATTCCGTGTCCCAGAACACGTGACCATTGTAACCGAGTCCCGATAACCCCATGGGCGAGAGACTGAAACTGGTTCCAGGCCGGGCAAAAGAATAGAGATGGTAAAGCATGCTGTGCGCATCCTGCTGACTCTGCGCATCGCCCTCAATCACGATATCACTTTTCCAAAGATCTTCCCAGGCCTTATTGTGAAATTGCAGCAGGCGGTCATGTCCTTCCAGTTTTGCGAATATTGTCATGCGCTCTGCTTCATTCAACGGATCCTCGTGATGTGCAGACGTAATAGACGATCCTACCACCGAATAACGGTAACGCTCACCCGCCTTAAGCGTCCTGGAAAATTTCATCAGGTGCATGTTATTGTCCCACATTTCATGAATCACCCTGGGCTCCTTCCCATGAGGTTCGCTGAACATAAAACTGTTGGATGCGCACATGAGAAGTTTACCTGTGGGACTTTTTGCCGAAGAGGTCAACAAACTGATGACGATGTGAGGGCGGTCTATCTCGTTATAGTAATTCTGCACATCGCGAAGCGCGTCGGGCGCTTCCATCACGCTGGCAGCGGTGATATTGATATCCTTCTTTGCTTCAATGGTGACATCCATCAATACGGTGAAGGGAAGGTGCCGCAATGAATAATAAGTGTAATGAACCGTGGCTTTATCGCCATAATCAAAGGTGGTGCTGAAACTCGCCTTCTGCATATTCAATTCCTGCTGAAGATTAGTGGCATCACGTGTTTCCAGCCTTTTGCCATCAATTTCCAGGTACATGTTAAGCAGGTTGAAGCTGCGAAGAAAATTACTCACGCGGCCCCTGCCATATTGATCATATGCACCTGCCAGTACAACGTCTTTCACTTTGAACGGCTCGGGCGATGAAACAATACCAATCATACCGTTGGCAACCGTGACGCCGAAGTAATTGGTGGGATCAATTTTGCCGGATTGAATGACCCAGGGATCCTGCGCGAAAACAAGGGAACAGATCAAACAAAAAATGGCTACTACTTGCAGGCGTTTCAGCATCATGAATTGAATATTAAAAGAAGAACTGGATTGGTTTACTTGCAGGCGATCATACTGATTTCCACATTCACGTTTTTAGGCAGCCCCTTAACTGCAACCGTTTCCCGCGCAGGAAAATCGCCGCTGAAGTACTTTCCGTAAACTTCGTTAACCATGGAGAAACTGCCCATATCTGTAAGAAAGATAGTCGTCTTTACCACATGAGAAAAATTCAATCCTGCTTCATTGAGAATGGATTTAAGATTCTGCATCACCTGGTGCGCCTCATCAATGACATCATTGGCATCGATATTCCCCGTTGCCGGGTTGATTGCGATTTGGCCGGAAATGAACAGGAGATTACCTACCTGGACAGCCTGGTTATAGGGTCCAATGGGCGCAGGAGCGCTCGCTGTGTTGACGATTGTTTTATCCATATAACGAGTTTGATGAAGAAAATAAAATTGCAAAGTTTCCTTCAATCCTCCAACCTATTTTTGTGAAAATAATCAGAGATGAAAATCGTGGTCCATGCAGCCGGGGCAATGCGGGAAGAGTTTTTTTCAAGAACCATTCCACTAGGAACAAGGATTGCTGCCGTGGAGTCTCCATTTAATTTCATAGACCATCCGGACGCATCGATTTTTTTTGATCTCGAACCTGACCCGGACAATCGCGAATTCTATCAAAGACTCTCACCCCTACCAGTAATCGTTAATTCGGTAATTGACGGGCTTTCCGCTTATCGCTACCTCCCGAACATCGCCCGCATCAACGCCTGGCCCGGAATGATCAACAGATCCATCCTGGAGCTGGTTTGCAAGGACCCGTTAACGACAAAAAATATAGAAATCTGCCTGAACAAAATGACCTGGAATTACCGCTTTGTACCCGATATTCCGGGGATGGTGAGCGCCCGGATGATTGCCATGATCATAAACGAAGCCTATTTTGCTTTGGGAGAAAAAGTGAGCAGTCGCGAAGAGATTGATATTGCCATGAGAACAGGGACGAATTATCCTTTGGGGCCATTCGAATGGGCAAGCAGGATTGGAGTGGGAAAGGTTTTGCAATTACTGCAAAAGATGAATGAAGAAAACGGTCGATACAACATCGCCCCCGCATTGTTGGAAGAAGTTCAAATTTCTGCATGAGCTTAATCCTGAATATTGATACTGCACAAGAGATAGCACAGATTTCACTGGCTGAAAGCGGCGAGGTATTGAATGGCGTCCAAAACACCGAACAAAAGGAACATGCGGCATTCGTTCAGCCTGCAGTAAAAGAATTATTTTCAGAGACCCGGCGATCCATGAACGAGCTCAGCGCAGTCGCAATTGCGCTGGGACCCGGATCCTACACGGGTCTCAGGGTAGGAATGGCCAGCGCAAAAGGAATTTGTTATGCCCTGAATATTCCACTAATCGGGGTGGGCACACTTGAAATCATGGCGCTCGGAGCACAAAAACAGGTGCAGGATGTTGACCTCTGGTGTCCAATGATAGATGCCCGCAGGCAGGAAGTTTATACTGCGATTTACGATAAATCGCTTAAACCGGTTCTACCCCCGCAAGCGATGGTGTTGCAACAGGATAGCTTGATCGATTTCATCAAAAATTATAAAATTCTTTTCTTTGGCAGTGGTTTTTTCAAATGGGAGAAAATTATTGTACAAGATCATAATCATAACCATTGCATATTTAAAAATATTCTAATTGATTATTATCCTCTTGCAAATCTTGCATATCACTATTTCTTAAGAAAACATTTTATTAATTTAGCCTACGCTGAACCGCTTTATCTCAAGGACTTTCATCATTCTCCTGCCAACCTGAAGACCCAATAACCTTATCAGTCATATTTGAATCTACCCAGATCAAACAATCAACTAATATGTTGAAGCATTTCTATATTTGCCCACTTAATCGTTTAACAATTTAAAATTTAATCTCCTATGATCAGTAATACTGGTCTGCACACCCTGATGTTGAACAACGCCGACTCTTTTGGAACCATTAAAGTAGACTTACTTAGCCTCAAGAAATCTGCCCTGGTATTGAGAGCCCTCAACCACAAATTGCGCCAACAAATCATTCGCCTGCTTGACGAGAAGAAGAAACTTACTGTAACAGACGTATACATTACGCTCAGGTTGGAACAATCCGTGGCATCTCAGCACCTTGCTATTTTACGCCGCGCAGGTATCGTTGTTACACAACGCGAAGGCAAATTCATCTACTATGCGGTTAATCACAGTCGCTTGTTGGAAATCAATAAGTTTGTGGAAGAGTTGATCGCGTAAGCAATTAAAGCACTGAACTTCAACCCCGCCCCTGCACTGCTGCAGGGACGGGGTTTATTATTTTGTACTTTTGCAAAAATTCCCGGAATGTTCATTAAACAATTATACACCGGTTGCCTGAGTGAAGCTGCCTATTTTATCGAAAGCAAGGGTGAAGCTGCGGTAATCGACCCGGTGAGGGACATCGAAGTTTACCTCGAGCTCGCCCGCGAAAGAAAAGCGACCATCAAATATATTTTCGAGACCCATTTTCACGCCGACTTCGTGAGTGGTCACCTCGACCTTGCGAAGATTACCAAAGCGCCTATCGTATACGGCCCCAATACCGAAACAAACTTTCCGATTCACCTGGCGAAGGACGGCGAAGAATTCAGGATCGGTAATCTTACGTTGCAGGCACTGCATACACCAGGACATACATTGGAGTCCACCTGTTATTTACTAAAGGATGAAGAAGGCCAGCCACATTGCCTCTTCAGCGGAGATACACTCTTTGTGGGCGATGTAGGGAGACCTGACCTAAGCAGTGGCAATTTGAGCTCCGAACAACTGGCCAATAAGCTTTACGATTCTCTTCAGCAGAAAGTCATGCCGCTGCCTGATGATGTGCTGCTTTATCCGGCACATGGCCCTGGCAGTGCGTGCGGCAAGAACCTTGGTCCCACCACGTTCAGCACGATCGGAGAGGAAAAACAAACTAATTACGCCCTTAAACAGCAAAGCAGGGAAGAATTTGTGAAGGCTGTCACTGAAGGTCTCGATGAGCCCCCACAATATTTTGCTATCAATGCACGATTCAATAAGGAAGGATATGAAAGCCTGGACAAGGTGTTGAAGCAGGGTATGATTCCACTTTCCGTGGATGATTTCAAGACGAAGATGAAAGAAGAGGATATGATTGTGCTTGACACACGCAATGAAGATGACTTTGCAGCCGGTTTCATTCCTGGTGCCATCTTTATCGGACTGGAGGGAAGGTTTGCCGAATGGGCGGGGAGTTTATTGTCATTTAACAAGCCAATGATTTTGGTTGCTGAGCCCGAGAAAGAAGAAGAAGCCATCATTCGTCTCGCAAGGGTCGGGTTCGACAAAGTATACGGTTATCTCGATGGTGGCTTCCAGTCCTGGAAAAAAGCAGGGGAACCCATTGATATGATCATCGGCATAGAACCCGATGAATTAGCAATGGACATTCCCTTTGACGAAAAATTGGTGGTACTCGATGTAAGAAGACCTTCAGAATATGCAGAAGGGCATATCAAAGACGCCGTTAATTTACCGCTTGGTGAAATGAAGGATCCCGGATCAATGGCCAACCTCAATGACGACGAAAATCTGTATGTGCACTGCGCAAGTGGCTACAGAAGCATGATCGCCGCTTCCCTGTTGAAGAGAGAAGGATTTAACAATTTGCGAAATGTGATTGGAGGGTGGAGCAGGATCAGGGAAGAAGAAAAAATTGAAACGGAAAAAGAAAAAGCAGTGCTGAATTAAGTTGAATTAAGCGATCCTGTTTTTTGCATATTTATCAATATAGTCCCACTTCCAACGACGATGACTCCAGAGGAAATTGTCTGGCTTGTGCCTGATGCATTGCTCCATGTGTTTTACAAACATGCGGGTCAGTTCGCCTTCCGGAAGTTCTCTTGGATTTTCTGTGCCTGGCGTGAAATCCAGCTTATAGTAGCCTCTCTTTACTTTGTAGAACTCTGCGAAAATAACTGCAGTTTGATGTAGCCTCGCTCCTTTTTCGGGACCTGTAATAAATGGCGTCATTTTTCCAAAACATGGTGCCCAATAAGCAGTCTCCGGACTTCCCGGATTTTGATCTGCAACCAGGATGAGTGCGTAACGGCCCCTGGAATGTTTTCGAAAGCTGTTTCTGAAATCAGTCGCTGGAACGAGAAGGGTTCCAAATCGTTCACGGAGCGAGATGAAAAGCCGATCAATGGCCTTATTGCTTACGGGCATGTACACTACCACAAATGGAAAAGTGGTTTTTGGTGCCACACAGAGATTGGCAACTTCCCAGCTGAAGTTGTGCATAGCATGTATCTGTACGTTCTTGCCTTTCCGATAGAGTTCTTCAAGCATGGTAACATCACAGTCCAGGCGCTTCATCATGCTTTCTTTGCTGATACTGATAAATTTGATGGTCTCAAGAAAGCTGTCCACGAAATTGTGATAAAAATTTTTTGCGATGACGACCAATTCTTCCTGGGATTTATCCGGGAATGCAATGCGCAGGTTGGAGAATACTATCTTCTTCCTGTAACCGAAGACATAATAAAGCAGGAAGTAAATAAAGTCAGCGAACAGGTAGATCACGAACCAAGGTAGCAGGGATAAAAGATAGAATATCCCGTAAACGATGTAGTACATGGCGGCAAAGATATTCAGGATTGTGGATTGTTGATGAAGACAACACAAAATCTACAATCCACAATCACCAATCAACAATCTATAAGACAATATTCTGCACCAAATCGCTCTTAAACGGATAATCCGTATTGAAATGCAGACCCCTGCTTTCTTTTCTGAAGTGGGCGCATTTTACGATCGTGTAGGCAACGGTGATCATATTCCTCAACTCACAGAGTTGGGGTGATACCTGTGTAGTTTGATAAAGCGCTTCGGTCTCCTCATACAATAAATCCAATCGTTTCATAGCACGATCCAAACGCGTGTTGGTGCGCACAATTCCGACATAATCGCTCATAAGCAGCTGAAGCTCCTTCAAACTTTGGGTGATGAGAATCATTTCTTTTGGAAGCGTAGTGCCCGTTGCATCCCAACCAGGAATTTCCGACTTCAGCACGGTGGAAGAAAATCTTTCAGACGTATCCAGGAAACACCTGTGTGCAAATACCATCGCCTCTAAAAGGGAATTACTGGCCAGTCGGTTCGCTCCGTGTAAACCGGTAGAAGCGCATTCACCCGCAGCATATAAATGTTCAATTGAGGTTCGCCCCCATTCGTCGGTCTTAATTCCACCGCAGGAATAATGTGCTGCCGGTGCAACGGGAATCATTTGTTGCGTAACATCAATTCCCATCGACAGGCATTTCTGATAAATATTCGGAAAATGATGTAGGAATTTTTCTTTATCCATGTGTCGACAGTCCAGGAATACGTGCTCTGTACCGGTAATCTTCATCTCACTATCAATCGCCCTTGCAACGATATCACGTGGAGCCAGGTCCTTCCGATGATCGTACCGCTCCATGAAGGCTTCGCCGTTCTTATTGCGTAAAATCCCGCCATCTCCTCTTACGGCTTCTGTGATGAGGAAAGCCTGTCCCCTCACACCAGGTTCATACAAAGCTGTGGGATGAAACTGGATAAATTCCATATTCTCAATCCTGCCCTTCGCGCGATAGACCATCGCCACGCCATCACCGGTTGCAATCGCCGGGTTGGTGGTTGTACGGTACACCTGGCCGTTACCTCCGGTTGCCAGGAGGGTTGTCCTGGCCAGGATCTTTTCAATTTCGTTGGTTTTGAGATTGAGTGCGTAAACCCCATAGCATTCTATGCCAGGCGTTGACTTCATCACGAGGTAGCCAAGGTGATGTTGTGTAATCAGGTCGATCACGAAGCAATGACTGATGATATGGATATTTGGCCGCGCTTTTACTGCTTCCAACAGTGCTCTTTCCATTTCACGACCTGTCACGTCTTTATGATGAAGTATCCGGTATTCGCTGTGACCGCCTTCCCTTCCCAATGAATAGTCGCCGTCTTCCTCTTTATCAAATTGCGCGCCCCACGCGATAATATCACGGATGCGATCAACACCTTCCTTCACCACGATTTCAACAATATGCGGGTTGCACAGTCCGTCTCCCGCAATCAGTGTGTCTTCGATATGCTTTTCGAAACTGTCGTTTTCGGCATCAATCACTCCGGCTATGCCTCCCTGTGCGTATTTGGTATTGGTTTCATCCGAAATCGTCTTCGTCATTACCGTTACGCGCTTATCAGGAAAGCGGTCAGCAACTTTGAGTGCATAGGTCAACCCGGCAATACCTGAACCGATCACCAAAAAATCTGTTTCCATATCGAAATGTCTGTTAAAACCAAAGGTAGCGTAGAAGCAGCTAAATTCTTTTGTTAAGGTTCGATCCAAACTTCGCTCTGTTTTAAGAGCTGGATCAATTCGTCAACAGCAACATGACTGTCAACGGCGCGCTTCACCACTTCTTTTCCTTTATAAAGTGTTACTTTTCCCGGTCCCGATCCTACATATCCAAAATCAGCATCAGCCATTTCACCGGGACCATTTACAATGCATCCCATGATGGCAATCTTAACGCCTTTTAAATGATGCGTCACCGACCGAATGCGCGCAGTGGTCTCCTGCAGGTCAAATAGTGTACGGCCGCAACTCGGACAGGATATATATTCTGTTTTTGAAATTCTGTTGCGACTCGCCTGCAGAATTGAAAAAGAAGTATTGTTGAGGAATTGGTGATTGTTTTTTGTTTCCAGGTAGGTACGTCCCTTCATTTTTACGTTGTGAATCCTGGACGGATCATTCATCAACCAAACACCATCACCCATCCCGTCGAGCAAAACGCCGCCCGTTTCAGTAGAAAAATGGATGAGTTGCTCGTCTATACTTTCCTGGTGGCTTTCCACCGCAAGAATCACAGGATTGCTAATACCCCTGTTCATCAACTCCATAATGTAACGTCGAACCGAAGGCATTGAACGTACATTGGAAGACCACACACAGAACACGATGGTTTGATCAATTGTACCCATCAGCACGTCATAAGCTGCCGGTGTGTCTGCATCCACAGAAAGAAAATTTATTCCCTGGGATCGTTCTTTGAATTTCGCGAATTCTGCGTCCTGGAAAAGTGGATAATATTTCTCTTTGTCATTCGCCTGCAACCATGTATTGAAATTGCAAATGACTTTTAGCGTTCCTGGCAGCGCGAAATCAACCATCTTTTTACCAGTATAGATATAATCTGCAGCCGCGTCGCTGATAGTCCATTTATCAGTGCCTTCATCATAGCTATAACCTATTGAGCGCAGATCAGCCGGGACAATCGTTTCAGCCTTCATGAAATCAGCGACTACAACCGGCACGTGCTTGTCGCCGATATTGGAGATAGCATGCGTTTTGCGGCGCTGGTATTGAAAGGGATCGTATGGAACCTGCAGAATTTCTTTAATCGGTTGGTGGGATTCTTTTCCATCAAATCGCTTTACTAAATCCTGGCACACCGGAATTTCAAATTCGGGATCCTCGGTGAGCGAGACGCGGATGGTGTCGCCAATCCCGTCTTCCAGGAGACTGCCAATGCCAATCGCAGATTTGATCCTGCCATCTTCCCCATCGCCAGCTTCGGTTACGCCAAGGTGTAAGGGATAGCAGGCCTTAAATTCAGCATTCATTTGCTGCACCAACAGCCGATATGCCTGCACCATCACCAATGGATTGCTGGATTTCATGCTGAGAACAATATTGTGAAACGACTCAGCCCTTGCGATGCGCAAAAACTCCATCGCGCTTTCTACCATGCCCATCGGCGTATCGCCATAACGGCTCATGATCCTGTCGCTCAAAGAACCATGGTTGGTTCCTATTCGCATGGCCGTTCCATATTCTTTACAAATGCGAACCAGTGGTGTAAACCTGTCGCGGATGCGTTCAATTTCTTCCCGGTATTCTGAGTCAGTATATTCGATGAACTCAAATTTCTTCTTGTCGACGTAGTTACCTGGATTTACGCGCACTTTTTCAACGATCCTTGCTGCAATTTCGGCGGCATTTGGTGTGAAATGAATGTCTGCCACCAGGGGGGTATGATAACCACGCTTTCTAAGTTCATCTTTGATCGCTTTCAGATTATCAGCTTCGTGTTTGCTGGGTGCAGTAATCCTGATCAGTTCAGCACCCGCTTCAATGCACCTAACGCTCTGCTCTACGGTGGCGATAGTATCCATCGTATCGGTGGTCGTCATCGTTTGCACCCTGATTGGATGATAATTACCCAGCAAGAGGTCCCCGACCTTTACTTCCAGTGTTTTTAGTCTTTTGTAAGCTGTGAGTGATTCGCAATAAGGTTGCATGGGGCAAAGGTAGGGGATCAGTTGAAGAGTGGGCCAGTGGACCCGTGGACCAGTATAATTAATTCAATTAGCATTAACCCAGTTAACCATTCTAACTGGGCCACTGGCCCACTGGTCCACTTCATGACTGACTCACCAATCCTTATCCGGCTGCCCCGGCGTAGGCACCTTGGTTTCCTGCATTTTTTGCTGCAGGTTTCTTTCCTGCTGCTCAAGTGCCTGTAACAGTTGTTGCACCTGCTGTTTGGTGAGCTTGCTTTTTTGCTGTTGCGGCTTTTGCTGCTCTTTGTTCTTTTGATTTTTGGGCTGCTCCTGCTGTTGCTTCTTCAATTCATTCAGGGCCCTTTGCAAATTTTCGCGTGCCAGTGTATCGGTGGGATTAAGACGAAGCGCTTCTTTGTAAGCGTCTATGCTTTCCTGCAATTTTTTTTCATTGGTGAAAGTCACACCCTTGTTGTACCATGAATCAGCACGCACCCGTTTCCCGCCCGAAACCTTGACAGCGTTGTCAAAGGCTTTTTCGGCGCCATCCATTTGCTGACTGCGATAAAGGGCATTGCCGAGATTGAACGCGGCCGTGGTATTTCCCGGCGATTGTTGAAGCGCCTGCTGATAAAATTTCGCCGCCTCGCCAAATTGCTGCTGCCGATACGCTTCATTGCCTTTTGCAATCAAAGCATTCTCCTTTTGTGCAAAGACTGCAGAAAAGGAAAACATGAAAATCGATATCGTCACTACACCTTTCACGCTACAGCAATTTTTCTTTTTTTGCGATCGGACTGATTTCTTTCTGCTATTAAAATATCAGCCATCAGGAGCGCCAGGGCAAGTGCTACAAACCACTGAAAGTGGCTTCGATAATTGGCGGCATTCTGATCTGTGATGCTCTTTTGTTCCATGGCATCAATTTGTGCCACGATTCTATCTGATGCATCGTCAGTATCCGTCAATAATTGATATTGTCCTTTCGACGCCTGCGCAATCTGGGCAAGTTCAGCTTCATTCAATTTCGAAATGACAGGATTTCCCTTATCATCCCGCTTCATTTCTTTGGTGTTGGGATCAATCAGCGTGCTACCAGTGGGTGTTCCCACGCCAACGGTGTTGACGAGTACGCCATCCTCGGCAAGCTGGCGACTCAGATCTGTGGCGCGCGCATCATGGTCCTCACCATCGGAAATGAGAATGACCACCTTATATTTTTTATCCTTTTTTGAAAATGCCGAGTTGCACATTTCAAGTGCGTCACCGATCACCGTTCCCTGCGTGGGCACTGCATCAGGCGAAGCAGAACTAACATAAATTTTTGCGGCAGCGTGATCAGACGTTAGCGGCATCTGCATGTAAGCACGACCTGCAAAAAGCACGAGGCCGATCTGATCATTTTCCAGTTTATCAATCAGGCGGTTGACGAGGAGTTTGGCTTTCTCCAACCTGTTGGGTTGAATGTCTGTGGCCATCATGCTCTTGCTCACGTCTAGCGCGATCATCACATCGAGGCCCTGCCTTCTGATGTTTTCGCCGCCGCCGGGTGTTTGAAAATTTGCCGCTGCAAAAGAAGTGAGTGCAAACGCTATGGTGACCACCACAAACTTGATCAGAAAATTTCGCCTTGAATAATTCAGGATGAGTTGCTTGACCAATTTCTCATTACCGATTTTTTTCAACGTACCATTTTTCCATTTGATCACAACAGTAAAGAGAAAGATCATGACCGGGATCGCCGCCAGCGGAATGAGGTATTCGATATGTTCAAAACGGAAGTTCAATAGAAACTAAACGGAATTCGGATGAAATTATGCAAATTGGGCGCCAAAAAAATCCAGTTACATTTTCCCCTCAAAAAATCCCAGCTGCCTCAGGGTCTTCTCCAGTATATCCTTTCTGATGGATGGAATATCGGCCTTGGGATCAGCCGATTCCAGGTTGAGTACAAAAAAATAAGGATGACTATTTTCAATAATCCATCCCACTACCCAGCCGATGGAATGTCCATCTTCGGTATGGCCCCAGCCCGTTTTGTAACTGATTTGGTATTGCGTATTTGCTTCCTGCAGCATCATGCTCTTTACAATATCCTGTGTGCGTTTCTGGAAAGGCAACTGATGAAAAAATAATTTTTTCACAAGGCCCAGCTCTTCATCGGGCGAAATTTTCAAACTGTTGTCCAGCCAGAAACTGTCTATTCGCGAACCTATTTTCATATTTCCATAAGCCAGCGTATCAAGCCATTGCTTCATCGTATCCCTTCCGATCCACCTGGCGATCTGTTGAAAATGGGGTACCGAGGAATATTTGAAAGCCCTTGCCAGGCTAAGGTTCTGGTTCCAGTCGGCATAATCCCTGACAATGCCATCCCAGGGAATTACCGTGCTATCGTCTCTGACTCTGCCGGTCTCAATGGCAATCAGTGAATTCACAATCTTGAATGTGGAAGCGGGCAGGTAGCGTGTAGTATCACGCTTAAGATTGTAAAGCGTGAACTCTCCCCTGCCATTGTCAAATAGCGCAAAGCATCCGTCAACATGGTGAAAGTCGAATGCTTTTTTCAGGGCTTCATCCTGCTTAACATTATTCAAGGAACAACCAGCTATGGCTACAATGACTATAGCGGCAACGAATACACGAAGTTTAATCATGGTAATCTGAAAGTAGGAATTGGGTTTATGAGGATGCCATTTTTTTCAACACGTTCATTTCGCGACCAACCTTCACAAAGGCTGCGATCGCCTTGTCCAGGTGCTCCTGGTCGTGGGCTGCACTCAGTTGCACGCGAATCCTGGCCTGGCCCTTCGCCACGACCGGGAAGAAGAAGCCAATGACATAGATTCCTTCTTCAAGCAGGCGGGCTGCCATTTCCTGGGCAACCACAGCATCGTAGAGCATGATCGGTACGATGGGATGATCCCCAGATCTGATATCGAAACCTGCGTCGGTCATTTTCTCACGGAAATATTTGGTATTCTGCTCAAGTTTATCGCGCAATGCCGTTGTACTGCTAAGCATATCAAGCACGGCAATGGAAGCTCCAACAATACTTGGTGCAAGTGTATTTGAAAAGAGATAGGGTCTTGAACGCTGGCGGAGCATTTCAATCAACTCCTTTCTGCCGCTTGTGAATCCACCGGAAGCGCCGCCCAGGGCTTTTCCGAGCGTGCCGGTGATGATATCGATTTTACCCATCACGCCGCGGTATTCATGTGTTCCCCTCCCGGTTTTGCCCAGGAAGCCGCTGCTGTGGCATTCATCGATCATCACGGCGGCATCATACTGGTCGGCGAGTGCGCAGATCTTGTCAAGTTGTGCGATGGTTCCGTCCATGCTGAATGAACCATCGGTAACGATCACCCTATTTCTGCAAGCTGCAGCTTCTTTCAGCTTTGCCTCAAGGTCGGCCATATTGTTGTGTTCATACCTGAAACGCTGGGCTTTGCAAAGCCGCACCCCGTCAATGATTGAGGCGTGGTTCAGGGCGTCTGAAATGATGGCATCCTGGTCATTGAAAAGGGGCTCAAAAACACCCCCGTTTGCGTCGAATGCGGCGGCGTATAGGATGGTGTCTTCGGTTCCCAGAAATGCTGATATCTTTTGCTCCAGCTCCTTGTGAATATCCTGGGTCCCACAGATAAAGCGAACGCTACTCATGCCATAACCCCTGAAATCAACATATTTTTTCGCTGCTTCTACCACCTTTGGATGGGAGGAAAGGCCAAGGTAATTGTTAGCGCAAAGGTTGATTACCGTCTTGCCCCCTACTTTGATTTCTGCGCCCTGCGGACTTTCGATGATCCGCTCTGTCTTAAAAAGCCCGCTTTGCCGTATCTCGTCCAATTCCCGGCCCAGGCGGACTACCAGCTGTTCATTCATATGTGCAAGATTTTGAGGCACAAAAATAGAATAAGGCACCCGATCATGATCAGTCAAATGACTTATTCTTAATAATTATTTTAACAAGATTCTCAGTTCTTGTAACCTTTGGCGAATTAATTTCGTATTACTAATCAGACGACCAATTTTATGAATCAAGGAATCAACAGGAAGGCTATTATTTTAGGCTTGATACTGGCCATGGGCATTGTTTTGACAGGATTTGGCATCAGGAAGGTAGTATTGAAAGACCAGGAAACCTGCAGTACGAAAGGATGTGACATTGAACCCGCCAGTCAGAGCGAGTTTCATATTTTGGAGGCCATCTCGAATATGGTCGTAATTAACCGTTAGGATGGCATCCTAAACTAATTTAAAGATCCCGCACGTGCGGGATTTTTTTATGCCCGGGCCTGTAACATTCTAACCGGTCGTCCGTATTACATGTAATTACGCGATCGGCACTGTAATTTTGAACCGGAATTAACGGAAATCATGACAGAAAGAGAATACAATGACTGTGTAAACCAATACGCTGACAACGTATACCGGTTTATCTTAAAAAACCTTCGTAATGAAGAAGATGCGAAGGATGTTGTCCAGTCGGCATTTGAAAAATTATGGCGAAACAGGGAGGATGTGGATACGGCCCGGAGCAAATCCTATCTCTTTACCGTGGCCTACAACCAGATGATAGATCATATCAGGAAGGTCAAGCGAATCAGCCTTAAGGAAGAGTTTTCAGAGCATGAAAAGGTGAGCAATAAGCCCTACCAGGATTTGAAAAAGGTATTGGAGATGGCTATGTCCCGTCTGAACGAGACGCAGCGATCCCTGGTTATGCTGAAGGATTATGAGGGTTATTCTTACGAGGAAATCGGAAAAATAACCGGATTGAGTGAGAGCCAGGTAAAGGTTTACCTGCACCGCGCCAGGCTGCAATTGAAAGAGTACCTGGTGAGGCTGGAAAATGTGATTTGATTATCTACCAACAACGCAGTAACATGAACATTAACAGAAATAATTTTGAAGAGTTTTGCCTGCTTTACCTCGATGGTGAGCTGAGCCAGACAGAACGCCAGGAACTGGAAGCCTTTGTGGCTGTCAATCCCGACCTGGCAGTGGAGTTGGATCTGTTGCGTCAGTTGAAACTGAAACCCGAAGCGGAAGCCCCCGTTTTCTTTGACAAGACCTCCCTCTTCAGGTCTTCAGCCATGGAGAACGAAGCCATTCACAGCGGCAACTATGAAACGTATTTCCTCTTATATACGGATAACGAATTAGATCCCGAAGGCCGCAAATCAGTAGAGAAATTTGTGATGGATCATCCGGAATACGAGAAAGAATTTAGTCTGTTACAGGTTTCCAGGCTGGTTGCAGAACCCGTTGCCTTCCCCGATAAATCTTTGTTGTATCATAAAACTATACAACCTGCACGCGTAATCGTAATGAGATACTGGCGCGTAGCGGCCGCAGCAGCAGTGATCCTGGGCGGAATTTGGCTGGGCGTGAATACCCAACAGCGCAATGCAAGTATGGATCCCGCCGTTGCAAATGTTCAGGCAGACAATAAGACTAAAAAGAATGAGACCGCGAAGGAAAACAAAGCTCCTGATAATAGCCAGAATGCGGTGGCACAGAAGAATACCAGCGAACCGGCAGTTGAAAATGCCGGTGTGAATGAATCGGTAAAGAAGGCACCAGCAGCCGCACTCGCTGTGAATAAGAATCGCACAATTAAACAAGAAGTAAAATCTACGCAGGGAACAAAAATAGAACAGAAAGAAAATTCTGAAGAGCCTGAAGTTGCTGTTAACTTGCCCAGATCGAATGATCTCCCTACTGAACGCAATACAACGCTTGAGCAATCTGCATCGAGCACCGAGACTGCCAGCAACCTGGGCACAAGAAGCAATCCGGAAGCGGATGTGATTGACCGTCCAAAAGGTGGTCCAAATGCAGAGAGCGTGAAAAATAATTTTGCTTCTGAAGCATTGCTCAATGCAAGTGAAAGCAATGTATATGTAGTAAACACGGCACAGGTGGAAGACGATCATAAGAGTCCTCTCCGTGGCGTATTTCGCAAAGCTTCACGCCTCCTCAACAAGGTGACAAATCCAGAAATATTCAAACCAACTTCCAAACAGAATAAATAAACAAACAAAACAAGATCTAAAAACAGGAAAAAAGTATGAAGAAAGCGCTGACACTAGTTGGATTAATAGTTAGCATGGCAGGCTTTGCACAAACGGATACCACTGGCAAACAAGGTCCGTTGGAAGAGCAATCCGATACCATCCGCGTAGGTACAATGATCATCATCAAAAAAGGCGGTAGCAAGAAAGACTTTGAAGTGGTGGAAGACAAAACTGTAAAAAATCGCAGTTACTATCAGAATCGCGTTCACACAGATTGGATCCTTTTTGATTTCGGTTTCGCGAATTGGGCTGACAATACCGATTACAATTTACCCGAAACCCAGGCTTTTCTCCATGACGGTGGAAACATTCCGCTGAGCAGCGGTGACTTCGGTCTCTTTACCGGCAAATCATCAAATATCAACATCTGGCTCTTTATGCAACGGTTGAGTTTGTACAAGGGTGTAGTGAATTTGAAGTATGGGTTTGGAATGCAGATGTACAACTACTTCTATAAGACGAATATTGTTTACGTGGATGGTGCGAATGTTTATGTGAGGCGGGACACCATCGATTACAACAAGAACAAACTTGCAACCGATTATTTCACTGTACCCGTGATGCTCAATTTCAACACCAATCCTTCAAGAGGCAACAGGGCTTTGAATTTTAGCGTCGGCGTGAGTGCAGGATATATGTACAGCTCAAGGCAGAAGCTAAAAGTTGGAAATGACAAGAACAAGACCAAGAGCAATTTCAACCTTGACCCCTGGAAGGTGGATTATGTGGCAGAGGTTGGACTAGGTATCATTCACCTGTACGGTTCATATAACATCACCACACTTCATAAAACCGCTCTCAAACAGTATCCTTATGCCGTGGGCATCAGGATTGGCGGGTGGGATTAATTTTTTTGGTTTACACTTTCTCTTTGTTGTTGATCAAGGGCCCTGACTCATCAGGGCCCTTTTTTGATTGTGGATTTTGGCTCTCGGGCCTTAGAAATCCAAATTCAACTATCCACTCCACTATCTACAATCCAGTACCCAAAATCTTCATCCAAAATCCACAATCTAAAATGCATTTTCTGGCACAGAAAATGCATTTTAAGGGCGCCCCTGAATAAATCGTTAAAACTTGTTCACCCTGAATAATTTTTTAAACAAGGCGCGCGTTTTCTATTCAAAGCCTGAAAAACACGGTATGAAGCAACTGGCATCCGGACTGGCCTTTTTAGCACTCTCGGCAATTGGTCTATTTTCTTTTACCGCACCCAAAAAGTTCGATAATAGAAAGGAAATTCCTATTCCCTCATTAAAAAAGGATTCTTCTAAATTTCCCGCCTCCCCTTACAAAGTAGTTATTGATAAGTCGGACTATGAGATGAAGGTTTATGATGAAGAAGGATGGGTAGGTACCTATCCCGTTGTTTTCGGCGATCCATCGCTGGCTGACAAGAAAATGGAGGGCGACAAACTTACGCCTGAAGGTGTGTTTCACATTGTTTCTAAAAAGGTCCATAAAAAATGGGGACCTTTTCTGCTGTTGGACTATCCTAACGCTGCCAGTTATGCGCGCTTTAATGCGCTAAAATCGCAACACAAAATTCCCTCCAAAGCTTCAATAGGCGGGGGTATCGGAATTCACGGTACCCGGCCAAACGAGGAGTATGCGGTAGACAATTTCATCAACTGGACCGATGGGTGCATTTCAGTGAAGTTTAGTGATATTACGGAATTGTACGATATGCTGCCGGTGGGTACCGAAGTAGTCATACAAAAATAATCCTGCGTTCTGCATAAAATTCTTACCGGAATCTCAACAAACGTCCTATTTTTGCCAAGAGGCAGAATTTTGCTAATTAATCATTAGTTATTAATGCCTTACCTGTTCCAATTATCCTCTGTATAAGGCCTCTAATGGAGGTAGTTAGTAAGTAGAATTTTTCATAGCTAAAAAATTACCATGAAAAGGATTCTACTTACAGTGATTTTCTTTTTGTCTTTTACTGTAGTTTTTGCTGCTAACCGATTTTGGGTGGCTCGTGTCAGTAACCTATGGAGTGATCCGGGTAACTGGTCTGCAACCAACGGCGGTGCAGGCGGTGCAACTGTGCCCGGCGCTACAGACGTTGCTAATTTTACGGGCAGCAGGAACTTAGATTGCAACATTGACGTACCTGTCAATGTGCAGGGCGTCACAATTCTTGTCTCCTATACTTCAACGATAACCCAGAATGCCAATAACATTACGGTTGGGACCGGCGGGTGGCTAATGGCCGCTGGAATCTATGTAGGTGGGACCGGAACCTTCTCTACTGTGAACATTTCTATCAATGGTGCATTCACAGTGGGTACGGGCAATTTCTCTGCATCTGGATCATTCACACTAGTTGCTGGTTTTTTCACCGCAAGTACCGGAAGGGTCTCTATCACGAATGCCTTCACGCTGACGAGGGGCGACTTTACTGCAAGTTCAGACAGCACTTTTTTCGGCAATAATATCCTCATCAATGCGGCTGGAACTAATCCATGGTCGTTCAATCATAACAATGGAACAGTCGTTTTCTTTGGCACCGTTAACAGGCAGATTAACGTGGATGGTGCAAACGGGGGATTTCTTGAATTGTATGATATGGATCTTGCATTAAGGGTATCGCCGGCGCCCATTCTTACCATCGCAGCACAAGATGTAGTGAATATCAACCACCATGGTGATCTCGTAAGTGGTCAATTGTCGGGCGTTACAAATACCTTCCTCCAGGTGGTGAATACAGCCGACCTGAATGTGCACTCCACATTTGGCGGTTCGAACGTTGAATTGCATTTCGTTGGAACGGGCACGAACAACTATCGCCTTGATGCGCCATACGCCACGCGCTCAGGAGCCAATGTTGCAGTGTTTAAAGACAACAATTCCGACTCTGTTCATATGCGGAGTTTAACGCCAGGTGGAACAATCACCGATGGATTTGCAACCAATACAGGACTCGCTGCAGCAATCGGCGTACTTGATTTTCCAGACAACAACAGGGTAGTGCTCAATTTCAGCTTCCTTACGGTATGGTCTACAGCAACCATCATCGCAACTTCAGACTCCTTGTTTAATAACGGAGACCACTGGAACCAGTCCGGAACTTTTCTGCACAACAATGGCACGTATATCTTTTCAGGAAACGTAAGTCGCGCACTGAGCTTCGATCCTAACACAACTGAAACATTTTTCAATTTTGTATTAAACAAACCAAACGTTAACAATAACCTCACCCTGGATCCGGGCGATACATCTGTAGTGGTTGAAAATAACCTCGTGATAGAAAACGGTGAGTTGATTGCCGGGGGCGGCCCGAACACGGCTGGTTTCAAACTGAACGGCAACCTGACTGGTGGGGCAGGAATGAGTGCCACAACTGTGCAATTGCAATTCACCGGGGCCGGAGACCAGACCATCACGATGGATCCTGCTGTAACTGCAAGTTGGGATGGTAATATCATTCTTAACAAGCCTGCAATTTCAAACGTCATTTTAAATTCTCCCTTGACGCTTGATGCAGGCCCTGGCCAGGTAATGACCTTTACTCAAGGAGTCCTCCAGTCAACTGCAACTAATTTGTTGACGTTTGGAGACGCGAACACTGTTGCGGGTGCGAACAACAATAGCTATGCAACGGGTCCGGTTAGGAAAATTGGGTTCAACTGGTTTGAATTTCCTGTAGGTGCTCAAAATTTTTATGCACCCATAAGGGTGACCGGCGGCAGCGGTGCAACTGATGATTTGGGTGGTTCAAGCACATTTGATGCAGAATACATCAAAGTGAATCCCGATGCACTCTTCCCCGTTGCGAGTCGCGAAGATCCACCGCTCACCAACGTGAGCACCTGCGAATATTGGATGCTCAGCAAAGATGCCATTAGTCCTGATGCATTTGTTTGGCTTGGTTATGACAATATCCGCAGCTGCGGCGTGACCGATCCTACGCTTCTTCGTGTTGCAAGGTGGGATGGCACCATGTGGCGCAATGAAGGAAACGGCAGCCTCACACCAACGCCCCTGGTTAGCACATCCGCTGCACAAACCAATTTTGGATTGCCCTTTACGCTGGCTTCCCTGGATGCAACCGCAAACTCCCTTCCTATCACACTCACAGAGTTTTCTGCACGTGAAAAAGATGCTGTGGTAGAATTGAAATGGACAACTGAGACCGAAATCAACAATAAATATTTCGATATCGAGCGTTCATTGAATGGAACCAGCTTCACTTCTATCGGAACGATTCCGGGCGCGGGTAACACCACGCTGATCAAACATTATAGTACAATTGATCAGAATCCCGCAAACGGAATTAACTACTATAGATTGAAGCAGGTTGACTTTGATGGCAAGTTCACTTATTCAAAAGTGATCGCTGTTAATGTAACCCGCCTGAATGAATCACTGAAGATTTATCCGAACCCCGCGATCAGCAATATCACTGCTGAGTACAAAGGATTCATTAATACCAAGGTGAACGTTCAGTTGATTGACAGCTACGGACGGACAATTCTGAACAGTGTTCAGCAGCCTGGTGCGAGCGGAAGAATTACACTCCAATTCAACAACAGTGTGAAAACCGCTGGTACGTACTGGCTCAAAATGACTACAGAGAAAGAAACAATACAACAAAAAGTAGTAGTAGGTCAACAATAAAGAGATCCCGGTTCACACCCCGCTATCTGCTCAGGCCCCGCATCATTGTGGGGCCTGATTTTTTTAATGATGTTATTGTGCAAGGAAATTTGAGACCTCTTCTTTCCATTTATCCGGCTCCATTTTGTAGAGGGATCCGTGGGCGGCAGTAGAATAGACGACCAGCTTTTTATTGGTCACAGGAAGGTTATTGTAAATGCAATCAATTTCAGATCTCGTAACCCGGGGATCGTGTGCGCCCCATTGCAAAAGAACGGGACAATGAATGCTCTTCGCATATTCGCAAGGTGCATACCCAAAGCTCCAGAAGCCTTGCTCTACACCTCCCCAAAATGTGACGAGCGTTCCAAATGGTTCACCGGGAAGTCCCATGGTTTTGATCCTGCCAGTAGCGGCTTCATGTAAAGTGCCGAAAGGCATTTCCATGATGACTTTTTCTGGTTTCAAATCATATTGGGCAATTGCGTGGGAAATGGTGGAACCGCCCATCGAGATTCCCCAGAGAATTAAGTTTTTCTCGCCACGTTGACGAATGTAATTGTATGCCAACTTTACCTCTTCAGATTCTTTAAACCCAATTGTAGTCGTATTTCCGTCGCTGAAACCATGTGCCCTGAAATCAACCATCATTACATTGAATCCCATTTGTCGCATCGCCAATGCCTCAGGCAATACGGAAGAGCTGCTGTTGCCGTGGCCATGAAAAAGAATAACCGTACCTCCTGGCGAATCCAGTTTTACCAGCCACGCGTGGATCTTAAGTCCATCATCAGTCTTCAATACTACGTTATGAAAAATACTGTCTGCAGAAATCGTATCCTTTGCTTTCGCATAGTTGGTCCCGAAAAAAATGGCGCCGGCTTTTTCGTACGCACTCATTTGCTCTGGCTTTTTCACATCAGCGATACCGTCATAGAAATGGGTAAACTTATACGCATGAAAAGCGATCACGATGTTCAACAAAATGAACAACACCAGTGCGGTGTAAAAGATAAACTTCAGAAATTTTCGCATGTAATGACTTTACAATTTGCCCTGTTTGATCTCTTCCACAACTGCCGGATCCAGCAAAGTGGTGGTATCACCCAGGTTTTGCAGTTCCCCTTCGGCAATTTTCCGGAGGATCCTGCGCATGATCTTACCGCTTCGCGTCTTGGGAAGTCCGCTCACAAATTGAATCTTGTCGGGCTTCGCAATCGGGCCAATGATTCGGCTAACCGTGGCCGTTATATCCTTTCTGCTCAGGTCGACGTCTGAATGAATGGACGGGTAAATAACAAACGCGTAAATACCCTGGCCCTTTACGTCGTGCGGGTAGCCCACCACGGCGCTCTCTACCACTCCCGCATGCATGTTTATGGCATTTTCCACTTCAGCTGTGCCGATGCGGTGGCCGCTCACATTTAATACATCATCCACCCTGCCGGTGATCCGGTAGAATCCTTGTTCGTCGCGAAATGCGCCGTCACCTGTAAAATATAAGTTGGGATAAGTTGCAAAATAATTGGTGCGACATCGCTCGTGATCGCCAAAGGTGGTTCGAATGATGGAGGGCCAGGGTTTGCTGATGCAAAGATTGCCGGACACCATCGTGTCTCCATTCTTCGGCGTGGTGACTTCCTTGCCATTTTCATCCACAAGCAGCGGACTCACACCCGGCATCGGTAAGGTAGCATAAGAAGGCTTTGCAGGCGTGACGCCGGCAAAATTTGAAATTAATATGCCGCCGGTTTCTGTTTGCCACCAGGTGTCTACGATGGGGCAGCGTTTCTTTCCGACATTCTCATCATACCAATGCCATGCTTCTTCATTGATGGGCTCACCCACGGTGCCGAGTATGCGAAGCGAATCAAGCTTCTTCCCCTTCAATGGTTCTAACCCGAATCCCATCAAACTGCGAATGGCAGTTGGTGCTGTATAAAGGATATTGACTTTGTATTTGTCAACGATGTCCCAGAATCTTCCGGCATCGGGGAAAGTAGGAATGCCCTCGAACATCAGGCTGGTGCCACCGGCGCTGAGCGGACCATAAACAATATAAGAATGCCCTGTGATCCAACCGATATCGGCGGTGCAGAAAAAAATCTCTCCTGGCTTGTATTGGAACACATTGACGAACGTGTAGTTGGTCCAAATCATGTACCCCGCGCTGGAATGAACCACGCCCTTTGGTTTTCCGGTTGAACCTGATGTGTACAGAATGAAAAGCATATCCTCTGCATCCATTTCTTCTGCGGGAAAATCTCTCTGTCCCAGCGTTTCAACTTTTTTGATCTCATCTTCCCACCACACATCTCTTCCTTTGATCATGGATACCGCCGTACGCGTGCGGGTGTAAACGATCACACGTTTAACAAATGGACAGGCAATCAATGCATCGTCGATTACAGATTTCAAAGGAATGTCCTTCCCGCCCCGGAATGCACCATCACAGGTGATGATGAATTCTGCTTTTGCATCCTGCAAACGATCTGCAATACTCTGCGCTGAAAATCCGCCGAACACAACCGAGTGAATAGCTCCCATTCTTGCACAAGCGAGAACTGCAATTGCCAGTTCGGGGATCATACCCATGTAAATACAAACACGATCACCTCTTTTCACGCCGTTATTCTTAAGCACATTTGCGAACTGGCAAACCTTGGCATGAAGGTCGCGGTAAGTGAGTGTGCGGTGATGTTCTTCAGGATCATTCGGTTCCCAAATGATGGCTGGCTGATCACCAAGATTTTCCAGGTGACGGTCAAGGCAATTTTCTGTAATATTCAACTTCGCTCCCTGGAACCATTTAACACTGGGTTCTTTGAAATTCCATTCCAAAACCTTGTCCCATTTTTTTCTCCACGTAAAATTGGCGGCGATTACTGACCAAAATCCGTCCGGATCATCCGTGCTTCGCTGATAAGCTTCTTTGTATTCCTCAAAAGTCTTGATCTGGTAGGGAAACGACATATGGCGAAAATTTAGTAGTTCTTCGGGACGATAAAAATAATTACATTCAACCAATAATCCCCCAGTTTTCATGACTGCTTCAAAAGGCATTTGGAAAGTCATCACTGCTTCCTCGGTTGGTACGCTCATTGAATGGTATGATTTTTACATCTTCGGCAGTCTTGCTACCGTAATCGCAAGTCAATTTTTTCCAAAAACAAATCCCACAGCTGCGTTGTTAAGCACGCTGGCCACCTTCGCCGCGGGCTTTATTGTACGGCCATTTGGTGCGCTGGTATTTGGCAGGCTCGGTGATATTGTGGGAAGGAAATATACATTCCTGCTCACGCTCATCATTATGGGTGGCTCAACGTTTGCTATCGGGCTTGTGCCGGGATATGAAAGCATCGGGTTTGCGGCACCTATCATTGTTCTCGTGCTTCGCTTATTGCAAGGCCTGGCACTTGGAGGTGAATATGGCGGCGCCGCAACTTATGTCGCAGAACATTCACCTACACATCAACGTGGCTATTATACCAGCTGGATTCAAACAACCGCAACACTCGGCTTATTCTTCTCACTCGGCGTTATCCTGCTCACGCGTCACGTGCTGGACGCCGATGCCACGATATCGATTGCGAAATTCAACGACTGGGGCTGGCGAATTCCATTCCTTGTTTCAATACTGCTCGTGATCATTTCGATCTACATCCGTTTGAAGATGAAGGAATCGCCGCTGTTCAGCAAGATTAAGGCAGAAGGAAGGATTTCTGTGAACCCGCTCAAAGAAAGTTTCGGACATAAAACCAACCTAAAAATGGTGTTGCTTGCATTGTTCGGCGCAACGATGGGACAAGGCGTAGTTTGGTACACCGGCCAATTTTATGCACAATCTTTTATTGAGAATGTTTGCAAGGTGGACTTTGATCAGTCGCGTACCATCATCATCTGGGCAATATTATTTGCGACGCCATTCTTTGTGGTCTTTGGAAGTTGGAGCGATAAGGTTGGAAGGAAATGGATTATTCTGTCCGGCATGGCACTTGCAATTTTAACTTACAAATTTCTTTTCAGCTCCCTTTTGACAACCGCAGATACAAATGGCAGGACGTTGCTGGCAGAAAAAACTGAATCGAAAATTTCAACTGCGGCAATTGAACATTCAAACGATTCCATCCGAACCACGCTCACAAAAACTTTCTATGCTGACGGGCTCGCGGTAACAGAAAACAGGAAGGATACCCTTTACGCATTCTCTGAAAAGCTCTCGATCAAGCCTGATATCAAGGTTTCAAAAATACTTGGCTCCGGAAGTTACTGGAAAATGGTATTCCTTGTCTTTATCATGATACTATACGTAACGATGGTGTACGGACCCATTGCAGCCTTCCTGGTTGAATTATTTCCCACGAAAATCAGGTACACATCAATGTCCCTGCCGTACCACATCGGGAATGGCGTGTTTGGCGGTCTGACACCATTCATTGCCACGCTGCTAACAACAATTTACACAAGTGATAAACTGGTTGGCTTGAATTATCCCATTTGGATAGCTGCCGTCAGCCTTGTGATTGGGGCGCTTTATCTGGTAAACAAGATTGATTTAAATGTAAACGACTAATTGAACTCCCATGAATACGTTGAAAAAATGGCTTGGTATTGTCTGGATAGCAATTGGTCCAATTGCCATGTTTTGGCTGGTTAAAACTGCGCTTTCAGAAATTGAAAAAAAACCTCACATCGATACCCGCATTCAATGGGGCGTATTCGTTTTAGTGTTTATTCCAATCGCCATCGGGCTCATCATCTTTGGCTACTACGCCATAAAAGGCGAATTTGACAGCCTGCCGGAAAATTCGGATCAAATCTAGATTCCTGCAATTGCTTTAAAGTTATATTTGCAACTCCATCATCTCCACAGATGTAAGCTGCGCACCTACATCATGCAAAAGCCATTATTCAATCAATTTATATTTTGTTAGCTCACCGATGTGCAGTCGTAAAGTCACTTTTTTGTTGTTGTCCATGCTACTGGCTGTGGCTTACAAAGGATTTGGTCAGTGCACGGGTAATGTAATCTTCAAAGAAGATTTCGGTGGCAACGGAAGCAGTCAGCCAGTCGGCTTTCCCTTGCCTGCCGGCGTTACTGATTATATATTCCAAACTACTTCGGATGTAAATGATGGTGAATACAGCATTCGCAACACCACAGCCAGTCGGCTTACCAATGGTCCTCAGTTTGGCACCTGGCTTATCGGAGGGGACCACACAGGGAACGGCTACATGATGATTGTGAACGCCAGCTTCAATGCAGGAAAATTCTACCAGGCCAAAGTCGATAATCTTTGTCCGGGAAGTAAGCTTTCGTTTTCAGCATGGATCGCCAACCTGGAACCTTTAGGCGGCACTGATCCACTGGATCCTGTTGTAAAGTTCGAAATCACCAGTGCCGTCAGCGGTCAGGTGTTGGGCAGTTATACAACGGCAACGATCAAACGATATACAAAATTCACATGGGAGCAATATGGCTTCAGCTTTACGCTTCCAGCGGGCGAAACTTCTGTGATCCTTACCATGTACAACAACCAGGTGGGTGGCCTGGGTAACGACCTCACGCTGGATGATATCGAATTCAATCTTTGCGGTCCTCAGAACACAGTCAGCATCCAGGGTGGCTTTCAAAATGGAAACACCACCTGCCAATTTTCACCCATCACCTTAAACAGCACAGTGGAGGCGGGCTTTTATGCAAACCCGGTTTATCAATGGCAGTCAAGTCCCGACAGCCTCACATGGACCAGCATCCCGGGTGCAACGCAAACCAGTTATACCATTCCCAGTGTTCAGGTTGCCGATGCACCATATTATCGGTTACTCATTGCCGAAAGCGGAAGCATTAACCTCACCAACTGCAGGACCGTTTCAAAAAATCTTCACCTGCAAGTGTATAGTCCGCAACCGGTGAATTTTCAAAACAAGAACCAATATTGTGAGAAAGACACAATGGTGCTGAACTGCATAACGCCAGCTTCCAGCTATCAGTGGACCGGGCCGGCGGGGTATACCGGCAGCTCAGCAACTGTACGAATTCCTGATGTGAGCGCAGCCAATCAGGGTTTGTACCTGGTTGATATTGTCACTGAAGGTGGCTGCCAGAGCAGTGGCAACACGAATATCACCATTCTCAAAAACAATCTCAGCACGCCGTTGGATGATGCGAAGCTCCTTTGCAATGGAGAAACCGTCAGTTACAATGCATATGATCCATCAATCGTCTCTTATCTGTGGAGTACAGGAGCCACGATTCCGGATGTGACACTCAGTGACGCGGGCATTTACTGGCTGGAAGTGAAAGACGTGTATTGCACGTTACGCGACAGTGTCGTCATCACGGCCAAAGTCACGCCGGTGGTCCATATCGGTAACGATACCACGGTTTGTGTGAGTGAAATCTTGTTGCTCAATGCCGCAGATCCGCAGGCAGACACTTATCTGTGGCAGGATGGAAGCACGCTTCCCTATTTTGAAGTCAGTGATTCCGGCAGATATTCCGTCACGGTTACCAATGGATGCGGTACCGGTTTTGGCGAGGTGCTGGTCAACTACATGGAATGCTCAGACGAGATCTTTGTTCCGACAGCTTTTACGCCCAACGGCGATCACCTGAATGATGTGTTAAAGGGTCGCGCCTTTTTCAGGTTGGAATCATACAGCTTCAGGGTCTTTAATCGTTGGGGACAGCTGGTGTTCAGTACCACGTCAATTCAATCGGGATGGGATGGCCGCATTTCAGGCAGGGAAGCTCCTTCGGGTACTTATGTTTGGACCATTACTTACAAAAGGAATGGAAATCAGCAGCAGGAAAAGGGAACGGTGGTATTGATCAGATAGGTTAGCGGTTGGAAGTTGGCGGTTGGAAGTTTTTCAAAAGTCCGCCAACCGCCAACCGTCGTCATGGAAACAATTGAAATTGAACTATTTACGAGCTTTCCGTAATCCAAAAGGTCTTGTTAAATGCTTAATATTTATACTATCTTTTATAAAACAAAGGGGTGAATTTTCGTTTACATATCGGAGTTACCTGATGCCTTCGTGGAGGGTTTCTCCCTAAAATTTACCACTATGAAAAAGATTCTACCCTTGGTAACCGTGCTGTTCATCCTGATCAGTATGTCATGCTCGCGCAAACCTTACTATACGAGCAATAATTTCGACCAACTAACAGCCAAGCATAGACGAATAGCTATCCTTCCCGCAGAGGTGGTACTCACGGGTAAGAAGCCTGAGAAGATGTCAGATAGTGCGGTGGCCGCATTGGAAGCTTCTGAAAGTCGTTCCTTCCAGGTGAGTCTTTACAATAACATCCTGCAGTATGCCAACCAGGGCAAATACCACATGCGCGTGGAAGTTCAGGCCATCAGCAAGACCCAGTCGGAGCTTGATAAACATGGAATCTCTTACAAGGACATCTACACCATGGATGACACTACACTGTGCCGATTGCTTGGCGTGGATGCGGTAGTGAGAATGCAGATTCAAAAGACGCGTTACATGAACGATATGGTTTCGTATGGCAGCCAGGTGTTCAACGATGTAGTGTTCCGAAATATTGGTGGTATTATCCCCGGTACGGGTACCCCGCTTCCTTCAGCGCCTACTAAAACAAATGATATCTATGCCAGGTGCACGGTGCAAAATGATGGTATCGTATTGTGGAATGACCGTTACACCGGTTCGGCTGATTGGAGCAGACCTGCCAACCAGATTATCGCACAAATCACGGTGAAATTTGCGCAACACTTTCCTTATCGCGAGAAAGGTTAATATTTAATAAAGATACTCTTCATATACCGGCCGATACTGGCCGGTATTTTTTATTTTCGCTGCCAAATCAATTCGTCCAATGTCAATTGAAGTGAAAGGCCTGACCAAATTGTATGGTGAACAGAAAGCGGTCAACGATATTTCATTTTATATCAGTAAGGGAGAAATCGTTGGTTTTTTGGGACCCAATGGTGCCGGCAAATCCACCACTATGAAAATCATCACCGGCTACCTGTTACCCAATGCGGGCCAGGTGAAAGTGAGCGGGATTGACGTATTGCAACGCCCGCTTGACACGAAGAAAAAAATCGGCTACCTGCCTGAAGCCAATCCACTCTATTTCGACATGTATGTGCGGGAATACCTCTATTTCATGGCCGATTTGCGCAAGATTCCAAATAAAAAGAAGCGTACTGAAGAAGTGATCAATATGACAGGCCTTACACCTGAAAGCAAAAAAAAGATAGGACAACTTTCAAAAGGATACAAGCAGCGCGTGGGACTCGCGGCGGCGCTAATCCACGATCCCGAAGTTTTGATTCTTGACGAACCAACTTCGGGTCTCGACCCCAATCAGATTGTCGACATAAGGGAATTGATAAGAAGTTTGGGAAAAAACAAGACTGTGATGTTTTCCAGTCATATCTTGCAGGAAGTAGAGGCCATCTGCAATCGTGTTATTATTATTAACAAGGGTGCACTGGTTGCAGACGATGAATTGAGCAGGTTACAGCAAAATGGAAACGCTGCAAACTATGTAAACATCCAATTCAAGGAAGATTTTGATCCCTCCATACTTAGCGAGCTGCCATATATTGATCACCTCAGAAAACTCGGTGCTGGTAACTGGGAAATGGAAACCAGCGAACCGGAAAAGTTAAAACAGGCTTTGCTGGAACTGTCTTTGCGGAATAAGTTCAACATCGTTTCTTTGCAAAGCGAAAGCCAGTCGCTGGAAGATGTGTTTCGCAGGATGACGGAGTGATTCTGGATATTGGATACTTGATGTAACGAAAGAAGAAGTATCCTGCATCCAGTACCAAGCATCCAGTATACAGTATCCACAATCAACAATCCACAATCTACAATCTCAAAACAATATGAGTTACATTACTGACGTACATGCAAGACAGATCTTAGACAGTCGCGGGAACCCCACAATTGAAGTGGACGTGATTACTGAAAGCGGCGTACTCGGAAGAGCCGCAGTGCCATCAGGCGCTTCTACCGGAAAACACGAAGCCGTTGAATTGCGCGACAACGATAAATCAAAATACATGGGGAAAGGCGTGCTGCAGGCTGTACGCAATGTGAACGAAATTATCGCCGATCAACTCATCGGCATTGATGTTACCAAGCAATCATATATCGATTCCCTGCTCATCAAAATTGACGGCACGGAAAATAAAGCCAAGCTCGGCGCCAATGCAACGCTCGCAGTGTCAATGGCAGCTGCCAGAGCTGCTGCTGAAGAAAGCAGTCTGCCCCTGTTTCGTTACCTGGGTGGTGTGAATGCAACTGTGTTGCCCATGCCCCTGATGAACATTTTGAACGGCGGTGTGCATGCAGACAACAAGATCGATTTCCAGGAATTCATGATTGTACCGGTTGGCGCAAGCAGTTTCAGTGAGGGGCTTCGCTGGGGCGTTGAAATCTTTCATACGCTGAAATCAGTATTGAAGAAAAAAGGCTACAGCACGAATGTGGGTGATGAAGGTGGCTTTGCACCAGATATCAAGAGTAATGAGGAAGCCATTGAAACTGTTCTCGCCGCAATTGAAGCCGCGGGTTACAAAGCAGGCGAACAGATTGGCATCGCCATGGATGCAGCAAGCAGTGAAATGTTTGACGACAAGGCCAAGAGCTACAAATTTTACAAGAGCAGCGGCAAAACCATTTCGAGTGATGACATGGTTGCGTATTGGAGCGACTGGGCGAAAAAATATCCCATCATTTCGATCGAAGATGGCATGGCAGAAGAAGATTGGGAAGGATGGAAAAAATTAACTGATGCAATTGGAAATAAGTGTCAGTTGGTGGGTGATGATCTCTTCGTAACCAATACAAAAATTCTTCAACGAGGTATTGACAGCAAAACTGCAAACAGTATTCTGATCAAGGTGAACCAAATTGGCACGGTTACAGAAACCATCAATGCAGTTCAGTTGGCACAAATCAATGGATACACTACCATCATGAGTCACCGTAGTGGTGAAACAGAAGATACAACCATTGCAGACCTCGCTGTTGCCCTGAATTGCGGACAGATTAAGACAGGTTCCGCATCCAGAACAGATCGCATGGCGAAGTACAACCAGCTTCTCAGGATTGAGGAAATGTTAGGTGAGAATGCGGTTTATCCGAAGGGGAAGATTAGGTTTGGGAAGTAGATTGATTCGTTGATTCGTTGAGTTGGTATTCTGAGAACAATTTACGAATCAACGAATCAACTAATCAACTGTTAAAACGGACCTGCATTTAGCAAGAATTCACTATTTTTAATTACCCCAAACCATGATGGTTAAAATTCTTCATCATATTCCAGCTTTCTTCCGCAACAAATTCCTGTTGACGGCGGCTGGATTTGCGGTGTGGATGCTCTTTTTTGACCATAACAATATATTTGTCCAATTGGAGCGCACGGGCGAGCTTAATGATTTGAAATCCACCAGGCATTATTATGAAATGCAGGTGTTGAGCACCCGGCAGGAGTTGGACGAACTACAGAGCAATGCTGCTTCCATCGAGAAGGCAGCGAGAGAGAAATACCTCATGAAGAAAGACAACGAAGATCTCTACGTGGTGGCGGAAGAAAAAAACCAATAATTTTCATTGATTTACAATAATCCCGAATGAGCAGCGTTATTACACTGTTCGGACGGTATTTATATCCTCCCCCTCCCATTATCCTGGACCCTGGAAAAAGCGCTAATTTAATATCCTGAAGCCACAGAGAGCATCTGCGTTACTAACTGAAAATTAGTTGCTTATGTCCAATTTTACGCCAGAAGATATGTTACGTTATCTGTACAATGAAACCACAGCCGAAGAAGCTGCAGCCCTGAAATTGGCACTTGAAACCGATTGGTCCCTCCGGGAAAAATTCGAAGTGCTTAAAAACTCGGTACAGTCATTGGGCAAGTTTTGTTTTGAACCGCGCCAGGAAGCCGTTATGGCCATTCTCCAGTATGCCGGTGTGGATAGCAAGGCTGTTGAAGTGAAGTAATCCTCACATTTTGCAGTACTTTCGACGTGATTTGAGGTTCAAATGACGAAGAAAGACCGTTACCAGTATGTGATCAATTATTTTCAGCAACACAGCCCTGAAGCCGAAACAGAACTTATCTATGACAGTCCCTACGAGTTGCTGGTTGCAGTAATTCTGTCTGCCCAGTGCACCGACAAGCGGGTCAACATGACCACGCCCGCCCTTTTTGCGAAATACCCCAACATCAGGAGGCTTTCGAAGGCGAGCTCAGCCGACCTGCTGAAACTTATCACGAGCATTTCTTATCCCAATAACAAGACGAAACACCTTATTGGCATGGCCAAAATGGTGGAAGAGAAATTCGCAGGTGAAATTCCCATGACGGTACCTGAACTCGTCCAGTTACCCGGCGTAGGGCGAAAAACGGCCAATGTAATCACCTCAGTTATCGACAAGCAGCCAAATATGGCCGTGGATACGCATGTTTTCCGGGTGGCTGCCCGGATTGGACTCACCACAAATGCGAAAACACCCCTTGCTACAGAAAAGCAATTGCTATTACATTTACCAAAGGAGCTGATTCATAAGGCTCATCACTGGCTGATTCTCCACGGGCGCTATGTGTGCCTGGCCAGAAACCCCAAATGCGAAATCTGCGGACTTCGACCAGTTTGTTTATACTATAGCAAACTTTCAAAAGAGAAGCGATCCTCAGCCAAATAGGCCTCAATGTTGAATTTCGATTAGCGTTGACGTTAGCAATTGAATTTGATCTCTAACATCAATTGACTAACCCATGAAATGCTTTTTTCAAACCGTGGTTTGCGGAATCTTGTCAGTCCTGTCTCTAACCACATCCGCACAATTTTATTTTTACAACAATCGGTACTATGACCAGGATTTTCTTTTTGAATCTGGCTTCAGTGCGGGCTTGATGAATGCATTAACCGACCTGGGAGGAAGCAGCGCTGCAAGCGACCTCAATTTATGTAACAACCAATTTTGTGCGGGAGCCTACGGCCTTGTTCATTATCGGGGTATGATCAGCTTGCAGCTTCAATTCACGCACGGAAATATTAAGGCATTTGACAGTGTGCTCCGAAACAGGAATGATCCGCCAACAGGTAGGTATGAACGCAACCTTAGCTTTGAAACTGCCATCAATGAACTGTCTCTTTGCTTTCAATTCTATCCGTTCAACATTTTCTGGCAAACAGAAAAACCTCCCATATTCTCACCATATTGTTCATTGGGTATAGGATTATTTCATTTCAATCCAAGTACTGTTTTGAATGGCAAATCATACAACCTGCACACCTGCCACACGGAAGGCCAGGGATTCCCGGAATTTCCCGAACGGAAAAATTACAATCTCACAACAACTAACTGGATTCTTGGTGCGGGTGTAAGATTTGAAATCAGTCCCAGGTATTCCCTCAGACTAGATTTTCTTTATCGGATACTGCATACCGACTATCTTGACGATGTGAGCACGAATTACATCGAGCCAAAACTGTTCAGGAAATATCTCAATCCGGAAGTTGCAGCAGTCGCGTACTTTCTTGCGGATCGTCGGGGTGAATTGGATCCAACCCATGAGCCTGCTGCGGGAGACAAACGCGGTAACCCAGATCGGAATGATAGTTATTTTTCTCTTGAATTAAAGTTTGGGATCGTGCTGGGACGGGAAAGAATTCGCTAGCTAAACCTGGGCAGGGCCTGTTTCATGAATGGCATGAATGAAACTATTTACAACCGTCTCCATGGCATTTAGTGTTGGGATATCCTTAACGCGGTTTTGAGCGTCAAGTTTTGACCTCACATATGAAATGAGCAGGCTTGTCCCTGGCGCGACATTGGCTGAAAGCGCCTGCAAAATCAGGAGCATTGCCGCATGGCCCTTTTCGCCATGAGAGGAAGCTGTCACGAGGGCCATCGGTTTGTTTACCAATTCGCCACTGGATACCGTCCAGTCCAACGCATTTTTTAGCGAGCCAGGCACACCAAAAGCATACTCAGGCGTCACAATTAACACGCCGTCTGCTTCGCTCAATAGCTGCCTGAATTTTATAACAGCTTCGGGAACCTCTTCACTGTCGTCGAAATGCGGAATCTGGCCGATCCCATCGAAAATTTTGAAGCTAATATGCGGTGGCATCAAAGAGCCAAAGTGTTCCAGCACCGCTGCCGCGGATGAATTCTTTCTGAGGCTGCCCGAAAGCGCGAGAATATTAATCTGGCCGTTTTTCATATCAATGACGCAAATTTAGACAATAAGAACATCGGTTAATAACAACCGAATCACAAGCCGCAGGGGATGTACAGGCGGAATAGTTTCCCGACTTAACGGATATTTGAATTTATGGATGAAAGACTTGAATTCAGAGAAGCGGTTCAGGGCGACATAGAAAAGTTGATGTCGATCAGGTTTGCCGTAAAAGAAAATGCACTTAACAATCGCTCCCTGGTTACTGAGCAGATTTGCCGGGATTTTATATTTAATCGAGGCAAGGGCTGGGTTTGCGAGTTGAACGATGAAGTTTTGGGATTTGCAATCGCAGACTTAAAAGACGAAAATATTTGGGCGCTTTTTGTACATCCGGAACATGAAGGAAAGGGAATCGGTAAGGCACTTCACCAGATTATGATGGACTGGTATTTTGACCAGGGGAAAAAATGGGTGTGGCTGGGCACGGCGCCTCACACAAGGGCGGAACAATTCTATCAGAACCGGGGCTGGTCCGCGAAGGGGCAACAACCAAACGGAGAAACCAGGTTTGAAATGACTGCCGAAGACTGGCATAAATTCCAGGACGAAAGTTGAAAGCCTCTCGATCAACAATTCGCAGTAAATTGTAAGCCGCTTGAAACAAGATGATGAAAACAAAGAAAGAATTAAAGGAAGAATATAAGCAGCTCAAATTCCGGATAGGTGTCTTTCAAATCAGGAATCTTGACAATGGCAAGGTTTATGTTGACGGCAGCACTAATCTCAATGCTATTTTTAACAGGCATCGCCTTCAGTTGAACTTTGGAAATCACCCGAACGAAGCGTTGCAGGAAGATTGGAAATTGCTGGGTGAAGATCATTTTGTGTTTGAGATTCTTGGCGAAATAGAGCAGAAAGATGGTGCGAATATCGATTATGCCAGGGAACTGAAATTGCTGGAGCAATTATGGCTGGAGGAACTCAAGCCTTACCATGAAAGAGGTTATAACCGCGAACGTAAGTAATCAGCAAACCAAAAATCACCCTGATGGCAGACAAGCATCCAACACTCGGCAATGGAAAAATTTGTTACGTTGAAATTCCTGCGGGAGATATCCCGGCATCCGTTGTCTTTTATCAAAAGGTCTTCGGGTGGAAAATCAGAAAGAGAGGGGATGGTCAAATTGCGTTCGACGACACGGTGGGCGAAGTTAGCGGCACCTGGGTTCAATCAAGGAAACACAGCATTGAACCTGGCATACTTGTTTATATCATGGTTACGGATATACAGAAAACGATCAAGGACATTGAATCAAATGGCGGGAAAATAGTGCAGCCCGTAGGCGGTGATGCACCTGAAATCACGGCCAGGTTCAGTGATCCTTTTGGAAATGTATTTGGGATTTACCAGGAAAGAAATTAAAAAGTCAATTAAAACCAGCTTCTTCGATGAGCGGTGAAAGACGAAGAATGTCATTGGCGAAACCAGAAACTTTTTCTGTACCTGCCGCATGCATTTCTTTCAAAGCATCCACAGAATCCTGAAACTTGTCTGAAACAGTATCCAGCGTGTCTTTTAGTCCTTCTTTCAGTTTTTCAATCATAGGAAAGATTTTAAATGAAGGAATTATTTTACCATTTGCTGCAATGTATCAACGAGCTCGCTTTTGGTGATAGGAATTCCCATTATTTTATGGTAACCCTTTGCATCTACAAGATAGAGGTCACGAATAATACGAATGAGTTGACCGTTGTTGATTTCGGGTATCAAAACTTTATCGAAATTCTTCAACATGGTTCCAAGATTTCTTGGGAGTGGACGAAGGTACCTGAGGTGCGCATGAGAAACGGCGTGTCCTTCTCTCTGTAATTCTGCCACCGCACTCTTGATCGCGCCGTAAGTTGAACCCCATCCTAATACCAATACTTTTCCTTTTTCTGGTCCGCTGTCAAGATGTTGTTCAGGAATGTAGTCGGCAATCTTGTCCACCTTGGCCTGGCGGGTAAACACCATGTGCTGATGGTTATCGGGATCATAGCTCACGTTTCCGGTGACGTCTTGTTTTTCGAGTCCGCCAATCCGGTGCTCCAGACCTGGGGTACCTGGAATTGCCCAGGCCCTTACCAATTTTTCATCACGCTTGTAAGGTTCCAATACCGCTTCTCCCGCTGCCAGCCTTTCCTTGAAATTTACTTTGATTTCAGGCAGGTCGGCGCTTTTTGGAAATTTCCAAGGTTCGGCGCCGTTGGCGATGTAGCCATCACTGAGGAAAATCACAGGTGTCATATGTTGAACAGCAATTCTCACGGCTTCGTACACCGCATCAAAGCAATCACTGGGTGTTGACGCAGACACGATGGGCATTGGACATTCTCCGTTCCTGCCATAATAAGCCTGCATCAGGTCACTTTGTTCAGTTTTGGTAGGCAATCCTGTGGAGGGTCCTCCCCTTTGAATATTGCAGATCAATAAAGGAATTTCGAGCATCACTGCAAGTCCCATGGCTTCGCCCTTAAGGGCCATGCCCGGACCAGAAGTCGTTGTCACTCCCAGTGATCCGCCATAACTGGCACCTATAGCCGAAGAAATGGCTGCGATCTCATCCTCGGCCTGGAAGGTTCTGACACCAAAAGATTTAAAACGACTTAATTCGTGCAGAATATCTGAAGCCGGTGTGATGGGATATGACCCAAGGAAAATGGGCAACCCGCTTTTTTGTGAAGCGGCGATCAAGCCGTAAGAAAGCGCCTGGTTTCCCATGATGGAGCGATAAACCCCTGGATCCATCTTTGCTTTCTCTACTCTATAGGTAGTGGTAAATGTTTCAGTCGTGTCGCCGAAATTATATCCGGCCTGAAGTGCCTTGATATTACTTTCAAGGATCTCCTGCTTCTTCCCGAATTTTTCACGAAGAAATCCAATGGTGTACTCCATATCACGGTTGTACATCCAGTAGAGGAAACCCAGCACAAACATGTTTTTCGCACGATCTTTCTCCTTCACCCCCATGGTGATTTCTTTCAGCGCTTCGCGCGTCATGCGCGTTACGTCCATGCGGATCACCTCATAGTTACCCAGGCTTTGATCATCCAGTGGGTTCACGCCTTCGGGGTAATTCGCGAGGCGAAGGTTTTTGGAGTCGAAGCCATCGGTATTGGCGATGATCTTGCCGCCTTTCTTTAATGACTTGAGGTTGCTCTTAAGTGCCGCGGCATTCATTGCAACAAGTACATCGCAATGATCACCTGGTGTATATACTCTGTCGCTTGAAAATCGTAGCTGGTAGCCACTCACGCCCGGGAGCGTTCCCTGTGGCGCGCGGATTTCGGCAGGAAAATCGGGGAATGTTGCGAGGTCGATTCCCATGAGTGCGGTATTGTTGGTGAACTGACTACCAGTGAGCTGCATTCCATCTCCTGAGTCGCCAGCAAATTTAATCACCACATCCTGTAGAACTTCTTCTTTACGGGTCATTACAATCGGATTGTTTTTACAAATTTACGGTTCAATTTAAGAAGTATTTTGTTATTGATGCCGGGGTATTAAGGTATTGGGGTATTAGGGAAAAGAGTTTCAAATTCCCCAATACCTTAATACCTTAATACCCTCAATCCCTCAAGTTCAAACATGCAAATCCCCTACTACGTCGACCTGCTGGGCGTATTCGCCTTTGCGCTTTCGGGTGCCCTGGCGGCCAGGGGAAAGAAAATGTATGTAGACATATTCGGCGTTTCCTTTACCGGCTTCATCACCGCAATCGGCGGAGGTACCTTAAGAGACATTATCCTGGATGTTCATCCATTGAGTTGGATCAGGGATGGCAACTACCTGATCGTCATTGGAGCGGCGGTGACCACGTCCATCTTTTTTTCCCGTTCTATCGCGAAAATCCCGAAAACGATTTTCCTCGTTGATACAGTGGGAATATCCCTTTATACGATCCTTGGCGTTCAGAAAAGTCTTGCCGTTGGCGTTAATCCAATTGCAGCAATCATCCTGGGTATGGTTTCGGCGGTCTTCGGCGGCGTCATCCGCGATACCCTGATCAATGAAATCCCAATCATTTTCAGGAAGGAAATCTATGCCAGCGCCTGCCTGGCGGGCGCCTTTCTCTATGTGCTGCTCAACTATTTCGGTGCGAGCCCCAATGTTTGCTTTTTTTCCAGCATCGGCATGATTGTGTTTATTAGACTCATTGCAGTCAAGTATAAAATCGCCCTGCCAAAAATCCATGACTAAACTTGCCTGGCGCCGTGTTGTACGTTCGTCGTCTTTACAAATTCTTTAACCAAAGAAATTTGCACTTCGCCTATCCGTACACGTAATTTTATTTTCAAACAATTCCCCCCAATTTTATGGAACCTTCATCTGAGGAAGACGAGCATAATGCTTCTCGTTATTTCCTTGCGCTTTGTATTCCCTTATTTTTTTCAAACTGTGCCAAGGCCCCAAAACCCGTTCCCGCCGCGATTCCGCGTACACCCGTTATACCGGTTGTGGTAAAAACGCCACTGCGAAAACCACTTGCTTCTCCGCGCCGATCACCTTGTGTTACTCGCTCACGATATGGTTTATAACGATCCCGATGATTCAAGCCAGCTCCGTATTTTCTTTAAAAAAATCAAGGAAAAGGACTTTAACCTTGAAATCGTAAGCCATTATCCTGGAATAAAGAATCCCTCACTACGGAAAAAATAAATTAAGGAAATATTAAATATAATAACCGTCGGCAGTTTTGATAATAAGGTTTTGATTCATTCGTTGTGTTGATAATGCATCAATAAACCCTTAGTTTTATAACCCTAAATTCTCATTTATGGCATTATTTAAATCCGGCAATCCTTCACTCAATGAAAGAGTGTTTTCAAAGACCATCGCTGTAGATGGCGCGCAGGTCATGACTGTTCGTGGCACCCTGAATAAGTTTTCTTTTCTATTCCTTATGGTAATGGCTGCGGCTGTTTTCACCTGGCACATGTACTACCAGGGTGGAAATGTAACGCCATATTTATATGGAGGCCTTATTGGAGGTCTCGTTCTCTGCCTGGTGATGGTGTTTAAACCTGAATGGTCTCCCTACCTGGCCCCAGCCTATGGTTTGGCGGAAGGACTTTTCCTTGGTGCGGTGTCGGCATTTTTCAATGATGCCTTCGCTGAAACCCAGCCCTCCCTGATCATCCAGGCGGTTGGGTTAACTTTTGGTGTTGTCATTGCCATGCTCGCACTTTACCAATTCCGTATTATCAAGGCGACAGAAACCTTCAAATCAGTTGTGATTACCGCCACGATGGGTATCGCTATATTTTATGTGATCACACTGATACTACGTTATTTTGGAATTGATATTCCATTTGTGCACCAGGGATCTATGTTTGGTATCATCTTTTCGCTCGGTGTCATCGTCATCGCTGCGCTGAACCTGATCCTGGATTTCGATAAAATAGAAACCGGTGTTCAGCAGGGTTCTGCCAAATACATGGAATGGTATTGTGCGTTCGGACTGTTGGTGACAATCATTTGGCTTTATATTGAAGTGTTGAGGCTTCTGGCCAAGCTGAGCAGCAGGAGATAAAGAACGAACTCCCTTTTAAGCGAACCCCGTCCTCACGATAAGTAGGGCGGGGTTCGTTTTTTATGATTTTCAACTCAGCCCGAAAACTGAAGGCGGGGCGTTAAAAAATGAGGTACCTCTGAACCAATACCTGGGTGTTTGGGTATTTCTGAATCTAAAGTCGCATGTATATGGGTAATCCCTTCATATTTAAAAAAATGTGCACAAATTACCTTGCACTTTCGTAATTATACCTTTATATTTGTTCCGTAATTTTACGATCCCCCGAGTCCTGTCCCGACCGTTCCCGCCCCTGGTCCGTACGCTCAAACAATATTTTTACCCGTTTTTTTCCTCCCCCTTTTTTATTTACACCTAAACCTGCCATGGGAAAATTGAGAGCTATCCAAAAGATAGTTCTTTTTTTCTTTATACATTGATACATAGAGCCTTACCTTCCATCTCCATCGAGCAAATTACCAAGACCGCCCAGGATACTTCCTTCTTCCTTACGATTGCCCATTTGCGGACTGTATTGTATAATTCTGCTTGCCAGTCGGCTGATCGGGAGTGACTGGATCCATACTTTTCCCGGGCCCCGCAGAATTGCAAAGAACAGGCCTTCTCCACCAAACATCCAGTTGCGAACGCCCCTTACGAGCTCAATATCGAAATCAATATTGCCGGTATAAGCCACCAGGCAACCCGTGTCAAGTTTGAGCAATTCACCCGCTTTCAATTCCTTTTCCATAACATAACCACCAGCATGCATGAATGCCATGCCGTCGCCCTCTAATTTTTCCATGATGAAGCCTTCGCCACCGAATATTCCTGTTCCAAGTCTTCTTTGAAACTCGATACCAATGCTTACTCCTTTAGCCGCGCAAAGAAATGCATCTTTCTGTGCGATGACCCGTCCGCCATGTTGCATTAGGTCGAGGGCAATTATCTTACCCGTGTATGGCGCAGCGAAGCTGACTCTTTTTTTACCCTGACCCACATTGGTGAACGCAGTCATAAAAAGACTTTCCCCGACCAACACGCGCTTTCCTGCGCTGATGAGTTTGCCGAGAATGCCGCCCTGTTGTTGCTGCTGTGATCCATCACCGAAGATGGTTTGCATCACGATGCCGTCGTCCATCATCATGAATGCGCCGCTTTCTGCAATCGCAGTCTCATTTGGGTCTAATTCCACTTCAACAAATTGCAATTCCTCTCCATAAATTTTGTAATCGATCTCATGATTTTGTCTCATGGTTTATAAGATTTGAGGTGTAAAAGTAAGATTGTGGATTGTGGATTGTGGATTTTAGATAAAAAATGCCCCACCGTGAACGGCGGGGCTGATAAAACTAACCAACTGTACAAATCGTTATTAGAACCAGCTGCCGGCCCAAGCCATATTCACATTTGATCCAAGCCTCCTCTTCCTCCTCATCACAGTGACCCAATGTGAAATCAATACCGGAATCAACAGCAGCAGGAAGATGATCGTGAATGGCGGAATACCCAGGAAGGATATCCATTTACCACCGAACATCCTGCGCATCGGCCTTCTCAACCTTTCGGCTATCAGGTACATACTGGGTACAATCACCAGCGTCATGAAGAAGGCAAATGCTAATCCATATATGATGGTCCATGACAAAGGCTTCCAGAACATCACGCTTTCACCTCCAAAGAAAATATGCGGATTCAATTCTGAGAACAACCTCACAAAATCAATATTCAATCCCACTGCCAATGGAATCAGCGCAAGGATTGCAGCAAGTGCTGTCAACAACACAGGGATGATCCTGGTTTTGCCGGCCTGAACTACGGCTTCTCTTGTTTTCAATCCACGTGCACGCAATTCATCGGCGAATTCAATCACCAGGATACCATTTTTTACCACGATACCTGCCAAACCAACTATTCCAATACCTGTCATCACAACCGATACCTCCATGCGCGTGAATCCAAAGCCGAACAGAACGCCAATGATGCTGAATACAATTTCAGTTAATATAATTACCGACTTGCTCACTGAATTAAACTGCAACACTAGAATCAACAGAATCAGCAGCAATGCGATGACCAGCGCCTTACCGAGGAACGCCGCCGCTTCCGCCTGTTGTTGGCCCTCACCTGTTTGGGTGATGGTAACACCTTCAGCTTTCTTGGTGAAGTGGTCGATGGCGTTCTTTAATTCAGCATTCACAGCTGTAGGGGTATAGCCCTGGGAAGTGAGCACATTCGAATAAAGTGTGATTACCCTTTTCAACGATTTGCGCTTCACGCTTCCGAATGTGCTGGTATAATCCACTTTTGTTACAGCACTGATCGGTATCTGCTTTACGGCACCGCCGGAAGCCATGTCACGGAATACAATTCTCATATTGAGGAGATCTGCCAGGCTCGTTCGCTGCATCTCAAGATTTCTCAACTGGATCTTATATTCTTCCTTGTTTTCTTTGATCTTGGACACTTCGCGACCAAAAAGCGCTGTCCTGATCTGCTGTCCGATCTGTGCGGTTGAAACACCTTCAATCAGCGCCCGCTCACGGTCAACAGTAAGCGTAATTTCAGGGTTGGTCAGGTCTACATCCATTTTCAATTCTTCCACGCCCTTTGTTTGCAACGAGTCGAGATAATTTTTGAGTGCAACGGCTGTCTTGGTGAGGTTATCAAAATTATCGCTCGCTATTTCGATATTTACAGGCGGCTCTGTGGGCGGTCCATTCTGTTCCGCACTCACAGATATTAGTGCGCCGGGAATACCCTTCATTACTGCGCGGATAGAGTCCAGGTATGGCGTGGTGTGCTTGCCATTACGCTTTTCAAATTCTACAAACGACACCTGAACGCGGCCCAATTCAGGCCTTGTGCTTCGGTCGCCGCTCAAGGGGTCGCTCGCACCAATTGCCACATTGGAAATCACACTTTCAACAAGCGGATTTTCTTTTCCATTCTCCATATCAAGTACTTTCACCACTTTGGCCTCAAGGCAGTTGGTAATGGAGTCGGTATATTCAACACTGGTACCAACCGGAAGGCGCAGGTACACATAAACGAAGTTGGGCTCGCCACTCGGGAAGAACACTACCGGTACTTTCCTTGCTCCGAAAAAGAGAAAGGAAGAAATGAATAGCACAATTGTTCCTATCAACAGATATACTGGTCTCCATCCGTTCAATGCCCATCTCAGCAAATTCTCGTAGTGACTCATGATCCATGGAAGCACGCGATGCTGGAAGCCATGAATCATTCCGTCAAACACATACCTGTTCAGAACAATCAGGATGCAGATGAAAATCAACAGATTTCCGAGGAAGGGGAACTGAGCAATGTCAAGAAAAATACCTGCTGCCAGGGGTGCCCAGAATGCACCGCTTTTGAAGACCGCTGATTTTGGTTTCTTGCTCCCGTCCTCTTCATGATTCATGAAGTCAACCGCGAAAACGGGGTTCATAATAAATGCCACGATCAGTGATGCTGCTAACGTAAAGATCAACATCGTGGGCAGGTAGATCATGAACTTACCTATCAAACCACTCCAGAACATGAGCGGGAAGAAAGGTGCCAATGTGGTTAGCGTACCCGCTAAGACCGGTACAAAGATTTCACCCGCCGCCATTTTTGCGGCACGTGTAGACGTGAGTTTTCCTTTGCTCTGCACAAATATTCGGTGTGTGTTTTCAATAACCACAATGGCATCGTCCACAATAATACCCAGGCCGAATAGCAGGGCGAAGAGCACCATCATGTTCAGCGTAACCGCTGACCCGACAATAATATCGGCAACGGGTAGGAACATGAATGCGACAAACATGCTCAGCGGCACACTCAAGGCCACGAAGAATGCGTTGGTCACACCCATGAAGAACATGAGAATGAGCAATACCAACAGGAAGCCGATCACAATGGAGTTGATCAAATCCTTGAACGATGTACGGGTGAACGTACTTTGGTCACCATTGATGACCGTCTTCAATGTTTTGGGGATCTCCCCATTTGCGCGCATCTCATCAACCACTCTTTTCACCTCATCAGAAGTTTCGATCAGATTTTCCCCGGAACGTTTGATGATGTTTAGCGTAACCACATTCTTGCCATTCAACCTCGCATAGCTCTCACGCTCTTTCACGGTATCCTTAATCTGCGCAATATCCTTCAGGTATACGGGTGAACCCCCTGTATTACGCACAATGATTTTTTCGATATCATATGCAGTTTTAAACTGTCCTTTGAGCTGAAGGGTGCGCTTCATATTTCCAACCTGCAGCAGGCCGCCGGAAATATCCACGTTTTCACGCGCCACGGCATTTGCAATATCATCGAAAGTGATATTCGAACTCTGCATTTTGTAATTGTCCACATTGATCTGAAATTCCCTTTCCGGCGCCCCCACAATGTCAACCCTGTTAAGTTGTGATAACTCTTCCAACCGGTCCTTCATATCATCGGCATATTTCTTCAACCGAACGTTGTCGAAATCGCCACTCAAGTTCACAAACATGATAGGCATGTCACTGAAGCTTACCTCCAGCACGTTTGGCTGTTGGGTGAGATCAGTGGGCAGATCAGTCTTGGATTTATCTACCGCGTCTTTCACTTTTTGCAGCGCCACTTCTGTCTTTACCTCGGTATTGAACTCAACAATGATGGCTGAATAGTCCTGAACTGATGTACTCGTCACCTTATTGATCTTGGCTCCTGTAATACCCTTAATCTGTTTTTCGATTGGCCTTGTCACCAGGTTCTCAATATCCCTGGGCGAGTTACCTACGTACACCGTTTGTACGTAAATAGTAGGAATTACAATGTCCGGATACCTGCCTTTTGGCAAGGTGATAAACTGCCAGACGCCAATGAGCGTGATGATCACAATCATCAGGTAGACGCCGGTCTTGTTATCGATGGCCCAACTGGTGGGCTTAAATTCCTTTATCCTGTGTTTAATATTCTCTAAAGCACTCATGATTGTTCTGTTTAACGATTGCCATTCACACTGGTCACGTTCTGGTCTATTGGATCGATGTGGTCAGGGCTTGTCCTTCGTACAGTCCCTGGAAGCCTTCAGAAATAAGGTTGTCACCCGCATCGAGTCCTGATTTTATTTCAACTGAATCACCATACAATTCGCCAACCACGACCGCTTTCTTTTTCGCCACAAGCCTGTTACCTTCCTTCACAGCCACCAGCACAAATTTTCCTTTCTCATCCGTCTGAATTGTGCTCACGGGAACTGAAATGGCATTTGCCACGGAGTAGTCCAGGATCTTTACCAATGCCACCATATTTGGTTTCATGGAAGGATCATATGGAATTCTGCTTTCTATTGTAAAACCGCGTGAAGTGAGTCCAATTGACTGACTAAGCACGGTAACCTTCGCATTGATCTGCTTGTTCAGGTCAGGAATAGAAATAATCAATGGCGTTCCCTGCTTCACTCTTGACAGGTAATTCTCAGGAATATCTGTCACAACTTTCAAACTGCTCGTGTTCACAATCTTGATTCCCTGCTGCGGATTGCCATTAAAATTTTCACCCACCCTGATGGTTACTTCGTCAGCTATGCCACCCACTTCTGCATAAACATTTGACATGCTGATCTGCTCATTGATGAGCGCAATATTGTGCTCAACCTGGTCAACATTATTCTTGGCGCTGATCAATTGCACCTCGGTACCAATGTTTTGGTCCCAAAGATTTTTCTGACGCTGATAGAGATTCTTTGCATATTCCAACTGTGTTTTGGCTGTTTGCAGTTGTTGACGTTGTACCGCGTCATCCAGTTTCATCAGGAGCTGTCCCTTCTTAACATTGTCACCGCGCTTCACGTACAATTCCTTAACAAGGCCACCCATACCGCGGGGGCTCACGTAAGAAATGTTTTCTGCATCAACCTTTCCCTGTAAATCGATATAGTGTCGAAATTCCTGCGCGGCTATGGCTTTAAGTGCCACCAGTTTGGGCTTTTCCACAATAGCTGCAGAAGGATCCATCTTGCCGATTTCCTTTTCCAGCTTAGTGATCTGCTCAGACAGTTTGGCCTGTTGATCTTTTAATGTTTGCAACTCTTTCTGCTTTTCCGCCAGGGTGCCATCTTTTGAAGTTGCACCGCAGGCGGCGAACAGTATGGTTATGCTTATCAATGCGATCAGCTTTTTCATGTCATTCAGTTTATGCTTGCTAATATTTTGTTTCATCTCTTTTGGTTGTGTAGTTCTGACTAAAGCCTTCCCAGCGCTCTCAGGTAATCGATCTTCGCGAGCGTTGCCTTGTAAAGCGCATCAAAATAGTTACCCTGCGCGGTTTGCAAATCATTCTCGGCCTGGATCACTTCGAAGCTGCTGCCAACACCCTGTTCAAATTTCTTCTTGGTGGTATTGTAAACAGATTCAGCCAGCTCCAGGTTCTTCTTTTGAATATCGAAAGCAAGAATGTTCGCCTTCAATGATCCTTTGGTAGAAACCTGTTGCAGGTCAATTCCCATCTTAGTTTGGTCGAGTGAATTCGCTAATTTGTCTAACCTGAACTGTGCCTGTTTTACGCGATTCGACTTTTGGAATCCATCGAAAATGGGAATGTTAACGTTCACGCCTACCTGTGAGGTCTGAAACCAGGGATATTGCTTTCCGGAACGTATGAAGTCGAAGTCATTTCGTTGCGCAGATTCGCTGAAATTCCAAAATGCAGACAAGGTGGGAACGTAAGAAAGCTTGTAACGCTGCAAATCCAGTTCGGCCAGCCGTTTTGAAGTGCTCAACAAACGAATTTCACTTCTGTCCTCATACTTGAAACTGCCTTCGTCCAAAATATCTGCCTTCAGGAGATCGATATTCAGGCTGTCTTTAAGGATCACCGAATCACGCTGCGTCAATCCCATGTTTTGCTTCAATCCTGCATAGCCCAGCTTCACTACATTTTCAAGTTGTGCAATGGCTGACTCAATATTGTTCAGGCTCACCTGCACACGATCGATATCCAGTTTTTCCGCAAAACCATTCTGGAACATGATCTGGTTATCGTGGGAGAGTTTTTGGAGCCTCACTTTGCTTTCATTTGTCAGTTGCAATTGCTTTTGTGCAATCAGCACGGCATAGTAGGCTGTGGCTACATTCTGCTTCACCTTGTCTTCCGACACTTTGATGTTCTGCTGTGCATATTCGAGCGCAGTGCTTCTTGCTTTCAATCCCACAAACACATCACTCTGGAAGAGGATCTGTTGAAGGGTGAAACCTGCAGATGCTGCCCAGGGCACGCCAAAGCGTGCGGGGAAATACTGGGTGGGACCCAGGCTGCCCAGTGTTATGGGATTGCCGTTCCCATCTTTTACGCCTTCCTTATCCAACACACCATAAACGGCGGGAGAGATAAAGTCCGGAATGGTGGTCACGGGGATAGCGAAATAGTGAGAACCTGAGATGTTACCGTTCAATTGCGGATAGGCCTGACCGGTAATTTCCTTGTTCTGCGCCTCCTGTATTTTGTAATCAATATTCAGGTTTTTCAACTCGATCACATTCTTCAGTGCAAGGTCTAAAGCCTCACGCGCGGTGACCGCAAAAGTTTGCTGTGCCTGTGTGACGTTGATCGCCAACAACAGCAGCAAAACAAAGCCGATGCTTCTGGTTAGTTTTCTTTTAATCATGACTTGGCCATTTTTGTTTGTTCATTCTTGTAGTTCAAAATCATTTTATAACCTTCCAGGGATACAATGCCGTACAAATAGTGTTCGAGTGTCTCGCGTGTCACGTCCACCACGCTATATTTTGCTGGTGGAAAGGCTTCGATGTCGAACCCAATCATCATGGATTGCAATCGAAATCGGGAAATGATGTCGACGTTCAATTCGCTTCGGTACAAACCTTCTTGAATTCCTCTCTCAAGGTTGGTGCGAATGGTAGACAACAGAAAATCGTTCTTGTAGATTTGAAATTTGTGGTAAGCTGTATGATGAAATTTTTGAAGGTCATAGATCACCATGGGATTGATGTGCCGGAATTGCTCTACGATGCCATTCATTACGAAAAAAATCTCCTGGATGGCATTTTCCGACTGCTCATTGCATTGCTGGCAATCCTTCTGACCCCGCTGTACTTCATCCTGCATGACTGCTTCCACCAGTTCATCCTTGTCCGAAAAGTATTGGTAAAGGGTCTTTTTAGACATGCCCAGATGCCCTGCGATATCATCCATCGAAACTGACCGGATGCCATAGCGCATGAACATCTCGTTTGCTTTCTCCTGTATTCTGTCTCTCTGCTCCATTTTATTAATTCAGGGGACAAAACTATGGAAACTTTTTTCGTTACCAAAGTTTCCATCACAGATTTTTGCCATTTATCCATTTAACTAGACAAGCAAAATTGGCATAATAACTTGATTTTCAATTCATAATATGGGTAACCGGTTTCACCGAAAATTCACCGACGCAAATTGATTATCTTTGACGGCACCCCCAGCACATGAAAGAGCCTTTCAGTTTCAAGAAGTTTTTCCAGTACTTTTTACAGGGATTGATCATACTTGCGCCCATTGTCATTACGATTTGGGCCGTTACCTCCCTGTTTAATTTTGTTGATCGGATACTTCCGGATCTCCTGATCCGGTTTTTCCCGACTACCAAGGATGTATATTTCACCGGCCTGGGGTTCCTGGTGGTGATTTTGATTGTGTTTTTTGTGGGCTATATTTCCTCATCGTTTGTGGTGAGCAGGTTGGTGTTATTATTCGATAATATCCTGGAGAAAACTCCGGGAATAAAAATTCTCTATTCTACCGTAAAGGATTTCTTCGAAGCGTTCGCAGGCAACAAGCGGAAATTTGACAAGGCTGTTCTGGTGAACGTTGAATCCGCAGAAGTATGGCGCGTAGGTTTTATCACGCGACAGGATCTTACAGAATTTGGACTGCATGATTTTGTAGCAGTTTACCTGCCGCAGTCATACGCGCTCGCAGGCCATGTCTATCTCGTAAAAAGAGAAAGGGTGCGCGTTCTGACGAACATCAGTTCTGCCGAAGCGATGAAATTCGTTGTCTCGGGTGGCGTGGCAGATTTGAATGAAGACCATCATAAGGGTTGATAAGGTTAATTAAGTTAATTCGGTTAATTAACCCAGTTAACCCAATTAACCAGTTAACCTCCGATGCTAACCAAAACCCTCTTCACCTTACTCCTCCTTGCAGCTCACGGTCCTCTCTACTGCTGGGGTTTCTACGCCCACCGGAAAATCAACCAGGTTGCGGTTTTCCTGCTACCGCCGGGAATGATGATTCTCTATAAACCTTACATTGACTTCCTGGAAGAACACGCCGTGGATCCCGACAAACGGAGATACGTAGTCGCAGCTGAAGCATCACGACACTACATAGACATGGACCATTACGGCAGGTATCCATTTCCTGAACTGCCACGTGCATGGAAAGATGCCATGCAGAAATTTGGTGAAGACAGCCTCGTCGCGCATGGCATTGTACCCTGGTGGATCAATATCATGCAGGAGCGTCTTACCAAGGCTTTTCGCGACAAAGATCAAACGCGCATTCTAAAATTTTCTGCAGAGATCGGGCATTACATTGCCGACGCGCACGTGCCGCTGCATACCAGCAGCAATCACAATGGCCAGTTAAGCGGACAGCTGGGCATTCATGCTTTTTGGGAATCACGAATCCCGGAAATGCTGGCGGAAAAAAATTATGATTTCATTATTGGCAAGGCGCAATACCTGGATCATCCAATGAACTTCATTTGGGACAGGGTGTTGGAAAGCGCTGCAGCGGCAGACACAGTTTTAAGTATTGAAAAACAACTTTCATCGAAATTCAGACCCGATCAAAAATTTTCCTTTGAAAACAGAAATGGCGCAGTCGTGCGCCAGTATGCTGCTGCCTACACACTTGCATATAACAGGAAATTGAAAGGCATGGTTGAAAGAAGAATGCGACAGGCGATTTTTGCCATCGCCAGCTTTTGGTATACTGCATGGACAAACGCAGGACAGCCTGATCTATCAACATTGCAAAACAGGAACTTCAGTGAGCAGGAGCTGAAAGAATTTGATCGGCTCAATACTGCGTGGGCAAAGGCCAATTCATCCCAAAATAGCGCCGGAGATCACTGAGCATTTTTTTATCAAGGGCTATTTCAGTTTCTTTGCAATTCAATCGAAGAAGATGAGCAAGAAGCACAATTTTAACGCGGGTCCAAGCATCCTGCCACAGGAGGTATTTGAAGGTGCGGCCCGCGCAATCATGGATTTCAACAATACCGGATTGTCTATCCTGGAAATCGGCCATCGCACACCACTGTTCCAGGGCGTGATGGATGAAGCACTTTCACTTGTAAGGGAACTGATGAATCTGAGTTCAGACCAGGAAGTGATGTTTTTGCACGGAGGTGCTTCGACGCAATTTTTCCAGGTGCCGATGAATTTGTTAGACGAAAAGGCAACAGCAGCATATCTGGATTGTGGTATTTGGGGAACCAAGGCCATCAAAGAAGCTAAGCTCTTCGGAAATGTGGAAGTTGTAGCGAGCTCCAAGGACAAAAACTACACCTACATCCCGCGCGGATTCAGGATTCCAGAGAACGCAGCCTTCTTCCATTATACTTCAAACAATACCATTGAAGGGACTGAAGTACGGGAAATTCCTGAAACGAATGTTCCGCTGGTTTGCGATATGAGTAGCGATATTCTGAGTCGTGAAATTGACTTCACAAGATTCGGATTGATCTACGCCGGCGCGCAGAAGAATATTGGCGCTGCAGGCGTAAATCTCGTCATCGTCAACAAAAATCTGTTGGGCAAGGTGAGCAGAAAGCTGCCCACCATGATGGACTATCGCCTGCATATTGAAAACGGTTCCATGGTGAACACGCCACCTGTTTTCGCCGTCTATGTTTGCCTTCTTACTTTAAGATGGCTGAAGGAACAAGGCGGTGTGAGAGGGATTGAAAAAGTGAATGAACAGAAGGCAGGATTGCTTTATCAAACGCTTGACGAGCTGCCCATCTTCACACCTACCGTTAACAAGGCGGACAGAAGTAATATGAATGTGGTATTTGTGATGCAGGATCCGGCGCTGGAAAAGGAATTCCTGGAAACCTGCAAGAAAGAAAATCTCGTCGGTGTAAAGGGTCACCGAACCGTTGGCGGTTTCAGGGTGTCTCTTTACAATGCGCTACCATTAAGCAGTGTGAAGGTACTGACCGAAGTAATGAAGCAGTTTGCTCTTCAACATGCGTGATAAATTCAAAAGTCAAAAGTAAAAATTCAAAAGGTGGCAAAAATAATCCCGTTTCGGGCACTCCGTCCCCAACCACAGTTTGCAAAACAGGTTGCATCACCTCCCTATGACGTACTAAACTCCAAAGAGGCCAGGCAACTCGCACAGGGCAATCCCAATACTTTTTTGCACGTCACCAAATCGGAAATTGATCTCCCTGAAAATATCGACATCCATAGCCAGGATGTATATGACAAGGCAAAACAAAACTTGCTGGCATTTGCTCACAGAGAAGTTTTGTTCAGGGAAGACAAACCCTGCTTCTACATTTATGAATTGGTGATGAATGGCAGATCTCAAACAGGCCTTGTTTGTGCTTCGGCCATTGATGATTATGAAACCGATATTATCAAGAAGCATGAGTTTACGCGTCCCGACAAAGAACTGGACCGCATTAATCATATCAAGACCACCGGCGCTCAAACGGGGAATGTATTCCTTGCCTATCGCAATATTCCTGAACTTGACAAACTGGTGAACAACTGGAAAAAAGACAAAACACCCGTTTATGATTTTCTCGCCGAAGATGGCATCGGACACAAGGTGTGGGTGATCAGCGACAGTGCGGCCATCGATCAGATTGTTACCTATTTTTCAAAGGAAGCTCCGTCTACGTATATCGCAGATGGACATCACCGCGCAGCAAGCGCCGCAAAAGTGAGACAAGCTCTGGGTGGAAAGGTTTCTGATGAAGCCAATTATTTTCTTACCACCCTATTCCCTGCAAATGAGTTGCGCATTATGGACTACAACCGCGTGGTGAAGGATTTGAATGGAATGACTGCCGATGAATTTCTTTCCAGGCTCCGTGAACATTTTAGAATAGAACTCAAAGGCAATTTTGAATACTCACCCGAACGCCTACACGAATTCGGGCTTTACCTGGATCATCAATGGTATAAGTTAACAACAAAGCCCGGGTCTTATTCCAATGATCCAATCGGCGTTTTGGATGTTACCATTCTCCAGGAAAAGGTTTTGGATCCCTTGTTGGGAATCAGGGACCAGCGCACCGACAAGCGCATTGATTTCGTTGGCGGCATCAGGGGCTTGGGCGAACTTGAAAGGCGCGTGAACAGCGGTGAAATGACACTCGCATTCAGCCTCTATCCGGTGAGCATTGAACAACTTTTTGATATCGCAGACAGCGGACAGGTAATGCCGCCAAAATCCACCTGGTTTGAGCCCAAGTTGAGGGATGGGCTTATTACTCACTTAATTAATTAAACTCTCTATTAGGTTGATTGGGTTAACCTAATCCCCCTTCCCCCGCGCACTTAGCCATTTTTTTTGTAGACTTGCAAATGATGAGAAGCCTATTTGTGATTCTATTTGCATGCCTCTCCATGAGCCTGCCTGCACAGGACGGGCAGGACCTTGCATCGATGAAAGCGGCCGCGAAAAATTTCATTCGCCAGGGCGACTATAACAATGCCATCATGGTACTGAACAGGGCCAAGGAGAAAAGCCCTACTGACCTGGATATCCAGAAAGACCTCGCACTGACGTATTATCTTCAGAAAGATTATGCAAAGGCACAGGAAATCACCAAGACGCTGGTTGAAAGACCTGATGCAGATGTGCCCAGCTTTCAAATTGCAGGAAATATTTTCAAGGCACTGGCAGAAACGAAGGAATGCGAAAAATTATATAAAAAAGGCCTTGACAAATTCCCAAGCAGTGGTGCTCTCTACAATGAATATGGGGAACTGCTTTTCTCAAAGAAGGACTATACTGCTATTCTGCAATGGGAAAAAGGAATCAAAGCGGATCCGAGCTATTCCGGCAATTACTATAATGCGGCGAAATTTTATTATTTCAGCACCGATCGCGTGTGGAGCCTGATTTACGGCGAAATATTCATCAACCTGGAGAGCCTGTCGCAACGCTCTGCGGAAATGAAAAGCATCTTGCTTGACAGTTACAAAAAACTCTTTTCGTCTGCCGACCTCCTGAAGAATTACGACACAAAAAAGAAGAATGATTTTGAGCTCGCATTTCTCACCGGCATGAACAAGCAGGTTTCCATTACTGCGAGTGGTATCACCGTTGACAATCTCATTATGGTAAGGACCAGGTTCATCCTGGATTGGTTTGAAAAAGACGCCGCTAAATTCCCATTGAAATTGTTCGACTATCAAAGACAATTACTGCAGAATGGTATGTTTGAAGCCTACAACCAATGGATCTTCGGAGCAGCTGGCAATCTTCCTCAATACCAGGCCTGGACTACTTCACACGCTGATGCCTACGCTGCGTTTTCAGGATTCCAGAGATCCAGAGTTTTTAAAGTGCCTGCAGGCCAGTATTATCAATCGGCTCTGCCACAGTAGAGATGTCCAATATGGCTTCTTGGTTTGCCTTTTTTTTGATATATTGAATAGATAAGCGATTGCCATGACAGTACCCACCCGATTATTTGATTGCTTAGAATATCATTTGGAAAAATCTCCTGTTGACGCCATGCTTGCCGCAAAAGAGAATGGCGAATGGAGAAAGTATTCCACCAAAGAAGTTGCGGCGATTGTAGACGAATTGGCTGCCGGCCTTCTCAACCTGGGTATTAGTTGTGGCGATATGAGTGTTGAAAAAAGAGAAAAAGTCGCCATCATCTCAAAGAATCGGCCGGAGTGGCTGATGATCGACCTTGCGGTACAAAAGATTGGCGCCATTCTCACTCCCATTTACCCCACCATTAGTGCAAATGAACTTGAATTCGTGTTTCGTGATGCCGAAGTAAAATTGGTTTTCGTAAACAATGAAGATGCTTATAATAAGGTCATGAGCGTCCGGGAAAGAATTCCAAGCCTCACAGCCATCTATACAATTGAGGATGTGCCTGGGGCAAAGAATTGGAAAGAATTGCGCAGTAAAGCAACGTCCGAAGCAAAGGCGAAAATCAAAACGATTTCAGACAATATCAAATATGAAGATCTGGCCACGCTGATTTACACTTCGGGAACTACCGGCTCACCGAAAGGTGTGATGCTGTCGCACAAGAATATCCTGAGCAATGTCCTCGCCAGTTTGCCCTGTTTCCCACCTGGGAAAGATTTAAAGGCATTGAGCTTTTTGCCGCTCAATCATATTTTCGAGCGGATGGTTTCTTATCTCTATCTTTTTAATGGCACATCTATTTATTATGCCGAAGGATTGGAAACCATCGCTGCGAATTTGCGTGAAGTAAAGCCCAACATGTTTACCACAGTGCCACTCTTGCTTGCGCGCATCTATGAGGCGATCATGACAAAGGGTGGTGAGTTAACCGGCATCAAAAGAAAATTATTCTTCTGGGCACACGGCCTTGCTGCGCGTTATGAGATCAACAAGAACCAGGGACCGTGGTACAATATGCAGCTGGCGCTGGCGAACAAACTAATTTTCACGAAATGGCGTGAAGCCGTGGGAAATGACCTCAGGTGCATTGTAACCGGGGGAGCCGCCTGCCAGGTCAAGTTCATTCGAATTTTCACAGCTGCGAAGATTCCGATTATGGAAGGATATGGCTTAACGGAAACTTCGCCTGTTATTGCTGTTAACCGTTACGACGTGAAGGACCGCATGTTCGGGACTGTGGGTCCTATCATTGACGGCGTGGAGGTAAAAATTGCAGAAGATGGAGAAATTCTCTGCAAGGGACCAAATGTAATGATGGGGTACTATAAACGCCCGGATCTCACCAGCGAGGTGATGACAGGTGAATGGTTTCACACAGGCGATATCGGCATGCTGGTTGACGGCAAGTTTCTCAAGATTACTGATCGCAAAAAAGAAATGTTTAAAACAAGTGGTGGTAAATATGTAGCACCGCTTGCCATCGAAAATAAGTTTAAAGAATCCCGATTTATTGACCAGGTGCTCGTGGTGGGTCCCGAGCGGAAATTCGTTGGTGCGTTGATTGTGCCTGCCTTCAATAATTTGAAGAACTGGGCGAAAGAAAATGGCATTGACACAAACAATGCCGAGGCGTTAATTCAGAATCCAAGAGTGCTGGACATGTACAAGGAAATTGTTGAGTCCTATAACAAGAACTTCAGTCATGTTGAGCAAATAAAGAAGTTCGAGCTTCTCGGCAGAGAATGGTCAATTGATTCCGGAGAGCTGACACCTAAATTGAGTTTGAAGAGAAAAGTGATCATGGAGAAATACCGGGACGCCATTGAGCGCATTTATTCCGACGTCACCACGACTGCAAACTAAACCAGTTCCAGCGCTTCTTCCATCGAATAATCAGGACATGCGCCAGCATATCTGGCTACAGTTGCGCCCAATGCGCAGGCCAATTCCAGGCAATATTGCGGATCGTGTTTGTTCAGCAGGGACGAAAGAAATCCAGCCAGGAAGGCGTCGCCGCTTCCAACGGTATCCACTACCTGCACTTTAAAACCGGTTTGTTCATACCATTTTCCATTGGTTAGTACACAAGCTCCGCGGGCGCCGCGTGTAACGACAACAATGTTGACGGAAAATATGTCTTGCAACAACTTCATCTGGTTCACCTCTTCCTTTTCATTACCAAACCAGCCTGAGATCAATTCCAGCTCATTGTGATTGAGTTTAAGCAAATCTGCTTTTTGCATGAACTCAATGATGGTTTCTTTTTTGAAGTGTGGCGCTCTGAGGTTGACATCGAAAACTTTGATATTGGCGGCATCAAATAATTTCAACAACGAGTTCTTTGAATACGCATTCCTGCATGCGAGGCTGCCAAAAACAAAATATTCTGCGCGACTGACCGCCTCCTGAAATTCCGGCTTCCATTCAATATAGTCCCACGCAACGGGTTCAACGATTCGATACGTTACTTCTTCTTTCTGATTGGTATCTGCATAGACTTTACCAGTGTCATGATCCGGATCGGTACCTATAAAGGAAGTGGGAATTTTTTTTTCGCGAAGGACTTGCAAAAATTCTTTCCCCAATTCGTCCTTGCCCAGCCTGCTAATCAAAGCAGAAGGCACTCCGGCTTTGTTAAGGTGATAAGTCACATTCAATGGCGCTCCTCCCGGCTCCTTACCTTTTGGTAAGAAGTCCCACAATATTTCTCCGAAGCAGATGACGCGGTAGGGCATTTGTGAAGTTAAAAGTTAATGCAGCACAAGGTGCTCCTCAATTTGTTCCAGTGCCTGTCCCTTGGTTTCATGCATGAATTTCCAAACGAAGAATAGTTGCAATATCATCATAATGCAAAAGAACAAGAAGATAGGACCGCCGCCATAACTCACGACTTTTGGGAAAGTGTAAGTTATCGCTGCGGCCATGATCCAATGTGTAAAGCTTCCTAAAGATTGTCCCTTGGCCCGAACCTGGTTCGGAAAAATTTCAGAAAGAAACACCCAGATCACAGCACCCTGGGAAAAGGCAAAGAAGGCGATATATATTAGCAATGCCGCGATCACCACCCACCCGGATTGGTGATTGTAAAATGCATAGGAAGTAATTCCCAACGTAACGATCAAGCCAACCGAGCCAATAAGCATCAATGATTTTCTTCCAAAACTGTCAATGAAATTGATCGCAAGCAGCGTAAACAGGAAATTAACCAGTCCGATGCCTACACTTGAAAGCAAAGATGCGTTTTCCCCCAATCCACTCAATTCAAAAATTCTTGGTGCGAAATAAATTATCGCATTGATACCCGACAGCTGATTGAACATCGCAAAAGCAATGGCCAGCAAGACAGGCCGCAGGTTGACCTTTGAAAATAAAGGCTGCTCCGGCATTCCGGACTCCATGGCAGCGGTGTGCCTGATCTGATTCAGGTCACTTTCGTAACCTTCGGGATCAATAATTTTCATGGTTTTCCTTGCCGCTTCAACATCATTCTTCTTAAGAATTTGCCATCGGGGACTCTCAGGAACAATACGCATCAGCAGAAAAAAAGCCAGTGACGGCAATGCCTGCACACCAAGCATCCACCTCCATGCATTTTCTCCGCCCGTGCCAATGAGCCAATTTGAAAAATAGGCGATGAGAATTCCCAATACTACATTTAATTGAAAAAGTCCAACCAGTCGACCTCTTGATTTCGCCGGCGCAATTTCCGAAATGTAAATTGGTGCGGTTACTGATGAAGCACCAACGCCCAGACCACCCAGGAACCTGAACAGGAGAAAAACGTACCAGTTGGTAGCCATCGCTGTTCCAATGGAAGAAAAGAAATAGAGTGCGGCAATCAGCAGCAGCGTCCGTTTTCGACCGAGCCTGTCAGCGGGAATGCCACCTACCAAGGCACCAATCACGGTACCGATCAGCGCAATGGCAAGCGTAAGTCCATGTCGATATGCGTTGAGATTCCAATATTTCTGGATAGATTGTTCAGCGCCGGATATGACCGCCGTATCAAAACCAAATAAAAAACCTCCGAGGGCCATGATGAGGGCCCAGGCAATGATCTTGGAACTCATAAGCAATTCGTTAATCTTAAGGTAGGAACAAATATTCAGATTAAAATCATCCTGAGGCATACAATTTGAAGTAAAGAATTGGCCCTTCCTATGCCTGTAGAATATCTGAAATCTTACCAAGCTCCTTTCTGGCAATTCAATGGACATATTCAGTCCATTTATCCAAGTATGTTCAGGAAAATGAAATTCAGTTATACTGAAAGAGAGAGGCTTGAACTTCCTGACGGTGATTTTGTTGACCTGGATTGGTTTGCTCATCCCCTGGCGTTCTTCGGACAAAGAAGGCTCGTCATACTGACTCATGGTTTAGAAGGCAATTCGCAACGTCAATACATATTAGGCGCAGCGCTACGTTTTGCAGAAGCAGGGTTTGATGTGCTGGCCTGGAACTGCAGGAGCTGCAGCGGCGAGATTAACCGTAAGCCGAAGTTTTATCATCATGGCGATACAGAAGACCTGCGCTGTGTAATAGATCGCGCCATTTCTGTAAGAAAATATCAACACATTTCCCTGGTTGGATTCAGTCTGGGCGGCAGCCTCAGCCTGCGCATTGCCGGCGACCCGCCTGACCGCCTTCCCTCTGCAGTAAAATCGGTTATTGGATTTTCCGTTCCCTGCGATTTGAAATCCAGCGCCGTCGAATTGAGCAAACCCGGGAAAAAATTTTATCAGGATCGTTTCTTGCGAAAATTAGGCGGGAAACTAAAAATAAAATCAACGATCTACCCAGACCTCATCAATTGCGATGGATTTGAAAAGATCAGGGATTTTGAAACCTTCGACAACCGTTATACCGCTCCATTGCACGGCTTTACTGATGCCGCAGAATTTTATGAAAAAGCCAGCGTGAAAAATCATCTCGCATCCATTAAAGTACCCGCGCTGCTGGTTCAGGCGGCAAACGATCCCTTTCTTACAAAAGAATGCCTGGCCCTTGACGAGGCTAACGGAAATCCCTACCTGAAATTAGAGATCCTGAATGGAGGCGGACATTGTGGTTTCATGCAACAGGGGCAGGTATTTACCTGGGCAGAAGACCGTGCCGTAAAATTTGCGATGCATGCGGAATCTCAATTAAATGCGCTGAGATTGGCAGTGAAAGGCTAATGTTGTAATTTCAGCATCCCCCCTCGCATGAAAAAGAAAATTTTTGTTGCCGGCAGTTCCAACACGGATATGGTTATTCGTTCCCCGCGCCTTCCCCTTCCTGGCGAGACCATCCTGGGTGGCGAATTTTTCATGAATCCGGGCGGAAAAGGTGCCAACCAGGCCGTTGCAGCGGCAAGACTGGGTGGAGAAGTTGTATTCTGTTGTAAAGTGGGCAATGACATTTTCGGCAAAACGGCCGTTGAACAATTTCGGAAGGAAGGGATCGATACGAAATTCATAGTAACAGATTCCCAATTTCCATCGGGCATTGCCCTCATCAATGTGGATGCCGCCGGCGAAAACGCCATAACCGTGGCACCAGGTGCCAATGACCAACTTTCGGTTGCCGACCTGGACAGGGCGATGGAAAACATTGACGGTCAAACGGAATTGGTTCTTATGCAGCTGGAAATACCTCTTGAAACGGTTTCGCATATCGCCAAAAAGATGGCGGGCAAAAAAATAGTTATCCTAAATCCGGCACCCGCGCAGCAATTACCAGACGAATTGTATCCTTTATTGGACTACATCACACCCAACGAGACAGAGGCGGAAATCCTCACCGGAATGTCCGTAACCAATGCATCTGATGGATTCCAGGCCGCCTCCATGCTGAGGTCGAAAGGGGTGAAATGGGTTGTTATTACCATGGGATCACAGGGTGCCATTGTTTCCGGACCTGAACTTGAAGAATGGATCCCCGCATTACCAGTGAAAGCACTTGACACCACTGCCGCCGGAGATGTTTTTAACGGAGCCTTTGCCGTTGCTATTTCTGAAGGAATGCACCAGCTGACCGCCGTGAAATTTGCCTGCGCAGCCGCCACTATTTCGGTTACCCGTTTGGGTGCACAGGCATCTGCACCATATCGTCACGAATGTACCTAGCCGGAATCCCGGTTAGCCATATCAACAGCTTGCATTTATGAGAAAAATCTACATCATTCTTTTCCTCTCTATTCTTTGCTTTTCATTGTCAGCCCAAAAGTCGACAACCATTCCACTGTCTGTATTGGAAGACAAGATTAAGGGAGGCTGGGCAGGTCAAACCATCGGCGTAACATTCGGCGGTCCTTATGAATTCAGGTACGAGGGAACCTTTATTGGCGACTACCAGCCACTCAAATGGACCAAGGATTATCTGAAAAAGAACATGGTTGACAATCCGGGTCTGTATGACGACCTCTACATGGATCTCACCTTCGTAGACGTGTTTGAAAAATATGGCCTGGATGCACCCGTTGATTCCTTTGCTAACGCTTACGCACATGCGGGATATATGCTATGGCATGCAAATCAAAGTGGCCGTTATAATATTCTGAACGGAATAAAGGCGCCGCTCTCCGGACATTGGCAAAACAATCCACATGCAGATTGCATTGACTACCAGATTGAGTCAGACTTCGCAGGGCTGATGAGTCCTGGCTTGCCAAACGCAGCATCGGCCATTAGCGATAAGATTGGTCATATTATGAATTATGGCGACGGATGGTATGGTGGCGTTTTCGTTGGCGCGATGTATTCTCTCGCTTTCACAACCAGGGACATCGACGAAATTATCAATGAAGCTTTGAAGACCATTCCGAAGCAAAGTGAATTCTACCAATGCATCAAGGATGTCATCGGCTGGTCAAAAAAATATCCGGATGATTGGAAACAAACCTGGTTCCAGGTCCAGGAACATTGGGCGAATGATATCGGCTGCCCGGATGGCGTGTTCATGCCATTCAATATTGATGCAAAGGTCAATGCCGCTTATGTGGTGATTGGACTGCTCTACGGAAAAGGAGATTTTACAAAAACAATGGAAATAACAACGCGTTGCGGACAGGATGCCGATTGCAATCCTTCTACCGCAGGCGGTATATTGGGTGTGGTGATGGGCTACAATAAGATTCCCGAATATTGGAAAATGGGACTTTCTGATATAGAGAGCCTGAATTTCAAATACACGACGATGTCTTTGAATTCAGTTTATAAGATTGGTTATAAACATGCGCTCGAAAATGCAAAACGCAATGGCGCGACCGTAAAAGGAAATGATTTGATTATACCCGCCCAGGCGTTGAACACGTTGGCGTTTGAAAAAAGCTTTCCGGATCTCTTTCCTGTCGCAAAGATTCCCGTGAATGTATCTGAGAAAAATGATGAGATCAATTTTGAGTTTGAAGGAACTGGCTTTGTGGTATTGGGAGATGCTTCTCCCTGGGGAAACAATTCAGATTATGTATTCAACACCGAATTGTACGTGGACAGACAATTCATCGGCGCCGGGAAATTACCAGTTAGTTTCACAACCAGGAGCAATGAACTTTGTTGGAAATACCAACTCACAAAGGGGAAGCACAGAGTGATACTGAAAATCTTAAATCCATCTAAAGATCACCCGTTACGGTTCGGTGAAGCAATTATTTATAGTGACAAGCAGGTCTTTGGCCCGGATGCGAATGCGCAGTCGACCGAAAAGAAGGAAGTAGCTGCTGATCAAAACTAAAAATAGAAACGGCCAATGTTCATCATTCAAAATTATCCGCTGGCGGTTTTATTCTGCGTCATTACCATGTTGTGTTGGGGATCCTGGGCCAACACACAAAAACTGGCAACTGCGGGCTGGAGATTTGAATTGTTTTATTGGGATTATAGTGTTGGCATTCTTATCCTGGCGCTTTTGTTTGCCTTCACATTAGGGAGCATGGGTGACGGGGGCAGGACTTTTCTTTCTGACCTTTCGCAAGCCGACAGATCAAATATATGGTCCGCGATACTTGGCGGTATCATCTTCAACCTTGCTAATATTCTGCTGGTAGCTGCGATATCCATTGCAGGCATGTCGGTCGCTTTCCCCGTAGGAATTGGCATTGCACTTGCGCTGGGTGTCATTGTAAACTATGTGGAAAACCCGGTGGGCAACAAGGTCTTGTTGTTTTCAGGCGTGGTGTTGATCATCATTGCTATTTTGTTGAATGCAGGTGCTTATCGGAAAATGAACACCTCTGGCAACAAATTGTCTTCAAAAGGTTTAATCCTTTCTGTGGTAAGTGGCTGTTTGATGGGATTATTTTATCGATTTGTTGCCGCTTCGATGTTTCCCGATTTCAATTCACCTGAAATTGGCAAGCTGAGTCCATACACTGCCGTCGTGTTTTTCGCGATTGGGATCTTTCTAAGCAATTTCATCTTTAATGTCATTTTGATGCGCAGGCCATTCGTAGGTTCTCCCGTCAGCTTCAAAAATTACCTGTCCGGAAATTCACGCGATCACGTGATGGGCGTACTTGGTGGATTGATTTGGTGTGTAGGGATGTCGTTCAGCATCATTGCGTCTGGTAAGGCGGGTCCTGCAATTTCTTACGGACTTGGCCAGGGCGCTACGATTGTCGCAGCCTTGTGGGGAATTTATGTTTGGAAAGAATTCAGCAAGGCATCGCCTGCTGTACACCGGATGCTGATCCTGATGTTGCTTTTGTATGCAGCGGGATTGGCGTTAATAATAATGGCAAGAAACTCCTAGGTTATGAAAAAACTCCTTCTTATCCCGCTGACCTGTTTGCTGGTGGTGTTTTTCGCCTTTAGGCCAGACATTGATCCAATGGAGACATTGGTGCAAAAGCTGGTAGCATATTATGCTCGTTTCCCGCAGGAAAAGATCTATGTGCAAACGGACAAGCCCTACTACCTGAGCGGGGAGAATCTTTGGTTCAGGGCCTACCTCGTGAATGCATCTGGACATGTGCCCAGCAAGCTGAGCAAAAAAATTTACGTGGAGCTGGTTAACGAGTCTGATTCAGTCATAAAGAAATTGCTGTTGAATGCTGCCGACCAGAAAATGAATGGGTACATCCACCTGCCTGATTCACTGCAGGAAGGTAATTATGAACTCAGGGCTTATACAAACTGGATGCTCAATTTCAAATCAAGCTACATCTTCTACAAAAAATTGTATATCGGATCAGGGATTGATGACCTGGACATGTCACTCACCTTCGTCATGAATAGCGCAGGAACAAAGCCTGCCAGCGCTGATGTGCAGTTGCGCGACCTGGATAGAAATCCGCTTCCTCGTCAGGTTGGTACGCTGCAGTTTCTAACACATGGCAAAGTGGTCAAACAGTACACTTTTACGACAGATAACCAGGGCAAGGCAATCGTCCCTTTGACAGAGGTTGACGGGGAAAACTGGAGCGATGGACATGTACGTGTGAAATACAAAAGTCACGTTCAAAATTTCTACCCGCCCCAAACTGGCGATAACGTCGATATTCAATTTCTACCGGAGGGCGGCAATATCGTCAATGGCGCCGAGTCCGTCATTGCATTTCGAGCCATTAATTCTTCGGGGAAGCCTGTAAGTGTTGAAGGTTATGTAAAAAATGAAAACAATAACCGCATCACGAATTTTAAAACATTTTACAATGGAATGGGAAAATTCAGTTTCATACCCTCACGCGGAAAAGAATATTCAGCTGTTGTAACAGTGGGAGGAAAGGAAGTGATTTATCCGCTTCCGAAAATCAATGATGGCGCTTACCAGCTGTCATTGATCGATGAAGACGAAAAAAGTCTGAAGTTCAGGGTAGCGTTGGGTGACGCTTTGTATTTGAAAGATGTAAAGTCAGTGATACTTGGAACTTCACATGGGTTGTTGTGTTTTGCAAGCTCAGGTCACGACATGTACGAGGTGAAGGTTTCAAAAGACAGTTTTCCAGACGGTGTTGCAAAGTTTACCTTATTCAACAACAATAGCATGCCGGTAAGCGAGCGCCTGGTCTTCATCCAACATCAAAATGTGAATGTTGGAATTAGCGAAGACAAACCAAAATATGGTTCGCGTGCAGGCGTCAACCTGACAGTTGATCTCAAAGACAAAAATGGCAAGCCTTTGACAGGAAATTTCGCCATGGCTGTTACCGACAACGGAGCGGTGGACATTCCACAATATGGAGAATCCATACTCACCCATTTGCTGCTCACATCAGACCTGAAAGGTCATATTGATGATCCCGGCTATTATTTCGAAAGCAAAGATCCAAGTGCCAAAGATGCGCTGGACCTGGTCATGCTCACCCATGGCTGGAGTCGCTTCGACTGGGACGATATCACCAGCAAACCATACCCCTCAACGAAATATTATTTGGACAGCATTATTAATATCAATGGCAAAGTCTCCATGCGAAATGGCCAACCTGCGAAAGGATTCCAGGTAATTCTTTTTGCAGATAAATGGGGAGGCAGTGATAGCACTGAACATTGGGGTAAGGGCTCGGCTTTCACTACGACTAATGACAGCGGGTATTTTACATTTCAGAATGTTCATTTTACTGATAGCACCCAATTCTTTTTACAAACACGAAACAGCCGCGGAAACGATAAGGACGTGAAAATTGATATTACACAATCCTCCCTGCCGATGGTGGTCGGAAGAGTTGACACAGATCCTTTTGCTGCTGACGATCGCGAGAAGGTGAGAAAATACAAATATGTCTACAGGGAAGAAATCGTCAACCTCGGAAGGGGGTTGACCTTAAAACCCATTACAATTAAGTCGTACAGGGAGAAACCTAATTACGATGCATCCAGGAGGGTCAGCCAAACCTCATCCATCATTACATACGACCAGATTGAAAAAGTTGGAGGGGATGTCAACCTGGTAAATGCATTGTTGATGGTACCGGGCGTTGGCCTCAAAGATGGTCATATTGCTATTCACGGCGGACGAGGCGGAGACGTGGCGGCAGAACCAATGTTGATTGTCGATGGTGTTCAAATGACCTCTACTGATCCGGTGGGACCGCCTGTCGCCTCCACTTCCGACGTAAACGTTCCCAACGCTCCTCCGAGTGCTTTTATAACTGCACTAAACAGTATTCAATACAACACGATTGAGTTTATTGAAGTGTTGAAGGATGCTGACGCTGCAATCTATGGCGTAAGGGGAGGTAATGGCGTAGTTATTATTAATACCAAAAGAGAAGTGAACCTTCCTTCACTGATGACAAAGGGAACAAAGACATTTTATCTTCCAGGATATCATGTAACCAAGGAATTTTATATCCCGAGGTATGATGTCCCGGAAATAAGAGACAATCCGAAGCGCGATTTTCGATCAACCATTTATTGGAACGGAAACATTAAGTCAGATGCGTCGGGAAAGGCAATGATGTTCTTTTATACTTCCGATGCGAAGGAAAATTATACAGTCGTGCTGGAGGGAATAACAGCTGGTGGGGATATTGTTCATCAGACTGCCACTATCGAGAGAGTGAGGTAAAGGGGGAGAGATGAAAGGGAAAGGGTGAAGGGTTTTCCTACCTTTCCCTTTCACCCTTCACCTTTACCCTTTATTGCAAGGTTAATTGGCCCTGCAAATAATCCAAAATCTTTGTTCTGAACACATAGTCATAACGGGCAACAATAAGTGCAATTGTTGACCTGTCAAGATTGTTTTTCGTTACCTGGTAATCCACAGAGGTGATCACACCCGCATTGAATTTAACTTCCGCAGCACGGAAGGATTCTGTGAATGCTTTCACCTGGTCAACCAGCTTCAGGTACTTGGCATAAGAAGAGGTCATGTTTAGATGACTTTGCTCTACCAGTTGTTTCAACCTGATGCGCGTAGTTTGCTCCTGGTATTGCGCATTCTTGTAATCGATCTTTGCGAGTTTCACCTGGTTACGTACGCGGAATGCGTTAAATATGGGAACCTGGAGGTTAAGACCGAAGGAAGTATAGTAGTTGTTTTTTAATTGATCAACGTATTTGATCTTCTGCTGAGCAAACTGGTCCTGGTCTACAAGCACATCCAGTTTGCTCGTGCCATCCAGCACGTAACCTCCTGTTGTTTTAGTAATAGGATTGTTCAGGTTCACTTGCGTGAAACCAGTACTGGAGTAGTTTGTTGTCACACTGCCATACAGTGTGAGTGTAGGCCAGAGTCTGCCCTGTGCTGCACGAACGCCTTTGAGTGCGCTCTTTTCCCGGAGGTCAACTGCTTTGATTTGTGCAAGTTGTGCTTCAGCAGTTTGATAAATTTTCTCCACGTCGGCTTCATAGATCGCCGGCATTTGATCTGCAGTTAGCGGCTGGAGCTTCATGCCCCTATCGTAGGGCACATTCATCAATTGAACCAGGGATATTTTAGATGTTTCCAGCGTCTGCTCTGTATTAATCAGTTGGAGTTCGTCGTTTGCAAGCGTGCCGCGCAAATCCGCGAGCTGCGATGGTGCCACCGCACCTTCTTTGTCAAGGATTTCCAATCTTTCCACCTGCTTACGGCTGGTTTCAACCTGGTTGCGTGATACGGAAACCTGGTCCTGGTTATTTAGAACCTGCAAATAGGCAAGAATAACCTGAAGGGTCAGATTATCTTTCGCCTGCTGCAATTCCATATTACTGGCATCATATGCAAGTGAGTTCTGCTTAATTGCGTTCTGCAGCGCAAGTCCACTGAAAAGCGTTAACTGGCTGTTCGCATTATAATTTGCATATTGGTTATTCTGATCACTGTATAGGTTGGTGAAGGGGTCAATACTTCTACCCTTGTTCTGACTGTGATCGACAGACGCGTTCAGGTTCGGCAACAAATTCATTCTTGCCTGCTGCCAACTGACTCTTGCACGTTCGGCCTGCAATTCGCTCACTTTCACGTCAAAATTGTTCTTCAACGCGATTTCAACGCATTCTTTCAGCGATAGCACCTGGCCTGAACTATCCTGTGCCTGCGCGCCCAATACCATTCCAAACAGCGCGATTCCAATGCTGATGATTTTCCTCTTTTGCATAACTATTGCTTTTCTATTTTTTGATTTTATGTGGTCTTTACAGTTCCATCCAATAAGTCAATGATCCTGGATCCAAACTCTGCATTTTTCTCAGAGTGTGTCACCTGGATAATGGTAGTTCCTTCGTTGTTTAATTTTTTAAAAAGTTCCATGATCTCTTCACCTTGTTTCGAATTCAGATTACCGGTGGGTTCATCCGCAAGAAGCAATTTCGGCTTTGCGATGAGTGCCCTCGCGATGCCTACCAGCTGTTGCTGGCCGCCGGAAAGTTGAGACGGAAAGAGATCCTTCTTTCCCACGATCTGGAAGCGGTCAAGCATATCGGCAACCATGGCTTTTCGTTCAGCCGTTTTAATATTCTGGTAAATCAGCGGTGTTTCGATGTTTTCGTAAACGGTCAGTTCATCAATCAGGTGATAAGCCTGGAAAACAAATCCGATGTATTTCTTATACATGGCAGAGCGCTGCTTTTCCTTCATGAGGTGTACGCCCTCGCCCATGAAATAATGATAGCCTTCAGAAGGTTCGTCCAGCATACCAATGATATGCAACAAGGTTGACTTTCCGGATCCGGAGGGACCCATGATAGAAACAAATTCTCCTTCATCGATCGTCAGATTAACATCCCTCAGCACATAATTTTTCAACGCGCCGGCCTGGTACCATTTAGATATTCCTTTCAATTCAAGCATGATGATATATTTTATTCTGTCTTTAAACTTTTTACAGGGTTAACGGTGGCTGCCCGGATGATCTGGAATCCGAGAATCAGTAGTGCTAAAACCAACATACCCACTCCGCTAATAGCAAATACCCACCAGTTCATGCTGGTGCGATAAGCAAAATTGTTCAACCAATTGTGCAAGATCCAGTAGGCAAATGGTGTGGAAATCACAAACGCAATGACAACAAGCTTCAGGAAATCGCGCGATATTAAAGAAAAAATCTGGGCTACAGAAGCTCCCAATACCTTTCTCACGCCGATCTCCTTGGTACGCAAGTGGGTTGTGTACATCACAAGACCCAGCAGACCCAAACAGCTAATAAAAATAGCCAGGCCTGTGGACCATTTGAGCAGGCTGGAAATATGTTGCTCGCCTTGATAAAATTTTGCAATCGTTGCATCCAGGAATTCGTAATCAAAATCATCATTCGGAAACTGTTGCTTCCAGAATTTCTCAATTTTTGAGATGCCATTTTTCCATTCGGCTCCTCCGGGCGTTTGAGGCTTAAATGCCACATGCATAGAGTAGAAATTGCCCTTGTCACTAGCAAACAACAATGGTTTGATGGGTTCATGCAGTGAGCGTTGGTGAAAGTCGGCCACCACACCCACAACTGGAATTAGTCGGTGCCCCCACCATTCAATTGATTTACCAATTGCCTCGGTTGCATTCTTAAAGCCCAATGTATGTGCGTAGGTCTCGTTGATCGCCAATTCGGTAACAGTATCCGTTTGCCGGGGAGGACGCCCGCCGAGGAATTTCAAATCAAAAAGTTTGTAATAATTGCTATCGCAGAATTTAATTTGCACTTCAGATTCTATTTCCTTCTTCCCATCCTTGTATTTAAGTGTACTGGTGTTGACATTATTGGAAGAAGGGCTGGCAGAAGCGACACTTACACTACTTACCTCGGGCAGTGACCTGATCTGATCGGCTAACACAAATTTTTTCCCCTGATCTTTCTCATACCAATTCAGGCTAAAATCAATGATTGCCTCTTTCTTGAATCCAAGATCGCGATTTATACTATAGTGAATCTGTTTTGCCACTAAAAATGTCGCCATTACTAAAAACTGTGCGATCACGAATTGAAATACCGTTAAGGACTTTCTCAACCACGCTTTGCGTGATTGACCGGTTTGAACGTAGGCCTGATTTTTCAAAACCAACGCCGGAGGAAATCTGGAAAGAATGAATGCGGGATATAACCCGGAAAGCAGGCTCACAAAAATCGTTAACAGGAAGATGAAAAGAATGAGCTGTGGCTGCTTAAGTGGATTGAAATGCAGTTCCTCTGGAATAAAATCATGAAAGACCTTCAATAAAGCCGGCGCCATCAAAATTGAAACCAGAGAAGCCAACAAGCTTACCCATAAAGTTTCACTCAGAAATTGAAAGATCAACTGCATCCTGGAACTGCCCATGGTTTTACGGATGCCAATTTCCTTTGCTCTTTGAGAAGAAAGAGCGGTTGTAAGATTAATAAAATTAATGCAACCTAAAATGAGCAGAAATGAAGCCACTGCGATCAGGCCGTATAAAGTTGGCTTGTGCGCAAGCCGTTGGTCGAAGTTATCGTAATCACTGTTGAAATGAATGTCTGCCAACGGTTGCAACGCATATTCTGTTGTGGAATTATCGCCTGGTTCGGGCTTGTGGTTTTTCTTATATAATTCATTGATTAAACGCGTCACCTGCGCCGGAGAGCTGCCTTTTGATAATTTCACCATGAGCTGCGAAGCTGAATTGGTGTTGTCCCACTGGTTCAGGTCGCGGCCCCAATTGGCACGCATAGGAATCAGTGACTCCCTGGACATGAAAATTCTGAAACTGAAATCGGTATTTTCATCCAGATCTTTCACAACACCTGTGATCGTTGCCCTGGTGGTATCTCTGAATTGAATTTCTTTGCCCACAAGATCTTGATACTTGACTTTAGGGAAATAAAGCTTCGCCCTGGATTCGGTCAACACTACCTGGAAAGGCTCTTTCAGGGATTGCTTTGGAGATCCCACCAGCCATTGATAGGGCACCAGTTTGAAATAGTTTTCGTCGGCAAACACAAAGCCCTTTTGGCTCTTAAATATCTGCGGAATGCCAGTTGAGGTATTGGGTATGCCCACTTTTGTGTCTCCGTCTAAATAAAACGGCGCTGCAATTTCTAATCCGGCGATGGATTTTCCGGCATTGATCGCTATGGGTGCGGATACACCCGAGTTGTGATAAGCTTCACCGCCAAACTTAAAGTTCGACACCACGCGGTAGATGCGGTCTCTGTCTTTATGAAATTTGTCGAAACTGAAATCATACTGCACAATCAGGAAGATGATCAGGGACGCACAAATGCCAATCGCCAAACCAACAATATTGATTAGCGAGAAAACCTTGTTCTTCCAAAGGTTCCTGAAGGCGATGGTGAGATAATTTTTTATCATGATTTAAGATTCGGGATTCTGGATTGTAGATTGTGGATTGTGGAAAGCATTTATCTACAATCCACAATCTACAATCCACGATCTGCAAATTTTATTCATTCCTCAAACTCTTAACTGGATTCGCCCTTGCCGCTCTCATGGTCTGCAACACAATCAACACTAAGGTTAGCAATGCAATTGCACCCAGACTTACCAAAAACGGCTCAGCGCCTATATTTATCCGATAGAAATAATTATTTAACCATTGTTTACTTACGAGCCAGCCGACTGGAAAAGCCACACCTCCTGCAATCAACATCACCATCGCAAAATCTTTTACGAAGAGCATAATGATGCTGCTGGCAGAAGCACCCAAAACCTTTCGAACGCCAACTTCCTTTACCCGTTTGTGAATACTTAATGAAACCAAACCTAAGGTTCCCAATAAAACGATTATAATTGAAAGGATGGTTGAGACATATGCCGCACTCTTAAACTGGAGTTCTGAAGAATACAACTGGGCGAGTGTTTGATCCATAAAGCTGTACTCAAAACTGCTGCCTGGCATCAACTGCGCCCATTTCTTCTCAATTGCCGCGATGGTACTACCCACATTTCCCGGCTTGATCCTGAATGAAAGAAACCTGTAAGTAATGGAGGGCACAACGTGGAAGAATATGATGGGCTGAATAGCCTGGCCCATTGAATTAAAATGAAAATCGCTTGTCACGCCTTCTATAGTGAGTGTGGGCGGAAAACCCGGCACACGTAATTGTTGGCCAATCGCGCTTTGAGGATCCTGCCAGCCGAGTGCCTTCGCTGCAGTTTCATTGATCACCACATTGTTTGAATCGCTTGCGCCATGTGTGAAAAAACTTCCTGCTTTAAGTGGAATCTGGTAAGTAGCCAGGTAATGCTCATCCGTTTGCATCGCTTGTGAACTGATGGCCAGTGTTGAATCTCCACCGGCGCGGAACAGTTGGGGTTGCCCGTTGTTCATGCCATTTGGAATTTCATACGACAAGGTCACGTTTTCCACCTGTGGCATGGTGGAAAATTCCTGGCGATTCGTTTCCATGTGTCTCACACCTGCCGGGGTCCAGTCACGCGGAACCTGCGACGAAACAATCCATTCCTTGCTGTAGCCGAGGTTCCTGGAAAAGAAATAACTCACCTGCTGGGTAATGATAGTTGCCACCACGAGGATGATCAATGCCAGGCAAAATTGGAAACCAACAAGGCCCTTTCTTAATATGGTATTTTCTTTTAAGGACTTCAGTTTGCCCTTCATAGAATCTACCGACTTCAAAGATGAAAGCTTTAACGCAGGATAGGCGCCAGCGGCGAGACCAACACCGAGAATGACAAGCGCCGGAATTAAAATATAATAGCGCGGGAAATCATTTATTGAGGGGACAGACTTGCCCACCATTTTTTCAAACAGCGGTTGCAGCATAGGATATAACACCAATGCCATGAAGGTAGAAAAACTGACAAGAATCATTGATTCTGTCAGAAATTGAAAAATCAGTTGCTTGCGGCTTCCGCCCAATACTTTACGAACACCTATTTCCTTCATTCGTGCGGACGAACTGCCGATAGAAATATTGACAAAGTTTACAACAGCCATGATTAAAATGAAAAAGGCAACAAATGAAAGTGTCCAGATGAGCCTGCTTGCTATGGCATTGTCTTTTTTTAAGTAATACTGGTCGAGCGCAACGGGTTGAACAGCGAGCTGGCCCTTCATGAAATTGGGCTCATTTTGATCCAACAGTTGCTGAATTGGTTTTTCCAAATCCCTGGCAGTTACACCGGCTTTCAATTCAACGTAGGATGGAATAATCGGGTTCGACCAGTTATCAAAGTCACCTCTTCCAAAAAAAGTATAGGCAGCAGTTGGAATGAAGAGTTGATTGCGATTATACTTGTTGAGTTGAGTTACAGTGTTCTCAGGAACTTCGGCCAGTACGCCCGTAATCAGAAAATCCTTCTTCCCGCCTGAGAAACTTTGTATGTTCAGCGTTTGTCCGACTACGTCAGTCTTGTCAAAATATTTCAGTGCAAGCTCCTTTGTGATGACCACTGAACCCGGGTCATTTAGTGCTGTACGCTCATCGCCGTGCATCAGTTTAAAACCGAACATGGATAGGAGTGTACTATCTCCCAGTTGAATGCCTTCGCGCAGGTGTTTCTCTCCTTTCGATACAACTGACGTAATTCCATCCCACCTGTAATAGTTGGCTACCAGCTGTGGGTAGCTTTCTTTCAATCGCTTCGATAAAGGCCCCAGTGTGGTAATGTCATTTCCAAGGTTAGGATCTTTCCAAATGCTTCTTAGAAAATATTGTTGCTTGTGGTTCTTTAGTTGTTTATTCACGTTCAACTCGCCCCACACATACGCGCCAATTAACAAAGTGAATACAATGCCGGTACTCAGTCCGGTTATATTGACAATAGAATAAAACCGGTACCTAACCAGGTTCCTCCAGGCTATTTTGATATAATTTCTCAGCATCGGTATGGTTTTAAAGACGTGATCATTTTAAATTAGCTGCATACCCCTGGCAGCCGAAGTCTCTATTTATATGACGAAGGCTGCTCATTCGTTTCGAAGGGAATCGACAGGATTGCTCATCGCTGCCTTTACAGTTTTAAAACTCAAAGTGATCAGGGCGAGGAAAATCATCACCAACCCACTCAGGCCAAAAACCCACCAGCTCAGATCAGTTCTGAACGCAAATTCCTGCAGCCACTTTTGCGTGGCCCACCAACCCACCGGCGTCGCAATTATCAGTGCTACGATTACCAGTTTCAGGAAATCCCGCGAAAGCAATGACACAATCTGACTAACGGATGCACCCAGCACTTTTCTAATGCCAATTTCCTTCACTCTTTGATTGCTTGTGTAAATCACTAATCCAAACAAGCCGAGGCAACTAATGAATATTGCCAATCCCGCAGCCCAGTTCAATAATTTGGAAAGATCCTGTTCTGACTTATACAGTTTCGCAATGCTATCATCAAAGAAAGTATATTCAAATTCATCTTCGGGATAGACCTCCTTATATGCTTTCGCCAAGTTGTCAATTGCCCTTTTCCAACTACTACCGTCATTGTTCGGATACAATGCAATATTTAGAACCCTTTGCCTGCTTGCCACGCTGGCAAACACCATTGATTGAATAGGATCATGTATGGATTTGGAATGAAAATCGGCAATTACGCCCACCACGGGAATGACGGCGTCTCCCCTATTGATCCGCTGATTGACAGCATCCGCGGCATTTTGAAAACCCAGCTCATGCGCGAGTCTTTCATTGATCACATATTCACGTGTAGTGTCTGCCGGCTCAAGCCATCTGCCTGATATTAGTTTCAATCCATATAGTGAACGGAACGCAGTATCCACCACCTGGATCTCAACGGTGGTCTTGATCTCCTTTTTTCCGTCATTAAAACTTATTGATGTCATGTTGATTCCGTCTGAAGCTGGCGGGGCTCCACTCAGGCTCACCTGCTTCACCTCGGGAAAGGATTTGATTCTCTGAACCATTTGCTGCAGCTGCGGCCCGGGCTTTTCAATCGTATAGGGCGTGTAAGCAAACAATATGGCATCTTTCTTAAATCCCATTTCCATATTCATTGAATAATGGATTTGTTTCCCCACAACAATCATGGCGATAATGAAAAACTGGGCAATTACAAACTGGGAAACGGTCAACGTTTTTCGAAGCCATTCTGTTCTGCTCCCGGTAGTGGACGAAAAAATCTGATTCTTTAAAACCAGTACTGGCTTGTAACCGGAGAGCACGAGTGCTGGATAAAATCCAGACAGAATTGTAACGACTAAAATGAGCAAGATGAGAAAAATAATGATCCGGGGCTCCTGGACCAAACTAAAGTGCAGACCAGCCGGAATAAACCCGGAAAAGACTTCGAGCAACCAGGGTGTGATAACAACTGAAAGAATTGTAGAAAGCAATGTAACCACGAAGGTTTCACCCAAAAATTGGCTGATAAGACCTTTCCTGGAACTGCCGAGCGTTTTGCGGATCCCTATTTCTTTGGCCCTGCGGGCAGACTGTGCAGTTGTGAGATTAATGAAGTTGATACAGCCGAGTGCAAGTAAAAATGCACCAAGCAGAAGCAAACCGTACAAAATTTTGCGATTGGCGTTGTGCCCAAGAAAACCATTGTATTCCTGGCTGAAATGAAAATCTGAGAGTGGCTGAAGGGTATGGTCGACCAGGAAACCTCCTTTTTCAGAATTTTTAGTCTGAATCCCGGTGATCTGTTTGCTGAGTATTGCGGTATCTGCACCTGTCTTTAATGTGACAAAAAGCTGGTTTTCGGAACTGAGGCTTCCCCATTGGTTATAGCCATGTTCGGCTTCAAGGCCAAGGCTTTTAAAAGTTTCAAAAGAAATAAATCCTTTAAAATTGATTTCACTTCTTTCGTCTATATCTTCTACAATTCCGGAAATCGTAAGCTTTATGGAATCATCAATTACAATTTGCTGTCCTACGACTTTGTCGGTCGAAAGATTAGGAAAATAGAGTTTAGCCCTTCCTTCGGTCAATACAATTTTGTAAGGCTCAGTCAGCGAGGACTTGGGTGAACCGTTGATCCATTTGTATTGAAAGATCTTGAAGAAGCTGGGTTCGATATACCAGATGCCTTCCTGCCTCCTGAAAATTTTGTCGGGTTGGTTGGCGCCTGCCTGTATTTTGGGTGAATAGTATTGGCTTGAACTTGCAACTTCTTCCACAGCCGGCAGTTCCTGCTTGATTGCTGCACCAAGGGGGCCAGGTGCTCCTGAGTTTTTGAAAACCTGGTTTGGGAAATGCATATTGGACACTACCCGGTAAATCCTGTTGCCATCCTTCCAGTTTTTGTCAAAGCTGAACTCATGGTTTATGATCAGGAAAATGACCAGTGAAGCACTGATTCCTATGGCCAGGCTGGCGATATTGATAGCGGAAAATGCCTTATTTTTTCGCAGGTTCCGCAGTCCGATTTTAATATCATTTCCCAACATATAGCAATGGTTTTCAAGACCGTCGTTTGACATCAAGGGCTATGCCAAGGGCATAACCCTTTCAGCACAAGGTTTTGTATAAAATCATTGAAAATGCGGGTGTACGAAAACGGACGCTTTTGGCTGAAAAGCGAACAGTAATTCTAGATGTGGGATACCAGATACCGGATACTGGATACGGGATAGTTTAGAGTTTAGAGTTTGGAGTTTACGGTTTAGAGTTGGATCTAATAAACTCCAAACTCCAAACTCTGAAGTCTAAACTATTCGGTTCTCAAACTCGTTACGGGATTGGCCAGAGCAGCTTTCAATGCCTGGAAGGCAACCGTAACCATGGCAACCAATATGGCGCCGATGGCGGTGATTAAAAAGACAGACCAGCCGATATTTATCCTGTAAGCAAACCCCTGCAGCCACTGGTGCATGAAATACCAGGCAAGCGGCGAAGCGATGAACAAGGCAATGATTACAAGTTTTAGAAAATCTTTCGAAAGTAACCCGATGATTCCTGGAACTGAAGCGCCTAATACCTTCCTGATACCAACTTCCTTCGTGCGGTTTACTGCAGCGAGTGCTGCCAGTCCGAGCAAGCCAAGGCAAGCCAGGAAAATGGATATTCCGCCAGCCCATCCAACAATTCTACCCCATCTTTCCTCGCCTTCATAAAATCGACGCAGGTCTTCATCAAGAAAACTGTATTTCAATGGAAACTCCGGCGCAATTTTTTTCCATGCACCCTCAATGATAGCCATCGATTTTGAAGGATCGCCACCAGATATCCTAACAAAATATTTCCAGGGTTTGTAAGATTTGAATTGATGAAACATTTGAGGTTCGATCTTTTCAGCAAAAGAGCGGTAATTGATGTCTTTCACAACACCAATTACAATTGGAGTCAGCGATTCCATATAACCAGTTAACTGTTGACCTACCGCGTTATTAAGCGTCCATCCAAAATCTTTCATCATTGTTTCGTTAATGATAACAGATTTCACTGTGTCATCGGCAAAGCGAGAATCAAAATTTCTTCCGGCAAGCAACTTGATTCCCATCAGATCAAGGTAGTTCGTGTCGATAAAGTATTCATACACATCCCTGTGTTTCCCCTGGTATTCAAATCCACTTCTGCTCCATCCGCTCCCCTCTCCCATGCTTAATTCAGCGGCTGCTGTACCTACGATTTCCGGATATTGTGCCAGTTCTCTTTTCAACAAGGGATATGGCTCTCTTGGATCCGTTCCTTCGCCATCAATCACCACGATATTCTGCCTGTTAAATCCCGGATTTTGAGTGCGCAGGTATTTTAATTGTGATAAAACAACAAGCGTGCAGATGATGAGACCCGCCGACAATACAAACTGCATGGTCACCAACGATTTTGTAAAATAATTTGAACCCCTCAGCCTGATTTTTGTCTTAAGAACTTCCACAGGTTTGAACGAAGAAAGCACCAGGGCTGGATAAGAACCTGCCAGCAGACTCACAACGACGACCAACAGGGCAATCAGCCAAAACATTTGCGGGAACTGTTGAAACGAAAATGGCAATTCGCGGTTAGCCATTTGATTGAAGAATGGCAATAACAGGTAGGCTAGCAAGAGCCCAAGCCCCGCTGAAATCAAACTCAACAC